>JADMIO011126973.1_pt1 | contig 27470 bp, 21 predicted proteins | sample 8958161 | NCBI WGS metagenome assembly JADMIO01 (sample SAMN16585339, study PRJNA669376) | soil metagenome | isolation source: Crop rotation soil | place: USA: Cullars Rotation, Alabama | collected 2011
CCATCCCCTGCCCCGCCGGAGTGAACATCAACGCCAATATCACGGGCCGCTGGAGCGGGGACGACACCGGCACCATTTACCTGAATGGGAACCCAACCGGCAATACGTTGCCTTCCACCTGGGCTTTCACAAATTGGCAGGCGATCAATATCTCGAGCGGGTTTGTGCCGGGCCCCAACACCCTCACTTTCTATGTCACGAATTCCGGGGCAAGCCCGACCGGTGTGCGCTTTGAACTGACAGGCACTGCTTCCTGCTGCTCCTGCACCAATTTGTGCAGCGTCGCCATCACCTGTCCTCAAACTGTTACCGTGCAGACCTGCACTTCGAACGCCGCCGTCATCTATGCGCCGCCCACGGCGACCAGCAGTTGCGGGGCGGCCGTGACCATCGTTTGCGCGCCTCCATCCGGCTCGCTCTTCCCTGCCGGCACGAATGCGGTGACTTGCACTGCGAGCGATCCCATGGGTAACTCGGCCACGTGCAGCTTCAGCGTCATCGTCCGGCCCGATACCACGCCGCCCACGATCGATTGCGCCTGTCTGCAGCAACAAGTCCGGCCGGTCCGTGCGTGCTCCGCTGTGATTCCCGACCTGTGCCAATACAAGCAGTGCTTCAGTGACAATTGCCCGGTGGCCCAGCTTACCTGTTCCCAAACTCCCGCGGCGGGGACCGTCGTTCCAGCCGGCTTATCCTATGTGATCACCGTGACCGTGACGGATGCCGCAGGGAACAGCAGCCAATGCCAGATCGGTTTCAGCGTCATCGCTCCGACCGATTCCCGCGTGTGGCATACGGGCGGAACCGGCGCGCAAGCGGCGAACTTCTTCACCATCCAGACACCGAGCGGGCCGGTCAACAACCCAGCCGTGCCCACTGCACCCGTGACCGGGTATTGGGTGGCCAATGATGCGAATTCAAGCTGGATCAGTTTTACCAATAATTCGAGTCAGGCCGCCCGCGGCGTTTACGTGTATCGCCTCGCCTTCACGCTGCCTTGCACTAACGGCGCTAGCATTGTGGGGCGTTTCCTCGCTGACGACTCGGCCCGCATCTGGCTCAATGGAGTGCCCACCGCCAATCTGGTGACCAGCTATTCGACCTGGGCCCCGGTCAGCATCACCTCCGGTTTTGTTTCCGGCTTGAACACGCTGGATGTTTATGTCACCAACGCGATTATCTGGACGGGCTTCCGCGCCGAACTGACCAACCTCTTCAACTGCTGCTGCCCGCAGGCGTTGGTCCTCAAATGCCCCAAGGCCCAGAGCGGCTGGTTCTGCGGGACTGCCGGCAGCGCTCAGGTGCCTTACACCGTCTCCGCTTACAGCCAATGCCCTTCCTCCAATGTGACGGTCGGAGTGGTCTGTAACCCGCCGTCGCCTGGGCCCTTCCCGGCCGGGACGACGATCGTCCACTGCACCGCGACGGATAGCCTTGGCAACACAACCTCTTGCTCGTTCCCGGTGACAGTGGTCAAGGACGTGACCGCGCCCGTGATCACCTGCCCCGCCAATATCACGATCGCGACCTGCTCGAACAAAGTTCCGGCTTACTACAAAGCCACAGCCAAGGACGATTGCTCGCCCACTGTAACCATCAGTTGCGTGCCACCGTCCGGGAGCCAATTCAACGCGGGCACTACAAACATCGTAACGTGCACGGCCACGGATGCTTGCGGCAACCACTCGAGTTGCTCCTTTGCCGTCATCATCATCAATAATCTTCTCTGGCAAACGCTGCCGGCGGGCATCGCGGATTGCTACTCGGCGGCAGGTTCGGAACCCGCCAACCCTGGTCCGTGCCTGATGACCGCTTATCCGGGCGGATACTGGAAGAATTTCGATGTCGGAACCGTGGACCGGAAGGTCGGCCACACTTGGAACTTCCCCGTCTCGTGGAATATCCTGGCGGCCACCTTCGATACTCGTGCCCGTCCGCCCTCCCCGAGTTGCCTCGGCATCTCGGGAAACGACTCGATCTCGATGGGCCTGACCAGTTGCGGATCTCCGGCCTGGCTGTGGAGCCGCTATTTCGGCAGTGGAAACCCCAGTGCCGGGCTCGTATCAGCCCAGTGGTGCAACGGCTCCGGCTGCAATTACAACTTTAACTTCAACCTGGCCGCCATGCCGCCCGTCTCCGGGCCGGCCATCAACCTCCTTCCGCACATGAACAGCGTGAAGCGGCTCGATGTGTTCTACCAGGATGACACCACCGTGGATTACGCCACGCTCCGCGTGCAACGTTGCGCGCCCCAGGCCGTCCTCGGCGGCTTCGACACGGCCCTGAGCAACGCCCAACTCGTTAAAGGCCCCTTCACATGGTGCCTCGTGACTGCGAACCCCACCCTGGCTACCTGGTCGGCCAGCATCTCCATCGGAGGCGCGCCCGCGGTGGCGCAATCGATGGTCTACCGCTGCAAGCCCGTGGAATGGGATCTGAAAACCGCCACCAAAGCGCGCACGGCCGCCGGCGATCAGATCGACTTCGCCAGACTCTCGTTGAGCCATGCCAGCAATAGTCCGGTCGCCGAGTTGCGCCTCTCGACGATTCCCCCGGGTGTCACGGACGTTCAGGTTATCGTCCTGGATGATGGCATTCCCCTGACGATCGATACGCATCCCGCTGACCCCTCGCTGGTGCTCGCATCGTTCAGCTCCGATACGGAGTTCTACGGCAGCCTCTTTACCCGTGATGAGGGATTCTTCGACGTTAGCCGCGTCCCCGGCCAGGCCGGTAACCAGATCTGTATCCGGTTCCTCCCCGAGCCTGAGGCCGTTTCCTTCACCAGCTTCGAGATCGAGGCCACTGGCATCCCCGAATTGGATCTCGGATCGCCGCAGGTTCGTTCCGCCAACAAGGAACACTCCATCACCGCAACCGGTGACGCTATCGCGCTGGCCCTCGATGGGAACGTGTCGGTGAGCCCTCTGGTTCCGGGCAGCAGCGCACCGGTCGGTTTGCGCTGGCGCCGGCCGCAGAATCTTGGCTCTTCCGGCCAGGACGGGGTCGAGATTAAGCTCCGATCGGCCAGAGACATGACTGTTTACGCACAAGCGGTCCTCTTGCCACCGGCTGCGGGCGCCGCTCGCGAAGTGAGGTTCACGGCCACGGGCACATACAGCGATATGACCAGCCGGCCGCTCCATACGATGAAGTTCGCTGCCTGCTCACCCGGCTACTGCCTCAGCGCCGAATTAGACGGGGTTGCGCAGCCTATCCACCGCGTTCAGGTCTGGAGTAATGCGGTCCTCGTAGCGGACATTTCGAACCCGGCCAGTATTAGTTGCGCCAGCCTGCCGCCCATCTATCGGGCCACCAGTTCGCCCTGGTTCGTGGATGCCGACATCTGCCATCGCTTCCCGTTCTATAACCGCGAGACTGTCCGCATCGAAGGTGTCTCTTATCAGTGCTCGGAACTCCGCGTCAGCCTCCCCAGCCCGAGTTCCGATTCCACGCTCGAAGGCCTGGTGGGCATCGACGTCGACGCCGCCGGCGCCGATTCGCTCTCGCTTTCCCAGGTCATCGCTGGGCCTGTCCCCCTGCGTTTCCTCCCGCCGATCCGCTCGATTGCGGACGACGGTTCGGGCCTGCTGATCGACCAGATCGCGATCGGATGGGATCAACCCTGGCCCGCGCTTGAGTCCGCTCCCAGCGTGACGGGACCGTGGACCAAGGTCCCGACGGACGGAACCGAAATCACGGTGCCGGCTGGCAATGGCGTGAAGGCCCAATTCTACCGGCTGAAAGAGTAACTTCTCTTAGTCTTGCGCCGCGCCGGCGATGTCGATCGTCGGCGCGTTTTATTTTGCACTGGCCGTTGGGGTGGAGCGCGGCTAGGCCGGGTCAAGAGCGGCCTCCAACCCTCAGCGTGGGGGATTGGGAGTGGATGAATCGATTCGGTAGGCTCTGCCCGTGTAGAGCTCATCGGCTACCTGGTAAAGGGCCGCCGCGTCTTTCTCGAGTTCCAGATGCTCAGGACCGGGTTGACCGACGGCTTTCAATCCTTCCTTCGGGGTCCCTTCGTAATGCTCGACTCCCTTTCGCAGATTCAACACCACCATCCGGTTGCTTGCCATCAGGCCGATGTCGCGGTTGTGGTTCAGGTAAATCCGTGCCTTCTCCGGACTGCCATGCAGCAGGTCGCGGCCGAAGAACATGCTCTCATAGGGCCGCCCCAGCAGGCCCAGGATCGTCGGGCCGACGTCCAAAGATCCGCCCAGCGCTCCGATTTTTATCGGTTCCTTCACTATGGCCGGCCCGAGCACCACGAGGGGGATTTCATAGGAAGCGATGGGGATGCTCAAGGATCCGTAGACGCGCGCCCCATGATCCGCAAGCACCACAAAGATGGTGTTGGTCCAGAACGACTCCTTTTTGGCGGCACGAAAAAACTCGCCGAGCGCGAAATCCGAATACTTCACCGCGTTTTCCCGCTTTCGCTCGTTTGGATTCTCTGGGATTCGGCCTGGCGGATACGTGTATGGCTTGTGGTTCGAAACCGACAAAATCGTCGCAAAGAAAGGCTTGTCTGATTTGGAAAGCTCGCGGATTTCCCCCACGGCTCGATTGAAAATATCCTCGTCGCAAACTCCCCAGATGGTCGTGAACGTCGGCTTCTCGAAATGCTTTTGCTCGATGAAACGGTCGAACCCATTTCGCATCGTGAAGGAGCGCATGCCGTCGAAAAGCCCCCGCCCGCCATAGACAAAAATGTTCGTGTAACCGTCCCGCTTTAGCACTCTGGCAATGGTCTCAACGTTGTCGGACAAATCCCGCTTCACGATCGAGTCTCCGGGCAAAGGCGGAAATGACGCCAGGACACCCTCAAGCCCGCGCACCGTTCGGTTGCCAGAGGCATAGATATTTGTGAAGAACATCCCTTCCTCCAGGGCAAGCCGGTCCATTTCCGGCGTGCAAGTTTTCCCTTTCCGACCCAGCGATCCCCAGAACTCTGAGCCCAGGCTCTCCTCCAGGCAGAGCACCACGTTCAGCCTCGGCCGCTTTGGATCTCCGGTGACCTGCCGCTTGAGATCTCGCGCTCCGCCCGTCAGCACCGCATTCGTGTCACTGAGCAGGCCACGAACCCTCGACCAGGCCTCCTCGGTGGGGATCGTCCGATAGAACGGCGCATAATCCAGGTGGCGTGTCCACCAGGCTGCCACGAAGGCAAGCGCCCCGTTGTTGGCGAACTCATTCAACATGCGGTCGCCGCTAAACCGGGGACCTTTCAGGCTCAGTGTGGACGCCAGAAGAATGACCAGCACCAGCGCGCCCGCCAGGAACGAGACTTTTTGCCGCCGAGGGATCACGCGTTCCCACATCCCTTCTGAAAACCTCAGTGCCGCCCACACCCACCCCGCCCCCAAGCCCGCGCAGATCACAGCCACGGTGCCGACAGGATACGAGTCCCAGATATTTACGAAGACCTCGTGGGGATAAAGGATGTAATCGACCGAAACAGTATTGAATCGTGATCGAAACGCCTCGAAAAAGAAAAACTCCGCCATGACCAAGAAGCTTTGGATCATCCAGAAAAAGAAAAAAGCAAACTTGAATAGTCCGCGATGCCATTTCCTACCGAACCACCGATCCGGGACGACGAGCAGCCAGGCCAGCAGAGGCAATGCAAGGCAGAGCCCAACAAACACGTCGCGGTAGAGCCCAATCGCAAAAGTTTCAAGGACCGGCCCGAAGCCCACCGCCTGCTCCGTCTTGAAAGCGAGAAACAAGACCAGCCGGAGCAGAAAGTTCACCACCAAAAAGGAGGCGACAAAAAAACCGGCAAATCCATATCTGGATTGCCGCCAGCCACTTCGTGTTACAGGTTGGGTCTCGTTCATCGACTCCCGCCGACCGGTTTCGTGTCCGCTCGCGCGCGCAGGATAACGACGAGCCTTGTCTCATTCAACCCGCGTTTACGTACGCCCCACTTCCCCCGCCCTACGCACAATGCCCTATGGCCTGAGCAGTGGTGTCCAATTTAAGGTTGTTTGAAAGCCGCCGGAGAAATGGGATGCTTATGAAACGGTTGATACTTTGGGCTACGGCCATAACGCTCGCAAACATTTGGCAACCAGCGTTTTCACAGCCAGCGCAGATTGCACCGCCCCCGGAAACTTCCGCTGCCAAGGCCCAATCCAATACCAATCCGCCACCCGACCAACCGGTCCTGCTCCACGTCTCCAGCGCGACGGTCCGAGACGCCCAAAGCCAGGTTTTTGGCCGGATTGAAGATATCCTGGTGGACCCATCTTCCGGGAAAATCGAGTTCGCATTTGTCGCCGTTACGGTTTTCACCAACAACGGAATTGCTAAAATCACTCCCATTCCCTGGCGGCTGCTGGCCTCCCGTGCTGAACGTTTCGGCCTTTATGGCTCCCCCGGGTTAAACCAAACCTTTCAGGTAAACATGGATCGACAGAAGTTAATGAAGGCCCCCGCCTTTGATCGGCGCAAGTGGCCAGACCTGAGCCAAAAAGATTGGTCGCATCCGTATCTCAGCTTCTACGGTGTGGAAGCAGGAACCGGCGAGAAAAAAATAAGGGCATCGGAAGAGACACCTCCCGCGACCGAGCATCGATAGGCCGTCTGGCAGAACCGGAACCGTTGATTACGCTCAGGCAAGCGTCGGCACGAACGCACGGACGCGTTCGTTGCCTGTGGTCACTTCCAGCCAGCTCATACGATAGGTCATGCGTTCCTGTTCCGCCACGGAGCCGATGTAACCTTGCAGAGCCGAAAGCTGGAGCCATTTATAAGCCTCGATTCTAGCCTCGGTGGCATCCGCTGCCGAATGGCGTCGATCCTCGCGGCCCAGCCGGTTGCCCATGTTGAACTGGGCCCCGGCATCGCCGCCCTGCGCCGCGCGCGACATCCAACTCAAGGACGCGCTTTCATCCTTCAATACGCCCTGACCCTGGGAAAGCATAACGCCAAGATTGAATTGAGCCAGCAAGTGGTTCTGCACCGCAGCCCGCCGGTACCATTCGGCCGCTTGCGGAAGGTCTTGGCGATCCACCGGCCCACAGCTCAGTTTCAGGCCAAGGGCGAACTGTGCGTCCGCCTCGCCGTTTGCAGCCCGAACTTCAACGCATGGTGAAGCGGGCTTTTGGAGCATTTTGGGGAGCAGGCGAAACAACCATGGCTTAGACATGAGCCACCATGGACTGACTGCTAAGCAACGGCAAGGAAATACTCAGGTTTGGATGACGAGCGTCTCGCCCTTTTGGGGATGTTTGCCGCCCCGTCGGAGCAACTCGACCCGAATGGCGCTAAACATTTCTCCATCGGAGAGGATCCGATCCGCCATGACCACGTAGGTGAATTGATGGGCTTCATCGACCACCACGTTCTTAACGTCGGAAGGGGCTTTGGGCTTTGCTTTCATAGCTTTTTGATCTTTTAACGAGTTTTCCATGTCTGAAATCTACCAGGACACCAGGGATGCCCGCAGGCCTATAGATGGCGCTTCATCGTATAACTTTCGCCAATTTGCCCAGCCGGATTTTTATCCTCGGGCCGAGCTTCGCTCACGCTGATGTTGCGCCCATCAAGCGAATGGCTATGCAGCGCGTTGAGTGCCGTGGCGGCTTCTTCCGGCGTGGCCATTGTCACGTAAGCGCACCCACGCGACAGGCCGGTAACTCGATCCAGCATCAGCTTCACTTCGCTTACCCGGCCCTTTTGAGCGAATAAGTCCCGGACGATGCTTTCGGTAATGCCGGCCGATAGGTTGCCGACAAATAATCTATTATTCATGATCTTTGCATTAGCCGGATCTGATCCCGTGACCCGGTTCAGAGCGCCGCAGAGACGACGTCGGGAGCTTCTAGAAATAATCAGCTTAGAAGAACAGGATAACCGTGCTAATCCGAGTGAACATCGTTGATTTTCCACCAAATGCAACCTTTATTTGAATTGCCCTGTGAACCTGCTAGAACTTCCCGGTGCCAAATTCGCTGGTCGCCCTTTGGAAATCGCTAAACAGGCCTCGCCGATTGTTTTTAATCGCCGGCCCCTGCGTGATCGAAAATGAAAAGCTTTGCCTCGGGATCGCGCGCACCCTGCAAGCCGCCTGCCGCAAACTTCAAATCACCTACATCTTCAAGGCCAGTTATGACAAAGCCAACCGCAGCTCTGGCAAGTCCTTCCGTGGACCCGGGCTTGAGGAAGGCCTTCAAATCCTGGCTCGCATCCGCGACCAAACCGGCGCTCCAATCCTGACTGATGTTCACACGGAAGCAGAAGCGGTCCGGGCCGGCCAAGTGGCGGACATTCTGCAAATCCCGGCGTTCCTCTGCCGTCAGACCGACCTGATCCACGCCGCTGTGCGCACCGGCAAGATTGTGAACATCAAAAAGGGCCAATTCCTGTCTCCTCAGGAAATGATCAACGTCATCAAGAAGGCCCACGAAGCGGGCGGGGATAAACTCCTACTCACCGAGCGGGGCACCACCTTCGGCTACAACAACCTCGTGGCCGACATGAGATCGATCCCCATCATGAAAAGGTTCGGATTTCCTGTGGTTTTTGACGCCACCCACTCGGTTCAACTGCCGGGAGGCGCGGGTGATAAATCGAGCGGCCAGCGTGAGTTCGCGCCCTTACTGGCTCGATGTGCGGTGGCGGCCGGCACCACTGGGCTCTTCATCGAAACACACCCGAATCCAGATCAGGCTCTTAGCGATGGCCCGAATATGGTGCCGCTCGCGGATATGCCCAGCCTTCTGCGCACCCTCGTCAAGGTACAGCAGGCATCCGCCTAGTCTTATGGCGAGAAGCCAAGTTACACCCGCCCTGAAACGCCGTCTCCGGGCAGTGAAGCTCTTCCTTTGCGACGTGGATGGCATTCTGACCGATGGCACCGTGCTCATGGGCGCTGGCCAGGAGTATAAAACCTTTAACATCCAGGACGGTCTGGGTTTGCGCCTCTTGCAGCGGTACGGTATCAAAGTGGGTTGGGTTTCGAACCGGCCGTCTCCAGCTACGAAACAACGAGCCAAAGATCTCAAGGTGGACTACCTCTTTCAGGAGCAAACCAGTAAAGTAGACGCGGTGGAAAGCATCTTAGGCCGTGCAGGTTTGGGCTGGCCCGATATCTCCTTCATGGGAGATGATGTGGTTGACCTCGGGGCTCTCAAGCGCGCAGGGCTGGCTGTGACCGCCGCCAACGGCATCGCCGAAGCCAAACGCCTGGCCCACTACGTCACCGCTGCCAGCGGCGGCTGTGGCGCGGTGCGGGAGTTAGTCGATCTGATTCTGCAAACTCAAGGCCACTGGGCAAAAGTGATTAAGGAATTCCAGGCGTGAAACGGCGAACCAACAGAAAGTGCCAGGGAGCGGCGGCGTTTTGGGCTGTCATTCTGCTTACCCTCTCCGCCCACGCGCAAATCCAACTCGGCGGCCTGAAGTGGCAGGACACGTATGACAAACGCGCCCCGGACGACACCAACCGCGTCAAGACCCTCATCACCAGCGCGCAGGCTGAGGTGGTGGGCGCCGGCCTGCACCGCGGCAAAGGCATGCAGATCGAAAACTACACGGAGGACGGCAAAACAAACATCATCGCCCGCGCCACCGACTGCCTGCTCAATTACAAAGATCGAACCGTCACCTCCACGAACCGCCTTGAACTCCAGACCGGGAATGGCCTGGTGATCGAAGGTTACGGCTACCTTTGTCAGCTCACCAATTTCACCCTGTACCTCTCCAACCGTGTTCGCACTCGCATCTACCGGAGCCTTACCGAGAGCGACCGATCGCTCTTCCCTTCCCTCGGGAACGCCCATCCCGCTACCGTAAGCCCCTCCTCCGGCACGAATGTTTCCCTAGTCATCCGCTCGGAGCATTTTTATCTGAACAACGCTTCCAATCTGGTCATCTACACCGGAAACGTCCAGGTCGAGAACGCCCAGGCGGTCCTGAGTTGCGCCCAACTGACCATCCAGCGCGCCACCAACGGCGCCATTCAATTTGTCCTGGCCGAGCGCGAGGTCGTCATTGTCAATAAATCCGACCTGAGTCGCGCCTCAGGTGACCGCGCCCTCTATGCGATTCGCGGGGGACGAGAGACGCTCGATCTGACCGGCCACGCTCTCTGGCTTGACGGGCAGCGATCGATCCGAGCCGAGGCCTTTTCGTTTGACCTTGCGGCCAACCACGTGCAGGCCCGACGCAAAGCGCTGTTGAAACTTCCGCGAACCATGGTCAACCAGGCCGAACTTTTTCCTGGCCTGGCTTCCGCGAGCAAAACAAATCGCGCGCTCCAAAACTTCACCAACCAATTCGTGGAAATCCACTCGGACTGGATGGATTTCCAGATGCCCGGCACCAACCAGCCCCCCCGCAGCCTTGTGGCGCGAACCAACGTCCTAATTCTCAGTCCCATCGACAACGTGCGTGCCACTGCGGCGGAAGCCTCCTACAACGAGGGTTCTGGATTGCTTGAATTGCGGCGGAAGGCCGTGTGGCAGGCCGACGAACGCATCGTCAAAGGGGACCATCTCCTCTTCGACCGCACCAACCGAATCTTTCGCGCGCTCGGCAATGCCTATCTCAAAGTCCCGGTGTCCTCCCTGGGCGAGCAGACACTCCTGGCTGAGGCCAAAAAACACACCAACAGCCCCTCTCGGTTTCTCGAAACAACCTCGGGCTCAATTGAATACGAAGGAGATTGGCTCACTTTTCAAGATCGTGTCAAAGGCCAGCTCCTCGAGAATGGCAGACCGCTGGGGCAGCTCGAGTCTCGTTTCCTGGCCCTGCAATTCAGCAACCGCGTGCAGCGGATCGCCGCTAAACAAAAGATCTTCGTCCAGCAGTTCCCCGTGAGCAAGGAGGATGGCCGTCGCGTTGGCAAGACTCTCCGCTGCGAAAGTCTCAACGTCATGTTTGCGACCAATGGGACGCTGGATCAGATTGTCGCGCACGACCACGTCCGGGGCGTCCAGGAAACCTTTCGCACCAACAGCCTCCATCCCCTCCTGACCGTCCTCGATGCCGATCGCGTTACTGCCACCTTTCTCAATCATACTAATCAGCTCAAGGACCTTGTCGCCGAAAAGAACGTTTCCATCAAACATGAGAACCGCTCCGCTTCCGGCGAAATGGCCATCTACACCGCCACGAACAATGTTATCCTCCTGACCGGCCATCCAACCGCCAGCGCGCCAGAGGCCACGATTACCGAGGCCGAGGTCATTATGTGGGATCGTACCCGGAACAAATTTTATTCCCGCCAGCCCAAAGCGGTAGGCAACCCCAACACTTTTAAAACCAATCAAACAGACTTGCCTCTCCCCGGTCCGGCGCTGCAACCTGAGGCTCGCAAATAATGAGCACCATCGAAGCCCAGCCCCCCGTGCCGTCCCGGCCCGCTTCCGCCGGCCCCGCTCCCCTGCTCACCACCACTGCTCTCGTCAAGCAATATGGGGGACGCCGCGTCGTGAACGGAGTTTCTATCGAAGTAGGCGCGGGCGAAATTGTCGGTCTCATGGGCCCGAACGGCGCTGGCAAGACCACCACATTTAACATGGTGGTCGGGGTCGTCAAACCGGACGGCGGCTCCGTTCACTTCTTGAGCCGCGAAGTCGGCCGCCTCCCCATGCATGAGCGCGCCCGGCTCGGCATGAGCTACCTGACCCAGGAGCCTTCCGTGTTCCGGAAACTCACGGTTGAGCAGAACATTCTGGCGATTCTCGAAACCTGCAAAATGGGACGTGCGGAGCGCCAGCTCCGCCTCAAATATCTCCTCGATGAACTCGATCTGGCGCCTTTGGCCAAAAGCAAAGCCTTCACCCTGAGCGGCGGAGAGAAGCGACGCCTCGAGATCACCCGTGCCCTCGTCACCAGTCCCAGGCTGCTCATGCTCGATGAGCCTTTTGCCGGAATCGATCCCATCGCCGTTTACGAGGTGCAGAAGATCATCCGCCGCCTCAAGGACCGCGGCCTGGGCATCCTCATTACCGATCATAGCGTCCGCGAAATGCTTAAACTCATCGACCGCGGCTATATCATCGTCAAAGGTGAAGTCGCCTGCCAAGGGCCTGCCGAATTCCTCGCCCACGACCCCAAGGCCCGCCAAATCTACCTCGGCCCCGACTTCAGCGTGTGATCACTCTCTCCCCTTTATGCAACGCGACACCGTCCCAGTGGAACGATTCTACACCGATCAAAGCAGCGCGCTCGGCCTCAAACTCCTGGCAGGCGCGGCTGGGCTCAAGCGCATCATCCGTGAGCCTACCGTCAACCGTCCTGGGCTCGCGCTGACTGGCTTCACGAAATACTTCGCCAGCCGCCGCGTCCAGGTCATCGGCAGCGCCGAGTCCACCTACCTCAAATCGCTCAGCCGGGACCAAAGAGAACAGCGCTATGCCGAAATCTTCGCCCACCGCATCCCTTGCATCGTTTTCAGCCGCAGCATCCGGCCGGATAAGCAGTTTTTGCGCGCCGCGGAACAAGCCGATATCCCGATTTTCAGTTCGCCCCTCATCACCATGAAGTTTATCACCCTGGCGACGCTGGCCTTGGAGATTCTCTTCGCGCCGCGTGGCAGCGAGATGGGCAGCATGGTCGATATTCTTGGCGTCGGCGTCATCATCCGTGGCGAGAGCGGCATCGGCAAAAGCGAATCCGTCCTCGCCCTGATCGAGCGCGGCTACAGCCTCGTCTCCGATGATATCACCAAAGTCATGCTTCTTGATGGGCGCGAGGTCATTGGCACCAGCTCCGAAATTACCCGGAACCACATGGAAGTTCGCGGCATCGGCATCATCAATGTCGCCGCCATGTTCGGGGTCAAAAGTATCCGCCTCGAGAAACGCATTGATCTCGTCATCAGCCTCAAAGCCTGGAACGAAGTACCCGATGTTGACCGCGTGGGCATGGACGAGGAACTGGTCGAGATTCTCGGTGTCCCTATCCCCCACATCACTATCCCTGTCCGCCCCGGTCGCGATATCGCCCGACTCATCGAGGTGGCCGCATTTCAGACGAAACTGAAAACTTCTGGTTACAATCCGGCGAAAGAACTCAACGATCGCCTGATTGCCCGGATGAATCCCACCAAGCCTCTTTGATTTACAGCTTCCGCACCACTGACACTTATCTCCTTCCCCGAAGTCGCGACTTCGGGCGATTCATGCGCGAGTCCGCTAAAATGCTTTTGCCTTTCCCGCAGGCCCGGGTTAGTATCTGCATTGATGGCAGCGCGAAAAGCCGATGATGAAGAAATCATGAGGATCACCAAAGAGTTGGTTGTAACCAACAAATTGGGCATTCACGCGCGCCCAGCCGCCATGTTCGTTCGGACCGCGAACCGGTTCGATTGCGATATTTTCGTCGAGAAGGATGGAGAAAAGGTGAACGGCAAAAGCATTATGGGCCTCATGATGCTCGCAGCCGGTCCTGGCAGCAAACTCATGCTGCACGCCGAAGGCGGAGACGCTGCTCGCGCCGCAGTCGAGCTTGAAGCCCTCGTCAAACGCAAGTTCGACGAGGAATAATCGCCTCCGGAGACCCACCTATCTTCCGAGTTGTCTTGGCGCGCGATCCGAACGATCTTCGCTCCTGCAATGATGGAGAACAGCAGCCCAGGCAGGGCATTAAATGGCTTTCGTGAAACCTTCGGCCTTGGCCGCGGAGCCGCTATCAGCGCCCTTCTCCTCATTGGCGTGGTCGCCGTCATCGCCGGCATCTCCTTCTTCAAATCCGCTCCACCCAGCACCATTACCATCACCAGCGGACCCGAGGGCAGTAACTTCCGCACCAATGCAGAAAAGTACCGCATCATCCTCGCTCGCAATAAAGTCCAGCTTGTCATCCTTCCCTCGCAAGGCTCGCTTGATAATCTCCAGCGCCTCGATGACCCGTCGTTTAAAGTTGACGTCGGGTTCGTACAAGGCGGCGTCACCAACGGCATCCACCTCGATCGTCTTGTCTCCCTCGGCAGTATCGCCTACCAGCCTCTCCTGGTTTTCTATCGCGGCACCGCGACTGTCGAAATCCTCTCCGGCCTGGCTGGGAAGCGGCTGGCCCTTGGCCCTCCTGGCAGCGGTTCCCGCACGCTCGCACTCACTCTCCTCGCCGCAAACGGCATTGAGCCTGGCGGCTCCAATGTGTTCCTCGACCTCGATTCCGAGGCCGCCTCCAAAGGCCTCCTCGAGGGCTCCGTGGATGCCGTCTTTCTCATGGGGGATTCCGCTTCCTCAGTCATCATGCGCAAGCTCGTGCGCTCCTCCGAGATCCAATTGCTGAATTTCTCACAGGCCGACGGTTATACCCGCCGCATTCGCTACCTGAACAAGCTCGAACTGCCCGCAGGCTCCCTGGATTTCGGGAAGAATCTCCCTTCGCGGGATGTGGCCCTGATTGGTCCCACCGTCGAGCTCGTCGCACGCACCAGCCTTCACCCGGCTTTGTCGGATCTCCTCCTGGAAGCGGCCCGCGAGATTCATGGCAACGCCAGTCTCTTGCAGCGCCGCGGCGAATTCCCCGCTCCGCTCGAACACGATATCCGCATCAGCCCCGATGCCATCCGGTTCTACAAAACAGGCAAGAGCTTCCTCTATCGCCACCTTCCTTTCTGGCTGGCCAGCCTTGTCAACCGGATCCTCGTCGTCATCGTCCCCGCGATCGTTCTCCTGATTCCTGGCCTCCGCGTTATCCCTGCCCTCTTTCGCTGGCGCGTCAAACTCCGCCTCTACCGGTGGTACCGTGCCCTACTGCGTGTCGAGCACGATCTCTTCGCTCCCACCCCCACAGACCCAGCCAAACTCATCGAGCGCCTCTCCGACATCGAAAAAGCCGTGAACAGCATGAAAGTTCCCGCCTCCTTCGCGGATCAATTCTACAGCCTCCGCGGCCACATTAACTTCGTCCGCCTCCGCCTCCTCGAAACGGCCAAGCACGGGTGACAACCCACATTGCTGGATGCAACAGAAAATAGGGTTTGACCGCGCGCCGAAAGGAGGCAGCCCCGAATTTGCGTTCGCGAGCTTTTGGGGTTAGCTGAAGGAAGGGTCCGGGCTTGCTGTTAACCAGCAAGGCATGCTAAGATTTCCAGGATGAGCAGCATAGCTGAAATTGAAAAGGCTATTGAAAAGTTGCCTGCGGCGCAGTTGGAAGAGTTGGCCAAGTGGCTGGAGAGGCTGCGCTGGACGCAGGTCGACCGCCCGGAGATCGAAACCTGGCTGCAGCGTGCCCGCGGCGCTGCCATTCCCAACCAAACTACCGCCAAATTGATGGCCCTCCCCCGCGGTGAGGAATGATACTGTTCGACACGAATGTCCTCCTGGACATTGCCACGGCTGATCCGACATGGCTAGCTTGGTCGGAGAAACAGTTCAAGTGCGGCGGCCCAAGGGCAGGTCCTCATTAACCCAATCGTCTACGCCGAATTGGCCCCGGCGTTCGCGACAGCCTCGGACTTGGATCGATGGCTCGATCCGGCAATTTTCCGAAGGTTGCCGTTGCCTTACGCCGCAGGATGGCTGGCTGCGCAGGCGTTCTTACAATACCGACGTGCGGGAGGCTCGAAGACCTCGCCGCTGCCGGATTTTTACATTGGTGCCCATGCGGAAGTTGAAAACTGCACACTGGTAACGCGAGACGCGGCCCGCTATCGCACCTTATTTTCCTAACGTGACACTCGTCGCTCCCCCTTAACATCATGAGATGGACGATATCAAAGATGCCCGTGCTATTCATTTTTGCGATGGGTCCCCTTGTGGTTGGGTTCTTCGTGTTAATAGTGCCAGAAGTCGCCGCACCTTTCGACACAGATCGGCCCCGAGGGGTGTGTTGAGCGAGGCACGAGGGCCACCACCGGATCCCTGTTCGATCAGCGTTTCCTATCGCTCCTCGAATTCGAAAATCTGCCGGACTTCAACAATGTCGCCCTCCTGTGCGGGACACTCCTACGCCTATTTGACCACCTCTTCTTTCGAAGAAGCTTCGAGTATCCAAGATTGCTGCGATTGGTGGCTTTCCGCCGATTGCCTCGGAACCTAATGGCTCAATCTGTGAAGATTTGAATTTTGCGGGCGTCAAATCCACCGTGGAAACGCCGCCCCGCCCACCTCACCCCGACGCGGCTACGATCGTCGTCCGATCCTATTCTCAGGAATTTCCTGCCCAGCTCGCGCTTCAGGCTTTGTCCGACGCCAGGATTGAAGCCACCGTCGTCACCGATGATTGCGGTGGCCTGTATCCCCAACTATCCAACACAGGCTTCCGTCTGATGGTAAGCGCTGTTCATCGGGAAGCCGCGGAACAAGTTCTTGCCGAAGTCGAACCCATCGCTCCCGCCCGGCTTTCGGACCCGCCCGACTTGCCCCCCCTGCCTGCAACTCCAAACCGAACCTTGCTCTCGCTGCCTTCAAAGGCCGGGTGGCTTATTGCGCTCTCCATCGTCGGTGCACTCCTTCTCTTTACATTCCTCTCGCGTAAAGGAGAGCCGATTTCCGGTTTCGACACCGAGAGGTTAAAGAGGTATCGCGAGTCCGCGGAGCGTGGTGACCCCTCAGCCCAGTACGCTCTTGCTTACATGTACGCCAACGGACGCGGAGTTCGGACGAACGCAGTCGAGGCCGTGAGATGGTTCCGCGAAGCTGCGAATCAGGACTTGGCTTCCGCTCAGTATGCCTTGGGCTACATATACCAGGCCGGATCAGGTGTTCCCAAGGACATCCTTGAAGCCTTCAAATGGTTTCACCGCGCCGCCGAGCAGGGCTATGCCCCGGCCCAATACGTCCTTGGGGGCCTTTATCGGACGGGTTTCGGCGTGCATAAGGATTGCGACCAAGCCGTGCGTTGGTATCGCAAGGCGGCATCCGAAGGAAGCATCCCAGCTCAACTGTCCCTTGGACTCATGTACGACCGGGGCGAAGAAGTCTCCCGGGACGCCACGCGAGCGGTTGATTGGTATCGCCAGGCCGCAGAACAGGGGGATGTTACCGCCCAATGCAATTTGGGGAGTCTGCTCTTGACTGGGGATGGGGCTCCGAAGGATGAAATGGACGCTTACAAATGGTTTTGTCTGGCCGCCGCTCAGGGTGATCTCCAAGCCCAACGTCATCTCAGCACCTTGCAATCCCGGCTCAGCCCGGAGCAACTCGCGGAAGGTAAGAAGCGTTCCTCAACCTTCCTCCCGAGGCGCCGGGAAGCAGACCCTTTAACCGGCTGGAAACCCCATTAATTTTGCTGACAAATTGATTCTTGATCTTTGCCAAAGCGTGCCTGCCAATCGGGGTTCTACGAGAGGCGCAGGAGGTAGCGAAGGGGCCGAAGTAAAACTGGGCTATGCCCCTTGAGAATCCCAGGCTCGTGTCTCGTGTAAGGTGAGTACCGGTAATCAGCGAGGTCACAACTGACTCTCGCCGGGAAGGCTTATATCGCCGCGCCGCTGACATTGGACCACGGTTTCCTGCTGCTGAATGTGGAGCGCCTTGTGCTGGCAGGAAGCACGGGTGGGATCGAGGATGGCACGGCGATAGGATCGGGCCTGGCGGCAGCTTCGGTCGTGGCCCTCAACACCCTCCCTCAGATTAAAGCCGACTCTAACGAGTTTCTCCTTGAGCATTTCCGAGTCGGAACGTAGGTTTGAACGCACAGACAAAAAGGACCACATATGCCAAGTCCCAGAACTGCGCTTCTTTTCTTCCTCATTGCTGTTACCAGCTCCTCGGCCGGCGCGGCGAATATTTCTTCCTGTGATCAGGCTGGCCTTCAAGCCGCCTTGGCAGCGGGGGGTTCGTTTATGTTCTCGTGCGATGGGGTTATCACAATCGACCAAATGTTGATGGTTAATCAGGATCTAACCTTGGATGCATCCGGGCATAAGGTGGTCATTAGCGGCAATCATCTAGTTCGAATGTTCAAAGTCGAACCGGGGAGGACCTTAACCCTCAAGAACTTAGCTCTAGCAAATGGTACCTATTGGGGCACCAATGGGCTAAATGGAAGAAACGCCAGTTCCCAAGGGCCGGCGCTGCCTGTCACCTCAGGGGAGACAGCGGCAGGCGGGGCCATCTTTAACGATGGGGGAATTCTTAACTTGTTTAACTGTATTATATCAAACAATGCTGTGATAGGAGGTGCGGGCGGAAGCAACGCCACCGGAGCGCCGGAAGGTAAAGGGGGAGATGCCCAGGGGGGAGCAGTTTTCGTTCGAACTGGAATAGTAAACTCAGTCGACACACGCTTCCTAAACAACTCTGCCTTTGGCGGACGGAGTGGTCTTCAAGGACTTGGACTAGGTACTCTACCTGGTCACAGTTGGGGAGGCGCGATTTTTAATTCAGGGGGAACCCTAAACCTTACAAATACCATTTTTATCTCGAATCTTAGCACTGGAGTCCAGTCTTACTCCACGACCGGTAGTCTTGGCCCTGACGGCAGAGCGGGAAACGCCCATGGAGGGATGATGTACAGCGAAGGCGGCCTCATTAATCTCGTAAGCTGCTTGCTGAGCAACAATACTGCGAATGGTGGAGACGCCCTTGCAAACGGTGGCTTTTCGGGCACTGGGAGGGGAGGCGCTCTAAGTCTTACCAATGCTAGTATTTTTTGCAGCGGTTGCGTTTTTGAGCAGAACCTTGCTTCCGGCGGCCAAGGCCACTTTCGATACAGCAGCCCTGGCGATGGCAGCGGGGGGGCAATTTACAATGCTGGCAGTGCCATCATTGAAACCACTACTTTCAAGCAGAATGTAGCAAAAACCGGAGTGGCCGCGACTATGGGCGGCACCGGCAAAGGAGGAGCCATCTGCAACCTCAGCAGCCTCATCTGCAATCAATCACTCTATTCGGAAAACGAAGTTTTTGGCGGGCCGGCCTACCCCGTTAGCTTTGTAAGAAGCGTTGCGGGCGACGGGCTGGGCGGGGCGCTTTATAATAGTGGGTTTCTGAGCCTGACCAATAGCACCTTTTTCAAAAACCTCGCCCAGGGAGGCACTGGCGAAAGGGGTAACCCGGGGCCCGGCACGCAAGGACTCGGAGCCGGTGGCGCGGTTTTCAACGCAGGTGGCACCGCCGCGCTCGTTAATGCAACGCTCGCGAACAATATTGTCGCGGGCGGCAAGCTTTATGCCGTTTCAGGTCCGGCGCAAGGGGGTGGTATCTTCGCCACTAACGGCACGGTCACCCTTCAGGATACAATTGTGAGCTATAGTGTCGGTGGCTCAAATCTCTTCGGCACCATCATTGATGGTGGTTATAATCTGAGTTCTGACGACAGCTTCGGCTTTTCCTCTCCCAACAGCCTCAATAGCACTGATCCGTTGCTGGGCCCGCTGCAGAATAACGGAGGACTAACCTTAACAGCCGCTCTCACGGATTGCAGTCCAGCCGTGGATGCTGGTCACCCGACATCACTCACGTCTGCCGATCAACGTGGTGTTTTGAGGCCTGTAAACGGTCGTTCAGATATCGGAGCCTTTGAAGGGATCGTTACTTGGTATCACGCCGTATTCTCTATCACGGGCCAGACAATGAACATGAAGATCGTTGGTCAACCTAACCAGAGCTTCTTGCTGAAACAGTCAACAGATCTGGCCACCTGGACCTCTGTGCTCACAAACAACATAGGGAACAACTGCATCTACAATCACTCGGCTCCGACTGTTACCTACTCGTTTTACCAGATAAACTATTACTAAATATCCGCACAAAATTCATTGCACAAAGAAGCTCCCATCTCCTCGTGGACAACGAATTGCTCAAATGCCATTCAGCCTGCGTTGATTAAAAATAGAATGCTCGTTGCTTATCGAAGCGCGCAATTTTTCTGCCCATTCCCTTTCCGCCGTTCCTTTGCCTCTCCGGTTCCCATGATTTTGCCCAAAAATCGTTTTGCGATCAGTTCTTCTGCACCTCTCCCTGCCTGCTTTTGAACCTGGGATTCGTGTGGCTGCGTGCATTCGTGCTTACCCGGAAAATCTGTCCTAACCAGCCCGGATCTCATCCTTCACTTTTCGTTCACCCGGCTTTCTCGCGCTCGGACGACGGCATCGTAATAATCCCGCGGGAGCTTCTGTGACGTTCCGCCTTTGGTCCACCAGCGTGGCATCTCGGTGTAGATCCAGACGTACTCGTCACTCATATCCAGTGCAGCGCGAATACTCTTCTCCAAGGCAGGGGGCCTGAAGTAATTCGTCGAGAAATCATTCGTGTTCCAGCCCACCTTGCGCTGGTTGTTATCCATCCAAACCCCAAAGCCGAAGGAGAAGAGCTTCCGATATTTTTGGGGATTGGCCACGATGGGCAGCACCTCCTCCTGCATGAGGCGATAGGCGTTCGTGTACTGCCGGGACTCTTTGAATCCGTAGGAAAGTTCATGACCGTCCACGAACCGAACGTCGTTGCTGGCAGCTTCGACCATCCCGTCGAGGAGCGGTGCCAGGAGTCCATAATCGGCATCGGGCAGTTTCGCCTTGTTCTTCCCGATTTGCACCCACGGCAGGGAATAGCCGAACGTGAGAAAGATCGTGAGGCCCGGGTACCCCTCCTGAAAGGATTGCATCACTTGGCTTCCTCGCTTCCGGACCTGCGCCGCGTAGTCGTCCCATGATTTGGTTCCGGCGTCCCGTTGCTTGCGATACTTGAAGAGTTGAAAGCTATATTGCTCGATATCGAACAATAGACCTTTGCATTTCCCCTCCCGGGCCACCCTGGCGGCGAGCCGAGCATTTGCAGCCACGGCCGTGAAATCATCGAACCAATCGTTCGTCCCGGGAGCAGTGTTGAAGCGCAGGAAGTTATGAGTGAATTTTTGGAAGCTCGTTGTTTTCAACTCTTCGAGTGCGGGCGCAAGCTCCGCCTCGGTAAAGGCACGGTTGCCCCAACACTCCCAGATGAAATCGCCGCGTCCTTTCGGCCTGGCGTATTGCGCGTGAAACACACAGCCGTCGAACGGCGTCTGCTCCATTTCGCGGATGTGTTCGCGCATAAAGCGGGTATCGGGTTCATCCCAGCCGAACTCGATCAGCTTCTTTTCCCCGGCCCAGCCGGTGGGCGATGCCAGGGCCAGGGACCAGCAGAGGAGCATTAAATGGCGTTGACGCATGGGCGTTGTGTAGGGCCGCGCCAGCCCGTTTGTCGAGCCGTAAGTGCCTTGGGAATGCCATTGCGCCCGCGCGGCGGGGTAAGTAGTTTTGTTTGGAAGCCGATGGGCCTAAACCAAAGCAACCGAGCCACTTTCCCATGTCAATGTCAGAACATCCCTTGATGGTGATCGGGCATAAGAATCCCGACACAGACTCGATCTGCTCGGCGATCGCCTACGCGCATTTCAAGCAGAACGTACTCGGCGTGTCCGCCATCCCCTATCGGGCGGGCCCGACCAACTTGCAGACCAGCTTTGTCCTCGCCCAATTCGGCGTGGCTCAACCGGAGTTGCTCACGACCGTGTCGCCCCGGCTGGCGGATATCATGATCCAGGCGAATGATTTGGTCGTCCTGCGCGAGGATGACCCCCTGGCTCGAGCGCACGAGATTATCGTAGAGCGCCGCTTTGCATTTGTGCCCGTGGTGGATGCATCGGGGAAGTTCCTGGGCAAGATCTCCGCTCTCCGGATCGCCGCGCTGACGCGCGAATTCCCGGAGCTATGCCGGCAGCCGGTGGCCATCGATATCCAACATTTTCTGCGGGCGGTGCGAGGACGACTGGGTGCGTGCATACCTCCGCCTGGGCCGTTCCAGGGCCGGGTGTTTATCCAAGGCGTATCGGATGCTCCCACGCTGGACGGCAGCGATCTGGCCGTGCTGCTCTCCGGGCGTGACGAACCCGCCCTGCGCTCGGCCATCGACACGGGCGCAACGTTTATTGTGGCATGCGGACTTGAGGAGGCCAGCGAGGAGATTCGAGCGAGCGCCAGCCAGCGGGGCGTGTGCCTCGTGACCACAGCCAAGGATCTCCTTTCGGTCATCGTCGAGTTCTGCCTGGCCATGCCCATCCAGAATTTCATCGAACGGCAGCATCCGACTTTCCGCCCGTACGATCTGGTGCGCCACGTGCAAAGGGAGGTCGCAAAGCTTTTGGACGGCGGCTTCGTGGTGGTGGACGACCAGGGCCTGGCCCAGGGGGTAATCACGAGGCTTTCCTTCCTCAGACAATCCCGCTTCCGCGTGGCACTCGTGGATCACAACGAACTTTCGCAGGCGGTGGATGGCATTGAAGAGGCCAGCGTGGAAGAGATCATCGATCATCACCGCCTGGGCAATCGCGCGACCGACATGCCGATCACGTTCATCAACAAAGTGGTGGGCTCGACGGCCACGATCATTTCGGAACTTTACCGCACGCATGGACAAATGCCGCCGCCCGCCATCGCAGGACTGATGCTCTCAGCGATTCTCTCGGATACGGTGATCCTGAAGTCCCCTACCACCACCGATCTGGACCGAACCATGGCGGATTGGCTGGCTAAGCGCGCCGGAGTCGACATTCAGGGTTTCGGGAAGGAGATGCTGTCGGCTGGGTGCGCTCTCGATGCCACCGACCCCCGCCAACTTGTGCGCCAAGACCTGAAGATTTTCCAGGAAGGCGGATGGAAGCTGAGCATCAGCCAAATGGAAACAGTCGGCTTCAACAAGTTCCACGATATCCGGCTGGGACTGACCACCGAACTGGAACGGGCCCGGGACGACGCGAAATGCCACTTGAGTTGCCTGATGATCACGGACATCACGAAAGGTTCCAGCCTGCTGCTTTGCGCCGGGGAAACGAAAATCATCGATGCGGTTACCTATCCGCGAATTGGTGAAAATCTCTTCGAGATGCAATCGGTGCTCTCGCGAAAGAAGCAAATGGTGCCTTACCTGCTCGATCTGATTCGAAAGCTTTGATCCTGCCTCGCGGTCTGCTGGAAATGAATTAGCAGGTATTCACCCAGTAGCGGCGTCCAGCGCCCCGGTCAACCTTGAGGGGCAGTCGCTGAAACGCCTATGAAGCTGAAGAAGCTGAAGGAACAGATCATCGTCATCACCGGTGCCTCGAGTGGAATCGGGCTCGTAACCGCCCGCATGGCCTCTGAAAAGGGCGCCCGCCTGGTCCTGGCCTCGCGGAGCGAGCAACCATTGCAGGAACTGGCCACCGAACTTTCGGCGAACGGCCACAAAGCCATTCATGTGACGGCGGATGTAGCCGAGGAGGACGATGTGCAGCGCATCGCGGATGCGGCCACGGCCGAGTTCGGAGGCTTCGATACCTGGGTGAACAACGCGGGAGTTTCGATCTACGGCTCGCTGCTGGAGGTAGAGCGCGAAGATATGCGCCAGCTCTTCGAAACGAATTTCTGGGGGCTCATCAACGGTTCACTGGTCGCGGCCAGGCACCTCAGGCAGTATGGCGGCGCAATCATCAACGTGGGCAGCACGCTCTCTGACCGCGCGATCCCCATGCAAGGCATATACTGCGCTTCCAAGCACGCCGTCAAAGGATTCACAGATTCGCTGCGCATGGAGTTGGAAGCTGAAGGAGCCCCTGTGTCGGTTTCGCTCGTGAAACCCTCTGCCATCGACACCCCTTACGCGCACCACGCCAAGAATTACATGGACGTGGAGCCGAAGAATCCGGCGCCGGTCTACGCGCCCGAGGTGGTGGCCGAGGTCATTCTGCACTGCGCCACGCACCCGACGCGCGATGCATTCGCGGGAGCGGGCGGCAAAATGCTTTCCGCCCAGGGCTATTACGCCCCCCGGCTAACCGACAAGGTCATGGAACGGACGACGATTAAGCAGCAACGCAGCGACCAGCCTCCGCATGGGGCGGAGAATGGCCTATTCGATCCTGCCGGAGCGCTTCAGGAACGCGGCGGGCACCCCGGCCGGGTGTTCGAGCGCAGCCTTTATTCCAAAATTGCGACACATCCCTTGCGCAGTGCGGCGATTGTTCTGGGAGCAGGTTTAGCGGTGGCGGCAGTGCTGAAAAACGGCTCGCCGCCCAGTGTTCCCCGCAAGGCAAAGCATTGGGTTGAATCGATCCTGGCCTAGATTCCCAGCCATTCCGGATGCTGCGTCGTGCCATCGAAGCGGGTCGAGGTCTTGAATAACTCGAACTCGCCTTTCGCGGCGGATGGTTTTGTTTTTGCGAGCAGGGCTGCGACCCGCTGAGTGTCCATGGGCTGGAAGGTCCGAATGGCCTCGAAGGCCTGATCCAGGATTTTCATGCTGTCGATCCCGGTGATCACGACCGAGGTAGGCAGGCTAAGAGCGTAGTGCAGGCACTCGATCGGCTGGACCACCTTGCTCTTGAGGATCACTCCACTGCCCATCGACTTCATCCCCAGCACGCCGATCCCTTCTTTGACCAACACCGGCAGCACCTGGTGCTCGAAACTGAGGTAATGAGCATCCATCACATTCAGCGGCATCTGGACCGTGTCGAACTTGAACTGATGCGCCGAGGCCGTCTCCAGCATTTTCAAATGGATGCGCGGATCTTTATGGCCTGTGAACCCGATAAAGCGGATCTTCCCAGCTTGCTTCGCTTCCAGAACCGCTTCGAGCGCGCCACCGGCGGCGAAAACTCTGTCGGGATCTTCCATGCGAATGATCTCATGGAACTGCAGCAGGTCGATGCGATCGGTCTGAAGACGCTTCAGGGATTCATCGATTTGGCGGGCCGCGGAGTCTTTCTTGCGGCCATCGATCTTGGTCATCAAAATCACTTTTTCGCGATAGCCGTCCCGCAATGCTTTGCCCATGCGGATCTCGCTGCCACCATCGTGGTAATCCCAGCAATTATCCATGAAGGTGATCCCGCGGTCGATGGCGACGCGGACGATGCGAATGCCTTCGCCCTCATCCTTGGGCTCACCGATGTGGAATCCTCCCAACCCGAGGGCGGAAACCTTGAGCCCGGTGCTGCCCAATGTGCGGTAAATCATATCGCCGCTTTTGCTCCCCTCGCCCCGGAGCGACAGCCCAGCGCCCGCGGCGAGCGCGCTTGCCGCGGTGAGTTTCACAAAGGCCCGCCGGGTGATCGGCACGCCGTTTGGAGCTTCAGCGGCGCCGAGACGCGGATTGATTGCAGGGTTGACGAGTTTGATTCCCATAAATTCCTTTCTGTCACACTCGCACAGATTGTGGGTTTATCAAACCGGATGGCTGGACCCGACCCACCCGCTCGTCACGTGTCACATCCAACCCGATCCGCTTGAAGGCGAGCGGAGAGAGACTTGCAGGCTGGCATCGGAACGGGGGCCGTCTAGGACACTTTGCGGATGCAGTTCTCAGCGCCAAAATCGTTTTGGCGACGTTGTGGGCAATCGGCATCATCGCGCCATTCACCATCCACCAGGAAACGGTATTCGTAGACACCTGGCTCAAGCGAAACGGTGGCTTTCCACACACCACCTTTCTGCTTTTTCATGGCGATCGGGTTTTGCTCCCAATCTGTGAAGTCGCCGGCAAGCGAGACGCTCTCGGCTTTGGGATCGGTGTAGGCGAAGTTTTCCTTTTTAGCGTGGTTACTTTTGGCTTTCGGCAATACCTGTTCGATCATAATAGATTCCTTTCCATGGAGGCTAAAGGGCCGTCCAAGTTCTAAAGATGAGCATTGGAAAAGATCCGTCAAGGGGCAAACGCATGTGTGGCAGTCACGCCAGAGTGTCTAATTTTGGACACGGTTGGGAAGATTCGTCTCGGAGATTCCAAGGTAAAGCTACTGGCACATCACCTGCTTTGAAGATAGGCATGACGACAAAACATGACATTTCGGAAGCGAAGTGCTGTGTTGCTTTCCGCCCGTCCCTTCATGGGGTTGGCAAAAAGTCCCCTAGTGCCCCCAATGGGCCGTTAAGCTGACGACCAACTTAACGTCCTTTCTTCTAAATTGAGTTGTTACCTGGCGGTTGTGCAAACAACCGCCAGATTTCTTTTGTCCCCGGCTGCCCCGGAACAGGGCTGCATGAAGCTAACAAAACGGCGCCATAGGGCACCAATCAATAGCTGGCTTCGGGCGAATAGGCGCCTGCGCTTCTCCATGGGTTGGAGGAGAGGGAGAAAAACAGGACCTTGATGCAGCCTGTCCCGGAACAGGACACGGCTGTCCTGAGCGAGACACTCAGAATATTCCGCGAATCGCGTGCGTCCAAGCTCGCCAAATTGCTATATTGGGTTTGCAGATGATTGTTTCAAAGAAGTCGTTTTTCAGCCTTGTTGCGGGGCATTTGTGCGTGGTCGGCACGGTCTTCGGGCAACAGGGAGATCATGGCTCCACGAATCAGCCCGTGAGAGTACCCCGGGATAGGATTCCGCCCGCGCCAGCCCTGGCACCCGCGGAAGCCTTGAAGACTTTCAGAATGCCGGCCGGCTTCCACCTCGAGCTGGTCGCGAGCGAACCGTTGGTCGAAATGCCGGTGGCGCTGGCTTTCGATCCGGGCGGCCGGATTTTCGTGCTAGAGATGCGCGGCTTTATGCCGAACGTGGATGCAATCGGGGAGAAGGAGCCGGTGGGGCGCGTTTCCATCCTCGAGGACACGAACGGGGATGGCCGGATGGATAAGCGCACGACCTTTCTGGATGGCTTGGTAATGCCGCGCGCGGTCGGTTTGGCAGGCGGCGGGGTTCTGGTGGCTGAGCCACCGCACCTTTGGTACTGCCGAGATATGGATGGGGATGGAAAGTGCGATACGAAGGTGGAAGTGACAGGCGATTACGGTAGTCAATCCAACCCGGAACACACGGCCAACGGCCTGGTATGGGCAATGGATAATTGGCTCTACAGCGCCAACTACGTGTTTCGGTTCCGGCAGTCGGGCGGGAATTGGATTAAAGAGGCAACCCTCAATCGCGGACAGTGGGGCATTTCGCAGGATGATTTCGGCCGCCTTTTTTTCAATGCGAACAGCGATCAGCTTCGCGCGGATTTGATCCCGAGCCATTACCTGAACAAACGCAAGCCCGGCACCAAGCTGGTGGGTCTAAACGAGCGGATCGCCAAAGATCAGGCGACATTTCCGATTCGCGTGAATCCCGGGGTGAACCGCGGCTACGAGCCGAAGCAGCTCCGCGCGGATGGCACCCTGGCTACTTTCACCGCGGCCTGCGGACCGGTTATTTATCGGGGGGACCTTTATCCCAAGGAGTTCCGCGGCAACGCATTTGTCTGCGAGCCCTCGGGGAACTTCGTGCGGCGAAATATTTTAACGGAGCAGGATGGCTTCATCACGGCGCGAAATGCCTACACCAACGCGGAATTTCTCGCCTCGACGGATGAGCGATTCAGGCCGGTAAATCTCTACACCGGCCCGGACGGTGCGCTTTACGTGGTGGATATGTACCACGGGATTATCCAGCACCGGATTTACGTGACGAGCTATCTGAGGAAACAAATCCAGGACCGTGCGTTGGAGCAACCCCAAAATCTCGGCCGAATTTACCGAGTCGTGCATGACGGCGAGCGCCCCCACCGCGCGCCAGCCTTGGGGAAAGCGACTTCCGGGGAATTGGTCCAAACCTCGATGCACCCGAACG
>JADMIO010361639.1_pt1 | contig 27469 bp, 28 predicted proteins | sample 8958161 | NCBI WGS metagenome assembly JADMIO01 (sample SAMN16585339, study PRJNA669376) | soil metagenome | isolation source: Crop rotation soil | place: USA: Cullars Rotation, Alabama | collected 2011
GAGGTGTTCTCTGTTTCCGCTTCGGGTTTTTCTTCTTTTTTGCAAATCCACACTTTGATACCGATTTTCCCCGCCACGGTATTAGCTTCCCAGAAACCGTAGTCGATCGGGATACGCAAGGTGTGTAGCGGAGTCATTCCTGAGCGAGTCCATTCTACTCTGGCAATTTCCGCTCCTCCAAGGCGCCCTGCACAGCGTATTTTAATACCCAAAGCGCCGGAATCCATCGTCGTTTGCGCTGATTTTTTCATGGCACGGCGGAAAGAGATGCGACGTTCCAGCTGAGAAGCAATATTCTCTGCAACAAGCTGCGCATCCAGGTCCGGACGCTTGATTTCTACGATATCCACTTTGACTTGTTTGCCACTAGCCAAATCCGAAATTTCTTGGGTCATCTTTTCGATCTCGGCTCCCTTGCGCCCAATGACCACACCGGGGCGTGCCGTGTAGATAGTCACGCGCAAACTATTCCAGGCGCGTTCGATAACAATTCGAGAAACCGCCGCCGCCCTGAGTTTTTTCTTGAGATGCCGGCGAATTTTTTCGTCCGCGAGGAGGAATTCCGCGTAGTCCTTTTCGGAGGCGAACCAGCGAGAGGCCCAATCCCGGGTGAGCGGAAGGCGGAAGAGTTTAGGATGAACTTTCTGTCCCATGTGGAGTTTCGGTTATGAGTGCTTCTCGGTTAGGCTGCCGGCGCGTTGAGCTCCGGGACTACTTCGGGATTGGCTGTGTCAGCTTTTTTCTTGGAAGTAGATTTTTTGCTCTTGTTGGTTTTTTTGCCTTTTTCGCGGCGTTTGATTTCGACTTCGTCGGTTAATATAATAGTAATATGGCTCGTTCGTTTCCGAATCGGGCCTGCACTGCCCCTCGCCTTGGGCTGAAATCTTTTAGCGGTCGGACCTTCTCCCACAACGGCCTCTTTGATAACAAGAAGTTCCGGACGCAGGTTATCGTTGTTTTCGGCGTTGGCAATCGCACTCTTCAAAGTCTTGAAAATAAGTGGCGACACCTTTTTGGAGACAGCGGCTAGTCGCAGCACATCGAGCGCGTCCAATGCTGGCAAGCCCTGAATGGAGCGGGTGACTTCTCGCGCTTTAAACGCCGAAATTTTCGCGTATTTATATACTGATTTTACCTGCATTTTAAATGCCTTTAATTACTTACGGTTGGGTTTCCACTGTGAGGCGGTCGCCCTGTCGAATGGGGTTTTTGATCGAATTCAAACTCTGAATCACGGCTCCGCAGATGCGTTCTCGAACATCCACTACTCGAACGGTAGCCAGATATTTTTGGGAACGTAGTACTTTAAACGGCATCCCAATACGCACTCCCTGTTTTTCACCAACATTGGCCACTATAAGGCCCAGATCCTCTTTGACATCCACAACCATCGCATCCGCTAACGATACCGGATAGTTCTGAGCAAAAGCTCCGGAATTATTGTCCTCGAGTATTTCTTTCGTCTTGCGAAGCTCGGTTTCTACCGCCAGACGAGCTGCAGGATCCACACGATCCGCTGTCTTTACTAGTGTAACAACAGCCTCGGTAAGTCGCACAAGTTCCACCCGTGCATCGTCACCTTGCTTTTTTAGATCGCGCAGCAAGCGCACGGCTGCCAACAGTCTTTGCTCGAGGCTTGTTTTATCTTTGTCCACAGCCGAAAGCCCAAAAGTTTCGAGCTTTAAAGCTACCGAAGCGGCTTGTCTACGCGCAACTTCGGCGTCTAACTTAGCTTGGACTAAGCTTCCCGTCAATGATCGCACCGTTGCCTCCAAAAGGATTTGCCTCTCTCTCAAAGCGGAAAGAGTTTCGTCTTCTCTCGGTGCAGGTACATCTATAGTCACACCTCTCGCGGGAGCACTACCTGATTCAGAATTTGTCAAAGATCGATTGCCTGGCTTTGCTATTTGAGCTGTCGCCAAACTAATGAAAACTACTGCTATCGCAGTGAGTTTCCCTATGGGTTGAGGGTTAATGAGAAATGAGTCGCTACAATTATTTCGTTACTTTCGCAGTATGAGATCCGTGTTTTTTAAAGATCCGAGTGGGTGAAAATTCGCCCAGTTTGTGGCCGACCATATTTTCGGTGATGAAAACAGAAATGAATGTCTTTCCGTTGTGGACGTTAAACGTATGCCCCACAAAATCCGGAATAATTGTAGACCGGCGCGACCACGTTTTAATGGGCTTTTTAATGCCAGCGGCAACCATTTTATCAATTTTGTCGAGGAGCTTCCATTCAAAGAATACTCCTTTTTTGAGCGATCTACCCATAGGAAGTGATTATTTCTTAGCCTTTTTGCGTTGTATAATGAAACGAGCTGAGGGCTTGTGCTTTCGTCGAGTTTTGAAGCCTTTGGAAAGCTGACCCCATGGACTGACTGGGTGCTGGCGTCCTCCTCCCCCTTTACTCTTACCTGAGCCGCCCCCCATAGGGTGATCCACAGGGTTCATAGCCATACCTCGAACGTGGGGTCTGCGCCCCAACCAGCGGCTGCGCCCAGCTTTCCCGCTAGAAACGTTCATGTGGTCGGTGTTTCCCACCTGTCCAATCGTTGCAAAACAGGATTCATGAATTTTTCGGAGCTCACCAGAGGCAAGTTTGATAAAGGCAAAGCCACCTTCCCGGCTAGTGAGAATGGCTTGTGCCCCCGCACTGCGAACGAGTTGAGCACCCCGGCCAGGCGTCAATTCAATGTTATGAATAGAAACCCCCAGCGGAATGGATTTGAGTGGCAGGGCATTGCCAAGAACGGGATCCGCTTCGGGCCCCGCACTCACTCGGTCACCTACTTTGAGACCAACAGGTGCTAGGATATAAGTTTTTTCCTTATCCGCATACTCGAGCAAGGCAATCCGTGCGGAGCGATTTGGATCATATTCGATTGCAATAACAGTTGCAACAACGCCTCTTTTGCAGCGTTTAAAATCGATGAGTCGCAGGCGGCGTTTGTGCCCGCCGCCGCGATGACGGCTGGTAAGTCTGCCCTGATTGTTGCGTCCCCCCGTCTTTTTCAGTGGACGAGTCAGCGACTTTTCGGGCTTGGTTTTAGTGACCTCTTCGAACGTCGGTAGCGCCTTGAAGCGCAAGGACGGAGTCAGGGGATTGAAAGTTTTCAGTGCCATGGGATTTAGGGTTCTCCGGTTAGACGAGGTCCAATTTGTCGCCTTCCTTCAGCGTTACCACAGCCTTTTTCCAGTGGGGTTTGCGGCCAAAATCTGCCCGACGTTCCCGTTTTTTCTTCCCTGCATAATTTGCTGTATTTACGCCCAGCACTTTCTTGTGGAAAATCTGTTCGATTGCCTGTTTGATTTGGATCTTATTGGCGGAGGGTCGAACACGAAAAACGTACTTGTTATATTTTTCGGAAAGTAGGGTCGCTTTTTCCGTGAGCAGTACATTGTGAATCAAGTCGTAAGCTTCTTTCATTTGGAAAGCCTTTCTGCAATGACGGTAAGGGCACCGCGGGTGATCAAAATTTTGTCGTAAGCAAGCAGGTGCTCCGTATTTACGTCATTGGCGAGAATCAAAAGCGTCTCCTGCACATTGCGGGCTGCTTTAAACGTGGTCTCGTCAAATGAGGAATCCACTACAAGGACTTTTGAATGGCGCGGGGCAATGCCATCCAAGATGATAAGAAATTGCTTAGTTTTTGGTTCCGCGACCCGGAAGGTATCCGAGACAAAAACATCTCCTGCGAGAATGCGCGCGCTGAGAGCCTTGCGCAGAGCAAGACGCTTTGTCTGCTTGGGAACTTTTTTTGCGTAAGAGCGAGGTTTGGGACCGAAGGCAACTCCCCCACCCGTCCAAATCGGGGAAGATTTATATCCCGCACGGGCACGGCCTGTGCCCTTTTGGCGCCAAGGCTTTGCTCCGGAGAGCGCTACTTGCGCTTTGGTTTTGGTATTGGCACTGCCGCTGCGGCGATTGGCTCGCAGAGCAACCACGACGTCGTGGACGGCTTGCGTTCCCTTGGCGTTCGTAATCAGCTCAATTTTGGATTTTTCGGCCTCTTGGACCGTCAGTATGGCTGCGCTCATGTGGAGTTACTTCTTGTTCGCTGCAGAGGGTTTTGGGGTGCCTTTTTTCTTGGACGGGCGCAGGACGACATAAGCATCCTTCGGGCCAGGCACGGCGCCGCTGATTAAAATTACATTATCTTGCTCGCGCACTTGTATGATTTTTAAATTTTGAACGGTAACCCGCTCATCTCCCATGTGGCCCGGCATGCCCATGTTCTTCCACACGCGGCCGGGAGTGGAACGATTGCCAATAGCCCCGTTTCTGCGGTGCATCATAGAACCATGGCTAGCCGGTTGACCTGCAAATCCATGCCGTTTGACAACGCCTTGGAATCCCTTCCCTTTGCTGCGGCCAATAACGTCTACAAACTGACCTACTTCAAAATCAGTCAATAGCAGATCCCCAATTTCCGGAGCAACTTCGTTTGGTTTGAGGCGGAATTCACGGACCAGTCTCTTTGGCTCAGATCCACTCTTAGAAAAATGCCCCAACTGCGCCTTGGTCACACGCTGCTTTTTCTGGCTGTCAAAACCGACTTGGACAGCGGCATAGCCGTCTTTTTCCATGTTCTTCACTTGAAGCACACGATTTCCGCCCGCCTCGATAACAGTCACCGGAATGCTTCGTCCCTTTTCGTCGTAGACGCGGGTCATTCCTTTTTTCTTTCCTAAAAGTCCTGTGCTCATGGAGTGGAATTAGATCTTAATGTTAATGTCGACGCCCGCGGGTAGATTTAACTTGCGCAATTCGTCCACTGTCTTCGCTGTGGGTTCCAGAATATCCAAGAGGCGCTTATGCGTTCGGATTTCAAATTGGTCCATCGACTTTTTGTCGACATGTGGAGACCGGTTGACGGTAAAGCGCTCTATTTCCGTCGGCAAAGGGATTGGGCCATTGACCTTAGAGCCCGTTCGCCGTGCTGTCTCCACAATTTCCGCCGAGGCAGCGTCGAGGACACGGAAATCATATCCTTTGAGACGAATTCGAATTTTTTGCTTCGTTGCAGTAGCCATCAGTTTCTTCCTGTTAATTCTTTTGATCCAGCACCGCGTTCAATACTTGCTGCGGCACTTGCTCAAAATGTGAGGGCTGCATCGAGTAGGACGAGCGGCCTTTGGAGAGCGAGCGGATTGCGGTGGCATAGCCAAACATTTCTGAGAGCGGAACTTCCGCGTTAATGGTGCTCAGAGTGCCTTTGCCGTCAATGCCGACGATACGTGCACGGCGGCGGTTGAGGTCCCCCATGATATCGCCTTGGAATTCATCCGGGGTAATATTTTCCACCTTCATAATTGGCTCCAGTAAAATGGGTTTGGCCTTTTTCAGGCCGTCTTTAACAGCGAAAATGGCCGCCATTTTAAACGCCATTTCATTGGAATCCACATCGTGGTAGGAACCATCAGTAATATCCACATGGACATCAATGACCGGATACCCCCCCACTACACCATTGAGTAAACCTTCGTTGAGACCTTTGATGACAGCGGGGATAAAATCCTTAGGAATGGTCCCACCCACCACTCTATTTTCAATGGTAATTCCCTTGCCGCGTTCGTTAGGCTGCACTTTGATGACGACGTGGCCATACTGCCCACGCCCACCGGACTGTTTGACAAGTTTGCCTTCGCCATCACTTTTGGCAAGAATAGTTTCCTTATAGGCGATTTGGGGCTTGCCCGCATTGGCATCCACCTTGAATTCGCGCAACATGCGGTCCCGAATGATTTCGAGGTGCAATTCACCCATTCCCGCAATAATGGTCTGCCCAGTTTCCTCATTGGTGAAGACTCGAAAGGTCGGGTCTTCTTCGGCGAGGCGTTGAAGTGCCACTCCCATTTTCTCCTGATCCACCTTGGTTTTTGGTTCGATGGCCATGGAGATAACGGGGTCCGGGAAGGACGGCGGCTCCAACAAAACCGGGTGATCCTCATCACAGAGTGTGTCCCCTGTAGTAATATTTTTGATACCAACAATAGCGGCGATATCCCCCGAGTAGCAGGTGTCGATATCTTCACGCTTATCGGCTTGGATCTGAATGAGGCGGCTGATGCGTTCCCGTTTGTTTGTGCGCGGGTTGTATACAGTATCCCCCTTACTCAACTTACCGCAATAAACACGGAAGAAGACGAGTTTACCCACAAATGGGTCTGCCCAAAGTTTGAAAGCCAGCGAACAGAATTTTCCCCTGTCATCCGCCGAGGCTAAAATTGCGACACCAGTATCTGGATCCTGACCTTGAGCCGGAGGGATATCCAACGGGCCGGGCAAATAGTCCACCACGGCATCGATCAAATATTGCACTCCCTTATTCTTAAAGGCAGAACCACCGGCCACAGGGACAAATCGGTTAGCCGTGGTTTGGCGGCGGATAGCGGCCTTGAGATTCTGCACAGTGATCGGCTTCTCTTCTAAGAAAAGCGTGCCGAGCTCATCATCGAGGTCGACCATTTGGTCGATCAGATCCTGATAGGCCTTCTCTACGATTTCTTTGTAGTCCTCCGGGATTTCCGTAACTTCATAAGTGGAACCGAAATCGTTGTTGTCGGAATAGAGGATCGCTTTTTTATTGATGACGTCGAGCTGACCACGGAGATTATCTTCGCTCCCGAGGGGAATTAAAATCGGCCAAACGTTTGCCCCCAGCTTGGTACGCATGCTTTCAATCGCGGCATTAAAGTTGGCTCCGGTGCGGTCCATCTTATTGACAAATGCAATGCGAGGGACGCCATATTTGGTGGCTTGTCGCCAAACGGTTTCAGACTGGGGCTGAACCCCTGCCACGCCGCAGAAGACGGCAATAGCTCCATCCAGAACGCGTAGGGATCGTTCGACTTCGGCTGTGAAATCTACGTGCCCTGGGGTATCGATAATATTGATGCGCAACTTCTGGCCTTCAAATAATTTGAAGATGCCTTCTTCCTTGCGCTGATTCCATGCGCAGGTAGTAGCTGCTGAGGTAATGGTGATGCCACGTTCGCGCTCCTGTTCCATCCAATCGGTAACAGTGGTTCCTTCATGCACCTCGCCGATCTTGTGGATCATGCCAGTGTAAAAAAGAATACGCTCCGTCAGAGTGGTCTTGCCGGCATCAATATGTGCAGCGATACCAATGTTACGCGTGCGCTCCAATGGGTAAGCACGATTCGGAGAATTCGAGCTATCCGTTCCAGATTTTTCCATGGTAGTCGCAGACATGTTTTAAAAATTTAAGCTGGGGCGTATTTACCAACGGAAATGTGCAAAGGCCCGATTCGCTTGGGCCATTTTATGCATGTCGTCCCGTTTTTTGATCGCGCTGCCTTGCCCGGACGCAGCATCTTTCAGTTCATGTGCAAGCGCTTCCATCATCGGAATCCCCTTGCGTTTGCTCGCTAAAATGACAATCCACCGAACGGCCAGAGCGACTTGTCGCTCCGCGTTGACCTCGATCGGAACTTGATAGGTGGCTCCCCCTACACGGCGAGATTTCACTTCCAAGCGGGGTTTCACGTTGTCGATTGCCTTATTGAGGGTCTCCAACGGATCAATGGCATCGCTGCCTTCCCGCGACTTGTCTATGGCCGCATAAACAATGCGCTCTGCGGTTGATTTTTTACCGCACCGCATCACCGTATTGATCAAGCGGGCAACCATGGGGTTCGCGTACCGCGCGTCGCGTTTGACTTCCTTGCGAATAACTCTGCGTCTACGTGACATGGCTTAATTTATTTTTTCTTGGCTCCCTTACCACTTTTTGCCTCTTTTTCCGCTCCAGGCTTGGGCCGTTTGGCTCCATATTTCGAACGGCTGCGTCGGCGGCCGTCTACCCCCAGGCTATCCAGGGTACCTCGAACGATATGGTAGCGGACACCCGGCAAATCTTTCACCCGGCCTCCACGCACCAGAACAATCGAGTGTTCCTGCAAATTGTGCCCTTCACCAGGAATATATGCGATCACTTCCTGCCCGTTGGTCAGACGCACTTTCGCTACCTTGCGCAAAGCGGAATTCGGTTTCTTCGGCGTACGCGTCATGACCTGAACGCAAACACCACGGCGCTGAGGACAGTTGACAAGTGCCGGGGATTTGGACTTAACCGCGGCTTTGCTGCGTCCTTTGCGTACGAGTTGGTTAATTGTGGGCATTGGGTTCTCTAAAAATTTTCCGTGAAACTAGGGGACAAAAAAACCACGCGATGGTGGTTCATGCCAGCCCCCTTCTTTGTGCGGGAACGATCAGACTACTAATGTGAATGATGTGTGCAAGGAAATTCTTTGGAATTTTCCCGAGGTGCGATTGTGTTTGGAATACTGACTGTAGAACTAGAAAACTACCCGCTAGCGGCTATTGCAATTTCTGGCGCGGGAACAGAAATTTGTCTGCCTCACGGGGACCACTCGCCAAATTGAAAGCATCCACGAGACTCCAATCCCACCTCACCTTGCCCGGCTTCCTCAATTCCCGCCCCCTGCGCGTCGCGGTCGTCGGCGCTGGTGCCGTCGGTCTGTACTATGGCGCTCAATTGGCCAAGGTTGGGTGTGACGTTCATTTTCTCGTACGCTCGGGCTTCGAGGAAGCGAAATCTTTCGGGATTCGGGTATATAGTCCTTTGGGGGATATGCATTTGCGATTCCCAAAGGTCTTTCGCACCTCAGAGGAGATCGGGCCTGTCGATTTAGTTTTGGTCAGTATTAAGGCCACTGCAAACTCGGTTTTGGAGAAGCTCCTTCCTCCACTTCTTGCTGCCAATTCCATCCTCGTCACTCTCCAAAATGGCCTTGGAAACGAAGAATTTCTGACTCACTTCGTCCCTCCCACCCAAATTCTTGGGGCTCTATGCTTTGCGTCTTTAACTCGCGAATCTCCAGCCACAGTTCACCACTATGATGCGCAAGGCAGGATTTCTATCGGAGAGTTTTCCAAAAAGATCATTTCTTCCCGTGTGACCGCTTTAGTAGGCCTTCTGGTACGGTCGGGTATTCAAGCCGGGGCGGTGCCCACACTCATCGAGGAACGTTGGCGCAAATTAGTTTGGAATATCCCTTTTAACGGGCTCTCCGTAACCGCTGGAGGAGTCACTGTCGACCGCATCCTCGCAGTCCCTCAACTTCTCAGCGAATGCAAGAACCTGATGGAAGAGACGGTAGCAGCAGCGAATGCGCTGGGGATGAGGATCGAGCTGGAATATCCGAATCTCCAGCTAAATCAAACCTACGCCATAGGCCCCTATCGTCCTTCCACCCTGGTCGATTTTCAGGCGGGCAAGGAACTTGAGATTGAGGCCATTTGGGGAATTCCTCTTCGTCGGGCAGAATCGGCAGGAATAAAAATGCCTCATTTATCCCGATTATACAAACGCCTGTGTGAGCTGAATCCCAAAACACACCCTGCGACGCGCGATACTGAAAAATCCACTGAGAGCCAACCCTTTCAAGGTCATTGAATTCGAGCCTGTTTAAGTAGGCGTTTGCAAGGAATCCCATTAGCGGCTCCTTTAACTTTTATTATTTCCGTTTTCTTCGCTGAGGCTTTTATCCTCCTCCGCCTTTTTTTCTTGTTTTTTTTCCTTTTCGAGAGCCTGAAAGATTGGGCGAAAGACTTTACCAATGAGTGGTGCAGCATGGGAACTGCCATGTACGGTATTGTCGCCTGGGTCCCCCTCGGACACGACTGCAAAAGCATATTGGGGGTGATCTGCCGGGAGAAAACCAGCAAACCAGGCAGCCGTACGTTCCTTAGTTTTTGGGCCCCATTGGGCGGTGCTTGTCTTGCCCGCAACTTGGATGCCAGGGACTTGTGCGCGATGGGCCGTGCCACTGCTGCCCTCAGTAACATCCACCAGCGCGGTTTTCAAAGCTTTATAGATATCCGGAGGAAGATGGAGGTCATCTTGAATACGATCGGGATAGGCATCGACAACCCGGTTATCCAGGGTCTGGATCTGCTTCACTAGCCGAGTCTGGTGAAACTGCCCGCCGTTGGCTAGTGTCGCCATCAGTTGTGCCATTTGGAGAGGCGTTACTAGGATATCCCCTTGGCCAATACTTATATTGGCAATGTCTCCGGGCAGCAGTCGCCGGTGATGCACACGCAACATGTAGTCATCCGTCGGAATATTGCCACTCTCTTCAGCACGGAGGGGGATCCCGGTTCGGCTCCCCAACCCTAGCCGTTGAGCAAGGGCAACGATAGGCTGCGCCCCCGTTTTCAGGCCGACTTGATAAAACCAAGTATTGCAGGACTGCGTAAGAGCTTCGGCAAAGTTCAGAGATCCCACATCGTACTTCTTCCAGTTGTGAAACACAAAATTCCCAATCCCCAAAGAGCTTGGGCAATCGAAGCGGCTTTGTGTGGTAATGGACTGGTTCAGCAGAGCCGCAAGCCCCACAATCACTTTGAAAGCAGACCCTGGTGGGTAAGCCGAACGGAAAGCCCGTGGCAACAAGGGGCGATTCGGATCCTTAGAAAGGGTTTCGAAGGTCGCCTGATTCAGGACCGGCACAAATGCATTGGGGTTAAAGGTTGGCCAGGACGCCAGAGCCAGAACTTCGCCTGTGGCTGGGTCCAGGATAACGATGGCACCCCTTTTCGTATTTTGCTTTAAGATGTTTTCGCAAATCCTCTGCAGATTTTCGTCCAATGTGGTCACTACGTTATACCCAGGCACGGGGGGGCTCGCGATTCGTTCAGAAGTCTTCACCCCATTTGTGTCGTATGTGGCGTTGAGTTTTCCTGACTCGCCGCGCAATTGAAAATCAAATGCTTGCTCGATGCCCTCACGACCTTCGCTTTCCGGAAAAATCCAATCTCCATTTTCTATCATGCGATTAGAGAGAGGGGCTTCCTTGCCAGTGTAGCCGATAACGCCCCCTGCTAATTCCCCTTGGGGATAAACCCTGGCGTAGGTCTGCCGAAGTACGAGGGCAGGAATACCCCCCCTATTGACGACATTCAGCTCCGGAGGCTGCAAGTCCTGAATGATGTCCATGGGCAAAATGCCCCGATTTCGGTAGTGTTTCAGGATGGCATCGTCAGAGATGTGAATTTTGCGCTTCAATAGCCCGCTCGCCAAGGTGATTTGCTGCTTGGTGAACGCGAGTACCTTTTCATCGCTCCAGTCCAGGGGCGTCGGAAAACTAATCGCTAGGTTGTAACTGAGACGGACTTGCGCCAGAGGACTTCCGTTGCGGTCCACAATCTGCCCCCTTGGCGCCGGAATTCGTAGCTGGTATGTGCGCGCCTGCTTCTGCGTCTCCCAAGTAGGCTTTGGGTTTTCCATCACACCCGTGTTATCGAGCACCATGTCTTCGGCACAAACTGTCAACGGTGCTGCTAACACTAAAAAAAATACTGCTAATTTCATAAGGGAAGCGAAACTATAGACCGCTGAGGAAAGCGGGATCAAACTATGGTGAGCCACTGATGTTTTTTCCGTCTCTCCCCGATGCGATAGCCGGTTGGGTAATATGAGGAGGCTTCAGGTACAGAGGAGAGGGAGCCCCCTCAGAAGCGGGCCGCCCCGCCGCAAGGGCGGCTAGCTTTCCCGCATTGGGAGCAAGCACCATGAGATCGGGAAATTCCGGAATCCAAACGGCTGCGTACGCTGGGCCTTTCCAGGCTTGCAGGCAACGCTCAAAGTCCGTACGCGGCAACAGTTGTATATCCTCCAATTGCCCCCTAAAAACTGCGCCGAAAAACAGGGATCCGCCCCGTGCATCCCCCACGACCGCGTACCGATCGACAGGGGATTCCACCCCAAGAACGGAAGGGATGCCAAGCAGGGGGACCCCCCAGGCAATTCTCAGGCCCTCGGCGGCAGAAATGGCAGCTCGAATACCGTTGTAGGACCCCGGGCCCGTCCCCACGACAATTCGATCTGCCCGTCCAAAATTTTCGACCACTTGCTTCAGGGAATGAAACAGCGCACCTCCCCGGCCTCGTGGTTGCTCAAAGTGCTCGGCAAACAGAAGCCCATCTTGCCAAACGGCCACGCTCCCTCGGCTGGTAGAAGCTTCCAGGGCCAAGATTCTCAAATGGCAGGCACGAGCGCGATGCGTCGCCCTCCGTTTTCTAAAATCTCAAATACGATAGTTTGGCTATTGGGAGGCAAAAGCGCAGGGAATTTGCCACCCCATTCGATGGCAAGCACAGCTTGATCCAGATAATCCCTAAAACCTAAGACATGAACGTCCTCCTCTCGATCCAGACGAAAGAAATCGAAGTGGGCAAGGAAGAGACGGCCTCCTTCGTACTCGTGAACCAAAGGAAAGGAAGGGCTCGTCACCTCGCCGGAAAAACCGAGTCCCCTAGCCAAGCCCTTGACGAACTGTGTTTTTCCAGCTCCCATTGGGCCATTGAGGCAAAGCACATCACCAACAGAGAGGCTTTTTGCCAGGGCTTCGCCAGCTGCTTGGGTCTCCGCTTCGGTCAGAGCAAAGAATCCTTCCCCTACTAGTTGTGCGCTTGCCATGATGAATGCTCCACCAACTTCCTTTACAACTCCAACTTTCTTTCATCTTTCCACATTATGAGCACAACATCGCTATGGTCTCGATTCCAACAGTACTTCCTACGTTATGAAGATTTAGGCTTTTCTCTGGATATCAGTCGAATGGGTTTTGTAGACAACTTTTTCTCAGGAATGCAGGAGCCGGTAAAACAAGCGCTGCGCAGTATGGCCGAACTAGAAAAAGGCGCCATCGCTAACCCAGATGAAAATCGCATGGTGGGCCATTATTGGCTGAGAGACGCTTCTCTCGCCCCCACTCCCGAACTGCGCCAAGAAATCACGGATACAAAGGAAGCCATCTTGAAATTTGCTTCTGAAGTCCACTCTGGCGCTCTCCTGGGTTCTACAGGGAAAAAATTTACGGACGTACTGTCCGTTGGCATCGGCGGTTCCGCTCTCGGTCCGCAATTAGTGTCGGATGCCCTTTGGAGTTCGCGAGATCCACTTTCTATTCACTTTTTCGACAACACAGACCCCGACGGTTTTTCCAAAGTATTGGAAGCTCTTACGGGCAAGCTCGATTCCACGCTCGTCATCATCATCTCCAAATCCGGCAGCACTAAAGAACCACGCAATGGAATGCTCACGGCCCAGGCCGCTTTCAAAGAGGCTGGAATTGCCTTTGCCAAACATTTCGTCGCCGTCACCGGGGTAGACAGCGAATTAGATCGAACCGCTCAGGCGGAAGGCTGGCTCAAACGCTTCCCCATGTACGATTGGATCGGAGGCCGCACATCCATCATGAGTGCCGTAGGCTTGGTGCCCATGGCTCTGCAGGGGCTGGATGTCGAAGCCTTTCTGGAAGGAGCTCGGGCAATGGACGTAAAAACACGCAGCCAAGAGATGCTCAAAAATGCGGCACTGCTGCTTGCCCTGATGTGGTATTACGCAGGCGATGGCAAAGGGAAGAAGGACATGGTCATCTTACCGTATAAGGATCGCCTGTTGCTCTTCAGCCGGTACCTCCAACAGTTGGTCATGGAATCGCTAGGCAAGGAGCGCGACCTCGACGGAAAGGCGGTACACCAAGGCATCGCCGTCTATGGGAACAAAGGCTCCACGGACCAGCACGCTTATGTCCAACAACTGCGCGATGGAGTAAATAATTTCTTTGCTACGTTTATCGAAGTTCGCCGAGCGACATCCGGTCCCTCATTGGAGGTCGACCCCGACATTACCAGTGGCGACTACCTGCAAGGTTTTCTGCGCGGAACCCGCAGTGCTCTGCACGAAAACGGGCGGGATTCCATTACCATCAGCATTCCGCAATTCGACGCCTTCATGCTTGGCGCTCTGATCGCCCTCTACGAACGCGCAGTTGGTTTCTACGGCTCTTTAGTCCACATTAACGCCTACCACCAACCGGGCGTTGAAGCCGGAAAAAAAGCCGCGGCACGTATTCTTAAATTACAGGAAAAAGTTTTTACATTCTTGAAATCTCATGTAGGGTCCGCTTGGAATGTTGAAAAAATCGCCCAAAGCGTTGATGCTGAACAGGAAGAAACATTTCACATCCTTCAACATCTCGCTGCTAATCGACAAAATTTAATCCACCATCATTTAGGGGCAATCGCATCCGAAGATCGCTTTTCCTGGAAAACTCAATGAAGACAACAAAACTCCTCCCAGTCGTCTGTACCATCAGCCTCTTCCTCATTGGATGTGATAGGCCCGAAAGAACAGTCGATCATTTGCGCAAAGAAATCATGGAGTTTCGAGCATCGCCGGATGATCAAAAATCCGCGGCTATTGAAATGAACCTTGCCAAACTAGATGCGCAGATCCTCAAGCTACGGGCGCAAGAGAGCACTGACAAAGTCAACTTTTTGGAGGAACAAAGAGACTCCTTAGCATCCGATTTCGAGGCAGCCAAAGTTCGTCCAACATTGCAAGATGCCAAATCGGCTCCTAAAGGCATTCAAAATGTAATCCAAAAGACTGAAAAAACTGGCGAGAGCTTAAAGGAAGAATTGCCCGGGGCGTCACCACACGACGCAGTTCATGAAACGGGCGAAAATATGGAGGAAAAGGCGCCCGAATCATCGCCTCCATCCATCCCGGAAGTCAGCCCCACGCCGTAAAATAAGCAGCCTCATCGAACTACCAGAATTTGGGCAGATAGGGCGCGAACGCAGGCTACAGACCGCAGGCATTTCATTTATCGACAAAGACTCTGCATTAACTCCGTAAAAAAGCTTCCATCGCCTCACGAGTGATAACGTAATGGGTGCCACAACGGGGACATTCCGTCCGGACAGATGGCTCAGCTCCGAAAAAGCCGTCGATAGCGTTGCGCGCCGCAGGAGCTAGCACTCCTAAAAGACGGCTTTGATTGCAACCGCATTCCCAACGAACCCATCTCGTTTCCAAAAGGGAAAGCTGCTCCTTGCGATCTAGGGACCGCATGGCCTCTGTGTCTAGGGATTCCAACCAAGCGAAATCGCAATCCGGTTGCGCCGAGATAAATACAAAATCCTCTTCTAAAATTTCGAAAAAACGTCCCCTTCTCTGTTCACTCTGGGTATAGTATCGCTCGACGGCCGAAAATGCAGAGCCGCACTCGACGGAAACCGCACTGCGATAGGGCATTCCCCCCCTCACACTCACATCAGAAAAAAACATTCCCTTTCCTGTTCTTCGCACGTTTTCGGACAATGCTCTGCCCACCACAGTGCCCAGAGCATTGTCACCCGTGAGAAAGATATCCACAAGCGGCTCCTGAAAATTGATAGTCCAGGCTATAGACTCATTCCTTGGACGTGAAGCACAGTGTAGCACAAATGCGGCAAGGATTTCTTTAAAGAGCGTATCCGCCACAACATTTTGTTGTTTCCCCAGACTTGCCAAATGCAAATAATACTCTACGAAAAGCTCGGAAAGTTGAGCCCTGGCTACCAAAGCATTGCGGCCCCGCACAAAATAGGCACGCACTTCTAACGCCCCTTCTGCGAGATTTTGCGGATTTACTGACATGAGTCGGAAAAATTCAATGATGGGATGAGGTCGCGCGCTTCCAAGAAAAATGAGGCTTTAAGGTAATTTGGGCAGCGCGATATCGCAAATTCAAACTGCCCTCTTCGTTCAGTGAACCCGAAAGTTTTGGAACAGAATGCGCGTTCCACATTTCTCCCCCTGCTCCATTCCACCCCCCCTTAAAAACCATCGGGCTTCCCATCATTTGCACAATGCAACAGGTGGCGTATCTTAGGTAATGCCTACCTTAAATGTCCCACCATCTGTTCAGACCCCATCAAATGATTCGCCTTTCGAGACGACCCAAAAAGTTGGCGACATCTCTTTCGGCAGCTCGGGTTCGAAAGATTCCACCCTCTTGCTGGGGCAAGTAGCAGCACCTGCCTCACCTAGAACGAGGCATAGCAGCACAAATTCACCGATGAATGCGAACGCTCGTAGTTCGTATGGGAGTGGGCAAGTAAAAGCATCCTCAAAAAGGATACCCCCTCAGGCTTGGCTCCTACTGCGAAATCTGTTAAAAGAAAAGACGATGAAGGCATTAGAAAATGGAAATGGCGAGGAGCCCATTGAAATAATTTTCAACGATGCGGAGTTGACACAGCTAGCCAAACAAGGAATCGACAAAAACACCTTCACGGCTTTCAAAGCAACTCTTTCCTACGGGTCGCAACAGGGACGGTCGATAAAGCTTGTGGCATCTATGCCAACAAACGAAAAGTTACAAACGGCTAAACAAAAAATACCTCGAACCAAAGAGCTACAGGACTTCGACAAAAATCGTTCACCGAAATTGCTGGATGAAGACTTCGACGAGGCCCGAAAAATCACAAGTGAGCTCGAGGAACACAAGAAGGGTTGGGATCGCCCTCAAAAGTGAGGTACAACCTTTTTCACAACGACTTTTTCTGTCGCCGCAAAGTTATTCACAGTTCTGGCAGCTGTAAATTGACCTAAGGAGGTCTGAAATGACACTAGTTCCAGGTAAAAGTGCCTTCCAAAAACATGGGCAAGGGTTGCCGTTTGAAGAAATGGAAAAGATATCAGAGCAACTGCGTGAGGCACTCAGCAACCAAGAAAAAGTCTAGGATCCTGCTTCCAGGACAGGCTCGTGTCATAAAATACACCTGCTCATTTCCAAGTGGCATAAGGTCTGAAAGCAAGTTGGGAGTTGCGATACCGCAAATCCAAGCTGACATCCTCACCCAGCCAATCCGGAGGCTCGAGAACGGTATGGGCATCCGGGAATTCCACCTCGGCGACAATCAGTCCGGAGTTTTCACCATGAAACTCGTCCACTTCAATTGTCAAACGCCCCCAAGGAATGCGATATCTTATTTTCTCTATAAGAGGGCGTAGGCAAACGCGCTCCAGCAACTCAGAGGCATGGGCAGAGGGAATACCGTACTCAAATTCGTCTCTCGAAATATTCTCTCCCTCCGTTTTGATGGTGAGAAAGCCCTCCTCACCATAGATTCGAACACGGACCGTTCTCTGGGGATCTCGGCAGAGATAGCCCTGCCGTATCCACCGACCAGACTCTCCCACTAGGGCCCTCCACGCCGCCCCCTTCACTAGGAATTTTCTCTCAATTTCTAGCGGCATTGTTCAAAAGGATTTTTATCTGGGAAGAAGAGATTGCGCCAGAAAGGATTTCATTTCGCCACTGGACATGGTGACTTCAATTGCTTAACAGAAGGTTTCCCGACTCATGGAGCTCCAGCCGGTGCGCGTCCGCGCAAAATTCTTTTTCGAAAACGATACCAAATTTTTTGTCAAAGGGGCCACTTATGGGCCCTTTGCTCCCGATGCACAGGGGGAATATTTCGGGTCTCCGGAAAAATTCCTCCAAGACCTCACACTTCTTGAGGATGCCGGCATCAATGTGCTCCGTGTCTACTACACACCGCCCCAGTGGTTTTTGGACCTTTGCGCCGCTGCAGGCATCCGCGTTCTGGTAACAATCCCCTGGGCCGAACACATTGCCTTTCTTCAGGATAAGAAGGTGGTCCGCGAAATCGAACGAACCGTCGCGGAAAGCGTGCAGAGAAATGCGGGCCATCCGGCCATTTTTGGATACCTCGTGGGCAACGAGATTCCCAGCACCATGGTGCGCTGGTTGGGCGCCCGAGCCGTCACCGAATTCGTGGAGCGTCTCATCAACCTGGCGCGTTCCCTGAACCCTCATGTTCTCTACTCCTATGCCAGCTACCCTCCCACGGAATATCTCCTCCCCCAAAACGTAGATTTCTTTACATTCAACGTCTACCTGCATCGGCAGGAAGATTTTTCTCACTACCTGCTGCGTCTTCAAAACCTCGCAGAGGATCGCCCTCTCATCTTGGGCGAATTCGGCATGGATACTATCCGTCATTCAGAGGAGGAGCAGGCGGAAATGCTGCGTTGGCACATCGAAAGTGTGGTCCGCGCCGGGCTCGCAGGGACGGTTTTATATGCGTGGACGGACGAATGGTTCCGTGGGGGAATGGAAATCACGGATTGGGCATTTGGGCTGGTAACTCGAGATCGGCGCCCCAAACTCGCTTATCAAACGGTTCGCGATCTGTGTTCTGGCACGGAAGCAATGACACGACGCGTCCGTTTGCCCGAATATCCCAAGGTGTCTGTCGTCGTCTGTTCTTACAATGGTGGCAAGACACTGGAACGCTGTTTGACCTCCCTCAAAGAAGTCGACTACCCAGACTACGAAGTCATTTTAGTAGACGATGGATCTAGTGACCATACGCAGGAAATCGCCGCCCAGCATTCGTGGATTCGAAATATTCGTCAAACGAACAGAGGCTTGAGCGTCGCACGAAACGTCGGCGCCGCTGCGGCCACCGGTTCCATTGTCGCATATACGGACTCCGATTGTATGGCTGATCCCGACTGGCTGTACTACCTGGTAGGCACACTGCTGAGTGGCAATTACGCAGGAGTCGGCGGCCCTAATATCTCTCCCCCCGCAGAAAACTGGGTTCAAGCCTGCGTGGCAGCAGCCCCTGGGGGCCCCAGCCACGTTCTCCTTACAGACATTGAAGCCGAGCACATTCCTGGGTGTAACATGGCCTTCTACAAATGGGCATTCGATTCCGTAGGAGGGTTTGATCCCGAATACCACAAGGCGGGAGACGATGTAGATTTCTGCTGGAGGCTCCAGCAGAGTGGACAGGTGATCGCTTTCAGCCCCTCCGCCATCGTCTGGCATTATCGCCGCTTCACTCTCGCAGCCTTTCGGAAACAACAAGAAGGCTACGGAGAAGCCGAATCGTTGCTGCGGTTTAAACATTTGATTTTTTTCGGTCCCACGGGCAGCGCCAAGTGGCGCGGCCAAATCTATGGCGCACCCCGCTTTACCTGGCTCATTAATCGCCCCATCATTTACCACGGAATTTTTGGAGAAGGTCTTTTTCAGTGCATCTATCCCACTCCCCAATCTGAAATTGCCGCGTATGTGAGCAGCATCGAGTGGGTAGCACTGACGGTGTTTGTGTTTCTGCTTTCGATCCCCTTTCCGATTTTGCGGATCATGCCCTACCTGATGTTTGGAGGCACCTTCCTGGTAGCTCTTTCCTACATGATCCATGCCAAACTTGAGCCCCGGTTTGATACTATCCGTGCTCGGCTACTAGTTGCCTTTTTAGCCCTGACCCAACCTCTCGTTCGAGGTTGGTGGCGTTATTACATCTGGTTGAAGTTCAAACGTACTCCTCCTTCCGTCATCGCAACTCAGGAAAAAAATTTCTCACCGTCTCGCCTGCGAAACGCTTCGAATCTTTTATTCTGGAATGAAGAAGGACGCGGCCGAGAAGCCATCCTCCCGGAAATCATCAAGAGCTTGGAAGAAGAAGGCTGGAGCTATTCCATTGACACGGGCTGGAAGGACTGGGATCTCAAAATGTATGGCAGCATTTGGTGGGGGGTCGCTCTCCGCAGTGTCACCGAATACCATGGGGGGCCGAAATGTTTAACGCGAGTTCGTCTGCGCGCTACAATGGCAGCCACCACTTTTTGGGTGAATGCAGTGGCCATAGGGCTTCTATTATACCGCGAATTCGTCGACACCAGTAATGATCTTTGGTTGCAAATCCCCTATCTTATTTTCGTCGCCTACCTGATGAATCACGCGCGTTTGCTCAAGCGACGCGTGGCGCAACTAGTCGAGGCTGCAGCAAAGCGGATCCATCTCACGCGCCTTTCGGAAAAGCGAAAATCCGCCCCCCGTTCGAGCCCGTAAATTAAAAAGTGCTCTACGACTACAAACTCCCTGAATCATTAATCGCAAAGCACCCCCCCGACCCACGAGGAAGTTCGCGTATGCTCGTGCTTGAGCGTAGTACAGGCAATATCACCCATGCTTCATTTGCAGATTTTCCAAAATTCATTCAACCCAGCGATCTCGTGGTACTCAATGATTCGAGGGTCATTCCCGCGCGGATACTTTCGTCTGATGGCCGAGTGGAACTCCTGGTTTTGGAACAATTGTCCGAGTTATGTTGGAAGTGCTTTGTAAAACCAGGACGCCGCATGCGAAGCGGTTCGATCATTCGAATTGGGCAAGTCAACGCCGAAGTCATTGAAATTCTGCCGGAGGGAGAGCGCATTCTGCAACTCAACGCTCCCATAGATCTGGACGTTTATGGAGCCCTACCACTTCCTCCCTATATGAAACGCTCCGCGGACATCTTCGATTCCGAACGCTATCAGACTGTATTCGCTCGCCCACCGGGATCGATCGCCGCTCCCACGGCTGGTCTCCACTTCCATGAAGGCATTCTCTCTCGTATTCCACACGCATTTCTCACGCTGCACGTTGGTGCGGGAACCTTCCTACCCGTTAAGACGGAGCGCATCGAAGACCATGTGATGCATGCAGAACGTTATTATTTGCCTGCCGAAACGGCGGGTGCGATCAATCGCGCTTGCAGGACGTTGGCCATCGGCACCACAGTCACCCGCGTCCTGGAATCCCAACCGGCAGGTCCTCTCCAGGAGGCCTCGGGTTCAACACGCCTTTTTATTCGACCTCCCTACCAGTTTCAGCGAACAGACTGCCTTCTGACGAACTTTCACCTGCCCAAATCCACGCTTTTGATGCTCGTCTGTGCCTTTGGAGGGGTCGAGGCTGTGCTCGCAGCCTACCACGAGGCAATCCATGAAAAATACCGCTTCTTCAGCTACGGAGATTGCATGCTGATTGTATAGCCCAAACCGAAGTGTTCAAGCCGTACGAGAGCAATTAAGCAACGCAGCTGCTCGGCGGTTAGCAAAAAATTCTTTCAGGAGCGCTCCGCACTCAGGCTCCCGCACTCCGGATACTATCATACACCGATGGTTCAGCCCGGGCAGTTGCAGCAGATTGATCCGCCCCCCCGCTGCTCCACCACGCAAATCGGAACATCCAAATACCACCCGCCTCAAACGCGCCTGTACCATCGCCCCAGCGCACATGGGGCACGGCTCCTTGGTGACGTACAAGTCGCAGTCCGTTAGCCGCCAATCCCCCACTACACTTTCTGCCTGTGTGATCGCCAACATCTCGGCATGAGCTGTGGCATCCTTCAAAATCTCCACTTGATTGTAGGCACGTGCGATCACCATACCAGAACGGACGATCACGGCGCCGATGGGCACTTCCTCCCGGCTCCAAGCTCGCTGCGCTTGACGTAGGGCCTCTCCCATAAAATGCGCATCCGAGGCGATATCAACAATCTCCGATTTCTCTTTAGGCATCGAATCCTCGCTCTCTTCAACATCCATTGGCAGCATTTTAGGTAATTCCCCACTATGAGCCAGAAACTTGTCATCGCCTAAAGTTTTCTCGCTATGCTAGGGGTATTTCCTGTGCAAACTTTACCGTTGGATCACTCTCAATCTCTCGTTGCCGCATCGATTCTTGCCTGTGATTTCTCGCAACTCGGTGCGGAAGTCTGCCGAGTCACCTCCGCAGGAGCCGATCGGATCCATTGTGATGTAATGGACGGTCGTTTCGTGGACAATATTTCCTTCGGCCCCGCCTTCGTTCAGGCCGCTTCGCGTCACACAAAACTCCCCCTCGATCTCCACCTCATGATCGATCGCCCCGATCACTACCTGAAACGTTTTGTTCCTTTTTGTCATTCCATTACCTCTCATATCGAAGCGCTTCACGATGTCGCCGATACGCTCGCTCTCATTCATCAAACCGGGCTCCTTGCTGGATTGGCACTCAATCCCGAAACCCCGCTCGACCGAGTGCGACCTTATATCGGACAGTTTGATCACCTCCTTATCATGACAGTACACCCCGGATTTGGGGGGCAATCCTTCCTTCCAGAAACATTAGAAAAAATACGTGAAGCTGTCGAACTACGTACGCAAAAAGGCCTCTCCTTTCATATTGTAGTAGACGGGGGAATTACCCCGGAAACCGCCGCTCTTTGCCGTTCCGCAGGCGCTAATATTTTTGTCGCCGGGACAGCTATTTTCGCAGCACCAGACCTCTCCGCTGCCATTCAGAGTATTCGAAATAAAGGCGCCTCACATAGCAACCGGCAATAGTCTCATTTTCGATATCTCATTAAATAGCAATATATTAGCACTACCCCTACGTCAAAATGAAAAATATGGATGCTTGACACATCCTGTTGCTTGAAGCACTTTTCAATTTAACGCATCCTATTGTATTTAAATGTAAACACCCTTTTGCATAATGGATGCGCAATGAGTCAACTCATGTAAAATTAAATGAATGTTCCCTCCTCTCTCTTGGCGTTAGCTTCTTCGCGACTTCTCCATTTGGGCACTGTCGATCTGCTCATTATTCTCATTTACTTCGTATTTGTTTTAGGAATTGGCTTTTACCTGAAGCGATTTACACAGACGGGTGAAGGCTTTTTTCTAGCAGGGCGTAGTATGACGGCTTGGATTGCCGGTCTCAGTTTTCTTTCCGCAAACCTCGGTTCGCTTGAACTGATGGGCTGGGCAGGAGCCACTTACCAATACGGTATTTTAGCTGCTCACTGGTATTGGATTGGCGCAGTGCCTGCTATGCTTTTTTTGGGCATCGTGATGATGCCCTTTTATTATATTTCCAAAACGCATTCGGTTCCCGGCTATTTACAACTACGATTTGGAAACGGGAGCCGTGCACTATCAGCCATCACTTTTGCTGTCATGACCATTCTCATGAGCGGCATCAATATGTTCGCGATGGCATTAGTCATGAAGGTGGTTCTTGGATGGGATCTTTATTGGAGCATTTGGATCTCCTCTCTCACCGTAGCAACCTATGTCGTCCTCGGAGGTTTGCTTTCGGCTATTTTTAATGAGGTTCTTCAATTTGTACTCATTTGGTTGGGGGCTTTAGTCATTCCTGTTCTAGGCCTCATCGAAACCGGCGGATGGGCAGGAATGGTCAAACGCATCCATGAGCAATTCCCTGCAGCCGATTACACTCATCTCTGGGCGCCCCTGGGTTCCTTCACTTCCAATCCGATGGGAATCCACTGGACAGGGATTGTGTTCGGATTGGGCTCCGTTCTCGCCATGGGCTATTGGACAACGGATTTTCTTGTGGTTCAACGAGTCCTCACCGCAAAGGACTTACGGGCGGCCAAGATGGCTCCCATTATTGGCGCATTTTTTAAAATGCTGGTTCCCTTCATCGTCATTCTACCCGGATTGCTCGCTCTCGCACTTCTCCCTATAAAGCTAGTGCCAGAAAATGTGGCCAGCATCACAGGGGGGCACAGTTACAACGAAGTCCTTCCCCTGATGCTAGCGCGTTATGCCGGGCCAGGGCTCCTAGGCCTGGGCATCACTGCTCTGATTGCTGGCTTCATGTCTGGCATGGCGGGCAATATCAGCGCTTTTTCTACGGTTTGGACTTACGATATTTACCGACCCATGTTTAAGCCAAATGCATCGGATAGCCACTATGTGGCCATGGGAAGGTGGTGCACCATCGTGGGGGTTCTTGTCAGCATTGCAGCTGCTTACCTCTGCATGCATTTCAAAAGTATCATGGACTACGTTCAAGCGTTGTTCAGTTTCTTTATCGCCCCTCTCTTTGGCACCGTCTTACTGGGCATGCTCTGGAAGCGCGCGACGAACGCAGGAGGGTTTTGGGGGCTGTTAGCAGGCGTAGGCTCTTCTATCGGCATGTATGCTTGGGTAAAGCTAGATCCCAAAGCTCTCAAGTACATCGCGTTGAGCGATCATGCGCAGGACATGGCTGAAAACATGTACCGTGCACTGTGGAGTTGGATCATCTGTGTTGCTGTCACAGTCATCGTCAGTTACCTCACAAAACCTCGCCCGGAACGGGAACTAGTAGGGCTGGTGCGAGGCTGCACACCCATTCCCTCCGAGGGACATTACCCCCTCATTCAGCGCCCTGCATTTTGGGCAGTCGTGGTAATCATCGTCTTCCTCATCATCAACTTCATCTTCCGTTAATACCCCCTATGAAAGAACACGCCATCTCCATCTGGTACCTCATCGGCCAACTCCTAGTTATTTACGGAGTGCTTATCGGAAGCACCGGAATTTATTATTGCTTCTTTCCTCCACCTCAACACCTTGTTCTAGCGCATCTCCATGCAGATGTTTGGTGGGGAATATTCATGTTCTTTCTCGGAATTTTCTACGTTTCCAAATTCCGCCCTTCTAAAATCAAATAGAAAGTGGAAAAAACAGAGCTGAGCTCGTGTGTTTTCCCTCCTTACTTTTTCTTGCGGCAAAGGTGCTCAATCATGCTCCCCAAGCGAATCAAGGCGCTTGCTTGGACGTCGCTCCAGGGGTGCCCACATGCGATTCTTATGAAGTTTTTATAATTGTGTGAAATCGAAAATGCATTTCCTGGTATGATGCATATTTTTTCCTGACGGGCATTTTGGAAGAGCGTATAAGAATCCACTTCTTGGGGAAGTTCTACCCAGAGCACTGATCCACCGCGCGGAGGCAAAAGTTTTGTGCCGACTGGGAAGTATTTCAGGATGGCCTCTGCGGTAATACTCGTCAGTTCGGCAAGTGTCCTCCGAAGGGTTCGGAGGTGATACTCGTAGCCTCCGTTGGCAAGGAATTCGGCGACCGCCATCGATGGAAGAGTGGCGTTGGAAAGCGTCGAAATCGCCTTTCGGTCAATCACATCTCGATAGAATTTGCCCGGTACTACATACCCCACTCGGTAAGAAGGAGCCAAAGTTCGCGAGAAGGAACCGCAAAGCATGACGGAATCCTTGCGATCCAATGCTTTGAGACACATTGGCCGCTTGCTCTCAAAACCTAAGTCGCCATGAATGTCATCTTCAATGATCGGCACATTGTAAAATGCGCACAACTCCACCAATGCCTTTTTATCGCGATCCGACATCAAAGCGCCAGAAGGGTTGTTGAAATTTGGTGTGACCAATAAGCCTTGCACGCGGCGCGTGGAAAGCAGCCTCGCCAATTCGGAAATCACAAGCCCATTGGGCGCACGGCACTCAATTTCCAGAGCATGAACTCCCATCTCTCGCAGCATGAGTACAACGACCGGGCACATAGGTGCCTCCACGGCAAGCGTATCACCAGGATTACAAATTGCCCGAATACAGAGCGCAAGCGCCTCAATCCCTCCATTGGTAATGATTAAATCGTCCGGTCCCAAAGCGCACCCCCATTCCACGGAACGCTTGGCGATCTGTTGCCTTAAACTAAAATTGCCTGGAATAAGATCGTACTCCAGCGATTTGGGACCACTCCGTCTCGCCACAGTCCCTAAGGCGCGAGAAAGTTTGAGAGAAGGAAGAAACTGGGATGAAGGCGCATACAGTCCGAAGGGAACAAAATCCGGACGTGCCGCATCCCGCATCAATGCTACCATAAAACTATCCGTACATTTTTTTTGCTCTTCTTTCCACTGGGAGGGCGATCGCCCCCCCCTAAGATAAAAGCCAGAACGCGTTCGTGCCTCCACAATCCCTCGTGTCTCCAGCAATACGTATGCTTGAGTAACAGTTGGAACGCTTACCCCATACCGCTGACTTAAAGACCGCAAGGAAGGCATTCGATCTCCCACTCGTAAACACCCTCTTCGAATCATCTCTTCCACTGCCGCTGCCAACCGACGATACAGAGGCTCTCCTGATTCTGGAAGAGGCAATGTCGTGGGCGGGGCACCCTTCGAATCTTCCAAAACGCTCACACGAAAATCCTGCCAATTAGGCACAACGTCGTAAACTGAAGGCGCCATCATCGTATCAATGGAAGCCAATGGCTCGGCCTGATCCTCCAAAACCATATTAACTATTTGCATAAGGTTCTTACTTTACTTGCGGGGTTAGTTTCATTTTTTACGTCTCCAAAGGACTACTCCCAAACTTCTTCAGATGCGCCTCCAGCAGCCAAAGGCAACCTACCACAAAACACCTCAAACAAGGACTCCGTGGCAGAGATGCAAAACTAAAGACTGAGAAAATTCCTTCTTAGCAAAAAACAGACTCGCTTATTATTTATAAGAGCTTGTCTCCAAAATAAGATTGCCTGCCCCTACCGCATTCGGAGCTTTCTCGCTCAAGCGCGGCATAGAAACCAACCTATCCGCTGTGATATGGACTGGTTTTGGCGATCCGAGAACTGCCGGATAAAATGTCCTCTCGCTCCAGGCAATATATTGATGAGACAGATTCTTAATTTTATAAATTTTAAATAATAGGAAGTCACTGGATGTGGATACTCATGGCTTGTCGTTTTACTGTTCCGCGCTAAATATACCTAACTATTCCGGGCACAAAAAGTTACGGTGGGACATTAGCACAGAAATGGAATTCCTGCATCTCAATGACATGCGAAAATTCCAAAAAATACGATTTTGAGAGTAAAATTTTTCACTTCTCTCCGATCTCCATCGACCGAAAGCGATCCACAAGGAAGAAGACGTTTCAAAGCTCACCGAATAGCTACCCAATGCAATAGGTCAACTCTACTCAGCGGCAGCCCTCAAACTTTGAAAGAATATCACATAGACATCGACGGAAATCGACTGCCGCTCGGAAATTTCAAAAATCGGGAACGGCGGCGACTTTTGAAGCGTCCCTTCGCTATCGAAATACAAAATATTTCTATGCTAAGTGGCTCCGACGACAAAGTTTCGCTCGCTTTCTCAGGAGCTTCTCGTCGCTTCGGGATGCGGGCGCGCGCCCTCCAACAAGGCGTGTGCAGTGGGACGCGCAATAGAATGGTATCGAACATCCTGTCTTCCCACAATGCAGAGCCCCACTTCGATGCTGCGTTCCGCGAAGAAAGCGGGCCAGACTCCTAAGGAATGCAGAATGGTTTGGCTAACGCCTTTCAGTTCTTTTCCTTGGAGAACGAATTGTGCCCTCCCCCCTGCAGGAACCTCTAAAGAAGAATTTTCTTTTGAGATGTGTTCCCAAAGAAGTTTACTTTTAAACAAAACTCCAACATTCCAAATCAAGCCTGTGACAAAAATAGGCACTGTGAGACTATTAGAAATTGCAATGACCATACGCCCCCCCTCCTCCATGCGGACCTCTACATCCGCGCCACGCACCCTGCTTTTATAAACAAGATACCTGGCAATCAGAAAAACCACCAGAGTACTCATCGCCAACCCCGCATTCACAAGAAGGCCCAGTAACTGTTGAACTTGTTCGGCATTCATAGAAATAATCGCACTGGAAAAGCACCGGCCTTCTCACCCTCCCACTTTAGCTTCTCCATTCTCAATCTGCCCGTTCAAATGTGATAGTCGCAGTCTCGTTCCGACCATCGCCGCAATCGGAAGATATGCGCTGGGCGCCTATGTGGATCCAAAGCGACGTAGTTATAAACTCCCGTCCAGGAAAATATTTCGCCGCTGAGCAAATCTTCCACTTGATAGGCCTCTTTTTCCAGATAGCCAAATTCCTCGATTGGAACCCGTAGATAGCCAGACTGCGATTGATCTTTCCAGCACATTGGGATCCTAAGCTTAGAATTCCACGTGGACAAGTTGTCGC
>JADMIO010703319.1_pt1 | contig 27469 bp, 28 predicted proteins | sample 8958161 | NCBI WGS metagenome assembly JADMIO01 (sample SAMN16585339, study PRJNA669376) | soil metagenome | isolation source: Crop rotation soil | place: USA: Cullars Rotation, Alabama | collected 2011
CAGGTCCACATTGACACGGTAGAGGTCTGCGGTTCGAACCCGCACGGGCCTACCACCCTTTTCAACGCGGTGTAATCAAGGACACGTGACGCCGCTGGCCGCGAATTGGTTCACCCCAGCGTCAATTCGTCACACTTCTTGCAAGCCAGAGCGCGCCCGATATGCTGCTCCCGGCCCTCCGCAGTTGTAACCCATGGCCGTAATTCCCACGGCGGCCGGTGCCTCACGTGTTGCGTATGGCCGCAGGAGAGGTCGGCAATCCAATCTCCAGATTCGTCTTGATGAAATCCAGTGATCCTCGCCTCCATATCAGCATTGTAGCGGGGGCCGCAGCCGCCCGGTTCTGGGAATTTTTTGTGGATCTCCGGCGTTTGCACCCGATCGTGCCGACGCGCACGGGCGCGTAGCGGCGCACCTTTGGCGGACGCCTATGCCCTATTGCGGGGAGAAGGCCAGCAGGACGTTGCCGGGAACGCCGCCGTTGCGCGGGTAGCCAGAGTTGATGAACACCATGCCGTTGACCACCACGGCGCCGGGGCCGTCAATTGAGCCGCCGGAAGCCTTCACGCCATGAAACTGCCGGGCCGATTCTGAAGAATGCTGCAGAAAGCTATCGGCGGGGGCGGTTAGACCGGTTGGCTGTCCGGGTCCATCAGCTTCTTGATCGTGGGTATCAAAGACTTGACGATGTCGGATTTGGAGACGAATGCGCCAGCGCCTAACAAACGGGTGACCACGGAAGCCTGTCGATGAAGATGATCTTGCTAGTAGGATTGATGCGCTGCATCTCGTACGCCGCTGCTATCCCGCCAACAGGCTCCATCACTATATCCAGCACTGCCACATCCGGGGTTGTGTTCCGAAATAGTTCAACAGCCTCTTGGCCGTCTGAGGCTTCCGAGACTTCCCAGGCGGCTGGTGGTGCTTCAAAAACGAGCGAAGGTTGTCGCGCACGCTCTTGTGATCATCTGCGATCAGAATACGGACCATTTTTAGACCTGTAGCAAGTCGAACCATGCTAGGTATTCTCAATGCTGTTCAATATACAGTGATCACCTGAGAGTGTTCAGAATTAGACAGCGAGCCTTTGTAAATTAGGGAAGCGAGATTGACGGCAACAATGCGGCTATTTATAAACTTCTGGTGGGTGGGATGCCTCTATCCTCCTGGCCGCAGCGTTCATCGCTGCAATCGCTCTATTGCATTAAGTTGCGCCAGAGGTGCGGAGCGAATCCCAATTGTGAACGTATTGTAAAAACGTAGTCGCCTGTTCTTTGACGATCATCGGCGATCAGTACACTTCCGCTGGAATGGTCTCTTTTATGGGCGGGCTCATGACTTCACAATTGTTCTCCATATACGTCAGTACGTGTAGGAGAACGAAATGGCCAAGCATGTGGCTACGAAGAGCAAACCCTCCGTTCAGAAGGAATTCGAAATCTTCTTACGCCTGTTCGAAAAGCTCATGCTCAAGCCAATCTCAAAAAAGTGCACACTGCTCGGAAGTTCCGCTTCCACAAATTTGAGACACTGTCACGGTCGTCCGACGGCTTGGAGAGAGCTTCGCATTGAAGACACCGAGACGGACTCAGCTTATCTGATAGAGGAAGGTGTCCTGCGGTTCACGGACTTCTCGAACATTTCGCGCCGCCCTCGGTGCTGCGAATAATTCGGGTTGATCACCTTCAAAAGCGAGGGTCGCCGCGATAGCTATCGCTGGGCTGACTTTGCTCGTGGGTGAATCTGAACCTGACACGACGGCCAAGACCTTGTGCATTGATCGAACGGCGCTAGGAACTGCATATGTGCGCATAACGGACCGCCGCCCCCGGACTTATCCTATACGGGCAGTGTGAGGGCAGGCTATCCCACTGCCCCAACGTTGTTCCCAGTTGGACGGTAGCGCCACTGTTGAAAGGAAGATGCCGCTGAAGAAAACGCTGCATGGTTCTCAAAAGAGGGAAATCAGTTGAAAGCTAAAAAGCAGTCGAAGGCAAAGAAGACAGTACCAATCTCGCCGAATCTCACGGTTGAGATTGAACCCGGCCCGACAGCGCACGCCGATTTCGGTGATCTTGGCCAGCCACTCCGATCGATACGCCGGCGAATAGACATGCGTCCCTGCACAGGGAATAGCCCAACTCCGGTGGAGGGCTTTCAACCGGCTCATAACTCGGGTGAGGTCGCGCGTGAGCGTGAGATAAGCGCGTGCCAGCTCCCGCAATTTACGCAGCCCCACCGGCCCTACTCCCGGTTCGCGCATGAGCTTCACCGCTCCCGGGCGCCTTTGCACTTCGTTCATCACCGCACGGTCCAGCTCCGCGATCGAAGGGTTGAGCTGATCGAGCAGTGCGAGCAAATCCTGCCGACGACGGTTGGCCCACCGATCGAGCACGAAGCTTTCCAGTTCCATGCTAGAGCATGGAGCTGGTTCATCGCCGATGTCCGGAAGCGCACCAGCTTATGTCGATGGCGGACCAATTGACGGACGTCGCGCTCGGCCGTAGAGGGAATCCAGATCTGAGGGAATCGATTGGTCAAAAGCAAATCCAGAATGTGCAGAGCATCTCGCGAGTCGGTCTTCTGCTTTCGTACCCTCATCGCGCGAATCTCCGCCGCATCGCCCACCCAGAGTTCGTGCTGATGCCGATGAAGCATCCGCTCGAACCATTGGGCACTAATCGTCGCTTCTATGCCCACACGGGCAGGGCCGGCAAAACTTCCGTAAAACTTCTCCGCCTCACCATTTTCGTGTTCTAGCCGGCGTTCGAGGAGTTCGCCTGTCGTGGGCTCCAGCATCGCAATTTCCTGGAATCGCGCATGGAAATCACAGCCTACAATAATCATCGCTCGGCTCCTTTCCTCCGAGCCTTGGTCGAACAAGCGCAACCAAGTCTACTCGGCTGAGGGGAGCCGACGACCTTATGCAATCATTTCCCAGGCGGGATACTGAAATCGTTGTGAGACTTGGGACACCAATCGCACTGATAGTGCTTATTTGCGATAAAGCGGCTACTCTGGAGACAATGTGATCATCCCAAGAAACCAGAAATCTCGGTAATGCTGGATCAACAGCAGATCAAAGCCAACGATCCGGCAATGAAATCAACGGTTTTCTGGACAAGCTGACAAAACTGCTGAGAGCCCGTGCTATACTGCATTTGCGTCTATTGCTCTTGTAAAAACCTTTTGAACCGTTTAAAGGGGCTGCCAGTCCGCGCACTCATTAGCCCCTTTCGTGTCTCTGAACACAAGTGAGCGAGGCCACTTCCCTTCTCTCAACCGCCTCGCAGCAACACCGAAGAAAGAGGCGTTCTACCGGGATCCAAGGTATCGCGAGGATGCGTGTTCGCATACTTCTGCAGGCGCTGCTCACGCTGCAAGGTGGGCTTCATTTTGCAACTGCTCCTGAACCCCGGGAGCGGGCTGCCCGTAATGTTGCCGTTTGATATTCCGGCGGGCAGTTCCTGTCCTTTGTGTAACGCCATCTTTCGATCGGAGAACTACTTCGTTCTCCAGAGGTCCTCACCCCTGGGCGAGTCGCTGGGCACCGATAGCTGAGCGGGTGACTCTCGAATACGGATGAGACGCGGGCCGTCTCGGAGTACAAATCGATGGGAGGGCATTCGATGTCCGACATGAACCCGGAACAATATTTAGAACCAGTCAGCAAAGGCATTTGTGAGGCTTTGAATTGCTCAAGCGGCGCTGTGTATCGCGCATCGCGGGCACAGGGCGTCGTCAACAAACTTAAGTGCTCCGCGCACAAAACTCAACTCGACGGGAAAGTACTCCAGGCTGAGCCCATCAACGTTCAAGAAAAACGGCTCGCCAGGTGAATGTCATGGACAGGCGAGAGTTCCTTTTTCCAGATTGGCAGCCAAGTTACTTCGCCGCGATCTGCGAAGGGCCGTCCGAAACATTGGGCGCACGGGTGGAGGAAGCGGAAAGGACGATTCTTACGCGACTCGAACAATTGGCGTGTGGTCGGGACCGCGAAATGGAACAGTTTGCAATAAAAGATGCGCTCGATACTCTTTATGAGATCAAGATAAAGAAACTCGATTTTCCGGAACTGAAGCCACCTAAACCCATCGAAACGTAAGCGGCAGCGAAAAGAATGTCCTGGGATGTTTCAATACGCGAAGGAGAGAATCGTGCCCGACTCTTGGACTAAGCAGGGCGTGATGTACACGATCGACGCCAAAGCCGGCGTGGGCGGCATAATCACTGCTCAAAGTGAAAATGGGAACACAGCCCATAGTCGCATTGTTTCAACATTGGTGACACGCGAAGAGGTTGAGGAGTTATTTAGCAGCATTCTGCAGTCAAGCAAGGAATCGACGCGGGCACGTTCATGAATCTTCTTTCCGGACTCCGGTAAATGTGCTCCGGTCGGACCCTTTGTCGGGCGGGGTTCTTTTTTGAAAAGCCACGTCGATTTTCGCCAATAGGTACTGATCCCTCGTTTTCTGAGAATCCTTGCCTCCTCAACCGGTCGATTCAACACCACTGTATATAAGTCTTCCGCTAAAGGTGGTGTTGGCTATGCAGAGACGATGGAAGCTGTCTTGGGGCCAACGGGCCGATGCGTGGAACCGTTAGAACGCAGGACAGTCGTTAAATGCGATTGGTCGAGCACTCGGCAAGGACAAATAGGTCATCCATTTCTTGTTGGCGCGTCACGGTGTTATCGCTCCGTCGGCCCGTCGCCGCTCCCGCCTGGCGCTCACTCTGGCTGAACGCGAAGAGATCTCCCTCGGGATCGCCAGCGGCCTCCCAGGCGTGGGAGTCGACTCTTCGCCCCAAGCCGCGCCTGCTGGCCGTGCCCGCGCTATGCCAAGGACACGACCGGGAGAAGTTACGTCACCTATGTTCAATTCGCAGCGTCGAATCGTGAACCTGTGATATACTGAACATGCGTTTGTCGATCTTGTAAAAACCTTGGGCTTGATTTGGAGGGGCTGCGAGGCCCACAACTCGCTGCCCTTTTGTTTTCTGTACCATCTTAGGATCCTCCCGTTGAGCCGGATACAGCCCGGCAGAGAAGAGTTCTCACGAACCAGACAGAAGAGAATAACCGGATTGACCGGCTGGTGCGCGAGCGGTGGGCCCTAGAAGAGACCTTGATTGCCCTAAAAGCTTCCGTCAGACGATTGCTGCGTGACCAGGCCAGCTTCGAGCGCGTTAGTGTAATTGGCCGGCAGCTTCGAGCAGTCGTAAAGATCAAGATTGAGCTGGAAAAGCAGCTCGCGGAATCTCACTGTACCGTTCGGTTTGTCTACCCGCTCTGACGATTTTCAGTCGACACCGCGCGTTAGGAATGGCCAGTCATTTGCGACGTGAAGGGAGCTCACAATGAACGCGATTCCTGAAGGGCAGTACATTAAGCATTATCGCTATGGTATGGGAGTGGTGACTGAATCCGATGACCACCAGACTTCCATCGACTTCGATGTCCACGGCCTGAAACGATTCGTAACCACGCTGCTGGTCGTCGAGCTTTCTGATTTGACTCCGCCGCCGGGCGTCCGAGCCAAGCATGGCTCCAAGGTCTATGCGCGGCTGGCATCTAAAACGCCTGATAAGAAATCCACCTCGCACGGCGGCAAAGAGTCCGCATCAGGAAAGTAATAACAAGATGAAAAGCGTTTTTGTCGAGAACGTGAATTTTCAAACTAGCGAGCATGATTTGCGCGCCTTATTCGAGACCTTCGGTTTCATTGTTTGGTGCTAGGAGAACTTACGATGGAAACTAAGACCCCGGAACCGTACTTGGAACCCGTGAGCGAAGGCCTTTGCCAAGTTCAGGACTGCCCGAGCCCTGCAAGCTATCGGGCGTCGTGGGCACAAGGTGTCATCATTAGGATCCTGTGCAACAGCCACAAAGCTGAGATAGAAGGAAAGCCTTTCGGAGAACTGGACTATCGCAGGAAGAGGCACGATTAAAATGGCGAGTTTAGAGTCCGAGGCAGAGCAGGAAGTTGGTACTGGTGCAGTCTCCGTTACATTTTTCTGAGGGAAGACGTTTCGGGGCAGACTTCCACAGCACAGGCTGGACCTTAGGGGCTTCGGGACTGGCTGTCACCTTGGCAAGAGTTGCAGCGCTCATTTTCGAACCGAAAACGTTCGAGGCAAGCTCTTATGCTCCTCTTTTGGGTTTCTTTCTTCGGCTCGGTTTGTTCTCCGCCCAGCGCTCCATTGCCTTTTTTCTGCCATGGAGCTGGAGCTGCTTCTCAACGCTCTTCGCTTCCGTACGCTTGTGCATTGGGGCGACTGATCGTTCCGCTTTGGATTGCGCCGGCATTCCTCTGTGGGGGCCTTGGGGCAAGGGTGATCGAAAATGCAGCGGGTCTCTGAGGTTTTGTAATTCGCGGTAATAATACAGGGGAGTGGGCCGTTTCCCATCGAATCTCAGTCTCTTCAGGAACGCAATCTCTTCCTCAAGAGCATCGCCGCTTAAAACGCGATCCCGAAGGAACCGTTTGAACCCCGGCTCTTCTTCAAGCCGGTGGGCGTCCTTTTCCACAAACTCAAACTTCTTCGGTTGGCCCGGAGCAAGTCTTCTATTTAACACAACTTCCATGGCAAAGGTTCCCAGGTCAACGTCCCAGGATTCGATCAGCGGATCAAGAAAAGAGTCGCAGTCCCGCACAGACACGTTGAAGACATCCGAGTCCAGGAATTCCAGCACGGTGACCCGCATCTCTTCATAGCTCCGCCCGACCAGCCGGGCCACTAGTCGGAGCCAATTCTCGCTTTCCAGTTCTTCCTTGGCGACATTCTTCACCACATCCAAAAGCTTTTGTATCACCAGGCGTTCGAGTTCACCGAAGGGCTGCCTCTCAAAGATCGCTCGCACCTGTTTCTCTTTGTTCGGCGCACATTTGCGAAGGATTAATTCTCGAACCTCTTTCAGCAACGGCGTGGGCGGGTCTCCGAGGCTTTTCTTCAATTCTTCCTTGCGTTCATGCTCGGCCAGCTTCGCGATCTTGCCGCTCGGAAGTTTTAGGAATTTTTCCATCTTGGCATAGATATCCGTGCGGTCAGACGCGGGTGGCAATTTCTTCCGAGTCAGCAATTGGGAAATATAAGAGTCCGTAACATCAGCGGCTGCCGCCAGATCTCTCTGCTCGAGATGTAACTCTTCGAGCCGCTGCCTGATCACTAAACAAACATCCACCGGGCCCTCCCCCAAAAAGTCTTAACTACGGGTGTTAAAGTCTAAGGAATATTCGCACATGGAGCTTGACAAATCCAGTTAATTAACCGAGTATGGTTAACGTATTGAGAGAGCTGTTCAGACAGCCTAACCGCAACTGGTTATTTGGATCCCCCGCCACTGGAAAACTGGTGAAGGAACACGGACACGGGCCAATCGTAATGGGTGCCGCCGGAGCCGTGGCAGCTGGCTTAATCGCGCGCGTCGAAAGTGCGCCGAATCGTAGCGAGCTGTGAACTGGACAGGCAAAGTAAGGGAGAAGCGCCATGTCACCGACAATCGAAACCCATAGCAGCCGCTTGGAATTAGATAAGGCCTTTAGGTATGCAGTGACTCTAGCCTGGGAAGACTTGATGAAACCCATCGAGCCACGCTCAATACGAGTTGAGTACGTATGCGAACCAGGAACGGTGCTGGATCACCTAAGCGTGTGGTCGGTCAGGGCTGGAGGTTACCAAGACTTGGTGTGCGATTTCTGGACATGGGCTTCTTTTGCCCATCCAAGCGGGGCACACTTCGGAGACCGGCACTCCTCCGATGCATTGGCTCAGGCCTTACTATTTGTCATGGGGAACCAAGATCAGTTCACGCGTCCCACCGATGCTGGCCGTCATGGTTTGGTTCTGATTTATCCGCCCGACGCAGATGATCGTATTGAAGCTCTCGCCTGGATGAAGGGGGTCCAGAGCCTGGAGGATGAAGCGTCGAGCGGAGAAGCTCCCAGGCTCGAAAAGCAGCGGCAAAATCAAGGCGAGGAAGTATCTTCGCGAACGGATGAGCAAGGGCACCCTTACGAACCTGCCGCAACTGTGTCCGATGCCACAGGATACAGCGGATGCGAACCGGCCGAGGCACCACCAAGAACGAGTGCCGGGGATTATTTCGCATTACGGTATGCGTGGCCGGAATGACGCCTTCCGCCTGGTGAAGAAGATATTGTTCACTAACCACCGCCAAGGCTGGTGTATGAACCTGTCCGTGTCGAAGCCAAGGAGAGCTAAGTGCTCGACGCAATTGAAGCAGGGAAAATCCTCGTCAGGGACGGCACAGCGCTGCCGCAGACCCTACAACTCGAAAGCGAGCCCTATATGCCCGGCTGGAGACTGGTCAGTAGTCTTGATGGGTACGAATTGGGTAGAAAAATCCACGACGCGGGATGGACCTTTTTCTACCTGGCTTACGAAACGAAAGCCACTGTATTTGGTATTGATGGCGAAAAGATGATGCACCGGGCCATCGAGCGGATCTTGGCAAAGCGGGAAGCGGAGGCCGAGAAATTCAATTCCCTGGAAATTGCGGGAGTGGCCTGGTGGACCTCCAAGCGGTTTTTGGAAATCAGCCATGTAACTGTCTCCGCACAATCGCGGCATATCCAGGAGAGCCCGGTTCTCTCTCAGGCCCGACACAAAGGCTCTGAAGTTGCGGGTCCAAGCAAAATGGAGTTGCTGCGGGGCCAGCGCGTCGGGCTGTTAGTAAGCGAGGAACCGCCCCGGGGACGAGACCAAAACGCCAAATGTTAAATCCAAGGACATTTCAAATGAAAACCATCATGCGCAGTCTGGTTGTTTGCTTCTTCATGATCATCGTTAGCCTGCTTTCAATTCCTCAGGTGCACGCGCAGGACCTTTCCAAGTATCGCAACTTTTCGTTCGGAATGACTGTGGCCGATATTTCCAAGCAGATTGATCAAAAGCCAGCGAATGCGGCCGTGCTTCACGAACGCCCGGCCCTGATCCAAGAACTGACTTGGCTCCCGCCACAGTCTTATAGCAATTTACGGCCAGCGGAGCCGGTTGATCAGATTCTATTCTCGTTCTACAACGGCGCACTCTACAGAATGCTGGTGACCTACGAGAATGCCGCCACGAAAGGGCTGACCGATGAGGACATGATACGGGCGGTCTCCGCAAAGTACGGCACGGCGACGAGGCCTGTTGCAACCACAGTCAAGTTCCCCATGAACCCATCGTACAAGGCCACCGAAAAAGTGATCGCACGGTGGGAAGATTCCCAATACTCGCTCAACCTTTTTCGATCCTACGGGGATGCGTTTGCGATCGTCATGTTTTCAAAAGGATTGGATGCTCAAGCAGGGATCTCCATTGCCGAATCCGTGAAGCTGGAACAAGAGGAGGCTCCCCTGAAGGCAGCCGCGCGTTCTAAGAAGGATGCCGACGATCTGGAACTGGAACGACAGAAGAACATCAAAACGCTTCGCCCCTAAAATCAGGGCGCAACGACGAGATCGTTTGCGGAATCGTTAGGCGAGTTCAACGGAGGATCTGAAGATGACAGTTCAAGTAACACCTCTACACGACCGCGTACTGGTAAGGCGACTGGAAGAGAAGGAGACTGCGAAGGGTGGCATCATCATTCCCGACACGGCCAAGGAGAAGCCTCAAGAGGGCGAAGTGATGGCCGTGGGCGCCGGCAATATAGAAGAGGGTAAGCGAATCCCGCTCGATGTTAAGACGGGCGACCGGATTTTATTCGGCAAATACACCGGCAGCGACATCACGATTGACGACCAGGAATACCTGATCCTCCGTGAGGAAGAAATCCTGGCGAAGTTCAGCGGGATCGCCAAAGCGGCAAGCAGCAAGAAGTAGCTCTCTGTCCAGACAGTTAAAGGCAAAAGCGCTCATTCACCCAGGAGGGTGAAGTCCAATGGCAAAGCAAATTGTAACGGGTGAGAATTCACGTCAGGCCATTCTTCGCGGCGTCAACATCCTGGCCGACGCCGTCAAGATCACGCTGGGCCCCAAGGGCCGCAATGCCGTGATCGAGAAGAAATTCGGTGCCCCTACCGTCACCAAGGACGGTGTAACCGTCGCAAAAGAGATTGAACTGCAAGACCCGCTCGAGAACATGGGCGCCCAAATGGTGCGCGAAGTTGCCTCCAAGACCTCGGACGTGGCCGGTGACGGGACGACCACTGCGACCGTGCTCGCCCAGGCGATCTTCCGCGAAGGCGTGCGAACGGTTGCTGCTGGCGCAAGTCCCACGGCGCTTAAACGCGGCATAGATAAGGCTGTACAGGTTGCCGTGGGAGAAATCAAGAAACTCTCCCATGATGTGAAGGGCGACATGATCGCCCAGGTGGGCACCATTAGCGCCAACACCGACAAACAAGTCGGCAGTCTCATTGCGGAGGCGATGAAGAAGGTAGGCAAGGACGGTGTCATTACCGTTGAGGAATCAAGGACGATGGAGACGACGCTCGAAGTAGTGGAAGGAATGCAGTTCGACCGCGGCTATCTCTCATCCTACTTCGTCACTGACCCCACGCGGATGGAGTGCGTGCTCGAAGAAGTTCACATCCTCATCCACGAGAAGAAAATCAGCTCGATGAAGGAGTTGCTGCCCTTGCTCGAAGAAAGCTCCCGAATGGGCACGCCGCTGCTGATTATTGCAGAAGACGTAGAGGGTGAAGCGCTCGCGACGCTGGTCGTCAACAAGCTTCGGGGCACGCTGAAGTGCGCTGCGGTCAAGGCACCCGGCTATGGCGACCGGCGCAAGGCCATGCTGGAGGATATCGCCGCCATTACCGGCGGCAAAGCAATCACCGAGGAACTCGGTATCAAGCTTGAGAACGTGAAAATGGAAAACTTAGGTTACGCGAAAAAGGTCATCCTCGATAAAGACAACACCACCATTATCGAAGGCGCCGGTAAGAATAGCGAAATTGAAGGCCGGATAAAACAGCTCCGCGCACAAGTCGAGGAGACGACGTCTGATTACGACAAGGAAAAACTTCAGGAGCGATTGGCGAAGCTGGTTGGCGGCGTCGCGCTGATCAAGGTGGGAGCGGCAACGGAGATGGAACTGAAGGAAAAGAAAGCACGCGTGGAAGACGCCATGCACGCCACTCGTGCGGCGGTTGAGGAGGGAATTGTTCCTGGTGGTGGCACTGCTCTTCTGCGCTGCCTGCCGGCCCTCGAAAGGCTAAAGCTTCATGACGATGAAAGCATAGGTGTGAAGATCGTGAAGCGTGCCCTCGAAGAACCGACGCGCCAGATCGCTCAGAACGCGGGGCACGAGGGCGCCGTGATCGTCAGCCGTATTCTCGAATCTAAGGATGATAGTTTCGGTTTCAACGCGGAGTCCGGCGAATTCACGGACCTGCTCAAGGCCGGTATCATCGACCCGGCCAAAGTTACACGCCTGGCATTACAGAATGCCGCGTCCATCGCCGGTCTGATGCTAACCACGGAAGCTTTGATCGCCGATATCACGGAAGAGGAACACGGCGCCGTGGCGGCTGCGGGGCACGGCGGCGGGATGAGTGGGATGTACTAAGGCCGGCGCTAGCTCTAGGAACCTGGACCGCCGCTCTCCGCACGAACGGAACAAAGTTGATATAAGGGATCGGGGGAAAACATGGACCTACAGCACGAATTACGGCGGGTGGAAAAACGGAGGCATGTGTACCTGTCAACCGTGCAAGATCCCTCCCACACAACGCGCGGTTTGCATCTGGTTTTTCATCCTCTCACTTTTGTCATGGAGAGAACCTAGAAATAGCCCTATCGTATGGCAGTGAATGGGGCATGACTGCGACCCGAAAGGATGCTCATGCGAACAGTTAGTATGTCGGCAGCAAAAAAGGCAATCCGAAACCGAAAACTGAAATCGGCCCGCAAGCGGGCTGCGAAGACGGAGAGACGGAAAGCCGCGACCAGGAGAGCTATAGCGGCAGGAGCGCCGTCTTCCACAGAGTCAAGTTCGCACAACCGATAGTGAAGTTTTATGAACGGTTCTGGGCGAACCCGGCCTCGCCTATCCCTGTCTTAAAGCTGAGGTGCATCGCATGAAAACGATAACCGCACTTTGTCGGGGCAGTAATTGCGATCTTGTTCGCGGCTAAACATGGAACGGGACTACGACATTTTTGAGAGATTGCCTGATGGTTCGCTGTCCTGTTTAGTCCGCGTCCACGGGACTCTGCATGTACGCACGGTCTTAGAAGCCCGCGGAAAGCAAACCACCAACGAGTGTTTCGCGATGAACATCCGCACCACGGAAATTATCGCTCGGGTCAATGATAAAGCTGCGCGACGCACATAAATGAAGCCAGTACGCGCGAGACTGGTTTGGCATCAGGCGCAAGCCAATGTATGGCTTATTTAATCGGCCGCTACAACGCCGGCATTAATCGCAAATCTGTTCAAAATCGCACACGCCGGGCGGCCCCGGAGCCAATCATGATCTTGCCGCACAGTTAGCGGTACCAGACCCTTTCGATATAGACAGACGTGCGAATACCCTCGTACCTTCGCCATCAGCAGACTGGATTTCAAGTGTGCCGCCTAACTGCCTTGCCCGTTCACGCATTCCGAGAAGCCCCACGCCTGGGCCGTTAATGCTCTTTTCGGACATGCCTCGGCCCTCGTCCTAAACCTCTATCTCGATATCGGCAGCCAGCTGTTCCACACGAATTCTGGCCGTGCGGCTGCCGGAATGACGATGGATGTTGGTCAGGCACTCCTGAACGATTCTATAGATAGAAATCTCCACTTCGCTGGGAAGCTTGTCGAAGTTTTCATCGATGCGCAAACTCGTTTCAATTCCACTGCGTTTTGAGAATCCCTCGACCAAGCCTCGCAAAGCCGAGACCAGACCAATTTCGTCGAGCAGTGGCGGATGAAGCAGATAAGCAATGGTGCGAATCTCTGTGAGTATTGTTTCCACGAGCGCTATGCTCTCGGGTTTCCGTTTGTTCGGGGCCCAGTTTTCCGAGCTGCACAACCCGATTCAAATTCATTTTCAAAGCTGACAGTGCCTGCTCGGCACTGTCATGCAACTCGCGCGCTATTCGCCTTCGCGCCTGATCCTGCACCTGAATGAGCCGGACATTAAGTTCGGCCGGCATTGTGTCGGGACGCTTCTGTCCGTCTCCTTCCACATTGAATTCTGCAAGGGGAAATGTTTGAGGGTGCCATGCCCGTCAGGATGGCACGCAAGAAGCCGCATTTGAGAAGGCATTCTGTCCCTTTTCCCGTCTTGGGAGCATAGACAGGACATCACAGATAAATTTCAACTTCTCTATCAGATGAAGCTCGGATGGAAGTTTTGCGTACGGCGCCGAGACGGGATTGTCTCGATAAGGGACATCGAACTCTTTCCAGGGCACTTGAGTATGCGGAAGAACTTATCGATGCAATAGAACACCCAAAGTAGCCGCGCAAAATCGGAACTGGAAGAAAACTCCGCCCAACATCCGTAGGAGCCGCGGTCTACCCCCGATTGTGTCTCCGAAAAACAGGTAACGGTCAATAGGAATTTACTCTGACTCGTTCGCGCAAACGAAGAAGGTTCCTCCATCGTGTACGCGTTCGAGGGCATGAATCAAAGTCCGAGCCGCCTGGGATTTGACCACGTATCCGCTAGCGCCGGCCTGGCGAGCAGTTTCGACTAAGCTTTCGGCTTCGTGCATCGTTAGCATCAGCACCTTGCTGTCGCGATCGTCTTTGATCACTTGCCGAGTTGCCTCCAGGCCATTCATTATGGGCATACGGATGTCCATAATGATGATGTCAGGCCGCAACTCCTTGGCTAGACGGACAGCTTCCAGTCCATTAACAGCCTCACCGCAGATTTCCCACGCAGGTCGCCGCGCTAAGATACTTCGGATGCCACTTCGGATCACTTCAAGATCCTCTGCAATGAGGATACGCATAAGCACATTTTCGTCGGCTTCCTATGAGAGTGTCTGTCGCTTTTGCTACACCCATACCTTAGGCACGCGGCAACTAGCCAGCGTCAGCAGTGACTTCCTTTTTGAGCGTTAGGGATATAATTGCGTCAAGAGCAGCCTCACCGAACATGAAAAAGACGAGGAAAAAACAGGGGTTTCGCTTAGGCGAGTATTTGTCCAGCACAGCGGCAGGTAGGGCCGTAGTAGATTTTGGACAGGGACGCGTGGTCTTTTCCCAGGGAGAGGCTGGGGCTGCCGTTTATTACATCCGGCAGGGAACCATCAAACTCACAACCGTTTCCAAAGGCGGTAAGGAGGCGGTCATCGCTCTCTTGGGTGCAGGTGACTTCTTCGGGGAAGGCTGCTTACTCGGTCAGGCCAAGCGTTTGAGTACCGCAACGGCCATAAATCCAACTTCGCTGCTCGTTGTTGACAAGAAAGAAATGACGCGCATCCTCCACAGCGAGCGTGCGTTTGCAGATCGATTCATCTTGCACATGCTCAAACGCAACGTGCGAATCGAAGAGGATTTGGTGGATCAGCTTTTCAACTCGACCGAGAAACGGCTGGCCCGTGCGCTGCTGTTGCTTGCCCACTATGGCAAGGAAGGCCGACCCGAAAAAATCATTCCCAACATTTCTCAAGAGACCCTTGCTGAAATCATTGGCACGAACCGTGGCCGCGTCAACATCTTCATGAATAAGTTCAGAAAACTAGGCTACATCGATTACAACGGCGGACTCCAGATCAATAGTTCGCTTGTGAGCGTTGTTCTTCACGACTGATCTCACGCCATTTGCGCTGGCCGACACGCAGCCGGGACCCCTGGGTCCGGCCTTTTGCCTTTTGGCCGTAAAATCCAGCGCACGGAGTCGACTGACGGCAAACTTGCGGAGGCAGCCAAAAGGCTACCCAGTCCGCTTTAGGAATCCCCCGACAGGGGAATATAAGGAGTGGGAAATGGTGCCTGAAGTGTGGGCAAGGCACCGGAGAAGTTTTCTCGAATTGCTCTCCAAAATTATGGGTGGAGCTTTCGTCGCTCAGCTCATAAAGTGGCCAGGCAATCACCGTGTGCGGATCACATATTGTGTTCGCCCGGAGTGGATTTCTTGAGGTTGCGCTTGAGCATGATCTTTTCGAATAGGTATAAGAAGGCCTCAAATTCTTTCTGCACCGATGGCTTCCTCTTGCTTGGCCTAACCATTTCCTCTCCTGCAGGTTTCCTGAATTCCTGCCATATTGAGATCAGGTGCCTGTCGATAAAAGAGAGCATTCAAGCACATGTGCAGTGACTGCTGATGTCATCATCGAACATGCGCCTACGGTCTTTACGTATGGTCACAATCGAACGCCATGCCTGTCGGCCTGCGTTCAGGAGTTCGCTCATGTGTCGCCAGTCCATGCACACGAAGTGCACCGACCCGGCAGTACTGTAGCGTGCCAATAACCTCAGGCTGGCAGCCAGGAAAGTCACGAACTCAAGTTCGCTCATCTCGCCCGAAGCCATCCCAAATTCGCGGTGTCGGATCGATCCGTTGCCACTGACGTTGCCGTTAATTTCCACGTTGTACGGTGGGTCTACAAAGATGACGTCAGCCCGCTGATCGCCAAGCAATTGTGAAAACGACCCTTGTTCGATCGCACTCCCGCAAAAGAGCCGATGCCGGCCCAATTGCCACAGATCACCGGCCCGAGTGACTGCTTGTTCTGTGTTCGTGGTTTCGAAATCGTCGTCCGGATAAATCTTGCCAAAGGCCCGGCGCTGAGGCGCTGAGGATTGGCCTCCTAAACGCTCCGAAGCGATGAGGGGACCTCGCACTCCAAGCCATGAACGTGTGATCGCCCGTAGCCAATTCGGCTGATGCGGCGCTCGGCGAAGCTGGCCCGATTCCCGAGGCTGAACGTTATCGCTGTTCGTGCCTGTTTTTTCCCTGTTCTGCCTTTTTTTCCCTGCTTATTCGACATATGAATTTAGACTAATCCTGGATAAGGGCGCCCGAGACAATGGCTTGCGGGTGATTGGACATCCTGCTTTAGCCCCTTTTTCGTCCATTTTCCCTGTTTTTTTCCCTGTTCTCAGGGAATGCATGGGGATTCAAAGGTCCACCTTGACACGGCAGAGGTCTGCGGTTCGAACCCGCACGGGCCTACCACCCTTTTCAACGCGGTGTAATCAAGGACACGTGACGCCGCTGGCCGCGAATTGGTTCACCCCAGCGTCAATTCGTCACACTTCTTGCAAGCCAGAGCGCGCCCGATATGCTGCTCCCGGCCCTCCGCAGTTGTAACCCATGGCCGTAATTCCCACGGCGGCCGGTGCCTCACGTGTTGCGTATGGCCGCAGGAGAGGTCGGCAATCCAATCTCCAGATTCGTCTTGATGAAATCCAGTGATCCTCGCCTCCATATCAGCATTGTAGCGGGGGCCGCAGCCGCCCGGTTCTGGGAATTTTTTGTGGATCTCCGGCGTTTGCACCCGATCGTGCCGACGCGCACGGGCGCGTAGCGGCGCACCTTTGGCGGACGCCTATGCCCTATTGCGGGGAGAAGGCCAGCAGGACGTTGCCGGGAACGCCGCCGTTGCGCGGGTAGCCAGAGTTGATGAACACCATGCCGTTGACCACCACGGCGCCGGGGCCGTCAATTGAGCCGCCGGAAGCCTTCACGCCATTCACCGTGTGAAACTCGCGCATGGTGTTGAAATCCCAGAGCAATTCGCCTGTTTCGGCTGAGTGCGCGCGGATGTGTCCGTCGGTGGAAGTGGCGAAGACGATTCCAGGAATTTCCGTGACAGCGCCGGGTTGCGTGGGGCTACAGCCGGAGGGCGCTCCTTCGGGACAGAGGTTACCGTCAACGTGCCACTCTTGGCGGCCATCCGCAACGCGCAGCGCCGTGAGGCCGCCGCCGACTTTGGGGTCGGCTATCTGGCGGCGCGTATCGGTCTGGCTCGTTTGCCGCGTGCGCTTGAGATCCGATACAGCGGCGAAAACGCGCTGCCCGTCTGTGGCCATGCCCCACTGCACGCCGCCATTCGTGCCGCCCTTGCCTACCCGCGCCTGCCATACGACTTCGCCATGTTTCGCCGGATCGAGCGCCCAGACAATGCCAGACTTCTGTCCGGCGAGCAGCAGGTGGCGGCCATCGGGCGCGCGAACGGCTATGGGGGACGATCCGAAATCGAAATCAGGTCCGCAGGAGGGCTGATCGGCGCAGGAGCCGTTGTAGGCATCGTTCGCGGTTAACTGGCGCGACCAGACAATCCGGCCCGTGGCCATATCGAGCGCCAGGATGGCGTCACTGGTATCCGTTGCGGGCGCGGAATAGTTGTCACCCGTAGCTATGTAGAGAAGTTTGCGTTCGGCGTCGATGGTCGGACGCGACCAGATGCTCACACCCGAGGGCCCAAACATCGGAATGCCACGGTCATTTTTTCCACTCTCGGCAGGAGCATCAGTCATCCACGTTTTCCACAGCTGCGTGCCGTCGCTGATGCGCAAGGCGACAACGCTGCCGCGAAAGGTGCAGCAAGCGTAGTCCTTATCGGCGGCGCGCGTTTCCTCCCAGGATGACATCGGCACGTACACCGTGCCGTTATAAGCTGTCGGTCCGCCGGTGAGGCGCGTGGAGTCGTGCGTATTGACACGCGTTTTCCAAAGCAGCTTGCCGGTTTCCGCCTGAACCGCATAAAACCAGCCAATCATGTCGCCAAAAAGCAGTGCGTGTTGTTTGCCAAAAGGCACGGCCAGAATGGAAGAGCGCACCGGTCCGCCGGCGCGAAAAACCCATTGCAAGCAGCCGGTGTCTGCGCGCATGGCGTGTACGAGCCCGGCGGCACTGCCCACGAAAACCTCGTTGTCGATGACGGTGGGCGGCGCAAACGCGATCACGTCGCCATCGAACCCGAATGCCCACTTGAGCTTGAGACGGCGCACCTGATCGACGCTCAGCCGCGCCGCGCCGGCGGTTTGGAACCGGGCATTGTCCGTGCCGGGACTCCAGCCGTTCCACGAAGCCTTCGGTTTGGCGACGAGGCTCACGGCGCGATCGGCGCAGAACGCTGCAGGCGCCGGTCCGCTTTCGGTGGCATTCGTGCCCAAGTAAGAGGCCACGGCGATGCGATCGTCGCGGTTGAGGGTGAAACCAACGGCCATCATAACGCCCGCGTCGAGTTCATGAACGATACGCGAAGCGGGCAACTTCTGCAGGACCGCTTTAGACGGAATGCGCTCGTTCAGTTGGTCGTGGCAAACGGCGCAGCGCGTGGCGTAAACCTCCTCTCCGGAAGAAGCAGCAAACACAGGCATAGCGAACAGCGCCAGCGGCAGGAGATACGCCAAAATCTTCATGCGCGAAACCGTACCACGCGACGAGCGTGAGGGCAATGCTGGCGGAAAAGCAACGCTCAAGCGCCTAGAGGAATGGCTTGTGGCGAGCATCACGGTGCCAGCGGAATACGCATCGAACAGGTGGTGTTCGGGAAGGGGATATCGGAAAATGGCTTTTCCGCCGGATCGCCACTCTGGAAATCCCGCGCTTACGAGGAATCGGCGGGATAGTGTACGATGCACAGCAGTTCTCGGGTCGCTTGAGTAGCGCGGTTGGCGAATTGGGAGAATGAAAATGAGATTGGTGAAAGTGGCGTTGCTTTTCATGTTGGTGCCGGCGGCAGCTTGGGCTCAGGTCAATATCGGCGACCAAAAGCCCGAAGCCAGCCTGCCCTTCGCGATGAACACGGTAGCGACCTTTGAACTGCCTTGGCGGTTAGCATTCCTGCCCGACGGCCGCATGCTGGTGACGGAAAAGATCGGGCCCATTTGGCTCGTATCGCAGCAGGGTGACAAAGTCCAAGTGACCAACACGCCTCCCGTCTATTGGCAGGGCCAGAATGGCATGCTGGGCGTCTTCGTTTCGCCCCATTACGAAACCGACCAGAGTATCTATCTCACTTATGCTGAGCCGGGCGACTACGGTGGCGGCCTGGCGCTCGCACGCGCCAAGCTGAATGCCAGCGCGACCTCCGCCAAACTGGAAAATTTCGAAGTGCTGTGGCGTCAGATGCCAAAGGGCAAGGGCGGGCAGGAAGGTGCGCAAATCGCCTTCTCGCCTGACGGCCAGTATCTCTTCCTCACGGTTGGCGACCGCCAGCGCTTCACACCCGCTCAGGATCCCGACCAGCCCGTAGGCAAAATCCTGCGTCTGACTCTGGACGGCAAGCCTGCCCCTGGGAATCCAAACTTCGGCAAGACCGGCGCGGCCACTATTCCCCTGATTGATCCACCGAGTGACACCGAAGCGGCGAAGACCGCGAAGGTAGTAAGCAACTATACCTTCCCGGGTCCAAATATGACGCCGGCTGAGACCTGGGCCACCGGCGTGCGCACGCCCTATGGCCTGGCGTTTTCGCCGAGTGGCGAATTGTGGGAGGTCGAGCATGGTCCGCGGGGCGGCGACGAGTTGAACCTGATCGAGAAGGGCAAGAACTATGGCTGGCCGCTTGTCTCGTTTGGGGAGAACTACAACGGCGTGCCGATTGCTAAGCCGGATACGCGGCCCGATCTCGTAATGCCGGTGCTCTACTGGAATCCGGTGATCGCGCCGGGCAATCTGATGTTCTACACGGGGACGAAGGGCTTCCCTCAGTGGAACGGCAATGGCTTCGTCAGCGGCATGGCCACCATGTCGCTCAACCGCATTATCTTTGACGGCCATGGCGGTGCCAAAGCCGCCGAGCGCTGGAATGTGGGTCACCGCATAAGGGATGTGGAAGAAGGCCCCGACGGTTCGCTGTGGATGCTGGAGGACGAGAATCCGGGCGCCCTGATCCATGTAACGCCGCTGGCGATGACGTCTCGGTAGGCGAATATCGGACAATTCGCAATATGAAGTGCTTGGTTTTTACTTTGCCAGAAGCCCTGCCCGTTCAACGGGTCAGTGCAACAGCATCACAGCAGGCTGCGATCACCCGACGTGCGCTCTTGCGCACCGCCGCCGCGGGAACCGTGGCACTGGTTTCGGGGATGCGGCCCGCGTTTGGACAAGCGCCTTCGAAGCCGCCAAACATCGTTTTCTTTCTCGCAGACGACCTCGGTTACGCGGACGTCTCCTGCTATGGCCGCCCTGATCTCAAGACCCCGAACATCGACCGCATGGCACTGCGTGGTGTGCGCTTCCTGCAGGCCTATGCCAATTCGGCTGTCTGTACTGCCACGCGAACAGCATTGATAACCGGCCGCTACCAATATCGGCTGGCGGTTGGATTGGAGGAACCGCTGTCAGGGTCGCGCCCGCAAATTGGCCTTCCGCCCGAACATCCGACCCTGCCGTCATTGCTGAGGAAGGCAGGATATAGCACGACCCTGATCGGCAAGTGGCATCTGGGTGTTCTGCCGGAATTCGGGCCCCTTCAGAGCGGCTATGATCATTTTTACGGGTTTCGGGGTGGCGCGCTCGACTACTACACGCATACAGGAACGGATCACCAGGGCGACCTTTGGGACGGCGACGTCCAGGTGCACCAAACAGGCTATCTGACCGATTTGCTTGGAAGCCGCGCAGTCGATGCCGTAAACGGCTACGCGAAGTCACAGCAGCCGTTTTTCCTCAGCCTTCATTTCAATGCCCCTCACTGGCCCTGGGAAGCACCGGGCGATGAGGCGGAAGCCCGCCGCCTGCTTTCCGCGCCACTGTTCGATGAGGATGGCGGAACCCAGAAGACTTATCAACACATGATCGAGGAGATGGATCTGCAAATCGGTCGTGTCCTCGAGGCGCTGGAATCGAATGGCTTGTTAGACAACACCATTGCCATCTTCACCAGCGACAACGGTGGCGAGCGATTTTCTGACACATGGCCGTTCACTGGCAGGAAGACGGAACTTCTGGAGGGCGGACTGCGCATCCCTGCGGTTGCGAGCTGGCCCGCTCGCATTCCGCAAGGCCGGACTACCGATCAGGTCACCATCAGCATGGATTGGCTGCCCACGTTACTCGCCGCGGCGGGCACGACGCCCGATCCTAAATTTCCGACAGATGGCATGAACCTGTTGCCGGTGCTGACGGGGAACGGTGCCCTCGTCCCGCGTCGATTATTCTGGCGGTACAAGGCAAACGCGCAGCGGGCGGCGCGCGATGGCGATTATAAATATCTCAAGATTCTCGAGAACACCTTCTTATTCAACGTCGTCGAGGACCCGATGGAACGTGCCAATCTGAAGGCCCGCCAAAAGGATCTTTACGACCGTCTCGTAGGACGGTGGTACGAATGGAATGCAACGATGCTGCCCGAAACCGACGAGAGTTCGACGGGCAGCTTCACGGGCGAAGATCTTGCTGACCACATCGGTGCCCCAAGCGCAACCGGCAAAGCAGACAATCCAGGCTTGCAACAAACTTCGTCAGGGCAATCGCGGTAAAAGCCACGGCCGTCAAGCGTTAGAATCGGATTCCCAAATCATCGGGCCGTTACTCGCGGGTGAGCGCAGCCCCAATTCGGAAGATGACCGCCAGCAGTTCCACCACAACGCGGCAGTAGATCACCCATAAACACAGAGCCGCAACGCTCTCGATCAGCGCCAACAGACCGTCTGCGGTCGTGGTCTTGAAGCCGTTAAACGTGAAACCGATGGCAACGATTAAGCCCAGAAGTAGATGCAGTGCATAGAGCATCTTGAGCATTCGCGGCGTCGCCATGTGCTGGAATGAAAAGTCCATCACGACTTCAAACGTGCCCTTCTCCCGAACTGCCTGGTGTTCGACATAAGACGGCATTGTCGCCATGAATCGCTCCTTGGCTGGCTGGGTGGTGCCAAGGCGATTGTAGGAGAGTCAGCTGCAAAACGGATCGGCGACGTTGGCCAGGGCTTCGCAAGAAATAGCTGTCCTGCTGGACAGCTTTCCCGCTATTCCGTTTTTCGAGTGGCCCAAATCGTAAGGCCCACTGCGAGTATCGCTACGCTGGCTCCTGTGACCAGAAGCCAGCGGGACTTGTCTATCCGAAGGACCTTTCGTAAGAGAGCCAAGGGTCGAAAGCGGTCAATCACGTGAAGGTCGGGGTTTCCGCAAAAGGCGCAATTGCCATAGAGATCGAGAGGAACAGTTCGTTCGCAATCGTTACACAAAAAGGCTACGGTCATTTGCTCGTCTCGACTCGTAGTGGTGGCATATAGTTTAACGCTTAAATCGGGCCGGCGCAGCGTGAAGCCCCAACGAAGGTTCAGAGCCATCAAACGAATATGACCTGGTGGTACGAACTGCGTGGCGAAGGCAACCGGCTGGTCCGAATGCGTCGAGGCTTCAGCAGCAAACAGGAAGCACGCAGGGCGGCGGAAGAATCGAAACGAACAATTGAGGTCTCCTATGCCGAAAGGCTGGCCCTCAAGATTGGAAACGATACAGACTGAGGTTCGTTACTCGACGACGCGGATGCTCTTGGTCCGCCCAACGACTGGGCTGATACAGACGTTGCAGATCATGGGCCGATTCATTTTGTAGCTGCCTGAGTGTAAAAGGCAGGCGCCTCACAGCGGCACAGCCGACACCGTTTCTCTGGTCTATTTGTCGCCCTGCTCGGATTGTGTGGAAGATAGATTCACGCCGGGCGCACTGGCGGCAAATCTCCTGGTCCATTCTTCGATGGACATGATCTGGCCCGGCGGGAGCATCAGCACATTCTGGCGCAGCGCGATGCCGTTCGGCAGTGTGACTTCGTCCAGCAGTCCGGTACTGGTGTGATTCTTGGCGGGCCGGAAGCTTACGGATATGACATCCCCGCTATGCAGGGTTTGACGCGTCCAGCCATGCTCGATCATTGCATTCGGAGGATGCATTTCGATGACCCAGTGCCTCACGACCTTTCGATCGTCCGTCATATCGAAGTAGATCTTGCAATGGGGGTTGGTCCACTCGAATGCAGTTACGGTAACTTTGGAAGCTTTGACTGTCTTGGAATAGTCGTACCAGGCGACGCCATGATGGGCCCATGCCGAGCCGCTGACGAGAAAGGCAATCGCGCAAAGCGCTGTTAATTTGGATTTCACAACATTTCCTTAGGATCCCGAGTTCTGGGCCACGATTTTATCACGACTCATGACGCCAGGAACGGTCACTGAGCCTTCTGCTGAACGTCCGTAGTCAATCGCCCTGGGACGACCCTCGAGCATCTCGATGGTCATCCCGATGAGACGCTGAATGGCAATGCCTGCTGTGATCAGAACGCCGATCACTTTCGGTTGAAACATGAGCGCCTTGTACCAACCGGCGCTCGATTCCTCGTCTACATCAAGAAATCCCTGACTTCGTACGAAGCTCCTCATCGATGCTCGCCACATGATGCCTCCTGTTGAGTGGTCTTCTCTCGTTGCCGCTTAGTTGGCGATCTTGCTGCATCGCCGAGCCCTGTCGGATGCAAGGAAGCAACGTCGTCGCAGTCGAACTTGTTCAGACGGGTCACGTGCGCCTGTGCGCGCACGAGTGGGGGAACTGCCATTCGGGCCTGCTCTTCTCTCAGCCGCAATGACCACCCAACCGGTATGCGTGCCGGCTCGGCAACCCCAGTCGAAGTTGTTTAGATATCCCTGTGAGTTGTCGGACGGATGTCTGTGCCGTCTATTCCGGCAGACCTGGCTCTCCCAATGTCGGATTTTCCTACTCTCTGGACACCTCGTCATTCAGCGCGGGGAGTCACACATCACTGTCGTAGCAACCGACAGCGACGGTGCGCCTGACTCAGGCTCGCGCTTCTGTGAGTGTTACGAAATGAAGCTGTTAGACGAGTTTCGCCAACTCGACCCGCCACATGATCAATAGCCGGCTGCGTAGTGAGCCGGTAACATCCCTTCCCTTTTGTAAACTGCCTCAGCGTCGGGGGAGCAAAGGTAATTCATGAGAACTTGGGCAGCCTCGCGATCCTTCGCGTGCGAAGAAAGGATTTCCACCATAGGAGTCGGGTTGGGCAGAATCGAACGGGGCACGAGTCCAACGATGTCCAGGCCGGGCTGGCGCCGCGCATCATCCACCAAATCGCTGAGATAAGCCAGCGAGATATCGGCCTCGCCTTTGGCGACCACCAACTGTGCGATGCCGCCGTTAGCGGAAATCTTGCTCTTCGGCTTCATTTGTTCTGCAATACCAAGCTTCTCAAAAACGGCGATCGCTGCGATTCCCGAAGTTGTCGCCGCGGGATCAGAAAATGATACGGATTTCGCCCCCAGAAGCATGCGTTTGATAGCTGCCGGCGTCGAGATGTCCGGCTTGGGCGCGCCCATGCGCACAGCGACGGCTTCGGTAAGGCTTGCCAGTGGTATGGCGCTGTCTGCGACGACATTTCCCGAGGCCACCATCTCCGGATAAGGTGGCAAGACGATCGCCACATCAAAGGACTCTCCACGAGCCATCTCCTGCTTGGTGTAGAGCAGGTTGTTGATGGTCATCTTAACTTTGTAGCTTTTCTTGCCTTCAAACGTGCTTGCTTCGAAGACCGGGAGCAGCTTCGCCAGAGCTGCCCGCATGGGAGTCGGCGCGAGAAGGGTAATCTCACTCTGGGCGCGTGCCATTCGCGCGTTTCCCAACGTGAAGGCGATGAAAACGAGCGAGAGAAGCAAATGTTTCAAGGCTTCCTCCTGACGAATTGTGTTCCTCCGCCGCTAAAATGCACCTTCTTACACAATTTCACCACTGATCAGCCCGACCCTTGTAAGTGTTACGAAATAAGCCATCGGAGGAGTCTATCGGCACTGGCGCCCGCCTGATCTCTTGGCTGATTGCGTCCAATAAAATGACCTAAACTGATCCGAGTTCGTGAATCATCCGTGGCACTATATGTGGGACGCACCACAGACAATGGAGGAGCCATGTATCGCGGGCTTTGTTTTGTGTTTGTCATCATCGCCGTGACGATTGTTTGGACGCCGAATTTACCGCCCATCCTCGCTGCATCTGCCATGCTACAGGAATCGGGTCAGTCGCCCGAGCAAAAAGCGTCGTTCGAGCAGAAAGCCATCGACGCCGATCACGCTTTCGTCGATGCGGCCCTGAAATCAGATGCAGCATCGCTCGAGAAAATATTGGACGTTCGTTTTACCTGGACTGACGCCGCAGGCAACACGCTTTCACGGCAGGAATTCATTCGGAAGCTGCCCAGGCCGGCCATCACCGATCCCGTCGCGCAAATGACGGCCCACAATTATGGCAGTCTCGAGAGCATTCAGATCCACAACGGAAAAGATCACGCCCTCCACGTTTGGGTGAATCGCTCTGCCGGGTGGCGCCTCCTGATCTATCAGGAAGTGCACCTGCTCGATTCGCCGCCTGCGCCGGCGATTGTCACCCGTGCAGCTTGCGTCAATCCCTGCAAAACGATGCCGTTCGAGGCAAAAACTGAAAACGAACGTGACGTGATCGCCGGGTTTATGGCCCTGCAGACCTACACTGTCGCTCACGATGCTAAAAATTGGGGGCTGTACGTGGCCGACGAGTTCGAAGCGGCGAATTCCAATAGCGATCAGACCCTGACCAAGCACGGCCGCATGGAAGACCTCGCGCGTAGCAAAATGGCCGGTTATACGCCCATGCCCGTGGTGGAAATGCGTGTGCTCGATTTCGCTACCGCTGCGATTCTGATTTCAAAGCACCAGCCTGAAAACGCCAAGCCCGTGCATATCACTCGAGTTTGGATCAAGCGAGGCGGTCATTGGATGGAAGCCGCCAGCTATCAGACGCGAATCGAAGGCACGCCAAAGGCATAACTGATCTGCGCGTCAGCGGAGAAACCGTCATGTACAAACTTCAACCGCATTCTCATCGTAAACCATCGCTCGTCCCGGCAGTCGCATTCGCTGTGCTGATCTCTTTGCTTTACGGTTTTTCGGCGGAAACCTGTTCCGCCCAGAATTCCTCGGCATCGGAAAACTCCAGGTCGGTTCCCGCACTAAGCCCCTATATCGATGTTCACACCCATCTGGACGAGGCCAACGTGGACGGGTCGATACAAGCGGCCATCGATGCCATGCCACAGGAAAATCTCGCGAAAATGATCTTCATGCCGTCGCCTTTCAGCCTGGCAGACGCCAATCGCTTTGATGTTGAACAATTGCTCGCTGCTGCGAAAAAGCACCCGGGCAAGATATATCTGCTAGGGGGAGGCGGCACGCTCAATCCCATGCTCATCGAAGCGGCGCGCACGGGAAATGACGGATCCGAAGTTCAGAAGAGATTCAAAGAACGCGCTGAAGCGATTCTCAGTGCCGGAGCCGTGGGGTTCGGGGAAATGACGACGGAGCATTTCCCTTCCTCGACTCCTTATCAGCACGCTGAAGCAGATAATGCCCTGCTCCTGCTGCTATCGGATATTGCGGCGCAGCATGACGTGCCGATCTCCATTCACATGGAAGCTGTGCCGCAGGATATGGATTTGCCCGCACCCCTCAAATCCCCGCCTAATCCGTCCCGCCTGCATGCCAATATTGCTGCATTCGAGCGCCTTCTCTCTCATAATCCGCGCGCCAAAATCGTCTGGGCGCACCTCGGGTGGGATACTACCGGCTACCGCACACCCGGACTGACTCGTCGATTGCTTGAAGCCCATCCCAATTTGTTCATGGAAATTAAGCTCGACCCGCTCGACCCTGAGAAGAATTCGCCTCTCGAGGATGGCGCTTCGGGAAGGATTAAACCCGAGTGGCTGAAGCTGTTCATGGATTACCAGGACCGTTTTGTCATCGGCAGCGACCAGCACTATCCCATGGGTTCAGGACCGCAACGCTGGCAAGCTATCGTCACCGTATTTAATCAACTCCCCATCATCGTCCGGCAAAAAATCGGGACCGAAAACGCGATCCGTATCTATCACCTGAAATAGCAGACGAGATCGGAAATCGCGGCACATCGAGGGGCTTGCCGTCCCATCGCCAGGGATCTTACCTTCCAACGTGCTCCCTTCGAAGACCGGGAGGAGCAGCGTCTTCAGACGGAGTTCGCGCGAGAACGTAATCTCAGTCTCGGTGCGCGCGATTCGCGGATTTCCCAATGCAAGGCGATGAAAGCGATCGCGTAACTAAGCTCGAGGGCTAAAGTTCAACGGATTTAGGAGGTCAGTTCGTACGGTATGTTGATGCATGGGATCCGCAAACATTCAACGGGCTTCTCTGTAGGGTGAACTGGGCCTAAGGGTTGGGAAGAGCAAAGGTGTGAGGTATCCTCAAGGGCCGATGCTGCGTTTAACGATGTCGATGCTCTAAATGGACCTGAGTAATATAGCCGCCGTGCGCACGAATTTGAGGCAAGTCGTTGACCATTTACTGCAAAGGCTTGCACCATCTTCGATAGTTTCGATTTCCCCCACGAAAACGCCCAATATCAAATATCGTTTGTTCCTTGTTATCAACCACTTACCAGGATGATCTGCTACTCTTAACTGGCTTTTGTTGGACCTTAGGATGCGACGAGTTATTCGTGTTCTAAAAAGCGGCGAACGGGTGTCGTCAGCAACAGACCGGGGCACACTTTCCAGCACATTGGGATCCTAAGCTTAGAATTCCACGTGGACAAGTTGTCGCG
>JADMIO011411896.1_pt1 | contig 27469 bp, 26 predicted proteins | sample 8958161 | NCBI WGS metagenome assembly JADMIO01 (sample SAMN16585339, study PRJNA669376) | soil metagenome | isolation source: Crop rotation soil | place: USA: Cullars Rotation, Alabama | collected 2011
AAGGTGAGCCAGTGTGATTACATTTGCGGCCTAACTGTGGCCAGTCCAGTTACGCTGGAGTCACTAGTATTTAGGTGACACTATAGAAGCGGCCGCGACAACTTGTCCACGTGGAATTCTAAGCTTAGGATCCCAATGTGCTGGAAAGGCTGGCGGCTCTGCTGCCGGAGTGAGCGGCGTCGCTGGCGTGAGCACGTCAGCCGGCGCGGGCGGCAGCGCGGGCGAGGTCGGAGCAGGAAGCGTAACCGACTTCAACCTGTCTCGGGACAAGCCCGCGACAGCCGATAGCGAACAGAGTCACAGGTTTCACTTTACCAGTGACGGCAACGACGGCGATCCGAGCTCGCGCTGGTGCGCGCGCGATTGGAAAGCGAACCATTATTGGGAAGTCGACCTGGGTGAAAACTTCAATCTGAGCGCCGTGCGCATCCTTTGGGAAAAGGATCTGGCGTACCTCTTCAAGGTCGAAGGCAGCGTTGACCACACGAGCTGGTCCGTCGTGCTGGACAAGACCGAGTCCAGCGCCAAGGCCGCCGATCAACATCACACGCTGCCGCCTGGCACGACGGGACGCTACGTCCGTATCACGGTGACGGGCGGGCTCGCGACGAACGTGTGGGCCAGCTTCTACGAGTTCGAAGTCTTCGGACACTGACACGCTGCGGCCCCCATCGAAGGCTCGCAGGCCGAGCACACCTTCGGGTCCGCGTGCTCGAGGAACTTTGCGCAGCTCGTTCTTTCGGGAAAGCTGCGTAGCTCGAGCCGGCATTGTGGAGGTATCGCATGACAAGCGCGAAGCTCGCTGCCCTGGTCCTGACCGTGCTCGGCTGTTCTGCGGCTTCGGTGCCGGCCCCACCGGCCCCGGAATGCTCCCCGCGGCCCGCTGCAACACCGGCGACGCCACTGGCGCCGTCCTCGAGCGAAGCGTTTCAGCCCGAGGCTCCTGCCGCTGCGGCGCCGCTGCTAGCTGCCCAGCCAGATGCGCAGCCGCCGCTGCTCGGCAAGCTCGGGGATCTGCCGCTCGCGAGTGGCGAGACCATCAAGGCTTGCGAGGTCGAATACCGCACACTCGGAACCTTGAATGCCGACAAGTCGAACGTGGTGGTGTGGGCCACTTGGTTCAGCGGCATCACCAAGGACCTGGTCGAGCTGGTCGGGCCGGGCAGACTGGTCGATAGCAGCAAATACTACGTCGTGTTGGTCGGCGCGCTCGGCAACGGCGTTTCCAGCTCCCCCTCGAACAGCTTGCAGCAGCCGCGCGCACGTTTCCCGTCTCTCAGCATCCGTGACATGGTCGAAAGCCAGCACCGGTTGCTGACGCGCGTCCTGGGCCTGAACCACGTGCGCGCCGTCATGGGCATCTCGATGGGCGGGATGCAAACGTTTCAGTGGGGCGTTTCTTATCCCGATTTCATGGATCGCCTGATCCCCATCATGGGCTCGCCCAGGCTCGCGCCCTACGATCTGTTGCTGTGGCAAGCCAACCTGGACGCGATCGAGCGCGATCCGGCGTATGCGGCCGGCAACTACCGCGAACAACCGGTGCTGCCCATCGTGCAGCAGCTAGCCGATCTGACTCTCACGACCACCGAGAGCTACAACAAGACGAAGACGCGCGAGCAAGTCGGCAACGAGCACGCACAGCTCAAGCCACCACGCTTCGACGCCAACGATCGCGTCCGACAGCTACGGGCAATGATGGGCCATGACATCGGCAAGACCACGGGCGGGTCGCTCGAAACCGCCGCCAAAGGCATCAAGGCCAAGCTGCTGGTGGTCGTGAACGAGCGCGACCTCATGGTCACGCCGGGGCCGGCGCTCGACTTCGCCAGGTTGGCCGACGCGCAAACGTTGATCCTCGAAGGCGAGTGCGGCCACAAGGCGCCGAGCTGCGAAGAGCGAGCGATTGCGGCGCGCATCGCGCAGTTCTTGAAGTAGCCGCCGCGGCAGTCTGGCGCCACCTGTAAGCGTCACTGGCACGGATCGAACTCGCAGCCGCAGGTACTTCCGCTGCAGCCGGGGTCGTTACGATTGTTGCCGCAGTCGTGGGCGCCATCGATGCAGTCCCGTTCACATACGCCTTGAGCGCATTGCTGCAGGTCTATGCTGGTAAACGCGCGGCGCTGGCACACCGCTCCGCACGCGCCGCAGTTCGGCACGCTGCCGCCGCTATCCGGCTGGTTGAGCCTGGTCTCGCAGCCGTCATTGGCCCCGTCGGCATTGCAGTCGCCGTAGCCCGCTTCGCAGTCCGTGACGCAGGTGCCGGCGTTGCACCGTGCCTTGCCGTGAGCCGAGGAGCAAACGTAGCCACATTGTCCGCAGTTGAGCGGGTCCGTCGCCAGGTCGTAGTTGCACGTGCCCTGGTTGCTGCAATCTCCAAAGCCGAAGTTGCACGATGAAACGCCGCACGCGCCAGCCACGCACACCGGCTTGCCACCATTGGCCGGGCAAGCGTGACCACAGGCTCCGCAATTCAGTGCGTCGCCGTTCAGGTCGGTTTCGCAGCCGTTACTGGCGCGAGCGTCACAGTCTCGAAAGCCGGCGGCGCAGGACGGTTCACAGTGCGCGCTCAGCGCAAAGGCGTCCGGCACGCAAACGTTGGTGCCGTGTTCGTTGGTGCAAGCCACACCGCACGCGCCGCAGTTGCCGTCGGTCGTGAGCGATGTTTCGCAGCCGTCGTCGTTCAGCTGGTTGCAGTCGCCTCGGCTGGGACCGCAGCAAGGCGCCGCTCCGCAGGGGTCGAATCCAGCCGTAGAATTGCCCGCGGCCGAGCCGCTGCTCGTCGCACCAGAGGCAGCGCCGCCGGATGCATTGCCAGCGATGCCCGCCGCGCCGGCGCTCAGCTGCATGGCTACGGTCTCGTATTCCGGGAACGTGCAGCCCGGTTCAGCGCACAGGGCGATGAGCAGGCACGTGAACAGCACTGACCAGCGAGCAGGCAACAGTCGAAACGAGCGATTGGGCAAAGCCACAACCGTAGCAGCGCATCGCCGATGGGGCTCGCCGCGAATGCGAGGCGCCATGGTGGGAGAGGCGCGCAACAGGTGCGACACCGGTAGTCAGCGGGAGCACGGCTACGGTGCTCCTCAGCCACCCCCCCGTCCCACTCAGGTCACATGATTTCAGGCACGTTATCGCTAGTCGGATCCCAGGTACCGTAACTCGTGACTGGGAGGCCCATCACTTGCTGCAGCGTGAGCATCAGCTCGGTCACTTTGCGTCCAGGGATGCGGATGTGGCGGTTGCCGGGAACCTTGCCGCCGCCATGGCCCATCAGCACCATGTGGTAGTTCTTCATGATGTGCTGGGCAGGCTCCGCGACATCGCTCACGCCATAAATCAGCGTTTGGTCGAGGACGGTTCCGGCACCCATGGGCGTCGCTTTCATGATTTTCACCAGGTCGGCATACTGGCTCATGATGTAACGCTCGATGTCTCTCGGCTCCTTTCCATCGGTGCCGTGCGTGTAGGCGTGATGACCGCCGTTGAGATTAAGGGTCGGATACTTGCTGTCGCTGCGAGCACCGGACCACAGGTGCGAGTAGACGCGCGTCATATTGCAGGAGAGCGCGGTCACGATCAGCTGGTTGATGGCGTGACTTCTCGCCGTCATGTCCTCGATCGTCTCGGGCGGCGCTGCGGGAACCGTGCACCCTGCCGTGTTGCCTCCACCACCAGCACCACTTCCGCCAGTGCCGCTCACGTCCGGAATACGGTTTTCCAGCGCGCGAATGCCCTCCATATGGGAATCGATGCGCCGGGCGTCGTCCGCACCTAGCGTCTTCTTCAGGCGCGTTGCGTCTTCCATCACCGCGTCGAGCACGCTGTGGCGCATCTGGAACGAAATGTCCGAGGGGACGCCGGTGGAGCCGCCGCCGCTGCCGCCGCCGCCCGCAGGAGGCGTCGGCAAGCCTGCACCGAACAACGCGTCGAAGATATCCGACGGGTTGCGAATTGGCTCCAGGACGTTGTTGGGGCCGCGGTGCGCAATGTTGCTGCCGACCGTGCCCATCGCATAGTCGCCCGTGAACGGGATCATGCCCGTCTGGAACGACTTGAAGGGCGGGGGCTTGATACCAGCGGCCAACTCCTCCTTCTCGAAGGCGTCGGCGATCGTCTGGTCGAGTGTGGGCAACCATTGCGTTTGCTGGGAGGTCTCGAATTGATGCGACCCCAAGTTATTGAGGTCAGCCATCGTACGGCAGGTGTTGCCGTCTCCGCCCGCGAGCACATAGCAAACACCCCAGCCGTGGCCCTTGAACTCGGCGGAGAGCATATCGAGCCCAGTCACGAGCGTCATGGCGTCCTTGACGTCGGCAAAATCTTTTAGATTTTCTTTGAGTTGCCACGCATCGCCACTGCCGGTGGCATCCGGAGTCCACAGCTCCGTGTGGACACCGTTGCCCCAGAACCAGATGCCGAACGACGTCGGCAGCGCTGCACCTTGTGCGAACGCCGTGCCGTTGTTGTTGCACATGGCGTCGAGCACGGGCAGCCACATGGCAACCCCGATGCCACCGAGCGCGCCGCGCAACGCAAAACGCCGAGAAACCTTGAGATCTTTTAACAGTGACATGATTACTGATTCCCCGCTGTGACTGCCGTCCTGGGTGCGGACCTGAAAGCATCGCTCGCGACGAACTCGGCGACGAGGTCGCGCCAGACATAGCCTTTCGCAGCTAGAGTCTGCGTGAGGGCCTCGACTTGCGCCAAGTCTGCGTCAGTGTTCTTGAGGCCATTCGAGCTGCGGTAGAAGTTGCTCATCATGCAGCTCAGGGCACGTGGATTCTGGCGGAACGCGGCGCCCATCTGCGCTGCACCGTCGTAGGCCACTCCGTCGAGCGTTCCGGTGGCGTCGATGGTTAGGCCGTCCTCCGTTGCACGATATTGCCCGATCGAATCGAAGTGCTCCAGCCCGAACCCGAGCGGATCGAAGATCTGATGGCAATTCTTGCACGACTCGCTGGTACGGTGGGCAGCCAATCTGTCGCGCGTGCTCTTGGTGGGATCAGGGGGCAAGATCGTGACGACGCCGTTGGGAGGCGGTGGCGGCATCGTACAGAGAAAGGCGTCCGAGATGAAAACGCCGCGGCGCGTGGGCGAGTTGTGATCGATTTGCGAGTGACCCGCGAGCACCGCGGCTTGCCCCAAGATACCGGCGCGACCCGTCTCTGGACCGAGCGTGAGCTGCATGAAGCCCGAGGCCGGAGCAGCGACGCCGTAGAGTGGAGCCAGGGCCGCATCCACGAAGGTCTGATTGCTGTCGAAGAGCGAGCGTACGTCGGCACCAGGCGCGAGCACGATGTTCTTGATGAAGAGCTGCGTCGCCTGCAGCATGGAGCTCTGCAGAGCCGGGTTCCAACTCGGAAACATGGCCGGGCTTTTTTCAACGACCGAGACGAGTCGGGTTTGGGCGAACTCGTTGAAGAACCCCGCCAAGCTCTCGACGGCGTTCGGGTCATTCAGCAGTGGGGCAGCGGCTGCCTTCACGCCCTCCGCAGTATCGAGCTGGCCTGCCGCAGCGGCTGTGAGCAAAGCGTCGCTCGGGGGGCGACCGGTAATCAGGAAAGCCAAGCGCGTCGCCATCGACAAGCCCTTGTACTTGAGGCGCCCGTTGCTGGCGTCAGGCTCGTTGATCTCGACGCGGTACAGGAAATAAGGAGATTGGAGCAGGCCGGAGACAACCGTCTCCAGGCCCTTCGCCGCGCTCGACCCCGGCAATTGCGCCGCGTCTCTGCCAACCTTCAGCCACTGCGTCAGCTCGACCGCCTCCAACTCACGACGGAAGGCGCGTTTGCCAAAGGTCTTGATGAAGGTCTCGAGGCAAGCGTCGCTCAGATCGGCTTGCGGTTGGCAGCCCACGAGTTGCTGCCAGCGGGCCGCGTCTGCAAAAACCTCGGCCGCGGCCGTGCGACTCGCGGTCTCGTACAGCTCGACCGCCGGCGCGTTGATCGCCACCTCAGCGCCGCCGATAGATGAGAAGCCGGCCACGAACGTATCGGCGGGCAGCTTGAGCGGGGCGCTGATTACCCCGAGCAAATACGTGAGCGCATTTTTGTACTCGGTTTGGGTGAGGACCCTCAACTTCGGCCCTCCGTTGGTCAGATCCACTGGTCCCGTGCCGGCACCCGGGCCGGTCCCGGCGCCAGCGTTGCCACTTCCGCCGGTTTGGCTCTGGGGCCCTCCTTCGTCGATACCGCCGGTACAGGCGAGCGAGCAAAGGCCAATTAGACCCAAGGCGGTAAATAACGCTGAGCGCGGTTTGGACGCGCGGGGGACGACCATCATCTTATTGGGAGCAGTGACTGTTGGGCCGCGGATTTGTCACTAAATCGACGGACTATCGCGATGCGCACGATTCGCGTGCACGAGCCAGGTAGGCCGAGGTCGGGTTGAGCCTTTCTATGCGGGCGAGTTCCGCCTCAGCCTCCTGCCTACGGCCGAGCGCGCACAACGTTCGGGCACGCGTCGCCGCCCGCTCCTCGGTCAATACTCCTCGCGGAAAGCGCAGCGCGTGCTCAGAAAGCGCGTCGAGGGCCTCCTGGGGCCGCCCTCTGGAAAGCGCCGCCTGCGCCTTCGACAAGAGCGCTACCTCTTGGCGGATTTCATTGCCGGGTTTGGGCGGCTCGCTGACGGGCGAGCCAGCACCGCGCTCCACCGATAGGGGCACGCTCGGCTCGGTTGGCGGCTCTGCGGCCTGAGCGTCGGCCTCCTGTACGGGCGGCTCCGCGTTCTTCGGAGCAACGACGCGTGCTGCCTGACTGAGGGCAGGTGCGGTTGGCCCCTTGGTAGGTGACGGTCCTGCGAGGTGCCAGGCATAGCCTCCAGCTGCCGCTATCGGCAGAGCCAATGCCAGTAGGCGAGCGGCGGGCACCAGGTTGAAAATTCCGCTCAAAGATCGCTGGGCAGCATCAGCCGCGACAGCTGCTCCAACCGAAAGCGTGGCAGTTCCTGCGAGAGCCGCCATCAGCCGCGCTCGATCCGCTTCTGTAGGGCAAAATGCCTGCCGGCCAGCGTCTATGAGCTGGTTGGCTTCGCGACCCATTGGCTTCATAGAGCCCTCCTGCGTTCTAGCGACTTGCGTTGACGTTGAGCAGCGGCATCGAATTCTTCTCGTGCTGCGCGAAGGCGCGAGTAGACGGTGTTCATCGGTACTCCGATCGTTTCCGCAATCTCACGACCACTCATTTCCAGAATCTCCGACAGCACGAATACCTCTCGCTTTCGCTCTTCAAGCCCGTCGAGCAGCATGGACAGCACGCGAACCTCCAGGTTGTGCTCCGCCGCAGCCAGCGGAGACTGCTCCGGTGATGAGAGCAAATCGACATCTGAACCAGCACGCGAGTCGCGCTCACGCCGTCGCCGCCGTTGTGTGCTCACGACGCGCCGGGTGATGCTGTAGATCCAGCTGCGCGCGAGCCGTTCGTCCTTCAAGTCGGCGTGTCGGCGCTGGGCGACGAGGAACACGTCTTGCACGATGTCGTCGATTTCGTCCGATTTCGCGCCAAAGGCCCGAGCACACTTCCAAACAAACTCGAAGTAACGCCCGCACAGCTCCTGAAATGACGGAACGGGGAGGGGTGGGTCCGCGCCGGCCAAAGAGGTCGCAGCACGACCTGCCGCTTCTGCTGGCGACGTGGCCATAGAAACGAGAAATGCGCCCAGCCCAGGTTTTTTGTCAGAAAATCCACTCGCAGCCCAAATCTAGCTGCGGGGCGGCCAGGGCCGGCTCATGGGCCGTCCCGAGCTGGTCGATCACGAAGCGGGGCCGCGAGGGCGAAACCAGCACGCTAGCTTCGCCAAAAAAGCGCAAGTGTGCGAACCCCGGCGTCGGCAGGGATACCAGGACGCCACCGGCGCCGGAAACCCACAGCGCCGTCCGCGATTTCGCAGAGAAGACCTCGGATCCAATGCCTTCGCCAGCCAGACGTTGCACGGCGGCGCCGAGACACGGTCCCAGCTCCAGCCCCAGCACCGCCTGGGTAAGGCACGCCTGGGCTCGACCGGACTGAAGCGTGAAGCGGGTGTCGAAGCCGGAAACCCGGTTTGTTTGCGGTTGCCACAACTCCGCCCGGACAGTGGCGTGCAGAGCCTTCCAGCGTATCCCGAGCGCGGCTCCGAGTCCGAGACCCGCGGACGGCAGCGAGCCCCAACCGGCGATGCCGATAGGGGCATCGATGATCAAGCGCAGCCCGGAGGGCGAGGTCGGTGTCGGTGGATCCTGCTTGTGGCTCTCCGTGTCTTGGTTGGGAGAAGGGGCGGGCGGCTTCGATGGTCCATCCGCGGCGGAGGAGGCGGCGGCCGGACCGTCGCCGGTTGATGACGCTGAAGCGTCCTCGAAGGTCGAGCGCGCGAGAAGCGCGATGGCAATGGCTGCAGCGCCCGCCAGCTCATCGCAGGTGCGGGCTTCGATGATGCGCGAGCTCGGGGTGCTCCCGACGCCCATCGTCAGCATTAAACGAAAGCCGTTGTCCATCCGTTCGACCTGGCCGGACGCGCGAACGTCGGCAACGCTGCTCGCCCCGCCGCCCAGCAGAGCGTCCACCCGAGCCTGCACGTTCTCGGCCGTGGGACAACCGGGCGGGCCTTCCCACGACAGCTCGAAGCGCGCGGCCGGCTGGGCGGCGCCGACCGACGTCCAGCCAGCAACCAATAGCCCGGCCAAGCTCCCGCTAGCCTTCATGACTCTTCCGCGCCTCCTCGCCATGTCTGTGGCTTTAGCGCATTTGACGCGCGGCCGGGTAGGGAGCAGATCAACTAGTGTTGAGCACACGGGCGGCCTTCGGGATTTTGTTCTTCGTTGCGAGCGGATGCGCGTCGCGCGACGAGTCGTTGGGTTGCGCGGAGCTGGTCGTGAGTTGTCCCGACGAGTCCACCGAACAACGATGGTGGCTCACCAAGAAGCCGACCTCGAGTGAGTTTTTGAAAATTCAGGGCGGCCAGTGCGGCTCGTGGCTCGCGTTCATCTCTGATGGTGCGTCGGCCCGCTATGACGACGTGGACCTCGGAACGCCCGAAGGAGAGATGCGGCTGCGTGTGGTCGTAGCGGCAGACGACGCGAACACTACCGGGGGCACGCTCACCCTGTTCGCAGACGCTGACATGACGAATTCGGTGGCCAGCTGCACCATCAAACCCACCGGTGGCTGGTTCAACTGGATCGTCGTCGATTGCGGCGCGCTTCCGCTCAGGGGGCTCCACACATTGACGTTCAGGTTCAGCGGTACGGAGCAATACGTGTTCAACTTCGCGGCCTTCGGCGTGGTGCGCTCGGGGTCGCCCGACTGCACGGTCACTGGTCCCAAGCTCGAAGACTGAGCTGGCAGCGCTCACGCTGCGGCTTGGGCCCGCGCACGCGCGCTCAGCTTAGATGCGTTCTGCGACGACGCCCGCCACCTGCACGGTGCGACCGTGCGGTTTGCTGCGGGTGGGGACGACGTGTCGCCACTGCCAGTCAGCGGTAGACACGCTACGGGCTTGCAGGCGCGGCACCAAGGCCTCCAGACTGGGAGCACCGATCAGCGGCAGGCGCACAGGAGCGTAGACTACGTTGCCGCGTCCATCGAGCGCCGTATAGTGATCGGTAATGTCGCTGCTCAGCGCGATGCAGGGCGCAGCCGCCAGCAGCGAGCGTACGTGCGCCAGCTGCACGCGGTGTGTGAATTGAGCGAGCGCCACCTGAAACTCGAGGGCCTGCGTGCGCTCACTCGCCGGGAAGCGCACAGCGAACTGCCGTTCCACGTGTCGCGTCAGCGGCGTCGCCAGCTGCGATAGCACCATCGACGAGCAAGCAAAGTCGAGCGGCCCCGGCGCCGCGCCCTCGGGAAAGAGTCGGGGTGGTTCGTCGACGCGATAATCGTGGAGCAGCCGGAGCAGCGCCGCGTACACCGCGACTTCGTCCGGCAGCGCGAGGGCGGCGCGAACCCGCTCCACGAAAACGTCATTGATGCCCGTGACGTCGGCCTGCAGCAGCGACAAGCGCGCGTGGAGCTCTGGTTCCAGACCGATCTGCTTGACGCTCTCGGCCAACGCGGCTGCGTCGATGTCGACCAGCAACAGCTGCTCGAAGCGCTCTGCCAGCTTGCGCAGTGGAATATCGTAGAGCTTGCCGGCGCCGATCACGACGGCGCGCGGTCCTCGGGCGCGCTCGGCGCCGCGCAGCAAGAACTGCCTGTTGTTCAGCCCGTGCTCTCGCCAAGCGGCCGTGTTCGCGTCGCGGGCCCGCGTGATGCCCGCCGACGTGGTCGCATAGCCCAGTTCGCTGAAGGTGCTCTCCGTGACGGCATCGTGCGTGGGCCACGCCGCGAGCGTGTCTGCCCAAAGCTCATCGAGCGCCTGCAACACGTCACCAAAATTCAGCAGCGCGGGCAGATCCGGCAGGTTCAGCCGGGACAGAGCATCACCGAAAGCGCGCAGCGGCGGGTAGTGCTCGAAGCTCCACGGCTCCCTACCGGAGAAGACGCGCTCCAACGCGGCCAGCTGCTCTACAGTGAGCTGGTCGCGGACCGACATCCCTTGCGCCGTGGCCCACGCCAGCACCTGACGGAAGGGTGGAAGCGACAGCGACGCCATGCCCGCCGACTATCATGACAGCGCGCTAGAAGGCGAGCGCGAGCGCATCATCTGCTTTGGCTTGCGCCGCCTCGTCACCAGTGGAGCCGGCAACACCACCCGTGGCGGAGCCCGCGGCCGTTCCCCCCGCCGCCCCCCCGTGGGCCCCCCGCTCGACCCCGAGTTTGTGCTTATGGCAGAGCTCGAGGTGATAACGCATTCGTCACTCGCCAGAATGTGCCAATGCCTGGATCAGCGCGTGCTCGCATCACGCTGAGTCGGCGCTGGCGCTTACGGCTAACCGGGAACGATGCTCTGCGACACGAGGATCCATGACTCGCCGCCATAGCGGCGGCACCATCGCGAGGAGTGCCATGCCAGCATAGCCGGTGGGCAGCTGCGGCGCGTCAGGACGATGGCGTAGCTTGTAGTAAGGACGAGCCGGCCAGGCGTGGTGATCCGAGTGCCGCTGCAGGTTGAACAGCAACACGTTGGTCAACCAGTGTGAGGCATTCCAAGAGTGGACCGGGGTTACACGTTCGTACACGCCCGGACGCAGCTGCCGTCGCTCGAGACCGTAGTGCTCGATGTAGTTGATCGTTTCGAGGAACGCCACCGCCACCGCGCTCTGCGCAAAGAAGAACCCCACCGCTCGAGGCCCGAACACGAGCCCCAGCCCCAGGCCGACGCTGCACGAGGCGAACACCCCCCAAAGTACGGGATTTTTCAGCGGTGAGCGAACGCCGCGCCGGGAATTTCGCCTCTCCTCGATCTGCCACGAGCTCAAGAAGCTGCGTCCTGTCGAGCGGAGTAAGAAGGACGGCAGGGACTCTCCCAGGCGAGCCGTCGCCGGATCTTCGGGTGTGGCCACATGCTTGTGGTGACCCGCCACGTGTTCCGTCGCCCAGTGGCGGTAAGAAACCAAAACCAAGAGCGCATTGCCTAGTGCCCGGTCGATGCGGCTCGAGCGATGAACCAGTTCGTGAGCCACCGTGATGCCGATCACCCCGCCGGTCATCCCCACCGCTACTATCGCGCCGACGAGCTCGACCACGGAGACCGACGGTTTGGTCACGACGGCTGCCCCCCACAGCAGAACGAAGGCTTGTAACGGAAGCGCTAACCACGTTGCCGATCGGAACAGCGTCGCCTTCAGCAGGCTGGGTGACGCCTCGCGGGGATTGCGCGTATCGACGCCGATCACGGCGTCGATGATGGGGATGGCGACGAAGGTGACGCCAAGCGGGGCGACGAGGGTGTAGACGCCCCCCTGCGACGCGATACACAGACCCAGGCCCGTCAGCACGTAGATCAAGAAGAACGCGAGCGGCCCTTGCTCTGGCGGCGCGTGGTCCATGTCAGGCTCGGGTGTCGGCTCCACGACTTGACCTCGTGCCAGCGCAAATACCACCCAATTGAACAACGGTCAATAGCGCTCGGCGGGCTGGCATTGGCGATGTCGAAGGGCCAGTGCGGAATGGTTAGAGGTGAATCGGCAAAACGTTGATGACGGTGCGCAAAGCCGCAGCGCGCAACGTGGAGCTCAGATTTGCTGGCTGAAGAATCATGATCAGGTCTTCACCGTTCCAGACACCGCTGCCCGTCGAAGGTTGCGTGGCGAGCACGCACGCCCGATCACCAAGCGAGGTTGCGAAACGGATCTTGTCGGATAAGAACTCTCGCATGTTCGTGCCGCCTAAGCACGACGAGGAGTGACACGAATGCCTTCGCGAGGTGCGCACATGAACCGTCCTTACCTTATCTGCCTCAGCTTGATCTCTGCCACGCTGTCCTTAGCGTCGTGTTCCGACACCAACGACGTCCCGAACACGCCCAGCGGCGGCGCCTCTGGCATCGCGGGCACATCGGGACCAGGAGGCATGGTCGGAAGCGCCGGCATGACGGGTTCCGGAGGAACGTCGGGAGCGAGCGGTCACGGCGGCTCCGTTGCTGGTGGCAGCGGCGGCTCGGGCACGTCAGGCGCAACGGCTGGCGGCGGCGCTGCTGGTTTTTCGAGCGGCGGTGGCGCCGGAATGGGCGGCGGGGGTGCTGGAGGTGGAGGTGGTGCTGGAGGTGGAGCCAGCGTGGCGCGGAGCCAAGGCTGCGATCAAGCGCCCAAGCTGACGGACGGTATGCAGTCGATTCAGAGCGGTGGCAAGAGCCGCACGTTCATGATTCGCCTCCCCGAGGACTATGACAAGGCTCATCCTTATTGGTTGATCTTCGGGTTCCACTGGCTTGGTGGTACCGCGAACGAAGTCGACTCGGGTGGAACCAGTGGCTACACGTGGTCGTATTACGGGCTTCGCGAGCAGGCCGATAGCACGACGAATTCTCGGGCGATCTTCGTGGCGCCGCAGGGGCTCAACAACGGTTGGGGGAACGCGGGCAATGAGGACGTCAACTTGACCGACGACATCATCAAACAGGTGGAGGAAGGTTTGTGCGTCGACACCAAGCACATTTTTTCTGCCGGCTTCAGCTACGGCGGCGGCATGACCAAAGCGCTCGGCTGCACGCGGCCGAACGTCTTTCGCGGGCTGGCCGTGTTTGCCGGTGCAGACTTCCTCAGCGGCGGCTGCGACGGGACGACGACGTCGCCGGTCGCGTTCTTTGGTGCGCACAGCATCAACGACGGCACCAACGGGTACGCGTCGGGCATTACCATCCTCAACAGGTTCGCGTCCAACAACGGCTGCACCGCGCAAACGCCTCCGCAGCCCGATGGCAACACGCACGTGTGTACCAAGTTCGCTGGCTGCAAAGAGGGGTATCCGGTCGAATGGTGCGCGTTCAACGGTGGTGGCCATACCCCTGCTCCGGTCGACGGCAGCAACAACGGTTCGGGCGGGGGCGACAAGACATGGACCAAGACTGAGGTCTGGAAGTTCTTCACGCAGCTTCAGTGAACGTGGGCGTGCCTCGAGCCGACGTCCTTGCCGCGGCCCGGGTGGTCGTCTCGCGGCAGCTGCTGTGACGCACAGGCCTCGGCTCGGCTCGCAACCGGGCCCTGGCTCGCATCAAGAGCAGCCGCCGTGACACGGGGCAGCTGGAACGTTGGTCACCCAGGGCAGGCACGAGTAGGCTAATATTTGACGGAATTTCGCCCGGCGCCCCACTTAACTAGGGTTGGCCCCTCCACCAAGACAGCTTGGTCGATAGATGGAGCTAGCTCACGTTGGAGCAAAGTAATGAAGCGAGAGCGGCTCGACGGTCTTCTGGTTCTGTTGGCGCTGGTATTTCCGGCTTGTTCTCCCTCGTCGACGGGTGGCGATGATGCGCCCGGCGCCGGAACGGGGCCGAGCTCTGGCGGCGCAGCGGGGACAGCAACGGGTGGTGTCAGCACTGCAGGCGCAGCGCCGGCGGCGGGTGGAGGAAACGTCTCTGCCAGTGCCGGCTCGGCTGGCAGTGTGCCGGGCGGCGGCACAGGGGGTGCAGCGGGCGGTTCAGGCGGGGGCGGTGCAGCAGGGACGGCAGGCGGGGGCAACGACCGTCCGGTCAAGGCGAGCGCCGGCTGCACCAAGGCGAGTGAACAAGTGACGATCCCCAACTCGCTGGTGAGCATTCCGCCAAACTACGACGGTAGCGTGCCCGTGCCGGCGCTGATCGCGTTTCATGCGGCAGGCAACGACAACACGTCGATCCAGAACGCGTTCAAGAACAGTGACCTTGCGACGAAGTACTTGATGATTTATCCCAATTCGACTTCGGCCACGACGGCGAACAAGACGGGTTGGAACATCTCTGCCGACAAGAATCGCTATCTGGAGATTCAGTCGTCGATTTTGAGTCAGGCGTGCGTCGATGAAAACCGTATCTACGCAACGGGTCACAGCTCCGGCGCGCAGTTCGTGGTGCAGCTACTCTGCAGCGGGGATGGCGATTTCGACGCCGTCGCGCCGGTGGCTTCGTCCGTCTACTGTCAGAAGTGGAAAAACGGGCCCGTGCCCGCGCTGGTCATCCACGGCGTTCAGGATGAAGAGCGCACGAAGTACAACCTGAACGATGGCGACGGGAAGAAGGACCTCCAGCCCTACCTCACGTCCAACACCTGTGAAATGACGTCAACACCGTTCGAGCCTGACGTGAGTCGTTGCAACAACGTCTCCGGGGTCGACGGCAAACCGTTCAGCCCGGGCTGCGTCGAGTTCAGTGGCTGCGCCGCCAAGACGCGCTGGTGCAACCACAACGACCCCAACTACGGCACCACCAATCATGGCATCCCCTGCTTCGGTGTACGCGCCATCTATGATTTTTTCGAATCGCTGTAGCAGGCGCAACGCGCGGTAGCTTCGAGCTCGACGAGCCGCTGGCGGCTACTGCATTCCTTCCCACATCAGTAAGAAGATGCCAATGCCGTGGGGCTCGTTGTCGGCGCGCGCGTGGTCGAAGTAATTGGCGACCAGATCGTCCGAAGCACTCGTGCCCGTGCAGGTGGTCTCGATGGTGGTGCGATTGTTGGCGTCCTTCTTGACCTTTTGCAGCACGCCGGCCAGACCCTTCTTCGCGACGTCAGCGAAGCTCGCGTCCACGACGCGATGCTTGTACGCCCACCAACTGGCGTAGCTGAACATGCACGAGCACGACGTCTCGAGCCAGTTGCGCGCGTCGTTCGGTTGATCGACCACTTGGTACCAGCGCCCGGTCGCGGCATCTTGATACTTTGCCAGCGCCGTCAGCAAATTTTTCAAGCCCGCCTCCACTGGCGCACGCCCTGGATCACCCTCGGGTAGCGCCTCGAGCGTCATGACCGACGCCAGCGCGAACCAGCCCATGGCTCGCCCCCAATGTATCTCGTTCGTCTTACTGGGGTGGTCCGCCCAAGGCGCCTGCCCGCTCTCATCCCAAGCGTGCCAAAGCAAACCCGTGACGGGATTGTGCAGGTGTTGGTACGTATTCACTAGCTGCGTGGCGGCTATCGGCCACACCGTCGCGTCGTCGAACACTGCTCCGTAGCGCGTCAGGAACGAAAGCGACATGAAGGTCCCGTCGGCCCAAAGTTGATTGGGCCTGTCCGACTTGCCGTGCCAGAACACGCCGTCGGATTTGGGGTAGCTGTCGAAGCGAGCGCGACTGGTCACGGCGGGTCCACGGTAGCTCTCCTTCTCGGTGAGCTCGAAGGCGTCGACGACTGCCTCCATGTGCATCATTTCGTCCAAGTCATTGCCAGGCGGCGCCGCGTATCCGTCGGCGGCTTTGGTCAACGCCTGCAAATACTTCGCATCGTCGAGGCGTTTGTAAGCCAGGTAGATGGCGCGCAGCGCGAGGCCATCTTGGTACGCTTCACCGAAGCTCGGATTCGTCGCGAGCCGGCTATCGATGACCGCCTTGCCCCAGTCGAAGCCGACAAGAGAGGCCGGGCCCGGTTCGTCGATCACGCCACCGGCGCCGCCCGTCGCGCCACCGCTGCCGACGCCAGCGCTGCTTCCCGCACTACCGCCAATGGCGCCCACGCCGCCTGCGCCAGCGTTGCCGCCGCTCGATCCGCCGCTGCCGGCTCGGCTTGCCTCACCAGCCGAACCGTTGCCGCCCGCGCTCTGGCCTGCTCCGGCGCTGGGCGCAACACCTGCCGTGCCAGCGGCGATTTCTAGATCGGTGTCGGCAGCGCGCTCCGTGCAACTGGCGAGCGCAAGCAAACAGCTGGCGAGGGCAGCGAATCGCGTCATGGGCTGATGCAGACAAACTACCCAATGATTCGTTGGTTTGAACGAAAATTCCTCCTCACTTCTTTGCTAATCGGTGGTCGCCAATCCGCCGGCGTCACCAGCGCCTTGGCGACGTTGGCGACCACGAGCGGCTGGTATCGAGCTTTTGGTACGACAACTCGCGCTATCGCGCGGCCGAAATAGGGTCAGGATGGCGCGATAGCTTCATTCGTCTTCGGCGCGGGCCGCGACTTCCAACCACTCGTGGATCTTGGCGAAGTGTGAAGACGCTTCCGAGCGCGCCTGCTCGAGGGCGCCGCCGTCGCCGCGCAGCGCTGCCAATCGCGCGCTCGCATACGCCGCAGAAAACAGCTCCGTGAGCGCCGTGTAATCGTCCAGCACGCGAGAGCTTCTGCCGAAGCGGTCGATCTTTTGAATGCGCGCGCGCAGCCTCGGCACCGCAGATCGAAACTGTGCCAGGGCTCGCCCCACGGCGGCTTTGGTTACGGCGCGGTCGTAGCGGTCGCGTGCCTGCTCGAAGAGCTCGAGTACGGCCAAATGCTCCGGGAGCCTGCGGCGGTCGTAGTTGGCTTGGCGCGCGCGTTCTTCTTCTCGAAGGTGTTCGGTCCATTGCGCCAGAGCAAGCTGTCCGGCAGCCGCGTCTTCCGGTAACTTCGCCGTGCTGCTGCGAGACGGCGAGGCTTTGATGGACGGCTTGCTGTTGGTGCTCGGCGACTTGCAGCCCATGCACGCGGCGAGGACGAGCCCCGTACCGAAGCTCAGCCAGGTCTTCAAAACGCACTCCCAAGACCTGCCGCAGCGATCAGCCCGACGCGCGTCGTCTCGTCTTCTCGGCGCACGGCCGACACGCCCCCTTGCGCGCTGAGCACGAGGGGACCAAGCGTCAGGTTCAACACTGGACCAGCCTGTAAGTCGCTCACGGGCTCGTCGGCGCGCTCTGCTTCTGCCTCTTCTTCCTCTGATCCGAGGCCGAAGCGGCCTCGCATGTCGACTCCGAGGTAGGCTATACGCGAAAGCTTCAGCAAGCAGGCGAGGGTGATCTCCGCATCGCGTTCACGGCCCTCTGGATCTTGACCATAGGCCAGCGTGGACAGCAGCAGCCACGCATCGAAGCGGCGCGCCACCGACAGCACGCCTTCGATTTCGCCCTCCAGCTCGGTAAAGCCTTCCGCTTTGTAAAATACGGAAGCAGCGAAGTCCACGCCCTGCGCTGGCTGTTTCAAGAGCTGCACGCGCCCGCCGACGGACGGTGCTAGCCGCCCGGCATTGCTGGAAGCGACGGCGAGTCTCAGCGCGAGTGGCCCATAGACGGTGGCCTGCGCGAAAGAACGCAGTATTGCCGCGTCGCGAGCGCCGTCGTAGCCGGCTTGCGCAGCAGCGTGAGCCGTCGTGGCTCCGACATCTGGCGCCAGAGACAGCGGCAGGTAGCTGCCTGCCTGCACGGACCGCTGCACCGCTTCCGTCCACGTAGGAGCCTCGCGGCTAGCCTGTTCCCGCTCTTGGGCGCAAAGCAATGGGCTTTGAAGCAGAGCGCAGGACGCTATGGCTACGCCGAGGAGTAGCCGAGCAAAGACGTGTCGTTGAGTCATGGCGAAGCCGCTCCCACGGCGCGGGAAGCATAAATGTCGCCGCTGTCGCGGCGCGTGTCCTGCCAAACCACCAGCACGTCCGAGCCCACGATGCTGAGTCCTTTGTAGTCACCCAAGAACTCGGTGTCTGCGGAACCGCTGTCGTCAGTCACCTGAATGTTCGGCTCGAAGCCCTGGCTGGGGTCCGAAGACCGCGCGTACCAGACCTCGTTCTGGCCATTGCGCAGATCGGTCCACACTACGTGAACCCGGCCGCAGCCATCGACAGCGACCCAAGATTGGAACTGGCGCGATGGACTCTGGTTGTCGTTGACGCGAATGGGTTCGGTCCAGGTATCTCCGCCGTCCTTGGAGTAGAGCAGCCACACGTCATCGTCGTCTTCACCGTCTGGCATGCGGCTGGTCCAGGTGATGGCGACGACCTTGCCGCTCGGATCGGTGGCAGCACCGACGATGGGGTGCTGCCGCGGACGGCAGTTGAAACAAAAATCCCCCATATCGGGGATCAAATCACGCGCTTCGTCCCAGGATTCACCGTCGTCGGTGCTGCGCACATAACGCAGCTGGTTCCGATCAGAGTCGAGGTTGTAGGGGACGTGAACGAGACCGCTGGTCGAAGGGGCGATCGCGGTACCATGAATGATGTTGCCGAGGCGCTCGGTGGGACCGAAGGTCTGGCCGCCGTCGAGCGAACGCTTGATTCCGGATTGGCCTCCCAGCCACGATACGAACACGGTGCCCTTCGCCGTACCGCCTGCCGCCCACGGCTTATCTGGAGAAGGCTGGATTGAACGAATTGGCGACCACGTGTCGCCGCCGTCCGTCGAGGTCATCAGCCGAATCTGACCATCGTCGGCGTACTGCTGGCAGACCGCATAAATGGTTCCGCCGCCATCGATCGCCGCCGCAGGATCGCCCACGAAATCTCCACCATCGTTGGCGATGGCCACGTTCTTACCCCAGGTGGTGCCCCCGTCCTTGCTAACGCTGAACGTGCAGGTTCGTTGGGCGCGTGAGTCGCCCCAGGCGGCGACAGCTAGACGGTTTGGTCCAGTCGCGAGCGTGACTTCCGCTTGGTTGCCGTTGCCGCTGTCATCGTTGACGCGAACGTTTTCGCTGAAGGTGACCTGTGGCGAAGTGCCACAAGTGCTCGCTCCGGCGCTGCCGGCGCTCCCGGCGCTGGCACCAGCAACCCCCGCGCTGGTCCCGGCGCTTGTCCCGCCCGAGCCGGCGCCTGAGCCTCCGCTCGAACCGCCGGCATTCACACCAGCAACTGCCGTATTTCCTGCGGCCGTGACGCCAGTACCCGCCGCACCTCCGGCCAACGTGCCGGCTTGGCCTGCGTTGTTCGTCCCTGCTTCGCTCTCGCCACCGCTCGAGCATGCCGCAGCGGAGAGCAGTCCGAGCCAAGTCAGGAGCAGCAGCGAGCGTCGCTCAGTGCCAATCGGCGTCATGGCCATTAAAGTGTCGCGAGCGCGCGCGGTGGTCGAAAGAAAGTGATCCCTATCAGCTAAAAAGCGCCCGACGCGATTTTTGCAACAGTGCTTCCAGTAACTGCTGGCAAACGAGCGCCTCCCTAGCGTGTAAAAGGAAGGGCAACCACGTCCACCGGCATGGGACGGGGCCGGGCGGTCGTGCTGCTCATTTGCAGCGCGGTGCGACAAGCACCATGCCAATGCCTCAGCGAGCGAGGCTGGGCACAGGTGGCCCGGACTGGCCGTCGCAGCACAGGGCCCCCCGAGCTGCTCGGTAAGATTCTCAGCGGAGGTATTGGGCGAGCGGATGCTCGAGGCGACGCAACTCGTCAGCGACGAATTGGGCCATTTGCGACGCCCCCTTCTTCGTGAAGTGCGCCTTGTCACCGTCGATGTAGATCTCTTTCGCAGCTTGCTGACCGATGACGTTCAGATACTCCACGCTTCGCGCGTTCAGATCGACGAGCGGCAACGGTTTCATCTGCCCGAGAGACGCCAATACGGCAACGTACGGGCCTAAACGGTTGTTACCCTCGACGCCGCTCGACCACTCCTGCAACGCCGATGGTGTGACGATGACGAAGTTTGCGCTCTTGGCGCTGACTTCGTCAGCCATTTGCTCATAGATGCTTTCGTAGTCGGCGGGATCGACATGACGACCAGCAACGGTTCCGCTGTCGTTCGCACCAAAGGCGGCCAGCACGTAATCTTTTTCGTGCAGCGCGCTCATGATTTTCTGCCAGCGGCTGCCGTCGTGGAAGGTCCGAACGCTCGCGCCGCCGAGTGCCTGATTATCGATCGTCACCTTGGTCGAAAAATACGCGCCGAGCTCTTGCCCCCATCCTTCTTGGAGCGAATCGGCTGCGTAGGTCATGACGGTCGAATCGCCTGCCAAATGCACCGTGACAGCTGGAAGCAGCGCGGGGTCGATGCCGGGTTCTCCCGCCTCACCGCCAGCACCGCTCGCTGCGCTTCCCGAGGTGTTGCTGGCCCCTGCTTGCCCAGCGCCAGCCGCTCCTGAAATACCACCAGCTCCGTTCGCACCAGCGCTGCCAGCAGCGGTCGCGCCTGCAGCGGCAGCAGTGCCTGCAGTGCCTGCAGCGCTGGCTGTAGAGTTACCGCCACCGCCGACCTGCATGGGGTAAGCGCCGCCAGCGGCTGGAGGGGGATCGCCCGCGGGTGTCACGGTGCAGCAGGCCAGCGTGCTGGTGATCAACAACGAAAAAGACCGAACGAGCACGATCATCAATAGGGGGGCGGGCGCCAGGACCTTTCGGAGAAGCCCGCGGTTTTCGTTCGTGAACGACAAGGTTTATGGAGAAACGGCCCTTGGATCCAAGATGGTCCGCGCGAGCTGGGCGCTTGGTTGGCTGCTCCTCATTTCGGGGTGTGAGGTTAACCCGAACGATGCCGAGCCCGTGGCAGCGTTGGGCGGAGCGGCAGGCGGGTCTGGCGTAGCCGCGATCGCCGGAAGCGGCGAAGCCAGCTCGATGGTTGCTGGCGGCGGATCTGGCGGCGGGGTCGGAGCGGCATCCACCGCCGCCGGTGGTGCGCCTGGCGGGGCAGGTAATGCGGGCGGAGAAGCGATAGCCGGCGCTGCCGGTATGGCGGGTGCGAGTGCCGGTGCAGGAGGCGCGGGGGGTGCAGGTGGTCGTGACCCGGGGCCGCTCGCTGCCCTGACCATTTACCTCGCGGGTGATTCAACGGTTTCGAAGTATGCCGACACGCCCAGCCCGAATGATCAGGCTGGCTGGGGTCAAATGTTGCACGAGCAACTCGATAATTTGGCGACCGTGGATAACCGCGCGGTCGGCGGGCGCACGTCGCGGCGCTTCATCGAAGAGGGCCATCTCGACGAGATCCTGACCAGCATCGAGCCGGGGGACTACTTGCTCGTGCAGTTCGGGACGAACGACAGCAACAAGACCGCGACCTACACATTCAACGCTCAAACCGTCCCTTACTATCTAGATCCGGCTACCGACTTCAAAACCTACTTGCGCAAATACATCCAGGGCGCCCGTGACCACCAGGCCACGCCCGTGCTGGTCACCCCGCCGCCGCGCAACTCCGCCTATTGTACCGGTGGCAACGGTACCGGCAGCTACGCTGCGGCGATGCGCGAGCTCGGACAATCCGACTCCGTGGCGGTCGTCGACTTGAATGAGATGTCGGTCGACTACCTGAAAGCGCGCTGCCCTTCCCCCACGCCGGAAGACTTCTTTCTCGTGAAGGCCGATGGCAGCGTCGACGGCACTCACTTTCAGGAGAACGGTGCGCGGATTTTAGCTGGCTTCGTTGCCGATGGCGTGCGGGAAGCGGAGCTGCCGTTGGCTCGCTACCTGTTGTGAGCAATGTAGCGCGAGGCGGAGCCCGGGCTCACTCTTCTGTCAGCTCGCAATGGCCAGAGCCGATTTCGTAGACGATTCGGTCGCCTTCGTTGCCGATGAGCTTCGGCGCGCCGCTGCCAGTTGCCGAAATGGTAGCGCCTGCGAGCGGCAGGGAGACGCGCGCTCGCACGTTGGTGGGCAGATCCACCTTGACGGCGAGCTTGCCAGCCTCGCTATGTTGCCAAGCTACTGCCACGGTGCCGCGCTGTAGCGGAACCGCGCCCTCCGCGGACTTCAGCTTGGTACGTGGAATCACGATCGAAACTTCGGCGCCACCTGGGCTCGCGATGCGCACGCCCAACAACACCTCGATGAAGTCCACGAGAGCCTGGGACCCCCAGCCATGTGATTCACTGTCGCCAATCTCGGAGCCCTCCCAGGACTCCCAGGTAAAGCTGCCTCCGGCTGCCACGATATGGCCCCAACCGCTGTCGTCAGTCAAACGAGTGATCACGTCGTCTGCCCTGTCGACCTCGCCCAGCGCCTTGAGCAACCAGTGTGCCGTCATCGGGCCCTGTTTCAGGCCTAGGCCTGCTATGTATTCACCGACCAGCGCCTTGTCGGCGCTCGGCACGACTCCGAAGGCCACTGCGTAGGAGCTCGCGTGCTGTGAAGCCTTTGCACTCGGCGTACCTGACGCGCTCGAGCCATCCACGTAGGCGCCGTCGGGACGACGAAGCTTCGCGTTGATGGCAGTCACGAGCAGCTCAGCGCGTTGGCCATACTGATCGGCCTCTGCCGCAGGTCGATCGAGCGCTCTCGCCAGGCGCGCGACGCTGCGCAGGACCTCGACGCCCAAGATATTGACGGTGGTTCGGGCCGCCGTGGCCATGTCGTAGCCGAAGCGACTCTCCACCGGCCAGTCGACGATGCCGCCAACGTACTCGCCACTGCCGCCCGCAAGATTGGTGATGAGCCCCGTGCTCTCGTTGCGGTAGCTCCAGACGTAGTCAGCAATCTTGGCCAGCGTGGGATAAATTTCCGCGATCAGGCCGAGATCGCCGGTGACGTCGTAGTAGCGAGCTGCCCAGCACACGTACATCTGAGTGAAGTCGGGGATGTCGCGCTTGCCGTCACCGTTGGGATAGACCGCGTTGACGCGACCGTCGGTCCAGAAGCGCTTTTGAGAGGCTGCGAACTCGCGCAGCGCCTGCTGCGTCAAGTCACGCTCGAACCAACCGGCCATGCTGGCGAAAGAGATGTTGGCCGCGTCGTGCAGAAATTGGCCCTTCTCTCGCGTGGGCGTGTCGACGAATTGATAGCCCCCCGCTTCTAGCGCCGAATGCTGCACCAGCTCGAAGACGCGGTTCAACGTCTCGTCCGAGCTCTTGAAAGTAGCCTTGCGGTTCGCCGGCGCGTCGACGTGCTCGGCGAGCGCTTGGATGGCATCGCTCGACAATGACTCGCCGGGGCTGGAAACCTGCAGGTAACGCCAACCAAGGTGGGTGAAGGCGCGGAATGTCTCTTCGCCTCCGCCCTGGGTATAGCGAAACGACATGTCCGTGCCTTGCGTGGTGTCGGCAGCAGTCGAGACGTGACCATCCCCGAGCAGGCGATAGCTGGTGACGATGTTGACGGCGCGTCCAGCCTGTCCGCTCTTGAAGCGGATCATCGGTCGCGCCGAAATCACCTTGCCGAAGTCAGCCACCACGCTGCCGTCGGCCAGAGTTTTGACAGATTCTGCGGTGATCACGCCGCTAGTGGTGCGGCCTTCTCTGGCCTGCAGATGCGAGAAAGGGTTGGTAGGGTGTGCGCCGACCACTTCGGGCGCGGCCCAGCTACCGGCATCGTAGCCGGGTAGGTTCCAGCCGGGCGTCGCCGCGGTCGCGTCGAAGCGCTCGACATAGTCGCCGGCATCACCGTTGCGTTTGGGGGTACCGGTTTGCCAAGCGCTCGCTCGCTTGACCCGCCAAGTGTTATCGGTGACGACGACCTGCTGCGTGCCGTCGGCGTGGTCGATGACGACGCGGACCAGCAGACCGCGCTCGCCAGCGGGACGGCCCTGGCCGGACCCATACCAATGGTAGATGGCGCCAACCGCCAGCGCCTCGCCTGCCATGACGTGCTGCGTGACGTCCGTTGCTTGGTAATATCCCTCACCAGGATAGGCCAACGCTGAGCCGCGATCGACGAGGACACCGTTGAGATAGAGCTCCGCTTGATGGCAGGCAGCGAGATAGGCACGCGCGCGAGTGACAGGGCTCGCCGTGATGGCGATTTCGGTGCGCGCGAGGGTGTAGTCATCGGGCTCACTCGAGGCGCGGCGGATCCAGCTCGCATCCCAATCAGCGTCGGGTAGCCCCGTGTCGAACAGCGCGGGAGCGGACCAGGGCGAGGGCTGGTCGCTTCGGTTCCAGGCTCGTACCTTCCACGAATAGCTCGTTTGGTTGGCCAAGGCGGGCCCCGCGTACGCCACGTACGACTGGCGGGACGACACGACCTTTTCGCTGTCCCAGACGACTGCAGCGTCAGCCACTTGGCTCACGATGATCTGGTAGGCAGTCTGCAGCTCGTCGGGAACGTCTGCCAGTAGCCAACCGAATAAGGGAGCGCCCTCGACGTTCAACGGTTGAGGACGATCGCCCACCGTGAGCTCGTGCGGGGCGCCCGGTTCGGCGCTACCGCCTGCACCAGCGACACCAGCGACACCAGCGACGCCGGCAAACGACGACGCACCGCCAGACAGCGCGGCTCCCGCGCCCGAGCTGCCAGCAGTGCTCGCGCCCGAGCTCCCGCCGCCGCCGCTTGGCACCTCGGAGGGGCCGGCTCCACTACGAGGGCCGGGCTCGTCCGTGCAGCCCGTCTGACCTCCTACCCATGCCAACAGGGCTAGCCTGATCAGACTTCTTGCTGCCATTTTCACGTCATCATAGGGGGCAAGCGCGGACAAACTTGCAAAAAGGTTTCGCCAGGACCGCTCCCTTGCCTCCTCGAGCATCGGGCTGCCGATTTCACGGCTGACGGTCGTGCGGAGATCGCCACGGCCATCGCAGCTCCGCTAGGCGAATGTCGTCGATGCTGATCAAGCTCGAGTCAGAGCTAGCAAAAGGGATAGAGCGGGCAGAGCGCCAGCTCCAGCTCGCTGTCGATCGCTGACGTCTCGGTGGTTTTCGCCACGCACTGCTCGTCGCTGCACTTCTTTGCCGCCTCGGCCACGCGCTTGCCGAGCATACGTACCTTGGAGGCCGACGCTTCTACTTCGCGGCAGTTGTTGGACGCGGCCAACGTTGCGGCGGCGCGGCTCACCTTGCGTTTCAAGTGACCCGAAGCCCATGGCCTGTATGGCTCGGCTACCTCTTCCCAAGATACCTGAGCGGCTTCGCGGTCCAAGCGCGCTTCGATTTCTTGCAGCGAGGAGGCGTCGTATTTCGAGCCGTCTTTCGCGGTGCAAGCACCGGAGCCGGCGGTCGAGTGCTGCTGGAAAGCGCAAGCGGCGAGCAGCCCGGAGAGCAACACGATCGAAATCCGATGCATGGCGCAGCATAGGTTCCGGCGAGCAAGCCGGTCAATGCGCTGGCTCGGACCGCGCTTCGCCGCGCGACTCCTGTCGAATCAGGCACGCGGCTCATCGACACATGGGAAGATCTTGTTGTCTGGCGCCGCTGGTGGCAAACGTGGCTCGTGGGTCGGTTAGCGCTATTTTTCGTTCTATCGGTGCCGCTCTGCTACGTAGGGTGCGGGCGCACGCAGCTCAATGCCTCTGATGAGCTCGATTTCGGCTCTGCTTCGACGGCGGGTCGCGGCTCGGGTGCTGTGTCGAGCAACGGCGGCGTGGGCGGCAAAGGCACGGCGGGCTCGAAACCGAGCTCAGGTGGCGTAGCTCCGAGCATGGGCGGGTTCAGCACGGCTGGCAGAGCTGGCGAAACGAGCGGCCAAGGTGGCGTCGCCGTGTTCGGTGGCCAAGGTGGCGTCACGGTCGGTGGTGAAGCTGGTGTTGGCGCGTTCGGGGGCGAGGCCGGCGCGCCGATGGTCGAGCTACCCGCTGTGGGCCTTGCTCTCGGCGGCGAGCACACCTGCGCCGCATTCAAAGACGGCAGCGTGCGCTGTTGGGGCAGTGGCTCGCTGCTCGGCAGGGCGAGCTCCGAGAGCATCGGTGACGACGAGCTGCCGAGCGCTGGTGGCGACGTCGACGTGGGTGGCCCCGTCAAACAACTAGCCACGGACGTATTTCACACGTGCGCGCTGCTCACGAACGGTAGCGTGCGCTGTTGGGGCACTCCTGGTTGGGGCAAGCTCGGTTATCCGGGAGCTCCGCACATTGGTGACGACGAGACGCCGGCATCGGTCGGCGACGTGGACGTGGGCGGCCCCGTCGCACAGATCGACGCGGCGCTCGAGCACACTTGTGCTGTGCTCAGCAACGGACGACTGCGCTGTTGGGGTCGCAACACCAGCGGCGAGCTCGGCTACCCCGCTACCGAGAAGGCGATCGGTGACGACGAGACGCCGGCATCGGCGGGTGACGTGCCACTGTCCGAAGACGTGCTGCAGGTGGCGGCGGGGCTCGACTTCACGTGCGCGCTGCTCAAAAGCGGTAAGGTCGAGTGCTGGGGTGCGCTGACCATCCCGAGCCGCAGCATCGAGCTGGGCGGCACGGCCGTACAAGTGGTGGCGGGGCGACGCTTTGCTTGTGCGCTCCTCGATACCGGGGCGGTGCGCTGCTGGGGCAAGCCATCATTCGGGGCGCTCGGCTACGGCAACAACGACTACATTGGAGACGACGAGAGCGTAGCCGACGCGGGCGACGTGGACGTAGGGGCCAAGGTCGTTCAGCTGTCGGCAGGTGAGTACAGCATCTGCGCCGTGACCGTGAATCACACGCTGCGCTGCTGGGGCGCGAACAATCTCGGCCAGCTCGGCTACGCGCACGTCGAAGACATAGGTGACGACGAGACGCCGAGTTCCGCAGGGGACGTTCAGGTCGGTCAACGTGTCGCCTTGGTCGGGGTCAGCGGTGGGCACACTTGCGTCGTGCTCGTGAACGGTGCCGTGCAGTGCTGGGGCCACTCCCAAGTAGGCGAACTGGGCTACGGCAACAAACAAACCATCGGCGACGACGAAGAGCCGAGCGTCGCCGGAACGGTGCAAACCCATTGAAGTTCAAGGGCGATAGCGAAGCGAAGAACACGATGTTGCCCACGGGTTCGGAGGGGTGGGGAGCGCCGTCTCGGTAGGCGCGGACATGCGGGAACACGGCGCGAACGGTACGCGCGACCGCGTAGGTCGCTTCTGCTCCAGCACCTCCGTAGAAGCCCGCGAAGTTGAGGGCAAAGACGCCTCCTGACGACAGTGGGATCGATTTCGACCACGTCGTCCGTGCGCCCCATTTCTTGCCGGTGCTACCTCGGCCGGCCGCGTCAAGGCGCTTCGCTGAGCTCGGTGATAGTCGTTATTTCCAGGCAATGCGCGGAGGGTGCGTTGATCGTCCTACCTTCGACGCGGAGCGTGCGCTGCCAGCCAGGGCCGCCCAGCACCATCGAATGGTATTCGCCATTTTCGCCCGCCACATCCAAGCCGCTGTGGCGGCTCAGCGCGCTTAGCTCCGCAAGCGCTTGCGCGTCCAAATGCCGTCCGACCCACTCCGGTCCGAGCCACGGCTCGTTCACGTAGGTCAGCAGCACGTCGAACCCCAGCGCGATGATTTGCTCGAGATGCGCGCGGCGATCGACGCCCCACAGGGGCAACTCCAGCTCCAGCCCGGCGCGCTCGGCCGGGGCGTTGACGAAATTGGGCTGGCCACCGACCTCCTTTCCAGCACAGTGGGATCCGAAGCTTGGAATTCACGTGACTTGAAGTCG
>JADMIO010703320.1_pt1 | contig 27465 bp, 26 predicted proteins | sample 8958161 | NCBI WGS metagenome assembly JADMIO01 (sample SAMN16585339, study PRJNA669376) | soil metagenome | isolation source: Crop rotation soil | place: USA: Cullars Rotation, Alabama | collected 2011
CCGCTCGATCGCGGTAGAACTTTGCCGTTGAGGCAGACATAACAATCGCGCTCTTTGTCGTAAGCAAAGTCCTCGCGGCTGAACGTTCCATCGTCGCGCTGCGACTTATCGATCACCGGGATGTGCGGGTCGATGCTCTTCTCGTCGACCAGAAAGTGCAGATTGGGCGCTGAGCCGTAGGCCGTGTCGGCGACCAGCCAGTCGGGCTTGAGGCCGAAGATCGCCTCGGTGCGCTCGATCATCGTCTGCGAGGCGCCGACCTCTGCTTGCCTTATCGCCCGCGACGCCTCGACGTCCATGATGATGCCGAACTTCACATCGATGAGATAGTTGTCGGCATAGGCGAAGAATGCGGCGTTGCGCAGTGCGCCGGTCCATTGTGCCGCGGGATCGGCGGGGGCGACGAACTTCGGCACAACGTCGGTTGCGGCGCCCCAGGCGGGCTCGTCGAGATTGGCAAGATAGTCCCGCACGGCGCGCCCTGCCGTTACCGGATCAATCTCGTGGCTCCATTCACCGCCCGGCGTCGAGCGGCACTTGTTGGCGTCCGCCGCGATCAGGCTTGCGTCGACTGCAAAGCCTGTCCCTCCGACGAGGCCCGCCTTGATGCAGCTTGAAACCACGCGCTCGAAGACCACCCGAAAGATATCATGATTGCAAAATCGCTCATTGCGGGCGCGGGTGAAGGCGGAGTGATCGGGGATCTCGTCTTCGATACCGAGGCCGCAGAACCAGCGATAGGCGAGGTTCAGCTGCACTTCCCGGCACAGTGCGCGCTCCGAGCGGATCGCGAACACGTAGCCGAGGATGAGCATCCGGATCATCAACTCCGGATCGATCGATGGTCGTCCAGTATGGGAATAGTACGGCGCCAGCTCAGCGCGGACCCAGGACAGGTCGAGAACACGAGCAATGGCGCGAACCTGATGGTCCTCCGGAACGACAGCCTCGAGATTGAACGAATAAAACAGCTGCCCCTGATCCTGGCTGCTTCGCCCCATCATCGCCGCCCCCGCCGATGCCCGAATCTAGCGTGAGAACGACAGAATCATTGGTCGCAGAAGCTCGCAACGGACTTCTGCAACAAAATCGGCCCTTTTCGGACTTCCCACGATGTCTGCTTTTGCGCCGCTGTTGGGGGACAAGCGGACATCAAACGCGCCTCGTCGGGCTTCCTGGTTTATGATGGGGTGGACGCCCCGCCGACGGCGTCGATGTGCCAAAGTGGAGTGTTTGAGCACCACTTAAGGGGAGGCGTCCGTGTCAGAAGTTATCACAGTCGGTCTCGATATCGCTAAACATGTTTTCCACGCACATGGAGTGGACAACCGGGGGCGAACGATATTCAGCAAGCGGATCAGCCGAGGAAAGCTGCTGGACTTCTTCGCAGCGCAGCCGCGTTGCACTGTAGCGCTGGAGGCGTGTGGTGGAGCGCATCATTGGGCTCGGCAGCTCGCCCAACTTGGCCATGAGGTTCGGCTGATCCCGCCCGCTTATGTAAAGCCGTTCGCGAAGCGACAAAAGAACGACGCGATCGACGCCGAGGCAATTTGCGAAGCTGCGCAGCGGCCGAACATGCGCTTCGTGCCGATGAAGAGCGAGCAGCAACAAGCGGCGGGTCTCGTCTTTCGGACCCGAGACCTGTTGGTGCGGCAGCGAACGCAGCTCATCAACGCCGTCCGAGGACACCTCACTGAATATGGTTGGATAGCACCAAAAGGGCCATCGCATGTGGCAGAGCTTGCCCATCTGATCGAAGAAGAAAGGATGGCCAGCTCGCTTCCGGCAGCGGCTCGCGCCATGTTCCGATTGATGCTGGACCAGCTCGCCAGCCTCAATCGAAGGATCGCGGTTCTCGACAAAGAGATCGCGCGGCGTGCTCGCGAAGACGAAGTATCGCGCCGGCTGATGACCATTCCTGGCATCGGCCCGATCTCCGCCACGGCGATCGCTGCTCTAGCACCCCCGGCCGAGACCTTTGCTAAGGGCCGCGACTTTGCCGCCTGGCTTGGTCTCACGCCCGTTCAAAGATCGACAGGCGGCAAGCAGAAGCTTGGCGCAACCTCCAAGATGGGCGAGCGCACGCTCAGGCGCCTCCTCATCATCGGCAGTAGTGCTGTCGTGCAGCAGGCGTGCAAGCGCGGCGCAGCCAAAGGTTCGTGGCTCGAACAGATGTTGGCTCGCAAACCGCGCATGTTGGTGACGGTTGCGCTCGCCAACAAGATGGCGCGGATTGTGTGGGCGCTTCTCGTAAGGCGCGAGGTTTACAAAGCTCCGGCCGCGGCCAGCGTATGATCTTGGCGGACCTGAGGTCGTCAGAGATGTAGTCGGTCGAAGGAGGGTATGGCGCAACAGTCGGCGAGACGAGGTTGGACGAGCCAGGTGTACTCATCGTGCCTAGAGCACGCTTTTATGATTTGGTCTCCGATCTGCGAACTCCCATACGGGCCCCGCAGCTTCATCGCTGCATCATCAGAGGCCGGACAGATGGCAGCATCCGACTACGTGCCGATCTTCTTCAAAAACCGCTTGCATCTCGCGGGGCGTCCACAGATGAGTACACGCATCTAGCTACCATCGAGTTACATACCTGCCAATAACTGCGACGGGGGCTTGCCGAGCGAATGCCTTTTCCAGCCCTTGCGCAAAAGCATCCACTTGATCGTCATGTCGGCCGTGAGGAAACGCGAGAATTTCCCGGCGAAACTCCTCCAGCCACGGTGCTCGGTGCGGTAGGAACACGCCACCGGCTTCTATCCTGGCCGTCTGGCCATGCATGCGCATGATCTTGTCGCCACTTGGATTCACCGGAAGAGCAAATATGTTTTGCCTTCGCAGATCCTGGACCAGGCTCATGCCGCTTCCCTTGTTTTCAATGACAATCGAGCAGTTTAGTCCGGTTCTTCGCCACTGATGGTAAGTCGATAGAGCTTTGCGTCGTAGGCTAGGGTAATCCAGGCGCTCGCGTACGACATCGAGGACATAAACGGCCTCCCGCCTGATCTGCAGTACGACGCATGCTGTATAATCTGCGAGCTCGCTGACGCTCTGTGCTGTGTCCCAACTCAGAATAATGCGATCGCCACGACGATACTCAGGGCACGTGTCGTAAGAGGAGAACCATGACCAATTCACCATTACGCCGGTCGGAGGCACGGGCTGCTGTTGATACTGCGCCGCGAAGTCCAACGATCCCATTGCTTGTCTAATTTCCATCAGGACTTCCCGGGACTCGCGTTCGGGATGCAAAATGTTGCCCGGTAGTCGACGAAACACCCGCCCCGGTCCGAGTGGGATCAACTGTTCTTCTTCCGCGATTGCGGGCAAATTAAGAATAGTCCAATTCCTTTGCTCCAGCAGGTGCCCCACCAAGTCATCGGGGTGAAGCCGTTGCATGACGACTACGATCGGATCGTTTGCCTTGTTGTCGAGGCGTGACAGGAGTGTATTGGCGTACCAATGGTTCAAATGCTCGCGGCTGGCTTCAGAATAGGCGTCTTGAGGTTTCAACGGGTCGTCGATGATGACGAGGTTGCCGCCGCGGCCGGTGAGGGTGCCGCCTACAGAAGTCGCCAATCTCGACCCGCGCTCGGTGGTCATAAATTCCAGTTCGGTATCTTTGTCAGAGCTGATTCGCGTTCTCGGGAATACACGCCGGTATAAGTTGGAGCGCATCACCGCGCGACAATCATTTGCGTGTTTGCGAGCAAGAGCTTCAGAATAGCTCACACAGATGATCCGGCGGGTTGGATTGTGGCCGAGTATGTACGCAGGCAGTGCAACGGATGAGCAGATCGACTTCAGGTGGCGGGGCGGCACCGCAATGATGAGCCGTTTGATCTCGCCCTGCATGACCAGCGTGAGGGCATAGCTCATTGCCTCAAGATGCCAATTGCGCAGCAAGACGGCTCCAGCGGCGACAGTTGGAAACATCGCTTGCACGAAAGCATAGAAGTCGGTTCTGAGCACATGGTAAAATGCTGCTGGGGGGACCTCATATTGTGAGCTGCAGGTCATTGGCTGCGACCTCTTTTCTTTTTGGCGGAATTGGTATGGTCGTCGACAGTCAGCCGTCTGATATGATCGCGATAGACGAGTTCATCGTGCTCGCTTAGTCGGGACTGATTGTCTGGCGCCGACTCTTGCTCGAACAATCGAGCCTCTCGCATCATCAGCATCAACACACGAGCGGCTTTTTCGTCACTCGCCAATGCGTCGTTGAAGTTCTTGATTACAAACGCCTGTGCTTTTGTCACTTGACGAACGCGTCCGCCAATTCGCAAAGTAACCTTCTCGTTGGCTGCCTCTTTGATGAGGGTGGCCAAGTTTTTGTGACCGCGCGGACGACCCTTTGGGTTGCCAGATCGACCAGGTTTGAACCGGGTGTGCAGTGGCGGGCGCTTATATCCTACGTTGTAGCCCGTACGGTCGTTCGACGAGGACTTCGTAGGAGATCGCTTTGTCATCGTGACCTCCTACGGGTGGTTCGTGAAAGGGAAACCGACGGCTGGGAAAGACGCGGAGGGATACCTTCAACTGCACGAGTGGACGCAAGTTCTTGAAAGCAGTGGCCCGTCTCAAGATGGACGGCATCTTTGCCTGTGAAGGATTGCCATCGTCTAATTGCCACGTCGACGTAATGGGGCTCGATTTCCAGAGCGCAGGCGACTCGGCCTACGCGCTCGGCTGCCATGATCGTCGTGCCGGATCCCGAGAAGGTGTCCAGGACGAGGTCTGCCCGACGGGTACAGTCGCGAAGCGCGTCGGCGACGAGAGCGACAGGCTTGCAAGTTGGATGATTCCGCAAATCGTCCATCCGTCCGGCCCGGAAGCTGTTCGCCCCAGCGAAATGCCAGACATTGCTTCGATTCCTGCCGTGGCGACCAAGTGCAACATTGTTCAATGAAGGGGCATAACCGATGCGATACACCCCGAGCAGCTCGTGTTGACTCCTATAGAAGGAGCCCTGTCCGGCATTCGACTTCACCCAGACCACGAGATTCAGCATCTCGGAGTACACCCGTTCTCCTGCTGCGAGCAATTCGGGGAGGTGTCTCCAGTCCATGCAGACAAAGTGGACTGCGCCATCGTGACAAAAGCTTGCGGTGGTCCCCAGTGTCTCGATGAGGAATGTGCTGAATGCCGAACGAGTCATCTCACCTGAGGCCATCGAGAACTCAGGGTGCTTGATACGGCCTCGTCCGACGATATCTTTGATCTTTAGGTTGTAGGGCGGGTCCAAAAAAGCTGCCGACGCGCGTTGTCCTGCCGTCAAGCGCGCAATGTCAGATTTGTTTCGGGCATCCCCGCAGAGCAGCCGGTGATCGCCGAGGGCCCAGAGGTCGCCAGACTTGCTCACCGGTGGCCTATCAGCGAACGCAGTATCCAAATCGTCGGATGGCTCCGAAGAGTCGATCTCGAAATCCGTTGCCAGTTGATCGATCTCGGCGGGTTCGAAGCCGGTACCGGAAATTTCGAGACCTTCCTCTATAAGCAATTCCGATACCTCGGCAATTTCTACAGACAGTCGTTTTCGATCCCAGCCTGCATTCGCCGCGATCTTGTTGTCGGCCAGCAAAAGAACGCGCTTTTTTGCTTCTGATAACCCCACCAGAACTACGGCCGGGATCTCTTTAAGGCCGACCTGTCGAGCGGCTGCCCAGCGCCCTTCGCCAGCCACCAATACGAAATGCTCATCCACCACCACCGGTGATGTGAAACCGGCACTTCGAATACTCTCTGCGATTTGCCGGATCTGTCTCGAACTGTGGGTACGCGTGTTGCGGGGATTGGGCTTGATCTGCCCGATTGGGATGTTGCGTTGATAGTGCTCCATGAGCACCTCCTTATGCGACGAGCATCCGGACGCACTGCGCCAGGACGCGAAATTGCGATTGCATGGAGGTCAGCTCAAAAACGCATGTGAGACAGGGAACTGCATCCCACAGTTCCGGACCCACTCAGCGCTGGCGCGGTCCGGATCTCCCGAACGCACCCTAGGGGACGTCCCGTCCCTGAGCCTGAAGGTGCTTCGACCTAACGGGATCTCCCGCGGATTAAATCGAAGTCCGACAACAACATAAGGGTGAGCAAAGGCATCTACAAGAGTCGAAGAACAATGGATGGGGGTTTTTGACAAAGCGCTGCCACCCCCATTTTGCGACGGCAGCCCCTCTCTTCGAGAAGCCTCGTCTATCGCTGTTGTCGAAATTCCTTCCCTGCACAGCCGTTTAAAAATCCCTGTTTCCCGTTCAGGGAATTGCTGCAGATCTGCTTGATGATACACGCCGGTCCGCCATCCGAATCCCTCGGCAGCGGCACGAATCTGCAAAATTCGCTGTATTTTTCCCGGTATCAGGGAAATTTAAACGCTGAGACGGGTTCGATGCCGACTGCGTCCGCCACCACGCATTCCGCCTGGCAACCTAAGTCTCTGGGGCCATGACGAAAGTGTCGAATCCTCGCGTATTTTGGGGCTTGGTATTGGGGAAGTACCGTCTCTTCCCGGCCCGCGAACTTCTCGCCGCCTGTTTTGGCCTTTTGTCTCTGGCCTCGTGAAACCTGTTCCTGGCGCCGACTTGCTGGCTGTCCCCGTACCTCGCGCGCCACCCACCGACAGGGTCAATTGATCCTATTCAAGAGCGACAGCTGACACTGTGGTCTGTCCATTCGCTCGACTGTTCGCATGGCCAGAGCGAACAGACGGTCATGCTTACGACCATACTTGTCATTGCTGTTTGCCTGGCGGTCGGCACTCTGGTGCACCGTCATCAGCATGAGAAGCGGTTTCGTTAAAGCGGGCCAACCTAACGTCCCCACGTGTCGCTCTCGCGAAATCAGCCGGCCAAACCGAGCATGGCATGTTGCCGCGACCACTCGGCCGGTGCATCACGCAAGCGCGCAACTCCAATGCCTCGCGGTAGGCGGCCGTCGACAGCAGCCTTAACAAGCGTCGGTGATAGGAACGCCAATGAGATCGTCAAATTGGTCTGTCGCACGCTGCATTTCTCGCGCGTGGCAATCTGCTCTACGCTAGTCGCGGTTCCACTTATTAGTTCGTCAAGCCAATGCTGGCCCCGCGCGATGGCCGCTACGAGCGTGGCGCGTGTCTTTGAACGGATAGGCCGAATGTCATGCTGTGCCGAGGCCGGAAGCAGGATCTCACGCTGCCGCTTCATACCGACTTTCTGCCAAGGGATGTGAATAACCGCGTCGGGCTTTTTGTTCTTTCGGGCGGCCTTGAAAGTCAGTTTGACAACTAGGTTCTTCCTCTGAATCTCAACTCCATGCATGTGCGAGTTGATAAGATCGCGATCGAGAATCGAGTCAGGCGTTTGAAGCCGTTGCCGAATGGTCTTGAGGACAAGTCCCTCGATTTCAGCTGCGGGCGCCCTGCGAACGTGGCCCGCGAGCTTGGCTTGGCCTTGAAGGAGCGCTGAAGAGACGTAGTAGCGATACCGCTTGCCGCCCTTGCGCGTGAAGCTTGGCGTCATTCGGTTTCCCCGGTCGTCGAATATGCGGCCCATCAGCAACGAATCCGATCCCGCGTGGACCTTTGAGTGATGGCTGGCGCGCTGTTCTTCCAGCTTTCGCTGGACAGCATCAAACAGATCCCGGTCCAGAATTGGTGAATGCTCTGCTGGGCATATTTCACCTTTGTAGATGACCTCTCCGATATAGAATCGATTGCGCAACAACTGACGGAGTGAGCCGCGCATGAATGGGATTCCGCCAATGGTCCGGCCGGTCGAAAGCGTGCGCACCCTCGTCAAAATGTTTCGGTCGCGGAGGTCCTCCAACAACCGGTTGAGACTCCCGAGCTCCAAATAGCGCTGGAAGAGCATCCGAACCCGTTCAGCCTCTTTCTTGATCACTACGACCTTGCGATTCTTGACCTGATACCCCAGCGGGACCATGCCGCCGACCCATAGGCCCTTGCGTTTGGAGGCTGCGATTTTGTCCCGGATACGTTCGGAGGTAACCTCGCGCTCGAATTGGGCAAACGACAGCAGCACGTTCAACGTCAATCGGCCCATAGAGGTGGTGGTATTGAATTGCTGGGTGACCGAGACGAACGACACGGTGTGCCGGTCGAATAGCTCAACGAGCTTGGCGAAGTCAGCAAGTGAGCGGGTCAGCCGATCGACCTTATAGACGACGATGACATCGACCTTTCCGGCTTTAATGTCGTCAAGTAGTCGCTTGAGAGCCGGCCGCTCGGTCGTGCCACCGGAGTATCCGCCGTCATCATATCGGTTTCGGATTTGCGTCCATCCAGCGTGCGCCTGACTGCGGATATAGGCTTGAGAGGCGTCACGCTGAGCATCAAGTGAATTGAAATCCTGGTCGAGCCCCTGGTCGGTTGAGACACGCGTATAGATCGCACAGCGGACCGGCTTTGAAGAACCGTTCTTCATGTCTGGACCTCCTTGGCTGGTTTATCGCGGAGGCCAAAGAACCTGGGGCCGTTCCACCGCGTGCCGGTGATGGCAAAGGCGGCTTCTGAGAGGCTCTTGAAGGTCTCACCATTCCAGGCATAACCCTCCGCGAGCACCATGACGCGATGAAGATTGCCATCCCATTCGCGCACCAGCGTGGTACCGGGCCGTAGCTCAGTCCTGCGCTGGTTGAGGTCAGCAGCAAGCCGCTCGACCTCGGCCGGAGTGCCTGCCCGGTCGAGGAGCCGGGCATACTGAGCAATAATCTGCCAATCGTCCTCGGCAATAGGAGTGCTTCTGACTTCGTCCGCGATGTTTTGTGGTTGGTCACTTGCTCGTTCAGCTTGGTCTGGACGGCTTCAAACAGGCCTTTGTCGACAATGGTGGGCTGCTCGCCAGCCAGGGTCTCGCCCTTGAAGACCACCTCGCCGATGTAAAACCGGTTGCGAAGCAGATGGGCGAGTGGGCCGCGTGTGAAGGGGATGCCCCCGACGGTTTCGCCTGTCTTCAAAGCCCGCACCTTGGTGACAATGCCTCGCTTGCGCAGGTCCGCCATCAGCAGGTTGAGGCTGCCGAGCTTGAGATAGCCCCGAAAGATGCCACGGACGCGGTCGGCCTCGGCTTCATTGACGGTGATCTTCCGGTCTTTGGTGTCGTAGCCCAATGGCGCCATGCCGCCGACCCACAGCCCCTTGCGCTTGGAGGCCGCGATCTTGTCCCGGATGCGTTCGGAGGTAACCTCCCGTTCGAACTGGGCAAACGACAGCAGCACGTTGAGGGTCAGCCGCCCCATCGAGGTGGTCGTGTTGAACTGCTGCGTCACGGAGACGAATGAGACGCTGTGCTGGTCGAACAGTTCGACGAGTTTGGCGAAGTCTGCCAACGAGCGGGTCAGGCGGTCGACCTTGTAGACGACGATCACATCGATCTTCCCACCGCGAACATCTTCAAGCAGTCGCTGCAGGGCAGGGCGGTCGGTATCGCCACCGGAGAACCCGCCATCGTCATACTTGGATCGAACCAGCGTCCAGCCGGCGTGCGCCTGGCTTCGGATATAGGACTGAGAGGCATCATACTGGGCATCCAGGGAATTGAAGTCCTGCTCCAGCCCTTGGTCGGTGGAGACGCGGGTATAGATCGCACATCTCACCGCCTTGATTGTCTTGGTGTTCAAGATCGGGCCTCCGTCGATGACTTGTCACGGAGGCCGAAGAACCGGGGTCCGTTCCAGCGGGTGCCGGTGATGGCGAAGGCGATCTTGGACAGGCTGGGGTAGGTCTTGCCGTTCCAGGCAAAGCCATCTGCCAATACAGCCACCCTTTGCATCCGGCCGTTCCATTCGCGGGCCAGCATCGTGCCTGGACGCAGATCGGTGGTCAGGCGGTTCAGGTCCATCGCGCGCTTGCCCGCATCCTCGGCTGGTCCCGCTCCATCAAGGAGCCGTTGGCTCTCGGCATCCAGATCGCCGAGACGATCGGCCTGAAGTCGGTACGCCAAAACCCGAAACATGAGGTGGCGCGGCAGGTGAGGGGGCGGTCGTCGCCCGAACTCGTTGTGCCAACGGGCCTGAAGGCCACGAAGGTCGAGATCGCGCAGGTGCGCGATCTCGATGTCGAGAGTGCTTTTGTCCGGCGGGACCGGACCGACCTTCACACGAGGCATGTCGGTCAGGCTGCTCGGCGCTTCGGCTGTCGCGCGCTAGCCTTGATACCGTCTGCGCCTTTGATGTTGTAGACACGAGTGCCGTCGATCTTCGTCGAATCGAGCTTCAGCTTGAGCTTTTTGCGCACGACGCCAGCCAAGAATCCCCGCACCGAGTGCTGCTGCCAGCCAGTTGCCTTCATCATCGCGGCGATTGTTACCCCGTCAGGCGACCGCAGCATCGTGATAACGCGAGATTGCTTTGAACCGGCAACAGCCTTCTTGCTCTTTGACTCGCCAGAGGGCGGGGATGAGGACTTTGCAGCGGGTACAAGCGCCGCCGGTGCAGTCGATGGTTTCTTCGCTGGCTTTAACATGAAGATCCTCCGTTCGGTTCATGCGGCCTCTTGGCCGCACCACCGATGCCCCACCTCGGCTACGAAGCCGGCGGGGCGGATCTCCGGGGCGCGCCTGGCGCCCACGATGGGAGCCAGTACCGCTCCGTTCAGCCGGGAAAGCCAGTCCTTTCTGGATAATGTTATTGCTCAGTTCGCGGACGTTCGATCATGGAATGATTGACCAAATCCGTAGAGCACCAGACTAGATCGCGCAAACGTCACGATCGTCTCCTTATGCCTTTGACGGTTTCACATCCCGTGTCCGATGGTGAATATTTTCAAGGTGCACTTGCTATCCCTTAAATTTCAGCCATTTACGACGAGGCGGGATTATTTTGGTCTTAACCACCGCCGTGTTAAGATGGCATCAATGACTTCCGTCCGGTATCTCGTCTCCTGCCTTGCGATCGCGATCTTCTTCGCGCTCTTCGCCATGCCGGGCACGGCGCTTGCCCATGGCGGCCATTCGCACGCAACGCCGGTTACAATTGATGCAGGCAACGTCAGCGCTCCTGAGCCGATCGTTGTGAGTGATACCAAACAGCATGCGAAGGTGTTTGTCGCTTCCAAGCCGGCACCGTCCGATGACCGTGGTTGTGTCGGCGGATGCTGCGGCTCCATGACTGGTATGGCGTGCTGCAGTGTTGCGTTGACGCCCGCACCCGTGGAAGAGCCAGCGTTGCTGCGCTCCTCCATATTTGTGATCGTCGATTACCGACCCCCCCACGGGCTCTCGCTTGAGGCCTTACCGAAACCACCTAAATCCCTCGCCTGAACCGTTGCGTTCCCGGCATGCGCCGCGTGGTGCGGCCATGACTGTTGCGGAACGCCGTTTCGTTCAGCGCGAAGGATTTTCCCATGAAGCCCGTTATCGCCGCCACTTGCGTGGCGGTTTTCCTCAGCGTCCTTGCCGCGCCCGCGCGCGCGCATGAGGGCCACGATCACGGCGCACCGCCGCCGCCTGTCAGCGCCAGCATCGCCCCGCGTGGCGAGGCTGCTTCAGAGACATTTGAGCTACTCGCGATTTCCGAGGGCAAGCAGCTTGCGATCTATCTCGACCGCTTCGCAACCAACGAGCCGGTCGAAGGGGCAACGATCGAGGTGGAAACCCCCGATGGGCCCAAGACCGCGACGGCCAGTCCCGGCATCGCCTACCGGCTCGATGCCCCCTGGCTTGAGAAGGGCGGCAAGTTCGATCTGATTTTCACTGTGACACTCGATAGCGCGGTCGATGTGCTGCCTGTCACACTCGACATCACGCCACGCGCAGGCGTCGGGCTGTTTCAGAGCCCGAATGGCGGCACTCGGTTCCCCACCGAAATCCTTACGGCAGCTTTCTTCGGCTTCGCGGCCGGCGCGCTTGTCGTCGCGCTCATGCGCCGCCGCCGGAATACCGGGATCGCCTCCATCGCCGTTGCGTTGCTCCTGCTCGCCGCGCCTGCGTTTGCGCATGAGGGTGAGACGCACGGTAACGAGACCGCGACTGCGCCTGTTGCCGTCACGCGCGATCTGCCGCAGCGGCTTGGTGACGGCAGCGTATTCGTGCCGAAGCCTGCACAGCGCATCCTTGCCCTTCGCACGCAACTCACGAAGGCGGGGAGTTTTCCACACACCATCGAATTGCCGGGGCGCATCATTCCCGATCCCAACGGCAGCGGACTCGTTCAGGCCGCCGTCGGCGGCAGGCTCTCGCCACCACCATCCGGGTTTCCCAAGCTCGGCACCCGCGTCAAAAGCGGCGAGGTGCTCGCCTATGTTACGCCGCCGCTGCAAGCAATCGACGTCTCCGACATGCGCCAGCGCCAGGGCGAGCTCGACCAGCAGATCGCTATCGTCGACAAGCGCGTGCGACGCTTTACGCCGCTCGCCGCCAGCGGTGCGGTGCCCAAGGTGCAGCTCGACGAAGCCATCCTTGAATTGGAGGGGCTGCGCGATCGTCGCGCCGCCCTCGACCGCTCGCGCTTGGTTCCGGAAGCGCTGGTCGCCCCGGTCGACGGCATCATCGCCGACGGCACCGTTGTCGCCGGGCAGATCGCGCCCTCCAACATGGTCGTCTATCACATCGTCGATCCCGCGAAGTTATGGATCGAGGCGCTCAGCTTCTATGCGCTCGGCAGCGCCAAGAAGGCCACCGCACGCACGACAGAGGGGCAGGTGCTCACCCTCGATTATCAGGGTTCGGGCTTTGCCGACCGCAACCAGTCCGTCCCGATCCAGTTTGCCATTACCGGCGACGTGGCGGGCCTGCGCGTCGGGCAGTTTGTTCTCGTGCAGGCGGCCACCGATGATGAGGAGAAGGGCGTTGTGGTGCCGCGCAGCAGCGTGGTCCGCGTCGCCAATGGGCAGGACGCCGTGTTCGAGCATGTCACTGCCGAGCGTTTCATCGCGCGCCCGGTGCGGACTGCGCCGCTCGACGGTGAAAATGTCCTGATTCTGAGCGGCATCGGCCCGGACGTGCGTGTCGTCACGCAAGGCGCCGAGCTGCTCGATCAGGTCCGGTAGGAGGCTGCCCATGTTCGCTTTCCTCGTTCGCCAATCGCTTCATAACCGCATGCTGGTCCTAGCCATCGCTGGCGTGCTGGTCCTCTACGGCGCGTTCTCTGTGACGCGTCTGCCCATCGACGTGTTTCCCGACCTTAACAAGCCGACCGTCACCATTATGACCGAGGCCGAGGGGCTTGCCCCAGCCGAGGTCGAACAGCTGGTGAGCTTTCCGATCGAGACGCAGATGAACGGCGTGCCCGGTGTGAGCCGCGTGCGCTCCGTCTCCGGTATCGGCCTTTCCATGGTCTATGTCGAATTCGAGTGGGGCACCGACATTTTCCGCAACCGGCAACAGGTCGCCGAGCGCCTAGCGCTCGTGCGCGAGCAACTGCCGCCAAACACGCCCCCTCAGATGGGGCCCATCAGCTCCACCATGGGCCAGATCCTCCTGATCGCTGTCACCAGCGACACAGCGACACCTATGGAGCTTCGCGAAACGGCCGATTTCGTGATCCGACCGCGCCTCCTTTCCATCCCTGGCGTGGCGCAAGTCATCCCGATCGGCGGTGAGGTCCGCCAATATCGCGTCTCGCCTCATCCAGCGGCGTTGCGTTCGCTGGGTGTCACCTATGAGCAGCTCGAAAAATCGCTGGCGCAGTTTGGCGTGAACACGGGCGGCGGCTTTACCGACCAGCACGCCCGCGAATATCTCATTCGTAATATCGGACGCACAACCAGCCTTGAGGATTTGCGCAGCGTAGTGGTCGCGACCAGTAACGGAAACTCCGTTTATCTGCGGCAGATCGCGACCGTCTCTTTTGCGCCCAAGGTCAAGCGCGGCGAGGCTGGCTATATGGGCCAGCCCGCTGTGATCGTGTCCGTCGAGAAGCAGCCAGGTATAGACACGGTTCGGCTCACGAACGAAATCGAACAGGCTCTACGGCAGATTTCGCCGACGCTGCCGCATGGCATCAAGGCCGATCAAATCCTGTTCCGGCAGGCGAATTTCATTGATGCTTCGATCAACAATCTCCAGCGCGTCCTGCTGGAGGCTTCCATTGCGGTGGCCATCGTGTTGTTCGCGTTTCTGCTGAATTGGCGCACCACGGCCATCTCACTCACCGCCATCCCGGTATCGTTGCTAGCCACCGCCGTAATCTTTCACTTCGCGGGCCTCTCCATCAACACCATGACGCTGGGCGGCCTTGCGATAGCCATCGGCGAGCTGGTCGATGACGCGGTGGTCGACGTCGAGAATATCTTCCGGCGCTTACGTCAGAACCGCACACTTGAACATCCCAGGCCCGTGTTCGAGGTGGTGGTGTCCGCCTCGCAAGAGGTGCGCTCCGGCATCGTCTACGCCACCGCCATTATCGTTCTGGTGTTTGTGCCACTATTCGCGCTAACCGGCATCGAAGGGCGGCTCTTCACGCCACTCGGCTTTGCCTACATCCTCTCAATCCTTGCGAGCCTCGTCGTCTCGATCACGCTCACCCCGGTCATGGCCTATATGTTGCTATCGGGCATGAAGCGCCTCGACGAGCACGAAAGTCCGCTGCTGCGCTTCGTAAAGCGCCACACGGAGCGCGGCCTCGCCCATGCGTTCCAGCATGCCCGGCTGCTTATGGCCGGGGCCGGGGTGGCCATTGCAGTCGCCGTGATGCTGGCGCTCTTGCTTCCCCGCACCTTTCTGCCGCCGTTCAATGAAGGGACCTTCACTATCAATATACTTTTTAATCCCGGTATCTCGCTCGCGGAATCCAATCGGATCGGGTTGATCGCCGAGCGCATCATCCAAGGCGTGCCGGAGGTGAAGACGGTCGGCCGGCGTACGGGACGGGCCGAGCTCGATGAGCATGCCGAGGGCGTGCACTACGGCGAACTGGAGGTCGACCTTGATCCCAAGGGACGGAGCAAGCCGGAAATTCTCGCGGATATTCGCGCGCGCCTTGCGGTGCTGCCCGTCGTGGTGAATGTAGGCCAGCCCATCTCGCACCGGCTCGATCATCTCCTCTCCGGCGTGCGCGCGGAGATCGCCGTCAAGATATTTGGCGAGGACCTCGACGGCTTGCGCCGTGTCGCGGAAACGCTACGGCAAAAGCTCGGCACCATTCCCGGCCTTGTCGACCTCCAGGTCGAGAAGCAGGTGCTCATTCCCCAGCTCGAAATCCGTGTCGATTATGCCCGCGCTGCGCTCTACGGCGTGCAGCCTGCCGCCGTGGTCGAGCAGCTGAGCCGGCTTTCCAACGGGCGCACCGTGGCGCGGGTCGCCGATGGCTATCGCCGCTTCGATGTGACCATGCGCCTCCCGGAATACATGCGGACAACGCGGGGTCTTGGCGACCTTTTGATCGAAACCCCCAAGGGCTGGATTCCTGCCCGGCAGCTCGCCGACATCAAGGAGACGGACGGGCCCAATCAAATCCTGCGCGAAAACGGCAAGCGCCGCGTGGTGGTGTTCGCCAACACCGACTCCCGCGCCAACATGAACAACATCGTGGCGCAGCTCCGGCGTGAGGTGGCCGCCACACCGCTTCCGGATGGCGCCTTCGTGACTCTGGAGGGGACCTTCCAGGCGCAGGAAGAGGCGGCGCGCACCATCGGCGCGCTCTCGGCGGTGTCGCTCGTGCTTATCTTCGTGATCCTCTACAGCCGCTACCGATCGGCCGTGCTCGCTGCCATCATCATGGGCAGCATTCCACTGGCGCTGATTGGGTCGGTTGCGGCTCTCTGGATAGCCGGGCAGCCGCTTTCCGTCGCGAGCATGGTTGGCTTTGTGACCCTGACGGGCATCGCCGCACGCAACGGCATCCTCAAGCTCTCGCACTACATCAATCTATCGCGTCATGAAGGGGTGCCGTTCGGCCGCGAGCTTGTCGTGCGTGGCACGCTGGAGCGACTTACACCCGTGCTGATGACCGCGCTATCGGCGAGCGTGGCCCTCTTTCCGCTGCTGCTGGACGCTCACAGCCCCGGCACCGAAATCCTGCACGCCGTAGCCGTCACAATCTTTGGCGGACTCGTAAGCGCCACGGTGCTCGATACGTTCCTGACGCCGATCCTGTTCTTGAAATTCGGACAGAAGCCGCTTGAGAATTTGCGCGCGTCCACAACGCCGCATGTGCCTGCTGTTTCGGGCACACCTGCACCCGCCCAACCCCACACCTTCTAGAAAGGAGACTGTCATGCGCCCACCCATCTTCTTTTGCACTGCGCTGTTCCTTACGGCCTCAGTCGCGCTTGCCCATGAGGTCAGCAAGGGCCCGAACGGCGGACGGGTTGTTGATGCAACCCCGCACCACGTCGAGCTAGTTGTGAAGGACCGCGCGGTCGCTGTGTTCGTTACCGATGCTAGCGACAAACCCGTGGCGATCGCGGGCTTCAAGGGGCTTGCGATCCTCACTGTCAGCGGCAAGGCGCAACGCATCACGCTGGCCCCGCAAGACAACACGCATCTCGCCGGCACCTCGCCGGTGGCACTCCCCGCGACCGTGGGCGGCGTCGTTCAGATCACCGGTCCTGACGGCAAGACCGCCCAAGCACGTTTTCACTAAGCATCTGACCCGTATGGGCCAAACCGAAGCGTCACAAGCTCATCGAGCGAAGGCGCAGAGCGTTCGCCACGACACTGACGGAGGAAAGCGCCATGGCGGCGGCGGCAATGATAGGCGACAGGAGAATGCCAAAGAATGGATACAGGACGCCCGCCGCAACCGGCACACCCAGCGCGTTATAAATGAAGGCAAAGAATAAATTCTGGCGGATATTGCGCATGACCGCCTGGGAGAGACGCAGGGCACGCCAATGCCAGTCAAATCGCCCTTCAGCAGAGTCACACCCCGCGGGACTTCCAACGCCAATAAGCCCGAAACCCTGCTCGATGCCAGCGGAGGATCGTGTCAGGCCGAACCACGCGCGTCAGGCTGAGCAGGCCTGGCCAGAGCCTCGTCATCCAGACCATGAATGCTCGATCAGAAGCGCGCAGCCGAAAACGCTTCGAAGCCTTCCGCATCGCGATATTGAGCTGATGACGCAAATACAGGTTCTCGATTTCAAGCCGGCGCCGCGACTTGAACCGGTCGAAAATCAAAGCAAAGAGCAGGCGAAGTAGGGCAAGCATCGCGGTAGATTGCGCGGATTCCGTCTCACATTGCCAACCCCACCGCGGATGGAATTTTCGGGAGGCACATGGTGAAGCGTCTTCTCGCCCTTGAGCCGGACGATCAGGCTCTTGACCGGATGCGGCGGCTGGTTGGCATAGCACACCGGCCGGAAGACGGGACGCAGACCACACCGAGTGGGTGTCATTCCACAACCTTGCAGCGTCAACAGCGCATTTGCGAGCAAGGTCATGACCTATGTGACGGAACGGACTTCTTGTTTGTACGTTGGGCAGCATAACCTCAACCTTGGGAGAACCGTTATGCGTAGAATTATGCTTGCGGTGGTGGCATCGCTTGTTGGCACAGCGGCGATCGCGCAAACCGAGTGGTATGTTGTTCAAGACACGACTACCAAGCGCTGCGAGGTGGTCTATGAACGACCTACCACGACGAGAATGGTTGTCGTAACTCCAAACGGCGGCACCGTCTACAAAAGCCGCGCTCAGGCCGAAGCCGGGATGAGGGCCAACAAGGGCTGTGAAACTCGCGAAACCCGCTAAAGCGGATTTTCGATGTTTTCGTAGGACAAGCGGCTACAGCGGCATCAATGCAATAATGACTGCTAACGTTAGAACCACCCCGAACAGGATCGTCCAGGGAGTCCAGTCAGGAGCGGACCTATTGTGACGTATCCCTGAAATAGACATGAGCCCTAACAAACGCGAGTGCAACTGGCGTTTATCAACGGTCCTTCGGTGAAAAGGTTCGGCGCCGACACCCGTGTACCTGCAAATATCTGCGATTTGCAGAGTCACAGCGCGGGCACGTTACGTGGGATGGGATGCTGTTGGACGGGTGGACGGAGGTTCGAGCGGATGCTGACCCTGCGCCGTGCATGGCCGGACGATCCTAAGCGCGCCGACTACCCGTGTCCGACCCGCGCGGGACCCGTCCCACCGGACCCCACATGTCCCAATGGGGACAGCGTCCTGATCCGGCCTGGATCTCAGCGGCGGCCGTCGCATATCCGTCCGGAACAGCAACGTTCCTGTCCAAGTTCTCAATGTATGCACCGCACTGGCACGTGCCGGGCTAAGCGGTCTGGTTGGAGTTCGGATGCAAGTCGGACAGGGCCAAAAGGGGTTAGAGGCTCAATCCATCGAACTCCTAGATGGATGATTGTTTTGAAATCGCGTTTTGTAAGAATCGCATCACTTGGGTACGAACAGAGCGTCATTCCGCTTACGCCAAGCTTGGTCCGAAAGCCAAGTGTAGTCCTCATCCGGCATCAAAGGGACCGCCTTCACGGCCGCCATGGTCATGGGTAGGAAGAAGGTGCCGCGCTCCTGAGAGACTTTGAGCGACCGAATCGGAACGACGATGCTGTCCTTGCCGGGCGTGAAAAATCCTCCTGAGGCCACAATCGCGTAGTCTTGACGGTCTCTCGTTCCGAAGACGATGTTCCTGACCTCGCCAACGATCTTGTCGTCAGAACTTCGGACTTCCGAGCCAATGATTTCGTCTGCCCGCAGGCCCGGTGCAAGTTCCTCGATACTGACAAGCGGTTTGGCATCCTTCTGATCACGACGACGCTTCGAGGCACCCCGCTGAACTTTGGGCTCCAGAGCCTTGATCTGCTTATCGGCTTCTTCCTCATCATTGTCTCCCAACGAATCCATGGGAGGTCCTGAGATCAGTTCGCGGATGTTCGCCAGGAGCCGCTCGCAGTCTTCGTGCCGTCCATAGGATCGCAGGGTAAAGGCCGCATCCCTCAAGCTGCGCAGATCACGCACGGCTTGTCGGTTTGCTGGACCGCGAAGACCCGGATTTTTCAGGATCGCTTCTTCGAGCTTGGCATCGGCGATTTGACAGTCCGCCGCCGGTGCATCGGTGACAACAAGTGGGGTCAGCAAAGCAATAGCGTATAGAGTTCTTGCCAGATTCATCGGGTCCGTTAGGGAACGTGGCCGCCAGGGGTTAGCAGCGCAAGTCTATTCACTACCTGGTAATTGAGGCTTCGCGGAGGCCTCGTATTGCGTTACGCGCAGTGACTTGCAAAGGCGTGCCACTTAGGTCAGACGGCCGATGATTGATCGTTATCGCGTTGGACTGGAACGACCCACCGCGCCGCGCGTTACTTTCCGGGGTCTTCTGCCGTTGTTTTGAGTGCCGAACGAAAAAGCAGACGGGTTCCGGAGGTGTTTGGGCGAAGATCGGCAAGCGGCATGCGGCGGTTTCAGGTTGGCGATACGGTAGTGTACGATCCAGGCAGGAAGAACCATGTCGCAATAGCCGTCGTACAAAAGCGTCAAAGAAGCGGCTGTGCGGGTTCCACCCGAAAGCCAGCTAGGCTGTTTACCGAGACGCCTTAAAGGAACGACGGGGTTGATTGCTTTCCGCCAGTCATTGTCCCATTCTTGAGGATAGTATAGCGCGCAGGTAGTTTGCGAAGGGCCGATCCTGTTACACGGACACACGGGGATGTGCAGACGGCTTAACAGGATAACAGAAAGAGTGATGTTGACATGATGTTGAACGTCCACCCCAACCGCCGGGCGATAGCAACCACGCAACACCGTAAAACCGATCCGGTAGAACGTGCAGAACCTCTTCGGCGGCGGGACGTGTGATTTCGCGCGTGAAAGGGAACTCTAGTGTGGCCGATGCGTTGATGAACTGAGGCGACGTGCCTTTCAGGGAAGAACTCGTGCGATATGATCGCACAACAATCCCCAGCCCCCATAAAGGAATAAAATGCGAAAACTTGGTTTGGCAATCACGGCCGCGGCGGCCGTTTTTACGGCGGCCGCGGTGGCGACTGGTGCCAGCGCGTTAACGCTAGGCAACTCGGCCAACCTTCTCGCTGCCGGCGACCTCGCGGTGACCGAACAGATTCACTGCCGTCCCGGCCGCACCCATCACGAACCGAGTCGTTGGCGCCGGGCCGACGGTTGTGAACGTGGCGGCGCTCGTTACGATGGCCGCCCTGTCTACCGGGAGCGCGGGCCAACTGTGGTTGTGCCGGTTCCGGGCGTGGGCATCCGGGTCGGACCGGGATACGGAGGGTACTGACCCTGCCGCGGACGATACGCTAGCGTTGTTCTCCTGAGAAACTTTTCTGGCCCCGGCACTGCATGCCGGGGCCTTTACTAAGGCAAGCAAGGCTAGACACAGAGGTGATGGGATACAGCGGCTAACGAAAGGTCCAGCACTTGGACGGGATGGCGCACTCGCTCCGCATTCCATTTCAAGGGTGGCACCTCATCCCGCGGCGACTCGTGCCGTTGTACGCGGACAGCAGCCCGTTTTACCGGCTTTGTCTTCGGAGCGGCCGTCTTCGGTTCTGACCAAGCCACCGTAGGAGCAGATGCCACTACGACGCGCGCGGACTCCAGGCCCTGTTCCCGTTCTCTTGCTGTGCCGACTAGCTCTTCCCTTTGAGGCCAAGTGCTCGTCGCCGGAAGACCCAATGAAGTTTTGTCCGCTTGTAACGAAAATCCCAGATTGTCATAGTTGCGAGTGACTGCTGTGGGTCATGAGCGCCGTTGTTGATCGAGCTTAACATCCCAGCATGTCGCCTTCGCTCCAAAAAGACGCAGAATCACGACATCGCTATCTGTGGCGTTGGGCCATAAGGGACGTGTTGGGCCGTTCTAATGTGTTCACTGAAGCTCGGGATGCCCTATTCTCGTCGGCTGTCACTTGCCGCAATGATCCGGGAGCGAAGGCTTGAGCGTCAATCTCTGTCGTTAGGAGCCGTTGGCATTGGATCGATCATACCGGCGGTTGCCGACCGCTTGAGGCTCTTTCAGAAAAACGGTGTGTCGATTTGCGCCTTGTCGCCGTCACCGGGACGCAAATCCCCGATTTATCTGCCGCTCATCCAATTGGTCATATTGGCGCTCCTGCCGCACTGATGCGTGTGGCAAAACATCGCGGTAGGCAACGGCAACAGCGCGAAGGGAAAGTTGGTTCCTCGCCGCCATCGCGAATGCAGTGGCAAAAAATGAAGACCGCCACCGGGGCGGTCTCCAACTATTCTATGGTTTGCGGGCCGACAGCCACCAGCGCGGGAACGATGCGATCCCACTCCTGACGTGCGTCGCCAGACAACTCGGGCGGACATTCCACGACACGGCATCCCCGGCGGCGCTGTTGTTTTGCATGGGCCTGCGCATTACCTCGACCGGTGTTGCGTGGCGTGAGGGGTTTTTGTGTCCTGCTGGCCGCGCGGCACAGTCCACAGACTGGTTTGCTTGCTGAGAACGGCAACCCGGGAATCGGATCTGCCGCCTCCAGCCTTGGAAGCGCGCATTCATCGCCTGAACGGCTAGTTCGCGCTTCTTCCAGAACCGTTCGCATCCCCAACCAAGAGCGGCGTAATGCGGCGGGCCGTGACGCGACGGTTGGCGCGCTCAGGCCCGTCTGTCGGCACCTTTAGATGCTGTTCGCCATAACCTTGAGTCACGAGATTCTCAGGGGGGACGTGAAACTGGTCAGTGAGGATAACCGCCACGGCTTCCGCACGGCGGTCCGATAATGACAAATTATCAACGTCATTGCCGACTGCATCAGTATGACCTTCGATTAGGAACACCTCGCGAGGGTTAAGCTCGACCGCTCGCTTAATGCCCTCAGCAATCGCCTCTAAGGCGTGCATGTACTCGGGCCGCACTTCCCACGAACCCTTGTCAAACGTGATTGTATTGATGTCAACACTTGGCATTCGGGCACGCAGTGGCGCGTTGTAGCGAATCTCTTCCAAAGAATAGGGCCGCGCCAGCCGTTCAATCGGGGGCGCCATCAGAATTTCGTAGATCTGCCGTGAGGTAGCACCTTCGGTTTCGAGAATATAACGGTCCCGCGGAATCCGGACTTGCGGAGGCGGGAGGTCTACAAAATAGGTCCCTGCTGCAACGCCCGGGACACCGACACCGCCGGCGGGCTGCCATCGATCGTCGATGATGATCACCTCCCGGCCATCGGGATAGCGGCGGATACGCCGGATCAAACGACCATCCCCACGTTGTACGGTAATGATACGGGAACCGTCAGGACGCTCGACAATCGTGTAATTCTCCGTACCCCGCCGTTCCAGGTGGATGTTACGAGCGCCGTACCGGAAGCGGTCGGTTTCATTGTGACGAATAATCAAGCGTTCCTTTTCCCGCACGATCACGCGGTCGGGTTCCCGGATGATGATCTGATCTCCCAGGCGTTCTTCGCGTCGCTCACGGCGAAGACCCTCGATGCCGCGGATGGGCGTCCCCTGCGCGTTGGTCGGCGCCGGTACTCCCTTCGCAGGGTGCGGTGGTTGGCCCTGCGCCACGGGCGGTGGCGGCACAGGCTGAGAAGGTTGGCCCTGCGCGGCAGGCGCTTGCTTGGACTGGGTAGGCGGCTGTTCGGGTTGACCGACCGCTGGGCCTTTCGGTTGTCCGGGCCGAGGTTGGCCCTGTGCCGCAGGTTGTTTGGGCTGGGCAGGCGGCTGTCCCGGTTGACCGACCGCTGGGCCTTTCGGCTGTTCAGCCTGGGGTTGGCCTTGTGCCGAAGGTGGTTGTTTTGCCTGGGCAGGCGGCTGTTCCGGTTGACCAACCGCTGGACCCTTCGGCTGTCCAGGCTGCGAAGGTTGGCCCTGGGCCGCAGGCGGTTGCTTTCGTTGAGCAGGCTGCTGTTCCGGTTGACCGACCGCTGGGCCTTTCGGTTGTCCAGGCTGAGGTTGGCCCTTTGCCGCAGGCGGTTGTTTTGGCTGGACAGGCGGCGGTTCCGGTTGATCGACCGCTGGGCCCTTCGGTTGTCCAGGCGGCGAAGGTTGGCCCTGCGCTGCGGACGGTTGCTTTCGTTGAGCCGGCGGCGGTTCCGGTTGACCGACGGCCGGGCCTTTCGGTTGTCCAGGCTGAGATTGGCCCTTTGCCGCAGGTGGTTGTTTGGGCTGAGCAGGCGGCGGTTCCGGTTGACCGACCGCCGGGCCTTTCGGTTGTCCAGGCGGCGAAGGTTGGCCCTGTGCCGCGGGCGGTTGCGTTCGTTGAGGAGGCGGTGGTTCCGGTTGACCGACGGCCGGGCCTTTCGGCTGTCCGGGCTGCGAAGGTTGGCCCTGCGCCGCAGGCGGTTGCTTTCGCTGAATAGGCGGCGGTTCCGGTTGACCGACGGCTGGGCCTTTTGGCTGTCCAGGCTGCGAAGGTTGTCCCTGTGCCGCAGGCGGTTGTTTCTTTTGCGGCTGCGGCACATTCTGCTGCGGGGGCCGCTTGGGATCGTCCTCGCGCGGCAACGCTTCTGCCAACTGACGAGGCCCCGCCAGAGCCGTCAAGGGGTGGATATTCCATGTCGCCAAGGCTGTTAAGGCAGCTGCGGTAATAAGCAGTTCCGACTTTCTCATATCGATTCCTACGTCGCTCGACCCGCTCGCATGCATTGTTGAACTGCTCTTGGGCAAACGAGTGTCCCGAACATGGCCTTTTATGTTAATTGGGACCGCTCAAGTAGATAACGTGCGCTGATCCCTCCATTAATCTCGGCGCGTCGAACATCCGGGCATCTGGACTCAATGCTTCGCAGATCGCGTCGGCATCGCCACGTCATTCTTCATTCTTCTGCCGTGTGAGATACGGCTCGAAGTACAACGCCGGCATTAGCCGTGCGATTGGGGGCTCACCCCCTAAGGCTTCGCCTTCTGCTCGACTTGTAGTATCTCCCCGGCTGCGGCGCGTGTCGCGCTAGGGTTACGCAGGCTCGCGCTGGAACTGGGGCGGTGCGGGGCACCTAGAGGCGGCGCAAACGCTTGATGCTACGCCTTTGGGGCCGGCAGGACCGGGCACTTGGTGTGGTCTTCAAGTCGGCGTAACCGCCCAGGCTACGAACATTCCAGACATCCTCTCGCGCCTCACGCGTGGTGTGAAACTCAAGCAACTATCCAGCAAGGCTCCTGGCCAAGGACGGTTCGATCAATCATATCGAGATCACATCGAGCGTGAATTTCCAGGACAGGAAGTTCGTGAACACGCGTTGTTTCCGTGTAGACGTTCGGAATTGTCCATGCCCGTGCAGACGTCCGCGGAAAGACGAGCAGCTTCGTGAGGTGCTCGACGCTCTCCCGGCCGCGGTCCAGTCGACATCGCGGAACGCATGGCGCAAACGCTGGAGATCGGACTGACTCGGAACGATCTGCTGCCGCGCAAGTCCTGATCCAGGCGTGACGGCCTGCGCGCGCACCTTCCACGTACCGAATTCAGTGCTTAAACGGCTCGCCTTTCATCTGGTGGAACTGATCCTTCCCGCACTCGTTAGCACTCGCAGACATTTGGGCTGAGCGTCGGCGGCGGCTTTCATTTCGGTGGTGCGGTAAATGGGCCGAGCGGCTCCCGGTCAGAGACCAGTTGTGCTGGTCGTGGAGGACGAAATCCTGATCCGCATGAACGCTATGACCATGGTGGAAGAGGCCGGATTCGAGGTTATTGCAGCTTCCGATGCAGACGAAGCCATCCGGATACTGGAGAGCCGCAACGATATCAGGGCCGTCTTCACGGATGTCCATATGCCGGGATCCATGGATGGAATCAGGTTGGCGCACGTTGTCCGCAATCGCTGGCCTCCCGTCGCCCTGATCGTGACCTCCGGTCAGGTGAATGTACCAAAAAGCGATTTGCCACCGGGGGGGCAGTTCCTCCGAAAACCGTACGCACCCGGACAGATCGAGACTGCCCTTCAACAGCTTCTCTGCTGAGTTCCCTGGGGCGAGGCCTTTGGCCTAGATGCGATGCGCTGACCGGACGTCGTTGACGTGCCAGGCTCTCAAGCGTGGGCGATCTCTCACGTGTCACGCAGGGGGAATGTCTACAGAACGACCGTGAATGGAACTCGGGACGATCTTGCCCGGCGTTGGGGGATGACTTCGTGGGCTTGAATGCCGTATTGCAGCATATAAATGGGCGGCGGCGGGGCCTACCGAACATAAGGCGGATAGAATGGTCACGGTTGTGTCCTTTCAGCCGAGCACGCGCGAATTCTCGGCTGTCGAAGCTGCTCCCGCGGGTACGGCGGAGCCGGAACTTTCGGTTGAGGCTCTCCGGCTGAGGGTTCGTCAGCAGGAGTTACTCAGTGAGTTTGGCGTGCTCGCCCTCAAAGGCACTCCGTTCCCAGAATTGCTCGATCATGCCGCTCGCCTCGTGGCGGAGGGACTAAAAGCGGAGTTCGCCAAAGTCCTCAAATATCTGCCGGAAGACAAACGATTCCTGGTTTGTGCAGGAGTGGGTTGGGACCCGGAAGTTGTTGGTAAAGCTACCGTCGGCGCCGACATGGCGTCGCCGGCCGGATACGCGCTGCATACCGGCAAGCCGGTCATCTCCAACCATCTGGATATCGAAGAGCGCTTTCGCACGCCCGAACTCCTAGTGGAGCACGGCATCCGGCGTGCCATGAATGTTATCCTGCAAGGAGATGGGAAGCCCTATGGAGTGCTCGAGGTCGATAGCCGGTCCGAAGGCGAATTCGCCCAGAGCGATATCGTGTTTTTACAGGGTGTCGCCAACATCCTGGGCATGGCGATCGAACGGCAGCGCATGGAAGGGAATCTCCGCCAGGCGCTCGATCGCCAACAACTGCTGATCAAGGAAGTAAACCACCGGGTGAACAACAGCCTCTCCATCGTTGCGTCCATGCTGCATCTGCATGCGTCTGGAGCCGAGAGCAACGAAGTACGGCACGAGCTGCGCGAGGCGTCGAGCCGAATAGCAGCAATCGCCCGCGCGCATCAGCGTCTGTACAAGAGCGACCGGATCGATACCCTCGATCTCGGGGCCTACCTCACGGAAGTCTGCAAGGATCTCAACGACTCGATGCCCTCCTGCGAGGTCAGTGTGAGCGCCGAAGAAGGAATAGAGATTCGCACGGACCGGGCGATTCCGGCAGTCCTTCTGGTGAACGAACTCATCACAAACGCGGCCAAGTATGCCTATCCGGCCGGCAATTGCCACGTATGGGTGACACTCTCGCGGGCGCCTAATGACAACGTATTAATCTCTGTGCGGGACGAAGGCGTGGGTCTTCCCCCGACATTCGATCTCAAGTCGGGACGGCGGCTGGGAATGCGCCTTGTAGGTTCGTTCTCACAGCAACTTCAGGGCGATCTGCAAGTCCTGCGCAAGGATCCCGGAACAGATTTCGTTTTGACAATGCCCCGTCACCCCGGGTCTTGATTTCTTAAGCCGTTGTCTAACCCGCGCCCCTCGTAAAAACGACCCGCCAGCCCAGTGGTCCTGGTCAATGCCGTAGATACCTACGATCCGCGATCACCGTGGGCGTCCCGACGAGGCCGGCACCAATCGCCTTGACGGCGACATTGGCGCCAAGCGTAGCGTCAAGCGCGATCGCAGAGTTTTCGGCGGCCTCCTGCGTGTCAGCGCATAACACATCCGTGCTCAGTCCAAAAACCAAGCGTGCGGCCGTTTACAGCGGCGCGACGGCGCATGTCCTCGATGTCGGATGCGATCTGGCGGGTGTTGTGGTCGTAGGCGGTACGGCCTGGCTCCACTGAGACGAACCAAGTGTCGCAGCAACGTGCAACGATGTTCTTGCCGGCGTCCGCTCCGCTTGCCGCATAAACCGGCGGCCGTGGCAGGCGCATCACCCGGGTAGCGAGCCGGCCGTCTTCGACCGCGTAGAAGTCGCCTTTGAAGTCGAGCCGCTCTTGTGTCCACAAGCCAGTCATCACGCTGATAAACTCGTCCATGCGACGGTAGCGCTGGACCGTGTCGCTCAGCCAGCTGCCGTTGCCGTAGAAATCGAATTCTTCACGCGGCGGCCGGGCACCACGTTGATGGCAAATCCGCCACCGCTCAGGCGATCGAGCGAAGCGCCCATTTTCGCCACGACCTGCGGCGCCACGATGCCCGGATGGACTGCGGTCATGATTTGAATGCGGCTAGTCAGTGCGGACGAGCGCTGAAGACACCACCCACGCTTCCAAGTCACGCGCCACCAGACGCTCAGCTACCAGCGTGATGTCAAAGCCGAGTGCTTCCGCGCGGCGAACTACATCGAGCACAAAGGCGAACGAGCGATCGACCGGTAAGCCGACCCCCGTCGTCCCGAGCTCGTCCAGCGCCTCGGTGATAACAGGCTCGGGCAGGATCGTATGCGGCAGCGGTGCCCATAATCCCAGTCGCATCGTTGATCCTTTGGTACTCGAGCAGCGGCGACGGCGAGGGTCGGTAAGGAATGTTCACTTGTGATCATAATACAGAGTCAGGCTCCAACTCGAGCAGTGATTTCGAGCACGTCGGTTCACCGATCCCAGGCTCGCTTTGCACCCATACAAGGATTCTCAAGGCATGCCTGCTGCAATGTCGGTTTGCGCTTTCCAGCACAGTGGGATCCGAAGCTTGGAATTCACGTGACTTGAAGTCGCGG
>JADMIO011101947.1_pt1 | contig 27462 bp, 19 predicted proteins | sample 8958161 | NCBI WGS metagenome assembly JADMIO01 (sample SAMN16585339, study PRJNA669376) | soil metagenome | isolation source: Crop rotation soil | place: USA: Cullars Rotation, Alabama | collected 2011
CTCGGATGCATGATCTGCTTCCGTTACCAGGTTGTTAATGCCTTCTTTATGGGATATGGTAAATTCACCGTTGAAATACTGTTTCAAAACCGCCGCACCAGCTTCTGTTGCTTTTAGTAGTGTTTGTTTAAGCATGCGCAAAGATAAGCGAGAAGCAAATAATGACTAAAAGAGCTGTTGTAAAGAAATGTCTTTCAGGACTACAAGATGCAACTTTATTTGTAACATTATTGTTTGAAGCCCGGGCTGCTTAAACATTCTAGCATATCATCGTACATTTGTTTACCTTGCCAGTTGTTTAATATTTTTCTCCCGGATGAAACTTTCCATTATCATAGTAAGTTACAATGTAAAATATTTTCTGGAGCAATGTTTATATTCCGTTCAGCAGGCAGTGAGCGATATTAAAGCAGAAGTATTCGTTGTAGATAATTGTTCCACAGATGGAAGTATAGCATATCTTAAACAAAAATTCTCCTGGGTAAATTTTATAATAAATGAACAAAATGATGGCTTTTCCAGGGCTAACAATATAGCGCTGGAAAAATCCACAGGAGAGATCGTATTATTTCTTAACCCGGATACTATTATTCCTGAAAATATATTAACTGAAACGCTTGCTTTCTTTAAGATGCATAACGATGCGGGGGCGATCGGCGTTCGTATGCTGGATGGCCGTGGAGTCTTTCTCCCGGAAAGTAAAAGAAGTTTCCCTTCACCCCTTGCATCTTTTTGTAAACTAAGCGGGTTAGCTGCCCTGTTCCCAAAATCTTCATTCTTTAACAGGTATGCGCTCGGAAATCTTGATGAATATGCTACGCATGAAGTGGATGTATTGTGCGGGGCTTTTATGATGGCTGAAAGAAGCCTTCTACAAAAACTTAATGGTTTTGATGAATCTTTTTTTATGTATGGAGAAGATATTGATTTATCGTATCGCATACTAAAGACGGGTAAAACAAATTACTACCTTGGAAATCTTGGCATCATTCATTTTAAAGGTGAAAGCACAGGAAAGAACAGAAAAAAATATACCCGTGTCTTTTATAATGCCATGAATGTTTTTGTAAAAAAACATTATAAGGGTGTAAATGCATTGGGGCTGAAAATACTATTACAAACAGGGATCTTTTTAAGAGCGGCTATTAGTTTTTTGAGTTTGCCATTGCGTGTATTAATACGTAGTATCAAAAAAACATTTCGCCACGGGCAAAGAAATATTTGTTTGTTGGGTGATTCCGCATCAAAATCTGAAGCGGAAAAAATTATGCTTAAGCATAAGCTACAGAAAACTTTTAAAGGTTCTTTACTGATTGAAAAGAAAGAAACATTTAGTTCTGCTAACGGTGCAGAACTCATTTTTTGCACAGGTAACCACTTTTCCTATACAGAATCAATAAATATTGTAAGCACGTATCCAAAGAAGAATAAATACTTGTGGCATGGATTGTATTCAGGCAGCATTGTTTGTAGCCCCGATAAAAAGGAAAGCGGTACTTTTTATTTTTTTGAAGCTGAAGCGGAAAAGAAAAGCAGCGAGGCGGAAAATAATTTTATATCCAATAATCGTCGGCATGCCGATAGCAGCAGGAACGTACAAGTGAGTGACACAACGGGTGTATCGTAAGATTACTAAAGCCGGTCACAAGAAACTTTTACCACATAAAATAAATCACTTAAATTTAATAGTCCCTTTAACTTAGTTTCGCCAATTAAATTTCTCTGAACGCATGGCGTTATTTGACATTCAATTACCAATTAGTATAGCAAGAGCGCTTCGGTTACCCCAGAACGACCCAAGGAGGCAACAATTGCGTGTCCTGAAAAAACTATTACGCAAAGCTAAGTTTACTGAATTCGGACAGAAATACCTGTTTGATGAGATCCTGATGAGCAGGCATATTGGGAAAAAATTCCAGGACCTGGTTCCTATATATAATTACAGTACCATTTACGAGGAATGGTGGCATAAAACATTAGAGGGTGTGCCTGACGTATGCTGGCCGGGCAAAATAAAATATTATGCACTTAGCAGTGGTACCAGTGAGGCATCGAGTAAATATATTCCTATTACCAACGATCTTTTGGCAGGCAACAGGGTTGCCATGATCAAACATATTCTTACTCTAAGAACCTACCAGGATATTCCTGTTCGTTCAATTGGCAAAGGCTGGCTAATGATAGGGGGCAGCACAGCCCTTCAAAAAAATGCCGGTTATTATGCAGGTGATCTTAGTGGCATTACAGCTAAAAAAGTTCCTTTCTGGTTTCAACCCTTTTATAAACCCGGCAGAAAAATAGCCCGGGAAAAAGATTGGAATAAAAAACTGGAGGATATTGTAGAGAAAGCCCCCGAATGGGATATTGGCTTTATTGTTGGCGTGCCTGCCTGGATACAAATGTGCATGGAAAAGATCATTGAACGTTATAACCTGGATAATATTCATGATATCTGGCCTCACCTGGCTTTTTTTGTACATGGCGGCGTAAGTTTTGAACCGTACAAAAAAGGGTTTGAAAAATTGTTGGGGAAACCGATTACGTATATCGAAACTTATCTTGCCAGCGAAGGATTTATTGCTTACCAGGACCGGCAATATGCAAAAGGTATGAAACTGGTAACGAATGAACATATCTTTTTTGAGTTTGTGCCATTCGACTATAAAAATTTTGATGATAACGGGGACATTGCTGCAAACCCTGAGACATTGATGATACATGAAGTAGAAGAAGGGAAAGATTATGCGCTGCTTATCAGTACCAGCGCAGGTACATGGCGTTATCTTATTGGAGATACCATAAAGTTTGTCGATAAAAAAAGATGTGAAATTCTGATTACCGGTCGCACCAAACATTTCTTAAGTCTTGTTGGGGAACATCTTAGTGTAGACAACATGAATAAAGCCATACAGACTGTTAGCGAGGACCTGAATATCTCTATTCCTGAATACACTGTCGTTGGAAAGCCTTATGGTAGCTTCTTTGCACATCATTGGTACATTGCCTCAGACGATAAGGTAAATGCCGAAGAACTTCGTTTACGAATAGATGCAAAACTAAAAGAGATCAATGATGATTATGCCGTAGAGCGGAAAAGTGCGCTCAAGGAAATCTTCCTGGACGTTTTACATGAAGAACGATTTATGGAGTTTATGCGGCTTAAAGGAAAGATTGGCGGGCAACATAAATTCCCCCGTGTATTAAAAGGCCGGATGCTCGAAGACTGGAATAAATTTTTAAAAGGGGAATTGGTATAAGAATAATGAGCCCGGCAGTTGCACCTTGATGCATCGTCCCTCCGGCCAACTGGCGAACACTTGTACTTCATAAATCCAGTCATCATTGGTTTAACTATATTTTCGAATTGTTAATTTCAAAATCCAGTGTAGCGGTATCAACATCTGGACGTGACAAAACGATTGATGGCGGCACAGCAACTCATAGAAAAGCTTTAGTGCTTTTGTTGAAAAGTACCGATAAGCACCTTATTTTTTACCATTTGCTTATTTAATTTTTTCAACCAGCTGGTTTGCTATAAATTCATTTTTTCATATTAGCATCCAATTAAATATAACCTAACGATCATTTCATGAACAGCAATCAATCAAACAAAAAAAGTGGTAATTCACGCAGGAAGTTTATCCGAACTGCTGCTACTGCGGCTGCAGGTTTGTACATTATTCCCCGTCATGTTATGGGTAGAGGATTTGTAGCGCCAAGCGATAAATTAATTGTAGCTGGTATTGGCGTGGGCGGTAAAGGCACCAGCGACATTGATTCTTTTTATGCCAGTGGAAAAGCTGAAATAGCAGTACTCTGCGATGTTGATGACAGGCAGGCAGCTCCAATGAAAAAGAAGTACCCTAAAGCCAAATATTACAAAGACTTTCGCGAAATGCTGGCCAAAGAAGGCAAATCCATTGATGCATGTTCAGTTTCCACACCAGATCATACGCATGCAGTAGCTGCTATGGCTGCCATGCAGCTAAACAAACATGTATATGTACAAAAGCCATTAACACACGATATCTATGAAGCACGTATGCTTACTGAAGCAGCGCACCGCTATAAAGTGGTAACACAAATGGGTAACCAGGGTGCCAGTGGTGATGGTGTTCGTCAGCTGCAGGATTGGTATGCTGCGGGCCTTATCGGGGATGTACATACCGTTTATTGCTATACAGACAGACCGGTTTGGCCACAGGGCATCGAAAGGCCAAAGAAAGTAGATCCTATTCCTTCTGAACTGGACTTTGACCTTTGGTTAGGAACAGCTCCTAAAAAAGATTATTTCGAAGGATTACTGCCTTTTAACTGGCGGGGCTGGTGGGATTATGGTACCGGTGCGCTTGGCGATATGGCCTGCCATATTATGGCGCCACCTTTTGCTGTGCTGGGTCTTGGTTATCCTGTTTCGGCAGAAGCAAGTGTTGCAACACGCTATGTAGAGAACTGGCACAAAGCTTATTCTCCTGACAGTGGCCCCATTTCTTCTCATATAATACTTACTTTCAAAAGAGATGGTAAGCCGGATCTTAAACTGCATTGGATGGATGGCGGCATACAACCTGAGAGGCCGGAAGAACTTGGCGCTAATGAAATGATGGGCGATGGTGGTAACGGTGCTATTTTCCTTGGTACAAAAGGAAACATGATGTGTGGCACCTATGGGATGTATCCGCAACTGCTGCCCACTTCAAAAACAAAAGAAACAAAAGTACCTGAGACCATTGCACGTGTACCTAAAGGAGATAATGGCCACTATGCTGCATGGGTAGAAGCTGCTATAGCCGGTTACGGAAGTGATAAGGCAAAAAACCTCAGCTCTAATTTTGATATTGCCGGTCCGCTTACTGAAAGCGTTTTAATGGGCAATCTTGCTATCCGCAGTTACGATATTCAAAAGAAGAAAGGCAACGATATTCAATACCCCGGTCGCGGTATTAAATTGCTTTGGGACGGTCCGAGTATGCGCATTACCAATTTTGATGAAGCCAACCAGTTTGTAAAGCGTACATACAGAGATGGCTGGAGTTTAGGAGTATAAAATTATTGGCCATACTGTAGTATTCTATGGCATCGGTTCTTGCGTCGCACTCTTGTGCTTTTATGGCAAGGGGCGGCTAATAAATAATAATGCCCCGTAATACAATTTGTATGCGGGGCTTTTTGTTGCAGTACTTTTTAAAACTTGTTCATCATTTTGCAAACGTTTAATACCATTTGTACTTTAAAATCAGTCTAAAAAACTAAGCGGGCTGAATTATGCCGCACTATTTGTTGTAGTACAAGTGAGTGACACAAGGAACGATGACAATAGCAATACAGTTTAGACCAAAATAAATGTATAAATAGTATAAATGTGCGACGCAAAGGGGCGATGCAAAAAACATTTTTTTAGTCCGGGCTCAAAAAAAGTTCAGAAAAATTTGGATAATTAACAATGTTAAGTATTTTTACATTGTAATTAATTTATTATGGGCATTACCGAGAGAAAAGAAAAGCAAAAACTGGAGATCAGGAAAATGATCCTGGATGCCTCTATGAAGCTTTTTGTAGATGAAGGCTTTGAAAATGTGACCATTCGTAAAATTGCTGATCTTATAGAATATAGCCCTACTACGGTTTATCTCTATTTCAAAGATAAGAATGAGATCTTTTTTCATTTACATGAGCAGGGTTTTCTAAAAATGGCTGAGGCCAATCAGAACCTGTTGAGTATTGCAAATCCACTTACCCGCTTACACAAGATGGGCGAGAATTATATCAACTTTGGCCTGGACAATCCTGAATATTACGATGTAATGTTTATCCAGCGTGCACCTATGCAGGCCTTGGAGAAAATGGAAAACTGCGACTGGAAGAACGGAGAGAATGCCCTGAATGTATTGAAAGTAAACATTTTGGAATGCATGGAAAAAGGTTTCATCAAAAATGGAAATGTAGATGCTGTCTCTATGGGAGTTTGGGGGATGGTGCATGGATTGGTATCTCTTTCTATCCGGCAGCGTTTTCATAAACTATGCCCTGTAGGTCGTGAAGAATACACAAATGCGGAGATCAGGCAGATGATGCAGGATTCATTGAATTGGCTGATCAATTCAGTTGATCAATCAGAAAGGAGGTAGGATTTTTTTTTGCCCAGCTACTTAACATTGTTAATTATAAGAACATAATTTAAATAATGAACTTATGACCAGAAAAACACAATCTACATTACTCATCTTATTCTTAGCATGCGCTTTCGCAAAAAATAGCCTTGCGCAGGAAGTGCTTAATAAATATGTAAGAACAGGATTGGATAGCAACCTTGCTATCCGCACACAAAGCTTTGACCTGAAAAAAGCAAAACTTGATCTTGACCGCGCAAAAGCATTGTTTTTTCCCCAGGTTGGAGTAAATGCACAATACACTTTGGCGGGAGGTGGCAGAAGCATAGATGTTCCTTTGGGAAACCTCCTGAATGATGTGTACACGTCATTAAACCAGCTCACCTCTTCTACTAAATTCCCGCAGGTGGAAAATGAAAGCATTCAATTCCTTCCCAACAACTTCCAGGATACCAAACTTGAATTGAGTGTTCCAATTTATAATCCTTCTCTTGGCTATAACAAAAAGATAAAAGAAGAACTTATCAATACCCAACAATTAACCCTGAATCAATACAAACGTGAATTGGTTTTTAATATCAAGCAGGCATATTTTCAATACCTGCAGGCTTTTAAAGCTGTAGATATTTACAATAATGCATTGAACACGGTAAATGAAAGTTTGCGCTTTAATGAAAAACTGGTAAAAAATAATGCGGCTACAAAAGAAGTTGTACTAAAGGCAAAAGCGGAAGTAAGCAAAGTGGAAACATCATTAACAAATGCAGAACAAAACAAAAAGAATGCCGCAGCTTATTTTAATTTTTTACTTAATAAACCACTCGGGTCTGCTATAGAAATTGATACCAATATTGTTCGCTCACTACAACAGGAAGTTAGTGTTTCACTGGGTATTCCTTACAGCCGAGAAGAATTGCAACAGTTAAAGAGCTCTGAAAAGGTATTGCAAAACAGTCTTAAGTTAAATGATACTTATAAGCTTCCTGTATTAAATGGCTTTTATAACATCGGCTTCCAGGGATATGGCTATAAGTTTAATGATGATCAGTTTTATCAGTTAGGAGGTCTGCAATTAAAATGGAATATTTTCAGTGGCAACGATAACAAACTAAAATCCAAACAGGCACAGCTTGATATTGACGCCGTTCAGAATAATTACAATGATGTCGAAAAACAATTAATGCTGCAGGCTGCAACTACTTATAATACCTACCAGGCTGCACTAAAAGCATTGCATAGCTCCAATGATGAGGTGGTCAGCAACAAAGAAGTATTTCGTTTAATGCAAAGCCGCTACCTGCAGGGACAGGCATTACAGATTGAATTAATTGATGCCCGTACAGAAATGACCAATGCTGAAATAAAGTATTCATTGGCGCAACTCGCTGTTTTAAACAAAGCCGCCGAACTCGAAAGGGTAATGGCTACTTATCAATTACCTGAATAACATCTGATACATTTTCTAAAACTGTTTTATGAATAAGCAACTATTTATTCCCATCACCTTTCTTTTAATAATGTCAACCGCTTTAATAAGTGCGTGCAGCGACAATAAAGCCCAGGAAACTATTACAGAAGAAGCCATTGTTGTAAAAACACAACCGGTACAATTTACAGATTATTCGGCATCGCTTCAATACTCCGGCATGCTGGCTTCTACCAGTGAAACAAAGCTTTCTTTCAAGATCAGCGGTATCATCTCAAAAATTTATGTAGAGTCAGGAGATCATGTAACAAAGGGGCAGTTACTTGCTACGCTTGACCTTACCGAGATCAATGCGCAGGTGCAGCAAGCCACACAGGCAACAGATAAAGCAAAACGTGATGAGAGCCGCGTTAAAAATTTGTTCGCAGATACTGCAGCTACGCTGGAGCAATTACAGAATGTTCAAACACAATTAAATGTAGCCAATGAAAACTTACGCATTGCACAATTCAACCAGCAGTATGCGCAGATAAGAGCTACTGAAAGTGGAACTATCATTAAGAAGATCATGAATGATGGTGAGCTTGCGTCTTCCGGCTCTCCTGTTTTTATAATGAATGGAACAGCTAATAATGATTGGGTAGTACGTTTTGGAGTGAGCGATAAAGACTGGGCAATTCTTAAAAAAGGAGATCATGCAGAAGTAAACATGGATGCATATCCCGGTATTACATTTAAAGGCATTATTAATAAAATGGCCGAAGCTGCAGACATACAAAGTGGTACTTATGAAATTGAAGTGAAGGTGTTACCGGAAGGAAAAAAATTTGCAGCAGGTCTCTTCTCTGCTGTTCACATCAACAGCAATGCAATACAAAAGGTGGCCATCATACCTATCGAGGCGCTTGCCGAAGCAGATGGCAAAACGGGTTATGTATATGTGTTGAATGCCGATCAGAAGACGGTTACAAAAAAACCAGTGCAAATAGCTTTTGTAGATACGGATAAAGTGGCTATAAAAAGCGGGCTTGAAAATGTAACTGCTGTAATAACAGACGGGTTAAGTTATCTCACAGAAAATTCAGTTATAAAGCATGTCCCCAACCCCTAAAGGGGAGCTGCAAAACATGAAAAAATTTATGGACTAAGCTAAAGTATTTTATGGCATCGCTTGTTGTGTCACTCACTTGTAGGTTCTGCCTAATAATGGACAAAGCGTAGAAGAGTGCGACGCAACAAAAGCTTCATTATACTTCAACTGTTCGGCTCAAAAACTATTCAATTAATAACAATCATTTAAACTCCCCTTTAGGGGATGGGGGCTATTATGAAAATAACAGACTTTTCCGTAAAGAATTACCAGTTTACACTCATTGTGTTTGTAATGCTGATAGCTATAGGGCTTAATTCATTGTTCAACATGCCGCGTGGCGAAGACCCTGATTTCGAGGCACCGCAATTTAATGTTGTGGTAGTCTATCCGGGTACAAGTCCACAGGATATGGAACAACTTGTTGTAGATCCCATTGAAAAAAAGATCAACGAACTCGATGATATTAAAAGAATAAGATCACAGATCAATGATGGTCTTGCAGTGATCACTGTCGAGTTTAAATATGAAACCGATCCTGATAAAAAGTACCAGGACATGGTACGTGAAATGGATGCGATAAGATCAGAATTGCCGGCAGATGTTTTTGATATTGATATTTTGAAATTCAGCCCGAGTGATGTGAACATTATCCAGGTGGCATTGATGAGTGAAACAGCTCCATATAAGGATCTTGAAGAGTGGGGCAGGAAATTAAAAGAACGGCTGGAAAAAATAAAATCGCTGAAGAATGTTGACAACTGGGCATTTCCACAACAACAAGTACGCATCTCATTGAATATTGAAAAAATGTCTCAGCAAAAGATCGCACTCAACAGGGTTATTGGCGCCATACAAAATGAGAATATAAATATACCTGGCGGAAGTATTGATATGGGAACAAAGAAATACAATATCAAAACCAGTGGCAATTATAAAACTGTGGAAGAAATAAAGAATACGATCGTAGCAAGTGCAGCAGGTAAATCAGTGTACGTAAAAGATATTGCAGATGTTTCTTTCGATTATGAAGATGTAACGTACAAAGCAAGGCTTAATGGCAGACGGGGTGTGTTTGTAACTGCAAGCCGTAAGATGGGTACCAATATTTTTGATGTAGAAAAAGAAATGAAAACAGTGTTGGACAAGTTTCAAAAGGAACTTCCGAAGAGTATTGCCTATGAACAAAGTTTTGATAATGCAGAGAGTGTGCACACAAGGCTGGATCATTTCGGCAATGATTTTGCCATTGCTATTTTTCTTGTGTTGTTAACATTATTGCCACTTGGTTTTCGTGCCGGGTTTGTGGTAATGATCTCCATTCCCTTATCATTGGCTATAGGTTTGTTTATACTCGATTTGTTTGGTTTTACAATTAATCAATTAAGTATTGTTGGTTTTGTTGTAGCACTCGGTTTATTGGTTGATGACAGTATTGTGGTAGTAGAAAATATAGAACGTTATTTAAGAAATGGTTATAGTAAAAGAGAAGCTGCAATGGCAGCTACCAAACAAATCGGTCTAGCAGTATTAGGTTGTACAGCAACACTCATCTTTGCATTTCTTCCCTTACTTTTTTTACCGGAAGGAGCTGGGGATTTTATCAGGAGCTTGCCGGCCGCAGTGGTGGCAACCGTGCTCGCCTCCTTATTTGTTTCATTAACCATTATTCCTTTTTTGTCCAGCAGGATTTTAAGCAATCATGAAAACCCGGAAGGCAATATTTTCCTGCGTGGCCTGAAACGGTTGATAAGCGGTTCTTACAGGAGATTGCTGCACCGTGCGCTGGCAAAACCTTATATAACATTATTGGTTGCCCTTTCAATTTTTTTAGGCGCAATTGCATTGGTGCCGGTGGTAGGGTTTAGTGTATTCCCTGCATCCGAGAAACCCATGTTCATGATCAATATTGAAACACCACTGGGTACTAACCTTTCCACTACAGATTCTGTAGCAAGATATGTAGAGCAAAACATCAAAAATATTCCTGAGTTGAAAAATTATGCAACCAATGTTGGTCATGGTAATCCACGCATCTATTACAATGTGATAAGTGTGGGTAACGCAGATAATAAGGCCCAGCTTTTTGTGCAGCTAAATGATACGCCGCCTGAGGACAAAAGAAAACTGATTGATGAACTACGCAGAAAATTCAGAGATTATCCCAATGCAAAGATTGAAGTGAAGGATTTTGAGCAAGGGCCACCTGTGGAAGCACCTATTGCTATCCGGTTGTTTAGTGAAAGTCTTGATACATTAAGGGCATTGTCATTTCGTGTAGAAGCATTGTTGAAGAAAACAGAAGGTACCATGTATGTGAACAATGATCTTACGACGTTGAAAACTGACATTAAGATAAAAGTAAACAAGGATAAAGCCGGCATGCTGGGTGTTGCTATCAGTGAGATTGATAAGACCATCCGTATGGCAGTGACTGGTATCAATATCGGAACGTTCCGTGAAGATGATGGGGATGATTATAACATCAATATTACCTTACCCCATGAAAACAAACAAACTTTTGATGTATTTAAAAAGATCTATATAGCATCTTACAATGGTGCGCTGATCCCACTGAATCAAATTGCCGATGTAGAGTTTCAAACTTCGCCGACAAACATTAAACATTACGATAAAGATCGTTACACTGTTGTTACCGCATTTGTACAAAGTGGTTATAACACTGCAAAAGTTACAGATGGTGTTTTAAAGCAATTAGATGCTATGCATTTTCCCAAAGATGCGCACTATGTTGCTGCCGGGGATATAGAAGCCAGTCAGGAAAGTTTTGGTGGTCTGGGCACTATTATACTCATTACCATCTTTGGATTACTGGGCATATTGATCCTGGAATTTAAAACTTTCAAAGGCACATTGATCGTGTTGTCAGTAATTCCTTTAGGCATCATTGGCGCAGTGGCGGCATTGCTGCTCTCAGGAAATACATTTTCATTTGTTGCAGTGATCGGGCTCATAGCACTGATCGGTATAGAAGTAAAAAATTCGATCTTGCTGGTAGATTATACAGACCAGTTACGACGAGATGGTAAAACTATTAACGAAGCAATTGAAGAAGCCGGGGAAACACGTTTTATTCCTATCATCCTTACCACATTAACCGCAATTGGAGGATTGATTCCATTGGTGCTCGAAAGCAATCCATTGTATTCGCCACTGGCATTGGTGATCATCGGCGGCCTAATCAGTTCAACATTATTAACCAGGGTTGTTACTCCTGTGTTATACAAATTATTAGCGCCAAAAATTGTTCACTAAGTAATAGATGGTATGTGCCCGGCTGCAGCATACAAATTGTACATCGTTGCGTCGCACACTTGTACACTTAAACTTTGCCCGGCGAGCCGTGGGATTGAGCAAATTGTTTAATGCTCAAGGCTTGTAAATAAAAGCTTATAGCTATTCTTCAGTACAAGAGTGCGACGCAACAAAAGTTTAACAGCGATATACAGACCGGTAAAAAATTGGTTTAATTATATTCCATCACGGGATGACGTTGGAAAGGAATTTTATTCGTGTCAAATATATAACGATAGGTAACCATCAGGCGGCTTTGACTGCCGCCCAGGCTTTTATAAATATTTACCATTTTTGGGTTCCAGTCTGCTGCCCAACCCATTTCGTAAGACTCATACCAACCTTTTCCCTGAACCAGCAACGCCGCGCTTTTTATGAGATAGCTATCAATGCCCAACGCCTGGTACTTAGGCACTACGCCGAATGCAAGCCCGGTAGCCTTCTTGCAGGCTCCCCTTTTTTTCAACCATAGTAAGTGAAGTTTTTGCAGCAATCCAAACTTACCATTAAAGTGTTTAAAATATTGGTTAAGATCGGGTATGTTAATGAACATAGCGATAGGTTCTTCTTTATAATAAGCAAACCAAACCATGCGGGGGTCCATTATGGGTTTCATTTTTTTAAACAACACCATTACCTGCTCAGCGGTTATTTCTTTTGCTTCCCCATGTTGTGCCCAGGCTGCATTGTAAACTGTAGCAAATTCCTGTGCATGCTTCTGAAGATTGACTAAACTGATATGCCTTGCAGCATAGCCGGGTTTTGACGCAAATTTTGCATGGCGTTCTGTAAACCTTTCCGGTAAAGGGTCGTCTACAACCATGGCATAATAGTATTGGTTATAATAATTCTGGAAACCATAGCCTTCCAGTAATTGCTGATAATAAGAAGGGTTGTACGGCATGCCGTAAATGGGTTCCCTTTCGAAGCCTTCTACCATTAAACCCCACCATTTATCGCGGTCGCCAAAATTGATTGGTCCATCCATGGCTTCCATGCCTTTGCTTTGCAGCCACCGCTTCGCAGCATCGAATAACATATTGGCTGCCGGTTGATGATCAATGCAATCAAAAAAACCATAACAGCCTGTAGCAAATTCAGTTCCCTTATTAACGTATTTCGAATGTGTATAAGCTGCAATACGACCAATCAATTTGCCGTCATCACTTTTTAAGATCCAGCGGATTGTTTCACCGTATTTATAATGCTTGTTTTTTGTTTTATCGAACACTTCATTTACTTCGTTATCCAATGGACGAATATAATGTACATTGGATTCATTCATTATCACGTTCACCTTTATAAAATCAGCAGCTGCGGCAGCATTGTTAACTTCAATCAATTGCATAAAAGCCATTTTTTAAACCTAAGAGTGGCACAAGATATTTATTTTGCCGAATTTGCAACTAAACTTTACACAAAGCCTTTGTATGCGTTTTATAAGCCTTCCTGTTGTTTTTATCGTGTTATGCCTGTTTGCTGGTGCTCAGAAAAGCAAATATGACAGTATCCGGAAAATAATACAGCAGGATAGCATAGAGTACGAGCAACAGTTGCGGGATGCAGATCGCATAAAAAATCAAACAGATAGTCTGCTTGAAAGAGATCTTGGGCATATTGAAAGAATAACACCGGGGCCTGATAGTGTCACTGTTATTAACAATTTAAGAGCTTTGGCAACACAGGAATTGCAAAAACAACAGGAAGAGGAGACGAGGAAATATTATTTCTTTGTAGGGTCGTTGGTTTTCTTTTTACTTGCGGTGATTTTTGTTTTCAAAAGAAAACAGTTGAGGGGAGGAGATGACCTGAAACCATAGGCATCTCTATGGTTAACAACGATAAACAAAGTTATTTAGTTGCAGACTTTGTCGGCACAGCAACTGCTGGCAAAAGCTTCAGGCTTGGCTTTAAAAGCAAAACCCATACCCAATATGTAACCCATTGCCTCACGTAAAGCATCATTGCTTTTAAATTGCGGATTGGTGTTGATATCTGCATGCACTTCCATATCTACATCATACTGAATAAAAAGGTTGCACAGTTCATATGCAACCTCAATACTTTTCGCAACTTCCACCAGCATACGCTCTTTGATGTTGTACTTATGCCTGGTCTTTTCGTTGTGAATATACATGAAGCCGCCATTGTGTTCACGCAGAAAAACAATTACTGTTGCAAACTCGGTTTCTGCGCCTTTTACCTGGCTGTCCGTGCCAATGCATACTTTAAGATGTACACCTTTTGCAGATTCTTTTTTTATCGCCTCTTCTACGGCATCTTTGATGGGCAGGTGAATGGATTCACCATTAAATTTTCTCCAACGCATATGAATGAAGTTTTTCCAAGTTAAGCATCATTTACTGTACAAAAATGAAATCAGCATTATCTTCTTATTAACAGGAGTGGATAACGGCTATGAATTTACAACATAACAGGTAAGTTACTGCTTTGTTTATATAATTTTTATGAACCGGGCTGCAGAACAGGAATTGCGCTTTTGTTGCGTCGCACAATTATGCAGTTTTATTTCTGTCGACAGTCGACCGTTTTTCAGCAAGTACAAGTGTGCGACGCAAGAGGTGATGCCACAAATACAAATGCACGGCTCATAAAACAAAACCATATCTTTAAGTAAAGGATTTTGTATGTCATCATTCTTTATAGACCCCAACATTGCAAGGGCGAAAACAATACATACTGAGTTTTATACAAGCCTGCATTATTTTAATGAAGCGAAGGAGAAGATCTTTGCTTCGTCATGGCAATTCATTGGCGATACGGACCTGGTAAAAGAAAATGGATCTGCTTATCCTTTTATATTGTTAGAAAATTATTTGAATGAGCCATTGCTGATTACCAAAGACAGGGATGCTGCACTGCATTGCATGAGCAATGTTTGTACGCACCGCGGCAACTTAATGGTTTATGAGCCTTGCAAACTGAACCAGTTGCGTTGCAAATATCACGGCCGCTTATTTTCACTGGATGGAAAATTTATTTCCATGCCTGAGTTTAAGGAAGTCGAGAATTTTCCGACAGAAGCTGACAATCTTTACAGGTTACCCTTATTTCAATGGGGCAAATTATTGTTTACAAGTTTAAATACAACGGTACCTGCTGAAATGTATTTTAAAGAGATGATTGATCGTGTAGGTTGGTTGCCAATGGATAAACTGGAATACAGGCCTGACCTTTCCAAAGATTATCATGTAAAAGCAAACTGGGCATTGTATTGCGAAAATTACCTGGAAGGGTTTCATATCCCTTTCGTACATGCAGGTTTAAATGCAGTACTTGATTTTGGAGAGTATACAACGGAATTATTCCGTTACTGCAACCTGCAATTGGGTATTGGGAAAAAGGGTGATGTTTGTTTTGATTTGCCTGACGATTCTCCTGATTATGGTAAAGAAGTAGCCGCATATTACTTCTGGGTATTTCCGAATATGATGTTCAATTTTTATCCGTGGGGATTGTCATTAAATATTGTACAGCCTCTTGGTGTGAGTGAAACAAAAGTTTCTTTTCTTACTTACGTATTTGATGAAAGTAAATTGGGTGGTGGTGCAGGTAGCGGCCTCGATGAGGTGGAACATGAAGATGAAGAAGTAGTAGAGAATGTGCAGAAAGGAATTCGTTCCCGTTTTTATTCGCATGGAAGGTATTCACCTAACCGCGAACAGGGTACGCATCATTTTCATTCACTCATAGCAGCATTCATTCACTAAAAAATATACATGGGTTCAACTAAATCCTTTAACCGTACCATTGGATTTTCTACTGCTATATCTGTTGTGATCAGTGGTGTTATTGGCTCCGGCATTTTTATGAGGCCCGCAGAAATGGCTGGTCTTCTTGGTTCTCCCATGCTTATTCTTCTTACATGGATCATTGCAGGAGTTTTTTCCATCTTCAGCATAATGGTAATTGCAGAAGTTGGCGCCATGATGCCTGCAACAGGTGGCCAGTATGTGTTTATGGAAAAAATGTATGGAGATTTTTGGGCCTATTTATATGGCTGGGCAAATTTTGCAGTGATCAATACGGCATCCGGTGCGGGCATTACATTTATCTGCGCGCAATACGCAGAATATTTTTTTAAACTTCCGAAATTTTCACCGCAGGTGGAACAATCTGTCGTGCTGCATGTTCCATTGATCGGAGATATTTTACCACTGGAAAATTTCGGCGTGAAAGTTCTTACTGTTTTATTGGTGATATTATTTTCTTTCATTGCTTACAGAAGTACCAAACTCAGTGGTTCTATACAGGTGGTGTTTACTATAGCAAAAGTACTTGCGATAGTAATGCTGGTTGGCGGATTATTTTTTTCCGGTAATGGAAACTATAGCCACTTCATCACAAACTCACCCACACTTGTGCCTGCAGGTTTTGCATTAGTGGTTGCCATGGTAGCAGCATGTAATGGCGCATTGCAGGCATACGATGGAGCATATATGCTTGTGTATATGGCAGGGGAAATAAAAAATCCGGGCAAAACAATTCCACGCAGTTTAATACTGGGACTTTTAGTGTGCATGATCATTTACATGCTCATCACAGCAGCTATGATGTATATATTGCCGGTGCAGGATATGGCTGTATCGCAACTTGTTGCGTCTGATGCAGCAAGGATTGCCTTTGGCACAATTGGCGGTGGCATTATCGCCTTACTTATTTGCATATCAGTGCTTGGCCCAACAAACACAACCATATTAAGCGCACCACGCTTGACTTTTGCAATGGCAAATCATAGCAATTTTTTTTCATGGGCAGGGAAAATTCATCCCGCATTCAATACGCCCGGAAAAGCAATCATATTGCATTTGGTGTGGATGATATTAATGGTATTCAGTGGTTCTTTTAATATTCTTTCAGACATGTACATTTTTATGGTGTGGGTATTCAACATCATGCTCATGTATGGTTTATTTATTCTTCGTAAAAAAATGCCAGGTGCAGAACGTCCTTATAAAGTGTGGGGCTACCCGTGGATGCCGATCATAACAATACTTTTCAATGCTTTCTATTTACTGATCATACTGTACAACGATATCAATAATTATCTCAATGACAAAACACATATTATCAATTCTATATTCGGGCTGGCACTTACGGCGACAGGTATTCCATTGTATTGGTATTTTAAAAAAAGGAAAAAATAATTTGATTTTTGTGAGCCGGGGTTTTGTATTGCATGGCATCAACTCTTGCGTCGCACTCTTGTACGTACCGAAAAACCGTCGACTGTTGACGGTCGACAGGAATATAGCTGCACAAGTGTGCGACGCAACGAAAGCAATATTCATGTACAAAAGCCCGGTACATAAAAATACTACTCCATTATTTTTTTCCAGATTTCGGGAATGCGTTTAACCCATACGAGTTCTTTCTTTTTTACAAGGGCCTCATCTACGGGAGACCCAAAATAAGCCTTGCCACCTTCAAGATCTGAACCTACACCGCTTTGGGCAAATACTACAGCGTTTGCTCCAATGGTGAGTGTTTTACTTACACCAACCTGGCCCCAAAGTACTACGCCATCTTCTATGGTAGTTGCACCGGCAATACCAACCTGCGCTGCGAACAAACAGTTTTTGCCAACATTGGTATCGTGGCCAATATGCACCATGTTGTCTATCTTGGTTCCCGCACCAATACGTGTACTTGCGGTAACACCACGGTCGATGGTACAGCCAGCGCCAATTTCAACATCGTCTTCAATAACAACATTGCCACAACTTTGCATGCGCCTGTACCATACATCACGATTCTTTTTTGTGTTATAATAAAAAGCATCACTGCCAATAACAGTACCAGCCTGTATTACTACATTATCGCCGATCTCTGTATAATCCATTAATGAAACATTTGGATGAACGATACAGTTCTTACCTATCTTAACATCTTTGCCAATGAACACGTTAGGCATAATAACTGTCCCTGTTCCTATCGTTGCAGTACCACTTATTGATTTTGCAGCAGGCGTAAAAGGCCTGAAATGATTTACAATAGTTAAGTATGCTTCGAATGGTTCATTCACAACAAGTAAAGTTTTACCCGCTGGCACATTTACATTTTTATTGTTAATGATAATGTGCGTTGCCTCACTGTTAAGACATTTATCATAATACTTTGGATGATCAACAAAGCAGAGATCGCCTGCTTCTACTTTATGAATTTCATTGATACCATAAGCATTCATGGATGCATCGCCAATTACTTCTGCATTTATAAGATCAGCGATCCATGCTATGGTAACAGTTTGAGGAAATTTCATCTTAATAATTTTTACAAATGTAAAAGTGATTTGCTTTATATACTAATGTGTAATTGTGTTTGATGTTGACATGTTTTTCAACTACTGCTGTTGTTGCAGGAAGCGAAAGGATAGCTCAATAGTCAGTTTCAACAGCTTGTAACGCGTTTTAATGAAAAAAAATTTTTGAACTTTTTTTCTGGTTATAACTTGTGCAAAACTGTAAATCATTTTTGAAAAGCAATCATACATTTAAAAATGTTTGCAGCACATTCTATAAACGCATCTTCTAAGATGCTTTGTGTGTATAGGTTTCAGCGAATTGTAATTTTATTGTTCTTAAAATGCAATAAGCGATAACATAGACAAAATGAAAATTGTTTGCTTGCTTATGTTTATATAATTCACATTCAAAGAAAAAATGTTAATAAAATTGTTTGAAAAATTTTTTGTGTTAGAAAAAACAATTTATAATATTGTGATGGGAATTCAATTCCCTTTACTTACTAACCCATCCATATACAGAATCCCGCTTCGGCGGGATTTTTGTTTTTAGCATAAAACATGTGTATCAAACAGAAATATTTTGCAAATATTTTGCACGAAAACAACGGTGCTTTATTATGTTTGATATACCTGCTGCTGTTGTATAAAAGCAAACAACTTTGAATGAAACGCTACTTCATTGCATATAAACCTTATCTTGTTTTATCACAGTTTACTTCACAGTTAAATAAGCAAACGCTTGCAGATTTCTTTGATGTTCCTAAAAATGTTTATCCTGTTGGGAGATTAGATGAAGATAGTGAGGGCTTATTGATACTTACCAATGATGAGCAACTCAATCATCGTTTACTCAATCCATCATTCGCACATGAACGGGAATATTTTGTACAGGTTGATGGCGCAATAACGAATGAAGCAGTTCAGCAATTACAAAACGGCATTGAGATAAAACTTAATGAAAAGAATTATACAACAAAACCATGTAAAGTTGTTTTGTGTGATGAGGAGCCGGTATTGCCGGAAAGAAATCCTCCTATCAGGTTTAGAAAAGAAATTCCTGCAACATGGATAAAGATGATCTTAACGGAGGGTAAGAACAGGCAGGTGAGAAGAATGACGGCAAAAGTTGGCTTTCCTACTTTGCGTTTGGTAAGATACAGGATAGAGGGAATTGAACTTGCAAACCTTCAACCGGGTAAAATGACCGAGCTTCCACAAAAAACAATCTATAAAAAACTGTTCCATGAATGAAAATTATGAGGCTGTTAAAGATAATTTCCTGATCAGCACGGATAAAGAAAAACTGAATATTGACACCATATATAATTATATAGCTTTTGAATCTTATTGGGCACAAGGCATTCCACGGGAAGTTGTGGAACGATCTATTGCTAATTCTATTTGCTTTGGATTATATAAAGATGATCAACAAATTGGTTTTGCAAGGGTAGTTAGTGATAAAGCAACTTTTGCCTATCTCGCAGACGTTTTTGTTTTACCGGAACATCGTGGTAAAGGATTAAGTAAATGGATGATGGAAACCATTCATGCTCATCCAGAATTGCAAAACCTTAGAAGGTGGTGGTTAGGAACAAAAGATGCGCACGGCTTATATGAACAGTTTGGCTGGACACGTATAACTGAGGATGTGGCAAAACGGTTTATGCAAAAACATAACCCTGATATTTACAAAAAACAATAATGGATATTTTAGAGGTTGATATACTTGAAGTTTTCAATTTATCTATGGGAAAGATTGGGCGGATAAAATTTCCTGATGATAAATATCCTGTGGTTGGAATGATCATAAGATTTGATGATGAACTTTATAAAATTACTGGGGTTGTAGTGACGGTTAATCCTGTAAAATCTATCATTAATCAGGATTTTGATAATAATATTTATCATTGTAAAATTGAAATTGCTGAATTTAATTCTGAACGTACAAGTGAGTGACACAACGAAAGCTTAACAGCAGTACTAAAGCCAGCCAACAAACCTGTATTCTTCGTTTCCATATTTTCACATCTGCACATTTCCACATTAACTTATCTTCGCGCCATGGAAGCATTGTTGCAACAGATCGAGGATTACAAACAGGAAATTAAAGCTTACGAAGCTGCAGATGCAGCAGCTGTAGAAACATTCCGCATAAAATATCTGGGAACCAAAGGCATTGTAAAAGCTGTAATGGGTGAAATGAAGAATGTACCCAATGAGCAGAAGAAACAATTTGGACAGTTACTGAATGATTTTAAATTATTTACAGAAGAAAAATTTGAATCATTAAAGCAATTAACTGCAAATGGCCAGCAATCAGTTAGCGAAAAAATTGACTGGTCTTTACCCGGCGATTCTTTTTCTGTAGGCACGCGGCACCCGCTAACTATTGTACGCAACGAGATCGTTGCCATTTTTAAACGGCTTGGTTTTGCGGTTGCTGAAGGCCCCGAAATTGAAGACGACTGGCACAACTTCGGCGCTATGAATTTACCCGAAGACCACCCGGCCAGGGATATGCAGGATACATTTTACATCAATCAAAACCCCGCGTGGTTGCTGCGCACACATACCAGCAGTGTGCAGGCACGTGTAATGGAAAAACAGAAACCACCTATTCGTGTAATTTGCCCCGGTCGTGTGTACCGCAATGAAACCATCAGCGCAAGGGCACATTGCTTTTTTCACCAGGTAGAAGGTTTATATATAGATGAAAATGTAAGCTTTGCCGACCTCAAACAAACTTTATACTTCTTTGTACAGGAAATGTTTGGCAAGGATGTAAAAGTGCGTTTTCGTCCCTCCTATTTTCCATTTACAGAACCCAGTGCAGAAATGGACATCAGTTGTTTGATCTGTGGCGGTGATGGTTGTAATGTATGTAAACATACAGGTTGGGTAGAAATCCTCGGCAGTGGCATGGTGCATCCCAAAGTGCTCGACAACTTCAATATCGACTCCAATAAATATACAGGCTTTGCTTTTGGTATGGGAATAGAACGTGTGTGTCAGCTTAAATACCGCATCAATGACCTGCGTTTGTATTCACAGAATGATGTGCGGTTTTTGAAGCAGTTTACCAGTGCATTATAAAAGATAATTTTACGAGCCGGGCAGCAAAATTTATGGCATCGCCTGTTGCGTCGCACACTTGTACTTAATATTATTAAGGCAGCAATTTTTAAATTGCTGCTTTTTTTATTGCTGGCATACTTAGAATTTATAGTCTGCTTTAAATCTTATAATTTTATTTGCAGACAGTGCAGCCTGTTTGCGAAGGGGTGTTGCACCGGTTTTGATCATGTTCCCATAACAGGTTTGGTCAGGTAATGATCTGAGGCAGAAGTAATTCTATAAAAGGCCTTTTGAAAGGATAATTTAGCAGCGCAATAAAGAGCATTGTAATGAAAATTCTAAAGAGAATCCTTAAAATAAGTGGCATTGCAATTGGCAGTATTTTATTGCTCATGTTTTTATTGCCTATGCTTTTCCCCAATTTTGTAGCAGATAAAATAAAACAATGGGCAAACGGTGCTATTACAACTGAACTAAATTTTTCAAAGGCAAGACTTTCTTTTTTTAATCATTTTCCATCGCTCACACTTACGTTACACAATGTATCATTGATGGGTTCAGCACCTTATGCTAAAGACACATTACTGAATGCCGAGGAAGTAGCAATGGGTATCGATCTTTCTACAGTATTTTCAGAACGCATCCGCATTGATCAGGTATTTCTTACCGGGGCCAACATTTTTATAAAAGCAGATGAGCGTGGTGCCGCTAATTACAATGTTTATAAATCTGATTCTGCTGTTGCATCAACTTCCCCGGACAGTTCTGAGGCAGCCTTAAAAATTGAACGCATTCAAATAGACAATAGTAACCTTGCTTATGATGATCTGTCGATACCCATATTGATCACTGCACAGGATCTTGATTATGTTGGCAAGGGAGATTTAAGTAAATCCATCTTCGATCTTACTTCGAGCATAGAAGTAAAGACTTTTGACCTGGATTATGACTTTGCGCATTATATCAATTCAAAAACATTAAAAGCAAACCTTGTTACAAAGATCAATACCAATTCACTTGCTTTTGAGTTTACAAAAAATGACCTGCTGATCAATACACTTCCTGTTGACTTTATCGGGATGTTTGAATTTTTGCAGCAAGGTTATAATATGAACTTCGAAATTAACTCTACCAAAGGAGACCTGCATGATGTATTCTCCGCATTGCCACCGGAGTTCATGAGCTGGCTCGACGAAACAGAAGCCGATGGTAAAACAGAAATACAGGCGTATTTAAAAGGAAAATATATTTCGGAGCAGAATATAATGCCCGATCTCGGTTTTAAAATGACGATACGCGATGGTTATATTAATAACCAAAATATTCCTTCACCCGTAAAAAATATCTTCCTGAATTTTGATACCAAACTTCCATCTTTAAACACAGATAGTCTTTATGTCAATATTGATTCTATCTTTTTTAATATTGACAAAGACTATTTCAGTTCTATCATCAAACTCAATAATCTTAATAAGCCGGAAATTCATGCAAAGATCAACGGGGAAATGGATCTGGAGAAATGGGACAAAGCATTTGGTGTACAACCTTTCGATGTAAAGGGTAAATACAGTATTCATTTTACTGCAGATGGAAAATATGAAACCGCTGAAGTTGAAGAAGGTATCCGCAAAACAGGTACCGTAATTACCAGTATTCCCGTTTTCAATTTGCAGTCATCATTAACCAATGGGTATTTTAAATATGCCTCTTTGCCACAAGCTATTAATAATATCAGTTTTAAACTGAATGCTTCTAACACCGATGGCAAATATGAACACACCGATCTTTCCATTGAGCAAATCAATGCCAATATGCTCAATGACTACATAAAAGGTTATTTCAGGCTGGAAAATCTTACTACAGTTGATGCTGATCTGAAAGCATTGTTACACCTTGGCAACATAAAACAATATTACCCGCTTGACAGCATTGATCTAACCGGCGATTTGAATATTGATATTGTTTCTAAAGGAAGCTACGTTGCAGAACAAAAGCAATTTCCCGTTACCAAAGCAAATATTCGTCTCCAAAACGGAACTATCAAAACGAATTATTACCCCCAGCCAATTGAAAAGATCCAGGTAATTGCAGATGTAACGAATAGCAATGGCTCGCTTGCTGATACGAAGTTCAATGTACAACCAATTTCATTTGTTTTCGAAGGCCAGCCGTTTACTATTAAAGCAGACCTGCAGAATTTCGAAGATCTTAAATACGATGTTGTTTCTAATGGCACATTAGACATAGGAAAGATCTACAAGGTCTTTTCGCAAGAAGGTTTGGATGTAAAAGGTTTTGTCAAAACCAATCTTGTTCTACGAGGCCTGCAAAGCGATGCTTCTGCCGGCAGGTATGGCAAGTTGTATAATTCAGGTACAGCAGAATTAACAGATATTACAGTACAATCAAATTATTTTCCCAAGCCCTTTATTATAAAAACAGGTTTGTTTCGTTTTGAGCAGGATAAAATGTGGTTTGAAAAGTTTGAAGCAAACTATGGCAAAACAGATCTTACACTCAATGGCTATCTCTCCAATATTATCAATTATGCAATGCAGGATAATGCACCATTGAAAGGTAAATTTGATCTCAACACTGATCATTTGTTCGTTGATGAATTCATGGCGTATGCAGGAGACACTACTGCATCTGTATCAGATAGTTCAGGTGTTGTGATGATTCCCACTAATCTTGATCTTACCTTTAATGCTGCCGCAAAAAAAGTAACCTATGATAGTCTTGAACTCAACAATTTCAAAGGCGGAATGACCATCAGCAATGGTAAACTTATCCTCAATAAAACGGGTTTTGAGATCATTGGCGCAGCCGTATCTATGGATGCCACTTATGCAAGCCTTTCACCGCGGAAAGCAAGTTTCGATTATCATATCAAAGCAGACAGCTTCAATATAAAACGTGCCTATAATGAAATAAAGATCTTTCATGATCTTGCTACCTCAGCTTCAAAAACAGAAGGTGTTGTTTCACTCGATTATAAATTGAGTGGTAAACTTAATGCAGATATGCAGCCTGTTTATCCATCGCTCAAAGGTGGCGGAGTATTGTCTTTACAGGATGTACAGGTAAATGGCCTGAAATTATTTAGCGCGGTAAGCAAGGCTACCGATAAAGACAGTGTAAACAATCCCAATCTTAAGAAAGTAGATATCAAAACAACTATCGCCAATAACATCATAACACTCGAACGCACCAGGATGAAGGTCTTTGGTTTCCGCCCACGTTTTGAAGGGCAGACAAGTTTCGATGGCAAGCTCAATCTTACCGGCCGTCTTGGGTTGCCACCTTTTGGAATTCTTGGTATTCCATTCACCGTTATTGGTACGCAGGATAACCCGCAGGTAAAACTCCGCCGTGCAAAAGATTCGGATAAGATCGAAATGACAGAAGAGGCGCCTGACGAGGAATAGGTTTATGAGCCAGGCAGAAGTTTTTCATAGCGTCCCGGTTGCGTCGCACACTTCAGCTTTCATAATTTTATAATCAAATAACAAGTGTGATAATGTTATGTATTGTTTTTGATTGCACCTTGTTTACACTGCAGAATATTGATTCTTCAGTACAAGAGTGCGACGCAACAACAGCTGCATAAAAACAAAAAAGATGGGTTCATAAAATTACTTTCCACCTTTTACAGCTTCATTTGCTTCATTTTCTTCTTTGATGATACTACTATCTGTGGAAGGAGCTACTGTAATGGGAACGGGTGGCCCGTCTTTGGGGAAATCAAAAGAGTATGAAATGCTTACACCCTGGCGAACACGACGACCAATGATACCCGTGGTAACATCGAGGCTGCTTTTATTGAACACAATAGCCCTTAATTTACGATCATTTGACAGCACAAATTCAATAGAAATATCGGGTAGAAATTGAAAGTTGCCTGTTTGAACAGCTGAGCTGCTAAGGTTGAAATCGAGACCTGTACCAAGACTGATAATGACTTTATCGTTAAGAATGCTTTGGTTGACTTTTAAATTTACCACCTGCCTGTCAAGCCTGTTTTGCTGTGTGTTGGAAGTTCCGTACAATGAAGAACTGCTGTAAGTGGAAGTATTGATGTCAAACTTCAAACTCTTATCGCCGGTTATTTTTGTAAGCAGGCTGGATACAAGTTTATTAAGTTCGTTGGTGATCTGTTGAGAAATGGTATTAATGCCCGCCGTTTGTGCAATATTGCCTCCATTGCCTAATTGTCCATAAGGTGCGAAGGAACCAAACACGATCAGGAATGTTACCTGCTTGATCATCTCGTTGTCATCGTTCTTCATTTTTGCAAGAAAGAGTTGCAGGTTGTTGTCATTTTCAATAGGTGAACCATCAGGAAAATCAAAAGAGAATTTTATGTCGGGGTTGCTAAGGTTGCCGGTTAAATGGGCTATCACATACACTTCGCCACGATAACTGCTCACCGTGCTGCCCAGGTTGATGCCGGTATTGCTAAGCAGTTCGCCAAAGGAAACATTTGGTGCGGTATATAACGCATCAATTTTCATTTGTGCTTTATAAGGGTCGCCAGTCCATTCAATATAGTTACCTACATTTTTGCGCAGGTCGAATGGCTTGCGCAGGAAAGACTGAAAGTTGAAATTGTATCTTCCGCTTTCAATATTGTAACGCCCATTCATCGTCATGTTTCCTGCTGCAGGCACATTAATGCGCAGTCTGCCATTTCCGGTGGCGCTGATTACATCACCTGTTAACTGATCGAGAATTACATCTATCTGAGCTTTGTTATTTGCAACAAGATCAAGCGCTATATTAAGTTTGGTATCTGTTGTTTTTTTGGGTGCTACTACTTCAGTGCCATACTTTTTAAAAACAATAAAATCTGCATCTGTGCTTTCTTTTCCTGCAGAAGTAACAATTGAGATATGCGTGCTATCAACTGCTTCACCGGTAATATTCATTCGCATATTTTCCTGCGGCCCTTTAATACTAAGTGTGGCTTTTGCTATTGACTTACCATAGAACTGCTCGTTATCGTTTTGTTTTGTATCGAGTACCAATAATTTATCTGTAGCCATATCAAAATCGTACCGCATATTTTTAAAGCCTTCTTCATAAAGTATACCACGTACAGTACCTTTATTATTGGATCGGTCTTTTATTGAGAATCTGCCGAAATCAATTCCATCTTTTTTGAAAGTAAAGACTGCAGAATCTATAGTGTAATGCACCTGTGTATAATCTACGGTAAGCCCTGCATTTCGCAATGTTACCTGTCCCAATAATTGTGGTGAGCGGGGATCGCCTTTAACAGTAAGATCGCCTGTAGCAAGGCCTTCTATATCAGAAAAAATACCTTCCAGGAAATTATTTACATATGTTATCCTGGTGTCTTTCATATGCATGGTAGTACTTAAAGGCTCATTGATGGAATCTTTTATATTATAATATCCATCCAGGTCAAAACGGTAATCTTTATTATCAGCATTGGCTTTGAACAATATTTTTCCTGTTTCGCTACTGAATGAGCCATCAACTTTTAATATGCCAACAGAATCATCATCAAGCCTGAATTGCTCTACAGTTAAATTTGTTTGCGCATTGAATTTGGTATAAAAATCACGCAGGTATACAACACCATTGGCAAGCCCTTCTAATCTTGGGTTTGTAGTAACAAGTGAAGTAAAGTCTCCCATGTTTACATTCTTCATCCTTACTACAAGATTACTTGCACTCGTTCCTTCTTCCTCTTCTGTTTCAAAAGTTATTTGCTGAAAGCCCTGCGAGAATTTTACATTCTTCGCTGAAGCAAAATTCTTACGGATCACCAGTTCTCCTTCTTTTTCCAGTTCCCACTTTTTGGTATTTACAACAAAAGAAGAGGGTTGAAAATTGATACGTACCCCATCTTCCAATGTATATACATCTGCGTTAAGATCTGCATTGTTAAGTGTTTCACTGGCGCTGGTAGAAATATGTACAGCAGAATGATCGCTTGCCGATAAAATATTGAGATAAGTATTAGGGAAAAAGAGGCTGTCACCAATATAAATACGTTCCACATCACCTGTGAGGCGAAGACTGTCTGCGCTGCCAACTCCTTTTATGTTTCCATTCTCCAATTTATATTTATCAAACTTCGCAAACGGTATTTCTGCACGCAAATAAAACCCTGAATCCTTGTTGCTGGTGTTTACACCTCCTGAAAGCC
>JADMIO011701134.1_pt1 | contig 27458 bp, 24 predicted proteins | sample 8958161 | NCBI WGS metagenome assembly JADMIO01 (sample SAMN16585339, study PRJNA669376) | soil metagenome | isolation source: Crop rotation soil | place: USA: Cullars Rotation, Alabama | collected 2011
CGCGACAACTTGTCCACGTGGAATTCTAAGCTTAGGATCCCAATGTGCTGGAAAGGCGCCGCATCAGCGCCGCTTCGACGAAGTCGTGCGACAGGATCTCGCCGGACAGCGCGCCTTCGCCCGGAATCCGGCTCAGCGCGCAATGCTTCATGAAAGGCTCGACGCGGATGATCGCGTTGTGGCCCCAGTAGTGCGATTCGCCGAGCTGCCAGAAATGGAGGCCGGCGACGAAGAGCGGGCCGTAGACGCGCGTCGCGAACTGCTGGATGCGCGCGTACAGCGTCTCGCGTCCGAATGCGTGCGGCGCGGTCTGGATGATGCCGGCGTCCGGATGCGCTTCCATCAGCCGCATCAGCTCGACGAGGCAGCGCCCGCTCATGACGCTGTCGGCGTCGAGCACGACCATGTACTCGTAGCGCTTGCCCCAGCGCCGGCAGAAATCGGCGACGTTGCCGCTTTTCCGCTTGATGCGATGCTGGCGGCGGCGGTAGAAGATGCGCCCGAAGCCGTGCGTGCGGCGGCAGAGATCGAGCCACGCCTCGCGCTCGGCGATCTGGAGATCAGGCTCGCTCGAATCGCTCAGCACGAAGAAATCGAAGTGCTCGAGCTCGTCGGTGCGCGCGAGCGAATCGTAGGTCGCGCGAAGGCCCGCGAACACGCGCGCGACGTTCTCGTTGCAGATCGGCATCACGATCGCGGTGCGCGATTCAGGCGCGATCGGCGTCAGCAGCGCGCCGCGCGCGGAGATCGCGTAACGGTCGCTGCCGCGGAGCTGGATCACGAACCCTGCCATCGCGGTCCAGAATCCTGCCGAAACCCAGAGGAACAGGATCGCGAACAGCGCAAGGATCGCGACTTCGAGCGGCTGGCGACCGTGATACGGCAGCACGGCGGCCATGAAATCGGTCGCGTAGATCGTCTGCGCGACGATCAGCGCGAACAGCACGACGCGGCGAATCGTCGCCGCGCGCTGCCAGCGGCGGCGCTCGGGCGCGGAGCGATCGTCGGCCGGACCCATCGCGCGCTGGCGCCGGCGCCGGAGGAACGGAAACATCGCGCCGAGCCGCCACGGCTCGGGCGCCATCGACGCGCGCTGGATCGGCGGCGCCGAGATGAGCCGAAGGCCGCGGCGCGGATCGTCCTCGACGAGCGTTTCCGCGCGGTTTTCGAGGCCGCCGAGCGCGAGTCGCGTGCGCACCGAGGCGAATGCGGGCGTGTCCACGTCGACCGCGCCGCCGGCGAGCGTGCCGTGCACGCAGCGCATCGCGGCGGCGACGTCGTCCGCGTCGCCCGCGCACGCGCGCACGATCGCGCTGCGCTCGTCGCTCGCGAGCGCGAGCGCGCCGAGATAGGCCTCGCAGACGGCCGCCGGCGCGGCGTCGCGATTCAGCCGGGCGGGAGCGCGTAGCTCCATGTCTCCGAGACCGCGCTGGCGCTGCGCAAGGCGACGCGCAGCTCAACCGCCTTCGCATCGTCGTTGCGCTTGAAGTGGAGCTCGACGCGCGCGCCGCCGGTGTCGGGATTGCGGCGCACCGTGTGGCTGACGATCGTGCCGTTGGTGTCGGTCGACGCGTCGACGTCGAGCGGCGCGTCCGCGGGCAGCGCGTCGAGCATCGGGCCCTCGAAGTCGATGACGAAGCCGAGGCTCGCGTCGGGTTTCGGACTGTAGCCCTTGCCGCGCAGCGTGTCGGCGACCCACGCCGTCGACGGGCGCGTCGGATCGTCCTTCTGCCAATGCACGCGGTAATGCAGGTCGATCGGCTGCTTCGGCGCGGGCGCGGTGTCGGAGATCCAGTACGCGACGATGTTGTCGTTGGTCTCGTCGGGCGCCGGAATCTGCACGAGCTCGACGCGGCCCGGACCCCATTCGCCGATCGGCTCGACCCACGCGCTCGGATGCGCGGCGTAGCGCGTCGAAAGATCCTGGTACGCGTCGAAGCGGCGCTGGCGCTGCATGAGGCCGAAGCCTTTCGGACTCTGCTGCGCGAACGACGTGACGAGGAGGCGCTTCGGATTCACGAGCGGGCGCCAGATCCATTCGCCGGTGCTCGACTGGATCGAGAGCCCGTCCGAATCGTGCACTTCCGGCCGGTAGTCGCTGCCGCCCGCCGGCTGGTTCGAGCCGTGGAAGAACATGCTCGTCAGCGGCGCGATGCCGAGCTTGCCGACGTTGTCGCGAAGGTAGATGCGCGCGGTGACTTCGACGATCGAATCGGTGCCCGGCGTGAACGCGAAGCGATAGGCGCCGGTCGCGCGCGGCGAATCCAGCAGGCCATAGAACACCAGCGCGTCGGACTTCGCATCGGGCTTCTCGAACCAGAACTCGACGAAGCGCGGGAACTCCTCGCCCGATGCGAGCGCGGTGTCGATCGCGAGGCCGCGCGCGGAGATCCCGTACATCTGTCCCTTGCCGAGCGCGCGGAAGTAGCTTGCGCCGAGGAACGCGAGCACGTCGTCCTTGTAGACCGGCAGATTCAGCGCGTAGTGCACGTTGAAGCCGGCGTAGCCGAGGCCGTCGGTCGAGGCGGGATCGATGCCGCTCCGCGAGTAGTCGAAGAGCTGCGCGTTGAACGGAATCTCGACGGGCTTGCCCTTGACGATCTCGTCGAGTTTCACCGGCCGGTCGAAGAGCCAGCCCTCGTGGAAGAGCTCGAGCTCGAACGGCAGCTTCGCCGCGCGCCAGCGCGAGGCGTCCGGCTTGAAGCGGATCGAGGCGTAGCGGTCGTGATCCATATGCTGCAGCGAGCCGGGGAGGTTCGTGCCCGGGTCGTTGTAGGCCGCGTCGGCGAGCGCCTTCGCGCGCGCGTCGACGTCGCCGAAGCCGAACGCCGCCGGCGGGGGCGCGGCCGCGAACGCGCGCGCGCCGCCCGCAAGCAGGGCAAAGGCAAGCAAGGCCGTGTTCGAGCGAGTCGGCATCCGCACAACCAGTCAGGGGTTCGGGGATGCTAATGCGAGTTTCGTTCATAACTTGCAAAGGCACCCGCGGCGGTTCATCCGGCATTCGGGTCCTCGCCGGCATGCGCGCGCAGTTCTGTAATATCGGCGGACACGGAGCGAATCGATCTCGCATCGCTGGGAGGGTGGGTTGCGCCTGTCGGTACGTCGGACCGTAGCGGTCGCTCCGGGCGGAACGGTGCGGCACCTCGGCGCGGTCGCGATCACGCTGGCTCTGCTCGCGCTCGCTGCCTGCGCGACGTACGCGCCGGCGCCGATCGAGCCCGCGAAGACCGCCGACGCGTTCGCCGCGCGGCGGCTCGATGCGCCGGTGGTTCGCGACGAGGTCGCGCGCGTGCTGCCCGAGGCCGCCGAATCGTGGCCGCCGGCCGCGTGGGATCGCGCGCACCTTCTCGCCGTCGCGCTCGGCGGCAACGGCTCGCTCGCGATCGCGCGCGCGGAGGTCGAGGCGGCCGTTGCCGCGAAGATCACCGCGGGCGAACTACCGAATCCGACGCTGGGTCTTGAGGCCGAATACGCCAGGCGCGAGCCCGACCAGTGGCTCTACGGCGTCAGCTTCGATTTCCTGCTGCCGCATCGCTCGGTGCGCGCGATCGATCTCGACGTGGCCGAGCTCGGTGGCGCCGGCGCGCGCGCCGACCTGATGGAGAAGACGTGGGACGTCCGTCGCGCGCTCGTCGCGGCGCTCAGCGATCGCGAGAGCGCGCACCGCCGGCTCGACGCGACGACGCGGCTCGCCGATGCGCAGGATCGCCTCATCGCGCTGCAAAAGCGGCGCGTCGACGCGGGCGAGGATGCGCCGACCGATCTCAACGCCTCGCAGGCGGCGCGGCTCGACATCGAGCAGCAGGCGGCCGGTGCGCGCGCCGATGTCGTGACGGCCGATGCCGCCGTCGCGGCCGCGCTCGGCGTGCCGGTCGCGGCGCTCGACGGCATCGCGATCGCGTGGCCGGAATGGGGCGCGCCGCCGCCGTTCGCGGACGACGGCTTCGCGTCCGCGCGCGAGGCGGCGCTCCTGTCGCGCGCCGATCTCGCCTCGGCGATCGATGCGTATGCCGTGGCCGAGAAGAAGCTCGAACGCGCGGTCGCGCGGCAATATCCCGAGGTGTCGCTGAAGCCGGGTTACTACTGGGATCACGGCATCGCGAAGTGGCCGCTGGAAGTCGACTTCGCATTGCCGGTCTTCAACCGCAACGAGGGCGAGATCGCCGAGGCGAAGGCCGCGCGCGAAGTCGCCGGACGGAAGCTGCTCGCGCTGCAGGCGGACATCTACGGCGAGGTCGATGCGGCGCTGCGCGCCGATGTGGTCGCGTCCGAAAGCCTCGACGCCGCGCGCCGGCGCGGCGATTCGCTGCGGCAGCAGCTCGCGCATGCCGACGCGGCGCTGAAGCTCGGCGCCGGCGACAGCATCGATCGCACCAACGCCGAAGTGCTCGTGCTGCGCGCCGAGCTCGAAGCGGTGCAGGCGAGCGCTCAGCGGCAAGCCGCGCGTGATGCGCTCGAAGATGCGCTCCACGCGCCGCTGTCCGGGCCGGAGCTCAAGTTCGCGAACGCGTGGACGGTGGCGGATTCTGGAGCAGGGCGATGAAGAAGCTGGGATTCGGGATTCCGATCGTGATCGCCGCGATGGCTGCCGCGTTCGCGACGTCAATCGCGCTCGCGCAGGACGACGATGACGACGCGCCGAAGAAGACGCAGAGCGCGGCGCCGGCCGCGAAGCCGGCTGCGGCGAAGCAGGACGACGACGCGCCGAAGAAAGCCGCGCCGCCCGCCAGGGCCGATGACGACGATGACGACGCCGCGAAGAATGGTGCGGCAACGATCCCGACATTGAACAAGGAGCAGCGTGACGCAGTCGGCATCGCGGTCGCGCGCGCGATCCGCGAGAAGCCTTCGGAGCGCGTCGCGGCGTTCGGCGAGGTGGTCGATCCGTCGGCGCTGATCGGCGATCTCGGCGAGCTCGACGCGGATCGCGCGGCCGAGCGCGCGGCGTCGGCCGAAGTCGCGCGGTTGCAGGGTTTGTACAAGGCCGGCGCGAGCGCATCGCTCAGGAATCTCGAGGCGGCGCAGGCCGAGCAGGCGCATGCGCACGCGCAGGCGGAAGCGGCGTCGTCGCGTTTCGCGTTGCGCTGGGCGCCGGTTGCGTCGATGCCGGCGGCGCAGCGGCAGAAGCTGATCGAGAGCGTCGGCGCCGGCAAGGGTGCGCTGGTCCGCGTCGATCTGCCGGGCCGGCAAAGTCTCGGCAGCGTGCCGCAGGCCGCGACGCTCGACATCGACGGCGTCACCGTGAACGCGCGCGTGCTCGGCGCGCTGATGCAGGCGAACGCATCGCAGAGCGCGAGCGTGCTCGCCGCGATCGACGCGCCGCCGTCCGGCCTCGCGATCGGCGCGCGCATTCCGGCCTACGTCGTCTGGGACGCGCGCGCCGGGTTTCTCGTGCCGCGCGGCGCGCTGATCTACGAGGAAGGCGGCGCGTTCGTCTATCACGAGCTCGATGCGAAGCCTGGCGATGAGAAGACGCAATACGCACGCAAGAAAGTCACGCTGCTGATGCAGAGCGGCGACGGCTGGCTCGTCGACGGTCTCGACGACGACGATCTCGTCGTCGTGCACGGCGCGGGCGTGTTGTGGTCGCTCGAAGGCGTCGGCGCGATTCCGGAGGACGACGATGACTAGTCGTCGCCTCGCCGCGGCGTTTCCCCTCTCCCGCTCCGCGGGAGAGGGTAGGGTGAGGGCAACCTCGGTTCGCCGCACCGCGCGTGAGCAAAAGCTCCCCTCACCCGGCCTGCGGCCGGCCTCTCCCGCACGCGGGAGAGGCGAAACGCCGCGTTTTTCGGCGAGCAACAGCTGATGCTCGCTGCCATCGTCCGCTCGTCGCTCGCGCACCCGCGCATCGTCACCGCGCTCAGCGTGCTGATCGCGGTGCTCGGCGCCGCCGCGCTGCTCGGCGCGCGCTTCGACGTGTTCCCGGATTTCGCGCCGCCGCACGTGCTGGTGCAGACCGAAACGCCCGGCCTCGACGCGACGCAGGTCGAAGCGCTCGTCACGCGTCCGCTCGAAGGCCTCCTCGCCGGTACCGAGAACGTCAAGACGGTGCGCTCGACGTCGGCGCAGGGTCTCTCGGCGATCCGCGTCAACTTCGATCGCGGCGGCGATCCGTACCGCCAGCGCCAGGTCGTCACCGAGCGCCTCGCCGAAGCGGGCGGCTCGCTGCCACAGGGCGTGAGCCCGCCGCAGCTTTCGCCGCTGTCCTCGTCGATGGAATACCTCGTCCATTTCGGCTTCACGAGCGACACGCTCTCGCCGCTCGAACTTCGCGATCTCATCGAGTGGGTCGTCAAGCCGCAGATCCTCGCCGTGCCCGGCGTCGCGCAGGCGCAGATCTTCGGCGGCGAGGTGCGCGAGCGGCGCGTCGAGGTCGATCCGCTGAAGCTCGCGGCCTACAGCCTCTCGCTCGAAGACGTCGCCGAAGCGACGCGCCGCGCGACGGAGCTGGTCGGCGGCGGCTACATCGAGACGACGACGCAGCGCATCGTCGTGCAGGCCGAGGCCGCAGGCGCGACGCCCGAAGCGCTCGCGGCGGCCGTGATCGCCACGAAGGACGGCACGGCGATCCGCCTCGGCGATGTCGCGAAGATCACCGACGGCGCCGAGCCGCGTTTCGGCGATGCGATGATCGGCGGGAAGCCCGGCATCCTCGTCGAGACGTCGACGCAGTTCGGCGCGAACACGCTCGAAGTCACGCGCGCGCTCGAAGACCGGCTCGATGCGCTCGCGCCGCAGCTGAAAGCCGAAGGCGTGCAGTACCATCCGGCGCTGCTGCGGCCTGCGAGCTTCATCGAGAGCGCGATCGAGAAGCTGCGCAACTCGCTGCTGATCGGCGCCGTGCTCGTCGTCGCGTTGCTATTGGTGACGCTGCGCGACTGGCGCGGCGCGCTGGTGTCGTTCTCGTCGATTCCGCTCGCGCTCTTGACGACGGTGTGGATCCTCGAGACGTTCGGCCTCAGCCTCAACACGATGACGCTCGGCGGGCTCGTCGTCGCGCTCGGCGTCGTCGTCGACGATGCGGTCATCGACGTCGAGAACATCCTGCGCCGCATGCGCGCGGCGGGCGCGAATTACGACGTGCGCTCGCTGTTCACGCTCGCGTCGCTCGAAGTGCGCCGGCCGGTGTTCTACGCGACGGCCGCGGTCGCGGTCGCGTTCCTGCCGATCCTGATGATGTCGGGCCTGCAGGGCGCGTTCTTCCGGCCGCTCTCGATCGCGTTCCTGCTCGCGGTCGGGCTGTCGCTGCTCGTCGCGATGAGCGCGACGCCTGCGCTCGCCGCGATCGTCATGCAGAACCACACGCCGCGACCGGAAGCCGCGTTCCTCGCGCGCTGCAAGCGCTGGCAGCTGCGCACGATCGAAGGCTTCGACCGCCGGCCGCGCCTGCTGCTCGGGCTCCTGATCGCGACCGGCGTGCTCGGCATCGTGCTGCTGCCGCTGCTCGGCGCGCGCCTCTTGCCGGATTTTCGCGAGAACTACCTGATCGCGCACACGACGCTGCGCCCAGGCATCTCGATCACCGAGACGGCGCGCATCAGCGAGAACATCTCGACCGCGCTCGCGCGGATTCCCGGCATCAAGAGCGTCGCAGCGCAAATCGGCCGCGCCGAGAACGGCCAGGATCCGGACACGCCGAACAAGACCGAGATCGAGGTGCAGATCGATCCGACCAGCGGCCACACCGCGACCGACATCGACGCCGCGATCCGCGACGTGTTCGACGACTATCCGAACGAGCTCACCGAAATCTACTCGGTGCTCGCCGAGCGCATCGGCGAGACGCTGTCGGGCGAAAGCGCGCCGTTCTCGGTCAGCGTGTTCGGCGCCGATCTCGATGTCGACGACAAGGTCGCAGGCGAGATCGCCGAGGTGCTCGAAAAGGTGAAGGGCAGCGGCACGGTGCGGCTCGTCGTGCCGCCGCGCCAGCCGGAGCTTCGCGTCGCGCTGAAACCGGACGCGCTCGCGCTCTATGGTCTCTCGGCCGGCGAAGCGCTCGACACGATCAACGCCGCGTTCCATGGCAGCCGCGTCGCGGCGATCCAGCACGCCGATCGCACCGTGCCGATCGCGATCCGCATCGCCGGCGCGATCAACGATCCGCACGCGGTCGGCGCGCTGCTCTTGCGCAGCCGCGACGGCGCGCTGGTGCCGCTCGGCAAGGTCGCCGACATCCAGACGATCACGGCGCGCAGCATGATCGATCACGAGGACGGATTGCGCCGGCAGATCGTCGTCGCGACGCCGAAGACGAACGATCAGGCCGGCTATGCCGAAGCGGCGCGAAAGGCGATTGCGCAGAAGGTGGCGCTGCCGGCCGGCGTGTATCTCCGCTACGGCGGCGCGGCCGAGACGCAGACCGAAGCCGCGCACGAGCTGCTGCTGCATTCGGCCGCGGCGTTCGTGCTGATCGTGTTGCTGCTCGGGCTCGCGTTCGGGCACGTGCGGCATGTCGTGCTCGTGCTCGTCGCGCTGCCGTCGACGCTGATCGGCGGCGTCGCCGCGGTCGCGCTCACGGGCGGCACGCTGACGCTCGGCGCGATGGTCGGCTTCGTCGCGCTGTTCGGCATGGCGGCGCGCAATACGATCCTGCTCGTGTCGCATTACGATCATCTCGTGCGCGAGGAAGGGCAGGCGTGGAATCTCGCGACGGCGTTGCGCGGCGCGGAGGAACGCCTGACGCCCGTGTTGCTGACGGCGCTCCTGACTGCGCTTGCGCTGTTGCCGGTCGCGCTGCAATTGAAGCAACCCGGGCATGAGATCGAGGGGCCGATGGCGGTCGTGATTCTCGGCGGGCTCGTGTCGTCGACCCTGGTCAGTTTGCTGCTGATTCCGCCGCTGGCGGCGCGGTGGTTGCGGCCGGGCTAGCGTGCCTTTCCCCTCTCCCGCTTGCGGGAGAGGGCAGGGTGAGGGCAAGCGTGGTTCACCGCGTCCTATCGCCGCTTTCGGCTCGGCGGCTCAAGAATCTCGGCGGACAGATAGATCGTCTCGATCTCGCGATCCACGCTAATGAGATAGCGTCGGCCTTTGACGAATCCGATGCGTTCGAGCCACGCGCCGGAAAGGCGGATCTCCGGTACTTCGCGGCGTGCTGGTTGCGCACGATTGCTTGGAACGTTGCCCAGCTTGCGCGCGGTGACCTTACGCCACGATTGCGGAAGACGTATACGCTCGCGCGCCTTCACGTGTGTGGGTTCCGCGCGCACAGGCGTATGTGTGCGTGAAGCCGATTTGCGAGTCATGCGGCGATTCCTGCGTCCGGAGTCACCGCTTGATTCGGGGGTGACGAGCCGCGCAGGCCTAGCAGACCGGTGACCCAAGGGGCCGGCGAGCTCCGAAGAGCTCACCTACGCGGCCCGCCGCAGAACGCGCGAGCACACGCCGCGCGCTCGCGGCAACTGCCGGTCTGCGTGCGGGCTCGGGTCAAACGGGGCTGCTAGACCCCTGCCTCGTTGGAGGCGCGTTGAGTTTAGACGAATCCGGCGGCGCGCGGGTTGGGCGCAAATGCGAACGGTGAGGCAAGGTTGGCTATTCTTGTCTTCATGAGGCTGCTAATTCCCGCGAATCGCCTTCGCAAGATACCCAAAAGCGTACGCATAGCGCACGAGTACTGTTTCTTCCTTCACGATGAGTTTGTGCGAATGCTAGTCGAGTACGGTAAGGCAGGCGCGCACCGAATTTCGTTCAAATTCGCAGATAAAGTGCAGTCGAAAAAGTTCGCGAAGTTCGCCAAGAAGCACAATGCGCTAGCGGCTATGCGGGAGCTCGGGCTCAACTCTGAAGCGATGCGCGTTGTGATGAACTCAATCACTATGGCCATAGTGTCTGATTGTGCACACCACGTGTACGAGGCTTTGCGATGCCTCGAAAAGCGGAAGGTTGTAGTAGGCCTCAATTTGCTTCGCAAACCTCTGCTCGAGAGTTTGACCTACCTGTCATGGATAGTGGCGGACGAAGGTGACTTTTACTCGGCCTTTGCGTCCGGCGATCCGGGTAAGATTCGACCGAAGATAGTTGGAAATCGCCGTAGGGAAATCTTCGAGAAGGCGATCAGTGAGACTGAACTGAAGGGCATCGTTACGGCGGACGAAATCGTTTCTACTGTATTCGATCCGGCAGACGAGGGTGGGTTGTACCTGTTTCTTCAGCACGCTGTGCATCTAGTCACAGTCGAACGTATCGAGATCCGCACTTCGCCAGAAAATTTCAACTTCATATTCAAAGATCCTAACGACGATGACGTATATGACGCTTTGTACGCGAGCCTGCCGCTGATTTTGCTGTATATGGCGCAATTGATATTGGTTTTGTACGAGCGAATCAAGCCAATGGATGCCGGTGCGAAGAAGTCGTTTGTGTATCGCAGCATCACGGGCTTCTCCTACTTGCATGACGGAGGGGCCGATGAACTGGCCGACGTAATGGAGAAGAATCTCTCAAGTCGGCTTAAGTGTGGCGCGTGTGAGGCGCCGCTGAAAGTCACGCGTTACAACGCGCTTCGCCTACTACTCACCGATTCGTTTAGATGCACAAGGTGCAGGCGAAAGCAGCTGTTTGCGTTCTCGTGGATTTTTTGACACGGCTCGGACCAAGGGCAATTTCTAAAGCGCGCAGGTGACTTTGGCTTTCGTTAGGGCGACCCTTCCGACGTATTCATATCGAGCTTGAGACAATGAGTGCAATTGACGTTGCTGCCAAGCCCAACCGCGGCTTTCGCTACTACGACCTCCTCGTCGGCGGCATGGTCGCCGTCCTCCTTTGCTCGAACCTCATCGGCCCGGCGAAAGTCTGCACGATCTCGCTCCCGCTGATCGGTGCCCTCAGCTTCGGCGCCGGCAATCTCTTCTTCCCGGTCAGCTACATCTTCGATGACGTGCTGACCGAGGTGTACGGCTACGCGGGCTCGCGCCGCGCGATCTGGGCCGGCTTCGGCGGATTGATCTTCGCGAGCTTCATGTCGTGGGCGATCCTCGCCATGCCGCCGAGCCCGATCGAGCCGTTCAACGCGAAATTGCAGCCGGCGCTCGAGACGGTGTTCGGCGCGACGTGGCGCATCGCGCTCGCATCGATGGTCGGCTACTGGGTCGGCGATTTCGCGAACTCGTACGTGATGGCGAAGATGAAGCTCTGGACGCGCGGGCGCTGGCTGTGGACGCGCACGATCGGGTCGACGCTCGTCGGCGAAGGCATCGACAGCCTGACGTTCTATCCGATCGCGTTCGCGGGCATCTGGGAAGGACAGACGCTCGCGAAAGTCATCGCGTTCAACTGGACGATGAAGGTGACGGTCGAGATCGTGCTGACGCCGCTGACGTACGCGGTGGTCGGATTCCTGAAACGACGCGAAGGCATCGACACGTTCGACGACGCGACCAACTTCACGCCGTTCAGCCTGCGCAGCGAAGGCGACGTGCGGACGTATCGCTAGACCGCCTCACTCGATCAGCTCGCCGCCCCAGTCGGCAGGATCGGCGTCGGCGATCGTCTGCGACAGCTTGAAGTCGTGCCCGAACGGTGCGCGCAAGGTCGCCTGGCGTTCGCCATAGGGATAGTCTTCCGCAGCAAGAATCGTGGTCGCGCCGAGCTCGATGGCGTGCGCGAGAACGTCGTCCAGATCGTCGACGCGCAGCATGATCGATGTGGGCGGATCGACGACGGGTCCGTGCGCCTCGGCGACGACGAGCGCGCCGTCGCCGTAGACGAGCTGCACGCGATGATCGGCGATGCGAAGCCGCTCGCGAAAGCCGAGCGCTTCGACGAGCCATCGCGCGGCGCCGAGAACGTCTTCGACGCGCAGCACCGGAATCAGATCCGCGGGAGGTATCGATCGGTTCGTTCGCAGCGTCATTCGGCGATCCCTCGGGACACTCACGCTCGCTTTCGAATCATCATGTGCGTCGCGCGCTCGCCCGCGATCGATTCGTCGACGCCGTAGCCGAGCGCATGCAGATCGATGTCCCGCATGAGGTTCTCGCCGGCGCCGAGCAGCACCGGTCTCACGGCGAGATGCATCTCGTCGACGAGCCGCGCCTTGAGGTATTCGCGGACGGTCGCGACGCCGCCGCCGAGGCGTACGTCGCGTCCGCGCGCTGCGGCCTTCGCCTGCGCGAGCGCCGATTCGATGCCATCGGTGACGAAGTGGAACGTCGTGCCGCCCTGCATCGCGAGCGGCGCGCGCGCATGGTGCGTCAGCACGAACACCGGAACGTGGTACGGCGGCTCGTCGCCCCACCAGCCTTTCCAGGTGTCGTCGGGCCAGTCGCCGCGCACCGGGCCGAACATGTTGCGGCCGAGGATCCAGGCGCCGAGATTTTCGAAGCCTTTCTCGGCCATCTGGTTGTCGACGCCGCGCTCGCCTTCGCCGAGGCCCTGCATGCGCCGCCAGAAATCGGTCGGGAAAAACCATTCCATGATCTCGGGGCCGCGCACGCCGAGCGGGTTTTTCAGGCTCTGGTCGGCGCCGGCGCCGAAGCCGTCGAGCGAGAGGCCGAAGCAATGGACGCGGAGTTTCGACATCGCGTGCTCCAATCTAGCCCGCGCCGACGCCGGTCGCGTCGATGGCGCTCAGCGACTGGATCAACGCGCCCTGGTTCCACGCGTCCCAGCCTTCGACGATCCTGCCGTCGCGGAACTTCATCCAGGTGAGGCCGCGGAAACCGACGCGCTGGTGCGAGGCGGGAATGCCGAGGTCGTCGCCTTCGTGCGTCGCCGCGACGTTCCAGCGGATCACGGCGTTGTCGCCGTCAGCGATGATTTCCTCGACGCGCACGGCGAGATCCGGAAACGCGCCGAGAAGCTGCGCGCGAACGGCCTTGAACGCGGCCGGACCGCGGACCTCGGCGCCTTCCATGTGGCCGACCGAACCTTCGGCCATCAGCGCGTCGATCGTCGGCTCGCCGGATGCCGTCCAGACTTCCTCGAACCAGCGGCGCGCGAGCGCACTGACGTCGTGGGCCATGGAGCCTCCTTCGCACGTGGCGTCTGAAGCACGGGCGAGCGAGGTTACAGGACTTTCGCGACGGAACCTACGAGGACGACAGCACGAACGTATTGCCCTCGCTGTCGCGGATCTTCGCGAACGTGCCCCACGGTTGCGCGGTCGGCGGCTCGGCGATCTCGACGCCGCGCTGCGCGAGCTGGCGGCAGGTCGCCTCGACGTCGTCGCAGGCGAGCGAGCCGTTGAAGAACGTGCCGATGCGGTCCTCGTGGCCTTCGGGCGTGAACAGCACCATGCGCGTCGTCGAGCTCGCGATGCGGAGCTCGATCCAGCGCTGGCCGGGGCCCATCGGCTGGTCGGTCGCGATCGCGAAGCCGAGCTTCTCGGTGTAGAACTCGAGTGCGCGCTGCTGGTCGCGGACGGGAATGCCGACGAACTTGACGTGGGTGATCATGAGGTTCTCGACGAGCGATGCCGCGGCGTGCGGCTCGCCGGGATTATTGCGCGGGCGGCGGGTGCGCCGTACCGATCGTTGCTATAGCATTGATCGCCATGAGGCGCTATGCGATCGATGCGTACGTCGTCGACGTGCTGATGGCCGATCTCGTCGGCCACGACCGCACGCCGGCGGCATTCGTCGTCTACCTCTGCCTTGCCTGCGAGGCCGAGCGCAAGGGCGCGCCGTCAGTCGCGATGAGCCTGCAGGACATCGCCGTGCGCACGGGCCTCGCGAAATCGACCGTGCAGGCCGCGATCCGGCACCTGAAGCAGCGCGGCCTGCTCGATGCGACGGTCGCCGCGACCAGCGATGCGCCGGTTCGCCGCGTTGCGCGTCCCTGGGCCGCTCGACGCGCGGGCATTACTTGAGATTGGCCTCGAACAACTTGTAGATCCGCTTGTACTCGTCAAGCCACGAATCCGCGTGGACGAAGCCGTGGCGCTCCATCGGATACGGCGCGATCTCGAAGTTGTCCTTGTGCAGCTCGATCAGCTTCTGGTAGAGCCGCGCCGAATCCTCGAACAGCACGTTGTCGTCGATCATGCCGTGCGCGATCAGGAGATGGCCCTTGAGCCCGTCGGCGAACTCGATCGGCGAGGAGCGCTCGTACGCGATCGGATCGATCGACGGATCGTTGAGGATGTTCGACGTGTATTCGTGGTTGTACTGCGTCCAGTCGGTGACGGGACGGAGCGCGGCGCCCGCCTTGAAGACGTCCGGCGCGCGGAACATCGCGATCAGCGTCATGAAGCCGCCGTACGAGCCGCCGTAGACGCCGACGCGGTTCGCATCGACCGAATAGTTCTTCTCGAGCCAGTGCACGCCGTCGACGAGGTCCTCGAGCTCGGGATGTCCCATCTGGCGGTAGATCGCCGTGCGCCAGTCGCGGCCGTAGCCTTCGCTCGCGCGGTAGTCCATGTCGAGCACGACGTAGCCGCGGTCGTTGAGCAGGTTGTGGAACATCTGCTCGCGGAAATAGTACGGCCACTGCTCGTGCACGTTCTGCGTGTAGCCCGCGCCGTGCACGAAGAGGACGGCCGGATATTTCTTCGACGCATCGAAATCCTTCGGCACGTAGAGCTTGGCGTAGATCGGCTGCTTCACGTGCGTCGACGGCACTTCGACGATCCTGAGCTCGGGCCACGCGATCGCCTTGTATTCGGGCGTGCGCGTGTCGGTGACATCGCGCGCGGCGCCGCCGTCGGCGGAGACGACCGCAAGCTGCGGCGGCAGGTAGGGGCCCGAGCGCAGCAGCGCAACCTGCTTGCCGTCCGGCGAGAGCCGGAACTCCTGCAGGCCCTTGACCGACGAGATCCGCGTCAGCGCGCCGCCGCCGACCGCGACGCGATAGACGTCGTAGTCGTACGGCGTCTCGGCGTTCGCCTTGACGTAGAACCACTTCCCATCGTCGGACACGACCGGCGCGGAAACCTCGAACGTGCCGTGCGTCAGCGCATTCGCCCTGCCGCCGGGCGATTTCGCGTAGAGCGCTGCATAGCCGGTTTCCTCGGAGACGTACCAGAGGGTCCTGTCGTCCTTCTCCCAGCCGAACTCGTTGAAGTTCCAGTTGATCCATGCGGGATCGGTCAGGCGATGCTGCGTGACGAGCTTGTGCGCGCCGAAGTCGACGGTCGCGATCCAGCGGTCCTTGTTGTCGATCGCGCGGATCTGGATCGCGACGTTGCGCCCATCGGCGCTCCACTCGACGCCGCCGCCGCCGCCGTCCTCGGCGCTCGACACGATGCGGATCGCGCGCTCCTTCGGCTTGTCGTCGGCCTTCTTGTCGTCCTTCGCGTCGGGCTTGGCGGCCTTCTCGTACTTCGCCAGCTTCGCGTTCTGCTCGCGGATCGCCTTCAGCGGATCGTCGTGGATGCCGGGAAGGTCGGCCGCGGCGAGCTTGTATTGCGAATGATCGGCGAGATTCAGCAGCACGATCGACTGCGGCGCCGGATCGTTGCGCCCGACGCGCGTGCGCTCGTCCTGCTGCTCCTCGTAGCCCGATTCGGTGACGAAGTGCTGCAGCTTGCCGACCTTGCCCTTGTCGTAGTTCTTCGGCGTCGTGAAGACGAGCATCCAGCGGCCGTCGGGGCCGAGCGACGTGCCTTCGATCCTGACGTCGTCGCCGACGTAGAACGGGCGCGGCGCGCGGCTCGGGTCGGCCTTCTCGAACGTCTCGTCGTGCGCCTTCTGCGCGTCCTTGTCGCTCTTGATCTCGCGCAGCGTCGAGAAATATTTGAGCTGCAGCTCGCCGAGATCGTCGGGCTTCTTCGCGTCCGGGTCCTTCTCGGCCTTGACGATCGCAGCCGCGCCGCCGATGCCGCCGGCGATGTCGTAGACGAACCAGTCGTTGCCGCTCCGGTACTGCAGCGCGCGGCCGTCGCCCGAGAAGCGCGGATCGCTTTCGTGTTGCGGCGTGCGCGTGACCTGCGTCAGGCGGCCGCTTGCGACGTCGCGGATGAAGACGTCGCCGTTGCGCACGAACGCGGCGCGCGCGTGCGCACGGTCGAACACGGCATCGGCGCCGTCGGCGTTCGGCATCGCGTCGGGGCCGACGATCGTGTCGCCGCCGCCGCTCGCGCCGACGCGGTGCAGGTCGCGCACCTCTGTGCCCTTCTGCTTGAGGCTGTAGTAGAGGCTCTGGCCGTCGACGCTCCAGTACGGGTGCTGGACCGGCTGGCCGATCCAGTCGGGATCGGCCATCGCCTGCTCGAGCGTGATGGCCTCGGCGGGCGCTGAGGCGAAGGCGAGGAGGGCGACGAAGGCGGCGAGCGGCGTGCGCGACATGGGTGCGTCCGGAGGCAAAACGCCGAGGATAGCGGCTTGGGGACCTGCGGCATGCGCCAGAAGTCAGCCCGCGCGGCGTGGAGCCGCACCCCGCCGTCATCCCGGCGAAAGCCGGGATCCATTTTGCGTTTCCTTACAAGATCACGATGGGTTCCGGCTTTCGCCGGAACGACGGTCATGGGCCGTCGAACCCATCGGCAAATATCGAATCGACGCTCGCCTGCTCCGCACGGATCACGCGAAACGCATCGAGCCGCGCATTGCCGACGCTCCCGTTCGTCAGCACGATGTCGAGCACGCCGTCGGCGACGTTCGCGTCGAACGTGTCGACGACGGCCGAGTTCGCGCCGGCCGTCGCGATGATGTCGAAATCGTGCAGCACGGTTTCGCCTTCGATCGCGACGTCGAAGATGCGCTGGCCCGGCGCCGTGTTGTACGTGTCGGCGAAATGCAGCTCCACGTGGTAGCGGCCGGGATACACGGCGACGTGGTACGCGAAGTTGCCGTAGCGCCAGTCGTTGTAGAGCGCATCGTCGTCCGTGTTGCCGAGATCGACGTTCGAGACCTGCGTCGCGCCGCCGGCGAACGCGGTGTCGGCGACGTACGGCGTGCCGTCGCTCGCGGCGTATGCGGCGCCGCCGCCGTTGATCGCGGCGACGATGGTGCCGGGCGGCGGCGGCGGGCCGACGCGATTGACGCGCAGCGTGTCGTCGAACGTCGTGTGGCCGGCGTAGGCGTCGTGGAGGCTTGGCGCGCTCGCGGTGACCTGGATCAGGTTCGTGCCGGACGCGAGCGGAATGCCATCGGCGCTCCAGCCCGTCGTGCCGCTCGCAGCGCCACTCGCGCCGCCGACGACGTTCCACGCGACGGCGTCGATGCCGTACGTGTCGTGATTCGCGCTGCCGGCGAGATCGATCGTCGCGTCCTCGGTCGTCCAGCCCGATTCGTCGGTCGGCGATTCGATGCGAAGGATCGGCGCGGTGATCGTGCCCGGCATGCCGCGCGCCTGCGAGACGATCCACTGGAACAGCAGCGGATGCGTGTACGCGACCGGCCAGATACCGTGGCCGCCGGTGTCGTACCGCGTATAGACGACGCTTCCGCCCGCGTTGCGGAGCGCCGCGACGAGGTTGTCCGAGCCCTCGACGCCGACCGTGTCGTCGTTGGCCGCATGGAAGAACCAGAACGGCAGGCCCGACAGCGTCGTCGCCGGGTTCGTGTCGCCGTTGCCGGACATCGGCACCGCGGCCGCGAAGCGATCGGGCTCGGCGACGACCGCGCTCCACGTGCCCATGCCGCCCATCGAGAGTCCGGTGACGTAGACGCGATCGGGATCGATGTTGTACGTCGCCGACATCTGGTCGACGAGGCCGATCGCGCTCAAGAGCGTGCCGCCGCTCCACCAGCCGTCCGTCGGGCATTGCGGCGCGACCATGAAAACCGGCTGCAGCGCGAGGTTGCCGTCGTCGAGGAGGCGCATCGCGCCGTTCGCGTCGTTGTTGAGCTGCGCTTCGTTGTCGTTGCCGCGCTCGCCCGCGCCGTGCAGGAAGAGGATCAGCGGATAGGCCGTTGCGCCGTCGTAGCCCGGCGGCACGAAATAGCGGAACGGCAGGTTGCTGCCGTCGTCGGCGTTGCCGTAGCGGAAATCGTCGCGCGTCGCGCCGTGCGCGGCGGAGAACGCGAGCGCGAGCGCTGCGAGGGCGCGGGAAAGCGTTCGGCGGGTGGACATGGCGGTCCCCGGGCACCAGTCGAACGCCGGACGCTAGCATGCGGATGCGACGCGGGCCGCTGCGCGCGCCGGAAAACGTGAGCGGCTTGGCAAAGCCCGTATTCGAGGGCAGCCTATGCGAGAACTGCCCACCGTCGTCCCGGCGAAAGCCGGGACCCATTTGATTTTTGCGTTTCGTGCATCGATGCGGCGCAAAAAAGCAAAATGGATTCCGGCTTCCGCCGGAACGACGGAGCGAGGAGCCCGCATCATTGCCGGAGCGCAGAGTGACCCTCCAGACCGTCGAGCTAGAAACCGCCCCGAACCCGCGCCACGCGATCATCTGGCTGCACGGCCTCGGCGCCGACGGCAACGACTTCAAGCCGATCGTGCCCGAGCTCGTCGACCGCGCCTGGCCGCCGATCCGCTTCGTGTTCCCGCATGCGCCGGTGCGCGCGGTCACGATCAACGCCGGCATGCGCATGCGTGCGTGGTACGACATCCTGTCGCCGCAGATCGCCGCGCAGCAGGACGTCGCCGGCATCCGCGCGTCGATCGGCGAGCTCGAAGCGCTGATCGCACGCGAGGCCGAGCGCGGCATTGCGTCGGAGCGCGTGATCCTCGCGGGCTTCTCGCAAGGCGGCGCGATCGTGCTCGCGGGCGGCGTGCGGCATGCGTCGAAGCTCGCCGGCGTCGTCGCGCTCTCGACGTACCTGCCGATGGACGGCCTCACGGCCGGCGAGCGCAACGCGGCGAACGAGGGCATGCCGATCTTCATGGGCCACGGCGGCTACGATCCAGTCGTGCCGCAGATGCTCGGCACGCTGAGCCGCGATGCGCTCGTCGCGCTCGGCTACGCGGTCGAATGGCACAGCTATCCGATGGCGCACCAGGTCTGCCCGCCCGAAATCGCCGACCTTCGCGCCTGGATCGCCAAGCGCCTCGCAGCGGCGCCGGCCTGACGCGCATACTGTCGCTGCGTCAGGGCGCGAGGGGACCCGATGAGCGAAGCGAAGACGCACCGCTGGCTGCCGCAGTTCTGCAGCCTGCCGACGCTGTTCGCGGTCATGGTCGTCGCCGAGATCGTCGCGCTCGTCGTCGTGTTCGCGCCGGACGTCCATGCGCGCGCGTGGCTGCCGCGGCTCGGCGTCGCGTCGGTCTACGTCGAGTGGCTCGCGCTCCTGAATGCGGTCGTGCTGTGCTCGATGCGCCAGCCGCTCGAGCGGTTGCCGGTGCGTTCGGGCTTCGTGGTCGCGTGGTTCCTCTGCGTCGTCGTCACCGCGCTCGGCGCGGCCGTCGTCTGCCGCATGGACCAGGCGCTCGGGCTCGGGCTCAGCGTGCCGCAGGACCAGACGATCCGCTTCGTCGCCAGCAACGCCGCGATCGCGGCGCTGATCGCGGCCGCGCTGCTGCGCTACCTCTACGTGCTCGAGCTCTGGCGCGAGCGCGTCGAAGCCGCGTCGAAGGCGCAGGTCGATGCGCTGCAGGCGCGCATCCGGCCGCATTTCCTCTTCAACAGCATGAACACGATCGCGAGCCTGATCCGCACGCGCCCAGCCGAGGCCGAGCAGACGGTCGAGGATCTCTCCGATCTTTTCCGCGCCGCGCTCGGCTCGAGCGAGAAGGACGGCACGCTCGGCGAGGAGCTCGATCTCCTCGGCGACTACCTTCGCATCGAGAAGCTCCGGCTCGGCGACCGCCTCGCGCTCGACATCGACACGCGCGAGCTGCCGCGCGACATGCCGCTGCCGCGCCTCCTGCTGCAGCCGCTGGTCGAGAACGCGATCTATCACGGCATCCAGCCGCGCGCCGACGGCGGCACGGTGCGGATCGAAGGCCGGCATCCGCCGGGCCGCATCGAGATCACGATCCGGAATCCCGTGCCGCCCGATGCGGCGCCGCGTCGCAACGGCCATGCGTTGCAGAACATCCGCGCCCGCATCGAGTACCATTTCGGCAAGCGCGGCGAGCTTTCCGTCGAACCCGGCGGCGGCGAATACGCGGTGACCGTTCGCCTTCCCGATGCGAGCGCCAAAGCGCCATGAAAGCACTCATCGTTGACGACGAACCCCTCGCGCGCGAGCGACTCGCGGCGCTGATCGGCGAGATCGCCGGCGTCGAAGTCGCGGGCGAGGCCGGCAACGGCGTCGAGGCGCTCGAAGCCGCGGCGCGGCTTCGGCCCGACGTCGTCCTGCTCGACATCCGCATGCCGGTCATGGACGGGCTCGAAGTCGCGCGCCATCTCGACGCGATCGATTCGCCGCCGGCCGTCGTCTTCTGCACCGCGTACCAGGATCACGCGCTCGAAGCGTTCGAGGCGAACGCGGTCGACTATCTCGTCAAGCCCATCCGCGCCGAGCGGCTCGGCGCCGCGCTCGCGAAGGCGCAGCGCCTCAGCGGCAGCGTCGTGCGCCGCATCGAAACGAGCGCGGATCCCGGCCGGCGCCGCAGCCATCTCTGTGCGCGCGTGCGCGGCAGCCTCGTGCTCGTCGCGGTCGGCGACATCGATTACCTGCTGGCCGAGGACAAGTACGTCGTCGTGCACCACGCCAAAGGCGAGGTGCTGATCGAGGAGCCGCTGACGCAGCTCGAGGAGGAGTTCGGCGACCGCTTCGTGCGCATCCATCGCAACTGCCTCGTCGCGCTCGCGAAGCTTTCGGGGCTCGATCGCGCGGCGGACGGGCGCGTGCTCGCGCGCGTCGCGGGTGCGAACGTGCCGCTCGAAGTCAGCCGCCGCAACCTGCCGGCGCTGCGCAAGCTGGTGCGCTCGCTTTGAGGGCGCTGCGCATCGCGACGCGCAAGAGCGCGCTCGCGCTCTGGCAGGCCGAGCACGTGGCGACGCGCCTTCGCGCGCTGCATGCCGATCTTCCGGTCGAGCTGGTGCCGATGACGACGCGCGGCGACGACATCGTCGACCGTCCGCTCGCGACGCTCGGCGGCAAGGGGCTGTTCCTGAAGGAGCTCGAGACCGCGATGCTCGAGGACCGCGCCGACATCGCCGTGCATTCGTTCAAGGACGTGCCGATGGAGCTCGACGCCGGGTTCGCGATCGGCGCCGTACTCGAGCGCGCCGATGCGGCCGATGCGTTCATCAGCAACGCGCACGAACGGCTCGATACGTTGCCGCGCGGTGCGCGCGTCGGCACGTCGTCGCTGCGGCGGCAGGCGCAGCTGCGTGCGCTGCGTCCGGATCTCGAACTGCTCGACCTTCGCGGCAACGTCAACACGCGGCTCGCGAAGCTCGACGCGGGCGAGTACGACGCGATCATCCTCGCGTGCGCCGGGCTCGACCGGCTCGGCTTCGGCTCGCGGATTCGCGCGCGGCTCGCGGCGCCCGCATGGGTGCCGGCGGTCGCGCAGGGCGCGATCGCGGTCGAATGCCGCGCGGGCGATGCGGCAACAGCAGCGCTCCTCGCGCCGCTGAGCGATGCGGCGACGCTGCGTTGCGTGACGGCCGAGCGTGCGATGAATCTCAGGCTGCACGGCAGCTGCACGGTGCCCGTCGCCGGCTACTGCATCGAAGTCGAGCGCGGGCTTGCGTTGTGGGGTCTCGTCGGCGACGCGGACGATGGACGGCTGATCCGCGCCGATGCGATCGGCAATGCGTCTGAGCCGGCGGAGCTCGGTCATCAGGTTGCGATGATGCTGCTGGAGCAGGGCGCGGACGAGATTTTGCGCAAGCTTTGACGTCGGTGGGCCGAGGCCCACCCTATGGACTCCCACCCGTCATTCCGGCGAAAGCCGGAATGACGGAGGTGGAAGCAACTTCGGCCGACCTACTCCCCGAAGTTGTAGACGAGATTCGTCGTCATGAGCTGATCGGTCGTCTTGATCCCCGGCGCGACGTCGGAGTTGTGCCGCACCTGATACCCGACCTTCAGCGCGAGCTTCTTGCTCATCGCGACCTGCAATCCCGCGTCGTTCTGCAGGAACGTGTTGTCGGCGCCGGCTTCGACGAGCAGCGTGTCGACGAGCGAGGTCGTGTCGGTGAAGTCGTGCTTGTACGCCATGAGGCCGCGGCCGACGACGTCGCCTTGCGAATCGTGCGATTGCCGGACCGTAACCGGCGGATCGCCGACGGTGAGGATCGTGTCGACCGCACGGTAGCGTCGATAGCCGGGACCGATCTCGAACGAAAGCTCGTCGCTCTGGTTCTTGAGCGCCGTGTAGCCGTAGCCGATCGACGCGACGGCCTGGTAGTCGAACGGCGAGAAGTCGTCGTTCTCGTAGCGCAACGCGCCGACGATGTAGCTGCGCTCGTCGAGCTTGAAGCCGGCCGACGCGCCGCCTTCGTAACGGTTCGCGGTGAGGTCGTAGTTCGACACGGTGCTCGTCGTCGGCGGATTCGTCGAGTTGTCGACGACGGTCGACTTGACCTCGCCCTTGCTGCGCAGAGCGGTCAGGTAGAACACGTCCTTCCAGCGGTCGTCTTCCTTCTTGAACTGCAGCTTCGCGTTGAGGTTCTCGGATTTCGCGTTGCCGCGCGACGCGGCGAAGCCGGCTTCGCCGGAGCCGGACCAGCCGTCGTCGGCCTGCGACGCGAGCGGAACGAGGGCGGCGATGGCAGCCGCCAGGACGGTACATCGGTGCATGAGATCTTCCCGGGCTCGTGATCGGAAAAAGCCCGCCAAATCGTTGATTCAGCGAATATTGCTGCGAAGCAGCAGGAACGGAGTCTAGTGCCGCGGATTGAATCTCAGGTGAACCGTCAAGGTTCGCGCGGTGGCGAATCGGGTGTTTTCGCTGGCCTCAGCGGCCGTAAAACGCGATGACCGTATGGCGCGCTTCGGCGAAGAAGAGCCAGCGTTCGACGAAGAGCCCGAGCATGCCGCCGACGAGCGCGGCGAACGCGGCGAAGATGCGTAGCGACGGCGACGCGAGCGCGAGCAACGCGAGCAATCCCGGTCCCGCGAACGCGAACACGAGCGAGATCGTGCGCAGCTGCTGCGCATGCTTGCGCGCGAGCACGAAGCCCATCTCGTGCGTGAGGTAGTTTTCTTCGGTGTTCGGCGCCTCGAACGTGCGCACGTCGCCGAGCGATTCGAGCCCGGTCGCGTGACCGGGGCCGGTGCGCGGTGCCGCATCGATCGCGCGCCAGTAGAAAAGCTTCAGCGCTACGAGCGAGAACGACGTCAGCGCGAGCGCGATCAGCATCGTGTCGATCTCGCGCACGCGCGCGGCCGGAACACGCGAAAGCATCGACAGGGCCCACATCCACAAAAGCCCGGCGTGCAGCGCGATCAGAAGATACGCCGGCGTCACATAGCGGTTGTGCCACGCGCGGATCGGTTTCAGGCTCGAATAGATATGCGCGGTGCAGTAGACCGTCACGACGCACATCAGCCCGAGCACGGCACCGACCGGTCGAAGGATGGCGTCGGGCGACTGCGACGCCTGCGTCAGCAGCACCAGCGGAATCACAATCGCCGGAACATACGTCAGCAGCGCGGCGACGCCTTCGCGCGAGAGCCACGAGCTTCGCCACTGCGACAGCGCGCGCCACGCCCGCAGCGGCTTGCCCAGATGGCCGAGCGAGCAGATGAGGCCCGACGAGACGAGCCCGAAACCCACCACGAAGAGATAGGTGCCGACGACGGGATACGTGCACGCGACGAACGGCGCCGCCGTCGTGCACGTCGGCCAGAAAAACACGAGCCCGCAGCCGAGCACGAACCAGACGCCGTATCCGGCGCCGGACAGCACCGTGAAGCAGATGATCGAAAAGGTCGGCCGCATCGCGTCGGTCAGCGCGACAGCGCGCGATCGAGCCAGCGCAAGACACCCGGCAGCTTGTCGCGATCGAGCGTCTCTTCGCGCGGCGGAGCCGAAGCCTTCGCCTCGCTGCATCCGTCACGCCGTGGCCGCGGCGGCAGGTATTTGTTGACCGGCTTGTAGTCGAACTCCGGCATCAGCGCATAGCCGCCACGCTCGGAGACGAGCTTTCCGATCGGCGATTCCGCATCGCCGAGATCGCCGAAATGCCGCGCACGCGTCGGGCACGCGGCGACGCAGGCCGGCTGGCGATCGGCCGGATCGAGCGTCTCGTTGTAGATGCGATCGACGCAGAGCGTGCACTTCTGCATCGTGCCGCGCTCCGCCGAGATCTCGCGCGCGCCGTACGGGCACGCCCACGCGCAGAGCTGGCAGCCGATGCACTTGTCGTCGTCGACGAGCACGATGCCGTCCTCGGCGCGCTTGTAGCTCGCGCCGGTCGGGCAGACCGTCACGCACGCCGGCGTCTCGCAGTGCAGGCACGAGCGCGGGAAGTGCACGGTCATCTCGCGCGTGCCGTTCGCAGTCGATTCCTCGACCGCATAGCTATGCACGCGGTTGAACCAGACGCCGGACGGATGCGCGCCGTAGGGCTCCGCGTCCGGCAGCGGCCCGAAATCGCCGCCGTCGTTCCACTCCTTGCACGCGACCGCGCACGCGTGGCAGCCGACGCAGATGTCGAGATCGATGACGAGGCCGAGCTTTTTCGCAGTGGGATGCGGCAGCGTGGTCAAGAGCGCGTCATGCCTTCTGGAGCAGGAGGTTGTCGGCGACGATGAGCTGCTCGTTGGTCTGTCCGAGCACCTCGAAGAGCTGCATGCCGTGGCGCGCGGCGAGCCGGAACACGTCCTTCTGCGGCAGCATGTGCATTTCCATGTCGAGCCGGTCCTCGCGCTCGGCGAGATACGCTTCGGCGTCGAAATGATAGTCGGGAATGAACGTCGGCAGGTGCACGAACGCAACCGCCTTCGCGGCGAGCCCCGCGAAGACGCGATCGAGGATCGCCTCGATCACCGGCGGCGGATTGTGCTGCAGCACGAGGAACGTATAGAACGCGTCCGCCGGCGGCAGCGCCGCGAAATCCTCGATGCCGCGCAGCTGCCGGAACTCGACGTTGCCGGCATGCCGCCCGACGTATTCGCGTGCGAGCGCGAGGTGGCCCGGCGACACGTCGAGCGCGATGACCTTCCCGAACAGCGGCGCGAGCCAGCGCGTGATGCGTCCGACGCCGCAGCCGAGCTCGATGCAGGTGCCGCCTCGCGGCACGGCGAGGCCGTTGCGCGCGAGCGCGCGCTGGAACGACTGCACGAGCGTCGCGCCGGAGCGATGGAACTCGTCGAGGTTTTCCTTCAGCGTCTCTTCGCGGTAGCGGTCGAACGTCAGCACCGACCAGTGCGCCTCGGTTTCGCCGTAGTGGCTCCAGCTCCCGGCGATGTGCCGGAACATCCGCTCGCGAAGGTCGGCGCGATCCGGGCTCGCGATGTCGGGCGCGGTCGCGGCGTGGAACGTCGGCGGGATCTGCGCGACGATCGTGCGGCCGATGCCGTGCAGGAACTCGACCGAATTGAAGATGTTGCGACGCAGATCCAGCAGCGTCGGCGCGCCCCTGCGCTGCTCGGCGACGATGGCGGCGCTTTCGGGCTCCCGGCCGAGCGCGATCCGGTAGGCCCACGTCACGTCCTCGTCGGTGACGCGCGAGCCGTCGCGCGTCCGGCGTCCGAAAATCTTCATGGCGAGCCGTTGCGGAAGAAGACGTGCAGTATACGCGGGCCACTCAGCCGAGCGGCCAGAACTTCGGAATCAGCAGCATCGACAGCGCGCAGAACAGCGCGATCAGCGGGATGCCGATCTTCATGAAATCCGTGAAGCGGTAGCCGCCGGCGTAGTAGACCATCGTGTTGGTCGGGTAGCCGACTGGCGTCGCGAACGACGTCGCCGCCGCGAACGCGACCGCGACGATGAACGGCCGCGGATCCGCGTGCACGGTGTGCGCGACCGCGACCGCGATGCCGACCATCAGCACGACCGACGGGTTGTGGCCCATCAGCTCGGTCAGGAGCGCCGTCATCAGATACGTCATCAGCAGCGCGGCGAGCGGGCCGTGCTCGCCGACGAGTTGCATGCCGGCGTCGACGACGTGCTGCGACAGTCCCGAGTTCTCGATCGCGGTGCCGAGCGGCAGGATCGCGCCGAGCAGCACGATGATCTTCCAGTCCATGCCTTCGTAGAGGTCCTGCCGGCCGTAGCAGCCGAAGATCGCCATCGCGACGGCGCCCGAGATCGCGGCGACCGGAATCGGCATCCACTTGAGGCCCGACGCGATCACGACCAGAGCCATGATCGCCATCGCGGCGAATGCGCGACGCGACAGCCGGCGCGTGTCCTCGCGCTCGCTGAGGACGACGATGCGCTCGTCGGCGCGCAGCGCATCGGCGCCTTCGTTGCCGACGAGCAGCATCAGCACGTCGCCGCCGGCAAGGCGCACGTCGCTGAGCTTCTCGCGCAGCACCTGCCCGCGACGGTGGATCGCGAGCGCGGTCGTGTCGTAGTTCCGCTGCGGGCGGATCTCGGCGATCGTGCGGCCGACGAGCGTCGACTCGGGTTTCAGCATGACCTCGACGAGCACGCGCGCCTTGCCGTGGTCGGGGCCGTAGCGGTTTTCGGGATCGATCTCGAGGTTGGCGCGCTTGCGCATGTCCTCGATCTTTTCCCACGCGCCGCGCACGAGCAGCACGTCGCCGGCCTTGATCTGCTGCGAGCGCGGCGACCAGAGGTGCTCGTCGCCGCGCAGGAGCTCCAGCGGATAGACGCCGTAGGTCTCGCCGAGCTTGCAGTCGGCGATCGTGTGCCCGACGAGCGGCGATTCGGCCGTGACCTTGAGCTCGGTGACGTACTTGCCGATCTCGGGTTCGGCGGCGAGGTTCGTCTCGATTTCCTTCGGCAGCAGCCAGCGGCCGATCAGCATCAGGTAGGTGATGCCGGCGACGGCGAGCAGCGCGCCCATCTTCGTGAACTCGAACACGCCGAACGGCGGCAGGCCGTGCTTCTGCGCGAGGCTGTCGGCAAGGAGGTTCGACGACGTGCCGATCAGCGTGCAGACGCCGCCCATCTGCGCCGCGAACGCCATCGGCATCAGCACGCGCGCGGGCGACGTGCGCGAGCGCGCGCAGACGCGCAGCGCCAGCGGCAGGAACGTCGCGACGAGCGCGATGTTCTTGACGAACGCGCCCATCGGCGCGATCGCGAGCATCAGCGCGAGCGTCAGCAGCCACGGCTTGCGGATGCGCCCGAGCACGGCCGCGAGCGGTTCGAGCGCGCCGGATCGCTCGATGCCGAGGCTCAGCGCGAACATCGCGGCGACGGTCACGGTGGCTTCGTTGCTGAAGCCGGCGAGGGCTTCGTCCGGCGAGACGATGCCGAGGCCGGCGAGCAGCGCGAGCACGATCAGCGCGACGAGGTCGATGCGGAGCTTTTCGCTCGCGAACAGCACGATCGCGCCGATCACGATGCCGAGCACGATCCACGCGTGCGCGCTCATGCGGCGCCGACTTCGATGCGGTGGCCCGGCGCCTGCGAGGCCTCGTCGCGCTCGATGCGGACGCGCAGGTCGAACCACGCGGCCTGGCCGGTGACGGGATCGGCGTTCGCGCGCTCGATGCCGTATGCGTCGCGCGGGATCTGCTCGTCGATGAGGTGATTCAGCAGGCTTTCCAGCACAGTGGGATCCGAAGCTTGGAATTCACGTGACTTGAAGTCGC
>JADMIO010690354.1_pt1 | contig 27443 bp, 27 predicted proteins | sample 8958161 | NCBI WGS metagenome assembly JADMIO01 (sample SAMN16585339, study PRJNA669376) | soil metagenome | isolation source: Crop rotation soil | place: USA: Cullars Rotation, Alabama | collected 2011
ACCCGTTCGCGCCGAGCACCGCCGGCGTCGATCGCGTGGTGCTGGTGCCGAGCCGGGGGCACCCTGCACCGATCCCGAACGACAAGATCGGCGCCTGGTGGCGTGCTGCGGCCGAGCTGGGCACCGCGACCGCGGACCAACTGCGCTTCATGCTGCTGACCGGCGTCAGGCCCGGCGAGGCGTCGGGGCTCGTCGTCGGCGACTTCGACCTCGCGAACCGCACGATGGTGCTGGCGGACCCGAAGAACCGCCGACGTCACGTCATCTACCTGAGCGACGAGGCCGCAGCGATCGCCAACTGGCACGCGCTCGGGCGCAAGAAGGGCGACAAGATCTTCGGCGTCAGCGACACGCAGAAGACCCTCGACGCGATCAACGCGGTCGCGGGCACCGACGGCATCACGCCGCACCACCTGCGCCACACGTTCGCGACCATCGTCGACCGGCTCAGCATCTCACGCGCGGTGCGCGACGCGCTGCTCAACCACAAGAGCCAGGGCGTCGCCGACGAGCACTACACCTACACCGAGGACCGGCTGCGCGTCGCCTGGCAGCAGGTCGCCGACCACATCGAGGCCGCGAAGTAGAGTCGAGGAATGCGACGCGGGATCAAGTGAAGACGCCGACCGAGTTTTTCCGCTGGTGGATCACCGACGAGCGCACGGGCAAGCGCCGGCGCACGACCTACAAGCTGACCCGCGAGCAGGCCGCGAGGCAATGGACCGACGCCGAGCCCGACCTGCAGAGCCGCGAGGTGCGCTACCTGCCGGCTGTGGGCGAGCACGGGGGTAACGCGAAGCCGCCCGCTGACACGATGGACTGAACGGAGAGCCAACATGGGCCGCAAGAAGACGCGCATCCCCGGTCTATCGTTCTCGTGGAAGCGCGCCTCGGGACTCTCGAATCTCAAGTCGAAGGTCTCGCGTCAGATCGGAGTTCCGCTCACACGATCCGGCCGCCAGCAGAAGATTGGCCGAGCTACGGGCTGCGCGCTGCCGTTCGCGTTGATTCTCGCTGGGTTGGGCGCCGTCGCGGAGGCGGTAGCAAGGCTGGTAGCCGTGTTGTGGGCGTAGGTCCGGCGCTCGTCGATCCAGCACCGGTGGCGCCGGCGAAATGACATCGAGCCCCGCAAGATCGACATCGAGTTGATGCACAACCGGATGCTCTTCATCAGCCAGATGCAGCTCTTGATGGTCACCGAGTTCTACCTGCTGCGCCGGGGTAAGAGTCCCCTGACTCGCCCCGTGTTCGAGCGAAGACCTCGTATCTCGAGGCTTCGCGAACGACACGCGCCTCGTATCCTGCTGCTCTCGCGTCTACAGGACCCAGCAGCGATGAAACTGCCGAAGATCTCCGATGTCTCCCGTCTCATCGAGACGATGCAGGCACACCCGCATGGGTCCGCGATGCTCGTCGCGGCGGTCGCCCTGGTCGGAACCTACACCGTGCTGGCGCTGTGGCTTGTGCGGTAGGGCGCGACTTCACGGCAGACCGAGCGCCGCGCAAGCGGCGACTCCTCCGCGCCAGCGCGCGGCGGCCTCGAGGCGCTCGAGTTCGCGACACGCGGCTCGCGGGCTGATCTTCGCGAGAGCCAGGATCAGGATGAGCTGATGCTCCGGGGTGCGCCTGGGTGCGTGCTCGGGTGTCTGCGTCTTCATGCCCTCCATCGTGCCGCGTCTTCGCTTGACCAGGGGGTCAAGGACTTGACCAAAAGGCGACCGCTCGTCCTGGTTCGTTTGATCGTCTGAGCAAGTCGCCGGCAATGCCACGCCGGCGCACCAGGTGGGCCGCCAGGACGCGCGCAGCTCGCCGCGGATGGCCGTCCGCATCGGCCCGCGCGCTGCGATCGCGCCTGGGGCCTCTACGCGGCCCGCGCGACGCCGGCGGTGCGGTCTGAGCGTGTCCTTATCTCGGCCCGCTGCGCTCACATTGGGCCCCGTTGCGCCGGGTCTGCGTCCTTATCTCTGGTCCGAGGCGTGACAGTCCCGAGGCTGATCGCTTATCTCGGGTCCGAGAAGTGACAGTCCCGAGGCTGATCCCTTATCTCTGGCCTGAGGCGTGACAGTGCCGGCGCTGACGCCTTATCTCGGATCTGAGGCGTGACAGTTCCGGGGCTGCTCGCTTATCTCGGGCCCGTGCCGAGAGACTGCAGCACCAACTACTTCAACTCAAGAAAGGCAACCATGAGCACCACCACCACCACCACCGCCCCGATCTTCGTCGACGTCAAGGCCGCAGCGGCGGCGCTGAGCCTGTCGGTCAGCTACCTGCGTCGCGACCGGGTCAAGGCCCAGCGAATCCCGTTCCTGAAGCTGTCGAACGGCACCGTGCGGTACGACCTGAACCGGTGCCGCGAAGCGATCGCAGCGCTCGAGATGGGCGGCACCGATCCCGCGGCGAAGGCGAAGCGATGAAGCCCCACCTGCAACCTCGCGCGGTGGTCTGCGGACACGCTGCGCCGATCGGCGCCATGTGGTGCCGCGCCTGCACCGACGCGCAGCGCGCGGCCGAGCGGCAGCGCGAACGCGAAGCGCGTCAGCGCCTGGCTCGCGCGATCGGGTTTGCCGACCTCGAGCCCGAGGCCGGTCGCCCCCTGCACTGACCCGAGACCTGAAAGAAGAACGCAATGAACGTCCAACATGAAGCCCCCGTCGCCGCGACGGTCCTCGAGGGCATCTTCGCGCCTGTCCTGCCCTCGCGCTTGAAGCGCGTCGAGGTGACCGAGGCCGCGACCGAGACCAGCACCGCAGCGGCGAGCGGCCCAGGAGCGACGCGCGACGAGTGGCTGCACTTCGCCAACACGCTTGGCCTCGAGAGCGATCTGCTGCCGGTCGTTGCCAACGCAGCGGCGACGCCGGCCCCGCTGTCGGCGATCACCGACTTCTCGAAGACGCCGAGCATGTACAACCGCGAGCGCCAGGCGCACGGCGTCTCGAAGTGGCCGCTGCACGTCGCGACGGCGAGCGACATCGCGCGCTGGTCGAGCGAGCCCGACTACGCGGTGTGCACGATCGGCCGCGAGCTGAAGGCGCTCGACGTCGACGTCGCGAGCCCGACGCTGTCGGCCGAGATCCGCGCGTTCGTCGACCAGCTCGCCGGCGCGCTGCCGTGTCGGATGCGGCCGAACAGCGGCAAGCTGCTGCTCGCGTTCCGCCTGCCCGGCGCGTTCGCGAAGCGCAAGTTCGGGGTGCGCGGGGGCGGTGAGAAGGACGTCGTCGAGTTCCTCGGCGATCGTCAGCAGTTCCTGCTCGCGGGACAGCACAAGAGCGGCGTGCGCTACACCTGGGACGGTGGGCTCCCTGCCCAGATCCCCGAGCTGTCGGCCGACGAGTTCGAGATGCTCTGGTCCGCGCTCGTCGCGCAGTTCGCGAAGCCCGGCACCACGAGCACGGGACGCGCGCCCGACCTGCAGACGAAGCCGCGACGAGCCAGCGATGCCGACGGCGACGACGTGGCCTACATCCTCGAGCACTGGACGGTGCGAGGCGAAGAGCCCGACGGCCGCCTGCATGTGCTCTGCCCGAACGCCGACCAGCACAACCCCGACCAGGACGCGATCAGCAGCACGACCTACACGCCCGCCGGCGTGGGCCGCGCCGCGCCGGGCTTCCGCTGCCTGCACGCGCACTGCGACGACATCACTGCGTCGGTCTTCCTGCGGCACATCGGGTTCGACGACCCGATCAACGACTTCGAGGTGATCACGCCCAGCGCTGAGCAGGAGGCCGAGAGCGCGATCGTGCGGGCGAGGAACGCCAAGCGCTCGAGCGGCGTGCTCGAGACCGAGGCCGAGCGCAGCGCACGCATCGGCCGCCAGGGCGCACATGCGCCGCCGACCCAGCGCGTGATGTCGGGCACCGAGATGCTCGAGGAGCTGGTCTACATCGCGGAGGGGTCGCGCGTGTCGTTCGTTGTCGAGCCGCGGTACGCGCTGCCGTTCAACGAGTTCAAGAGCCTCACCGCGGGGTCCGTCGACAAGGTCCAGGGCAAGGGCAAGCTGCACCGCGCGCAGCGCTGGCTCGAGAGCCCCGATCGCAAGACCGTTCGCACCCAGACGTTCGCGCCTGGTCAGCCGGCCATGTGCCTTTCGCCCGAGGACGTGCTCGCGCAAAACCTCTGGTTGCCGCGATGCGATGCGCCGCCGGCTGACTGGCGCGAGCTGGTGCGTCCCTTCTTCGATCACGTCGCGTACCTGGTGCCGTCCGTCGACGAGCGCGAGCGCTTTCTCGACTGGCTCGCGCACATCGAGCAGGCGCCGGGGGTGCTGCCCTCGACGCATTACCTGCTCGTCGCCAAGCAGACCGGCATCGGGCGCAACTGGCTCGCGTACGCGCTCGCCCGTGCGTTCGCCGGGCACACGGCGCTCGGGTTCGATCTGGGCGAAGCGCTGCGCAGCGGCTTCAACGGCGCACTGAGCCAGAAGCTGCTCGCGGTCGTCGATGAGCTGCACGAGGGCGGTCCCGGCGGCATGGGCAAACCGATCGCGGAGAAGCTCAAGTCGATGCTGACCGAGGCCACGCGTCGCGTGAACCCGAAGTTCGGGCGGCAGCACGTCGAGTTCAACTGCTGTCGCTTTCTGATGTTCAGCAACCACGAGAGCGCACTGCCGCTCGCCGAGAACGATCGGCGCGTGGTCGTGCTCGAGAACCCGTCGGCGCGGCGCGATGCGGACTACTACCGCCGGCTGTACGCGTTGCTCGAGGCTCCCGGCCTCGGCGCCGCGCTCGCCGCTGCGTTCAGAGAGCGCGACATCAGCGCGTTCAACCCTGGCGAGGTCGCACCCATGAGCGCAGCGAAGGCCCGAACGATCAGGGCCGGGCGCAGTGAGGTCGAGCAGGCCGTGCGCGACGTCGCGAGTGAGTGGCCGTCGGCGTGCATCACGTCGGCCCGGTTGCAGCACGCGGTGTCTGAAGCGCTCGGCGGGGGCAAGAGTTGGAGCGTGCAGGGCGCGTGCGTCGCCGCGGGTCTCGTCAAGTACGCGGGCCGCGTCAAGGTCGCCGGGATCCCGTCGCACGTCTGGTTGCTCCGCGACCAGCGCCGCTGGGCCGGGGTCGCCCCCGCCGAGATCGCCGCCGAGGTGCTGCGCGGTGAGGCCGCGACGAACGGGTCGGAGTTCGAGTGATGGGCGCGCGGTTCCAGAGTTCCAGAGTTCCATCCTTTTCGGAAAGGTGGAAATTTTGATGACCTCTCAATCTGCTAACTCTTTGAAAACGGTGGAACTCTGGAACTCTGGAACCGCCCAGGGGAGCCCGACACCACCGGCGAAAGTGGGCGAAACGCGGACCCGGACCCGGCGCGAGGACGTACGCGTGTTTGTGAGGCACCGACCCTCGACCCTGCGCGGGTGGCCCTGTTCGGACAGCCACCACTCGACCCGCTGGCCTTCAGCCCACGTCGACCAGGCCCGAGCCATGCGCGCGGCAGGGCAGACGCACCGCGCGATCGGCGAGGCGCTCGGCGGCGTGCCGAGGTCGACGGTCGAGGGCTGGACCTCGAGGCGCCGGCGCACTGCGGTGCCGGTGCGGATCGTGGCCCAGCTCGTCGACCCCACCGGCGAAGCGCAGCAGACCCTGCGCGACGCGCGCCAGGTGCTGCGCGAGGCCCGGCGGAGAAGCGCTCCGCCCGACGCCTAGAGCTGACGCGCACCGCCGGCCCGACGTCACCTGCTACCCACCATTCAACCCACCCGCCAACGAAAGGCACACCACCATGAAGACCCACACCCTGAGCCCTGAAGACCAGGCAGCGGTCGACGCGCTCCGCGCTGAGATCCGACAGCGCCCCGGCTACCACCTCGTGCAGGTCTGGGCCGAGCGCAACCGCCTCGGCGAGAACCGGACGCCGATCCCCACCGCGATCGACCGCATCACCTACGCGATCGAGCGAGCCCTCGGCGCGAAGCTCGAGGGCGTCACGGTCATGGTCGCCCTCGAGGACATGGGCCTGCCGGTCGTGCGACTCGGTCGCCACCGCGGCGAACCCTACGGCGAGGTCTCGATCGACGAGCGCGTGATCCTCGACATCGCGGAGCAGGGCTACCGCGGCGAGCTGCCGCCACCTGGCCGGCTGCGCATCTGGGGCGACGACGACGCCGCGGGGTCGGTGCAATGAACCTCGACCGCCTGATCGCCGCGCTCGCGCGCCAACCCGCCGGCGACGAGCTCAAGCCGGATGCGCTGACCCGCGAGCAGAAGGCCCGAGCCTGGCGCCTGCTCGCGCAGCAGGTCCCCACGATCCGCGCGCTGCAGGTCCATCCCGAGCTGGCGGCCTGGATCACCGCGCAGCTCCGCGAGGCCGAGCAGCGGGTCCTGGCCGAGCCGCAGATGCCCCGCGTGTTCGCCTACCCCGGCGTGCGCCCCGGCGAGTACCTCGCCGGCAAGGCCGACGACGTCCGCCCGTTCACGTCACGCTCGATCGGTGCGGCAGCGCTAAGCATGGCGGTGCTCAACCCGTCGCGCTGGGTCCGCGTCACGCGCTCGACGTCGGCCGAAGCGACCGGCGTCACGATGCGCCGGCTCGTCGACGCGCTGCACCGCGAGTCCGGCGACGACGGCCTCGCGGAAGCACTGAGCCTGCAGCGCGAGAAGGGCGCGCCGGGCTCGCGCTTGCGCGTCGCCAACGGCATCGTGCAGCTCCGGTTCACCCCCGGCCCGCGCTTCAACGTGCTGCCGTTCGTGCCGCGTGTTCGGTCAGACGCTTGGTCATTGGCGGCGCGCTCGTGTACCTGAGACATTGAGCCCCTCGACTTCAACCAATGCGGCACACCGCACAAGACCCATGTCCACCCCCGACGCGAAACTCATCGCCCGCCTGAAGCAGGCGAAGCGCGAACTTCAAGTGCTTCAAGAGGAGCACGGCAGCGCCGTCCTCGCCGCCAGTCGCAAACCCGACGACAAGGCGCTCGCGGCGGCGGTCGAGGACCACGAGGCCGCGCTCCAGCAGTACGAGAAGTCGATCCAGCGCATCACCGCAGCCATCGAAGCGTCCGAGCGCGAGGTGAAGACCGAGGACCTGGTCGCCAAAGCGAAGCTCCACGCCGAACGGCGCGCCCAGGCAAAGGCGCTCGGCGCTGAGATCGCGCAGCTCGCAGCGCACGTCGCTGACACGCTCGAATCGCTCGCGCCCAGCCTGGCCCGTTTGGACGCCGCGCTCGGCGAAAGACAGAGGGTCTTGCACGCGGCCGCGGTCTCCGCGTTCGGCGCGAAGCAGGCCTCGAACCGGGTCAACGGCGAGATGTCTGGTCGCGGTGCGGTCGAGGTCGGCCTCGTTGGCGCGGTCATCAGCAGCGGCCTCGGTGTCACGCCCTCGCTGTCGCCCAGCGTGGTCGTCGCCGAGCCCTGGGGCGGCTTGAAGACCGGCGCCTACAGCCGCGACCGCATGGCCGCGAATCTGGCCCGCGCCGCGAAACAGATCGACGAGCTCTTCGCTCAAGGGGCGAAGCAATGAGCGAAGGATTCGACCTCGAGCGCACTGCGAGCACGCTCTACGGCACACCGGCAGCGAAGCCGGCGGCGAAGCCCGCCGACGACGGCGCGATCATGGCGCCCGCCGACGTGCTCTTCGGATCGCCCGACGCAACGCCGGCGAAGAGCGACGACGCGCCCGTGACCGACGAGGACCGCGCTGCCGCGCTGTTCAGTTCGTCGCCGATCCACGGTGACGCCGAACGCGCGATCGAGCGCGCTGCGCTCGAGGATGGGAGCGCGACACCCGACGCTGCCCGCGAGGCCGCGCAAAGCTGGCGCGGCACGTTCGACCGGCATGGCCTGAACAGCACCGAGAGCGCCCAGCTCGCGGATCTCGCGATCGCGGCCCACCGTCAGCCCGCCGACGAGCAGACCCGTGCGCGCTGGGCCGAGGATGCGAAGGCCGCACTGCTGCAGGACTTCGGGCCCGAGAACATCGCGCTGGCCCTCGCCGACGCGAAAAAGATCATCGCAAAGGACCCGAAGCTCGCGGCCTACCTCGACCAGTCCGGCCTCGGCTCACACCCGACCGTGGTGCGCCTGGTCGCGCAGAAGGCCCGCGCGATGCGCAAGGCCGGTCGCCTCTGATCATGGCCGAAGCCCGCATTGCGCTCGCGGACGCCGAGACGTCCCCCGCGCCGACGCAAGGGGATCACATTCGCGCGTTCCTCGAGTCGAAGCGCGGGGCCATGCTCGCGAAGCTGGTCGAGCTGGCCGAAGCGGGCGACCCGCGCAGCCTGCAGCTCGCGCTGAGCTACCTGTCACCGCCAGCGAAGGCAGAGGCCGAGCGCGTCGTGATCCCGGGCCTTCGAGAAGCCCCGACCCTCGCGCTGAAGAGCGAGGCCGTCATCAACGCGGTCGCACGCGGAGAGATCAGCACCGAGGCCGGCGAACGGGTGGCGCGACTTCTGTCGCTCCACACGCAGGCCGTGACAGTGCAGCAGCTCGCGCTCGAGGTCGAAGCCCTGAAGCGCGGCGCCCCGCTCCCGCTGGCGCAGCGCCTGGAGGATCTGGCGTGAGCGCGACCATCGCATCGCTGACGCGCGACCTCGACGGCCTGCGCAAGCGCGCCGAAGCGCGGCGAGTCCGACCGATCTCCAAACTCGACCGCGCGTTGCGCATCGCGAGCCTCTACTACCGCGGCCATCCGCGGGTCCGCGAGCTGCTCGAGCTCGCCGCGGAGCGCGAGCGGTACGTCGACCTGGCCTGACGCCATGAGCACGAAGCAACGAAACCCAGCGGCCCGCGCATTGCGCGCGGCGCAGTCGCGCAAGTGGACCCGGGCGAATGTGGCCGCGGTGCAGGCCGATCGCCGCGCTCGACGTGCCGCGCTGACCGCTGCGCAACTCGCTGCGCACGACGACGAGCTGAACGCCATCACCAACACGACGAGAACGACATGATCAACGCCCCCGATGTGGAAGCGATTTTCCACGCCATGACCCAGCTCGACGCGCATCGTCGCGCGTTGCTCGCCGCGCTGCGCACGCCGCTCGTGCCGCAGCCCGCGCCGCAGCCTCTCACCAACCCGCCGAGCGCAGCGTGAGCGGCCTCGACTTGGCGTCCGCGAGCGCTGCGTCGCTCTTCGGTGCCGGCAACGTGCTCGGGAGCATGAACACGCCCCAGCAGTCGCCCGCGGCGCCGGCATCGGTGCGGCCCCAGACCTACGCTTTCGGGCCCGAGATCAGCCACCGCTACGCGGCACCGGACGGCGCCTTCGGCAACGTCAACCACACCGCGCTGCGTCAGTCCTTCGCCGACCTCGGCATGACCCCCGACGACGTGATGACGCTGCGTCGCGCCGCCACCGCGCCAACACCCGCGGCCCAGCCCGGCGAGCCTGCGCTCACCGCGGCGAGCACCGCGGTCGCGCCGCATCCCGAGCTGGCTGGCTGGTTGCAGAGAACCGGCACGCTCGGCACCTTCGCGGCCCTTCGCGCGCAGCCCACCGCAAACACCCCCGAGATCTGACCCATGAGCACCACGAACCCGTACGACGACCTCCTCGAGGAAGATGCGACGCGCCTGCGCGCACAACAGGCCGCCACGCTCATGACCGCGATCGACGTCAAGCCCGACGCGTTCGCCACGCAGCGCAACGTCGCGAAGTATCTCGGCTATCCGACCGCGGCCGTAGAGGCCACGTCGGCGCAGAGTCAGCGCGAGTTCACGGTCAAGAAGGTGATGGACGACGCCAGCGGCTACCCCGAGCTGCAGCGCCGGTACAGCACCGACGAGTTCGCGAAGCTGGCGCACGACGACAGCGGCGTGCTCGGCCTGTTCTCAACCCTCGCGACGTCGTTCAAGCGGGGCGTGCCGGCCCTGCGACAGAATCTGTCGGGCACCTCGCTGCGCGCTGGTGCGAACGCGCTCGAGCAACTCGACGCGGTCGAGAGCAAGCTGACCGCCGGTCAGAAGCGATTCACGCTCGAGGAGGATCGGCTCGGCGCCGCGGACATGACGCCGGCGCAGCGGGCGACACTGCGGGCGCAGGTGCAGGCCTCGATTCAAGGCGACGCGAGCAGCATCGCCGCGCGCCAGGCCGAGAAGGCCGCGCTGCCCGCACCGACCGTCGTCGGCCAGGTCATGGGAGCGAAGACCTTCGGCGACGCGATCAGCGCGTTCCTGAGCGATCCGGTGACCTTCGTCGCCTCGATCGGACCCGAGTCACTCGTCTCCAACGCGCCCGGCCTGCTCGCCGGCGCGCTGATCCCCGGCGGCCCTGCGCTCAAGGCCACGACCGTCGGCCTGAACAGTGCCGCGGTCGACTACGGGTCGCAGATCATCGAAGGCCTGCAACGCGCAGGGATCGACGTCAACGACCCGGCAGCGGTCAACGCCGCTGCACGCGACCCGAAGCTGATCGCGAAGATCGCGAGCGAGGCGATCAGGCACGCCGGCGTCGTCGGCACCGTCGACGCGCTCAGCGCCGGCGCGGCGAGCAAGCTGGCACTGCCCGCGAAGGTCCTGTCGAAGGCACCGGTGGCGCGCGAGCTGGCGAACATCGCGACGCAGACGCCGCTGCAGGGCGTGCTCGGTGGCATCGGCGAAGCCGGCGGTGAGCTGGCTGCAGGTCAGCAGCTCGACCCCGGCAACATCCTCGCCGAGGTCGCCGGCGAAGCGTTCGGCACGCCGGCCGAGGTCGCCTCTATCGCCGGCGGGCGCGTGCGCGAGCGGATCCACCAGGCGCGCGAGGCCAACGCTGCAGCCACGCAGCTCGAGCAGCTCGCCCAGATCGCGCAGACGTCGAAGCTGCGCCAACGCGCGCCCGAGATGTTCGCGGAGTTCGCGAACGCGACCGCTGACAGCGAGGTCTTCATCAGCGCGGCGACGCTCGGTCAGTCGATCAAGCCCGAGCAGCTCGCGGCGCTGCCCCAGGACGTGCGCGACCAGCTCCCGGCCGCGCTCGCCTCCGGTGGCGACGTCGTGATCAAGACCGGCGACTTTGCCAGCCTCGCCGCCGACGTGCCTGACTTGATCGAGCACGCGCGCGTCGGTGACCCCGAAGCGATGACGCGGGCCGAGGCGGCGCAGCACCAGCCCGACGCGCAGCTCGGGGAGGAGATCGACCGGCTCGCGCCGCGCGAGATCCCGACCGGCCCGCAGCACGAGGCCGTCGCCCAGGCGCGCCAGGCGGTCCTCGAGCAACTGCAGAAGGCGAACCGGTTCACCGCTGCCGCGAATGCACAGTACGCCGACCTGGTCGCCGCGTTCGTTTCGACGAGCGCGGACCGCTTCAACCTCGACGCCGCCGGCGTGCAGGCGCTCGTGCCGCGGATCGTGTCGCAGCTCGACCTCGACCGCCCGGTGCTCAGCCAGGCCGACGAGGCTGCGCGTCGCGGCGCGTACGACCCGAGCACGAAGACGATCGCACTGCTGCAGAGCGCCGACCTGTCGACGTTCCTGCACGAGACCGGGCACCACTTTCTGACGGTGCTCGCCGAGCAGGCCGCCCGAGCCGACGCACCCGCCGGCGTGAAGGCCGACGCGCAGACGCTGCTCGACTCATTCGGCGTGAAGGACCTCGCCACCTGGCACGCGATGACGCTCGAGCAGCAGCGCGCTGCGCACGAGCAGTTCGCCGAGGGCTTCGAGCGATACCTCGCCGAGGGCAAAGCGCCGTCGGCCGAGCTCGCGTCTGCGTTCGCGAAGTTCCGCGCCTGGCTGATCGCCGCGTACAAGAAACTGACCGGAATCGGCGCGAAGCTGTCGCCCGAGGTGCGCGCGGTGATGGACCGCCTGCTCGCGACCGACGCCCAGATCGCCGACACGCAGGCCCGTCGCTCGCTCGAGCCGCTCTTCGCGAGTGCCCAGGCCGCCGGCATGACCCCGGAGGAGTTCGCCAAGTACCAGGCCACCGGCAAGCAGGCGACCGAAGAGGCCGTCGCGTCGCTGCAGTCGGCGAGCGTGCGCGACCTGCGCATCATCGCCAACTCGAAGGACCGAGCGCAGCGCAAGCTGAGCGCCGAGGCCCGCGCCGCCCGCGCGGTGATCGAGGCCAAGGTCCGCGAGGAGGTGATGGCGCAGCCGATCGTGGCCGCGTACACCGACCTCGTGCGCGGGCACACCGCCGACGGCCGGCCGGTGCGCCTGTCGCGCGTCGACGTCGAGACGAACCACACGAACGTCGCCGGCAAGCTGCCGCAGTCGATGCTCGCGAACAGCGAACGCGCGATGCCCGCGGAGATGGTCGCGGCGGCCTACGGGTTCGACTCGGCCGATCGGTTCCTGAAGAACCTCGCGACGATGGACAAGCCCGAGCAGATCATCGAGGGTCTCACCGACCAGGCGATGCTCGAGACCTACGGCGAGATGTCGACCGAGCAGGGCGTCGAGGAGGCTGCGTTTCGCGCCGTCGCCAACGACGCGCGGTCGCGCGTGCTGACGACCGAGGCGAACGCGCTCGCGAAAGCGACCGGGAAGAAGCCGCTGATCGCTCGAGCTGCGCGCGAGTTCGCTGCCGCGAGCGTGGCGCAGCGCAAGGTGCGCGACCTGCGCCCGAGCCTGCACACGGCCGCCGAGGCACGCGCGGGCAGGGCCGCCGCGGAAGCGTTCAAGGCCGCCGACGTCGCGAAGGCCGCAGCCGCGAAGCGCGAGCAACTGCTGCAGCACGTCCTCGCGAGCGCCACCGTGAAGGCGCGCGACGAGATCGCCCGCGCCGTGGACTACCTGTCGCGGTTCGACCTCGCCGGCGTGCGCCAGTCGATCGACCCGGCATACCTCGACCAGATCGACCAGCTCCTCGAGTCGGTCGACCTGCGCGTGAGCACCACGCTGAAGTCGATCGACAAGCGCAAGTCGCTGGCCGAGTGGGTCGCAGCGCAGGAAGAGGCCGGCTTCACGCCGGCGATCGACGAGCGCCTGCTCACCGACGCGAAGCGCACGAGCTACAAGGAAATGACGGTCGAGCAGGTGCGCGGCCTGGTCGACACCGTGAAGAACATCGACCACCTCGGCAGGCTGAAAAACAAGCTGCTCACGGCACGCGACGAGAAGACCTTCGCCGACGTCGTCGCGCGAGTGGCCGCCGGCGTGATCGAGCATGGCGGCGACGTGCGCCCGGTCGAGCTCGAGGGCGAAAAGGGCGTCAAGTATTGGCTGCAGGGCGCCCTGGCCTCGACGCGGAAGATCGGCTCGCTCGCCTACCGCATGGACGGCGCGAAGGACAACGGGCCCGTGTTCGATGCCCTGGTGCGTCCCATGAACGAAGCCGGCACGCACGAGGCCAAGATGATCGAGCAGGCGACCGTGAAGCTGGCCGAGCTGTTCGCCCCGATCGAGGCGCTGAAGGGCGGCACGACCGGCGCGAAGGTCTTCATTCCCGAGATCAACGCGAGCCTGTCGCGCGGTGGCCGCCTGGCGGTCGCGCTGAACTACGGCAACGAGGGCAACCGGCAGCGCCTGCTCGACGGCTCGCGCTGGACCGAGGCCCAGGTGCAGGCGATCCTGCGCACGCTGTCGCCGGCCGAGCTGCACTTCGTCAACGAGGTGCACGCGTACATCGACAGCTTCTGGCCCGAGATCCGCGCCCAGCAGCTTCGCGTGTCGGGCGTGGTCGAGGACAAGGTCGAGGCGACGCTCTGGGTCGCGACCGCGAGCGACGGCACCGAGGTCGCGATGCGCGGCGGGTACTACCCGGCCAAGTACGACACCGCGCGCAGCGCCAAGGCCGAGCAGCACGACGCAGCGCAGATCGCGAAGGACATGCTCGGCGGCGCCTACGTCCGTGCGACGACGCGTCGCGGGTTCACGAAGGCCCGCGCCGAGGAGGTCGTCGACCGCCCGCTGCGCCTCGACCTCGGCGTGATCACGCAGCACGTCAACGAGGTCGTGCACAACCTGGCCTGGCAGGAGTGGCTGATCGACGCGAACCGACTGCTGCGCGCGAAGCCGGTCGACGCGGCGGTGCGGTCGCACTACGGGCCCGCGGTCGTCCGCACCCTGAAGGACGACCTGCAAGGCATCGCGGTCGGAGACACCGCGGTCGCGAACGCGTTCGAGACCGGGATGCTGTGGCTGCGCTCGAACATCACGCGCGCAACGCTCGGCGCCTCGTTCACGACGGCGCTGATGCAGCCCTTCGGCCTGTCCAACTCGATCGCCCGCATCGGCGCGGCGCCGGTGTTGCGCGGCATGGCCCGCTGGGGTGGCGACGCTGCGCGGTTCGAGAGCTCGATGACATTCATCGCCGAGAAGAGCGACTTCATGCGCCTGCGCTCGAAGCAACTGAATCGCGAGATCAGCGAGATCAGCGGACGCGTGTCGGGCAAGTCGAAGACGGCGCAGACGATCGACGCCGCGCTGATGTTCCTCACCGCGAAGGCGCAGCAGCTCGTCGACGTGCCGACCTGGCTGGGCCGCTACGAGCAGGCGCTCGCGCAGGGCAGCGACGACGCGACCGCGGTTGCGCTCGCCGACGAGGCCGTGCTCTCGAGCCAGGGTGGCGGGCAGACGAAGGACCTCGCCCAGGTGCAGCGGGACCACAAACTGCTGACGCAGTTCTTCAGCTACTTCTCGACGACGGCGAACCTGATCGCGGCGAAGACCGGCGCGACCGACTTCACCAGCCCGAAGGCCGTCGCCGGCTGGGTCGGCGACATGACGCTGCTCGCGGTGATCCCCGCGCTCGGCCCGGCCGTGCTCACGTCGCTGCTGAAGGGCGGCGGCGGTGACGACCACGAGGGCTGGGCGAAGTTCCTGGTGAAGCAGCAGGCGGGCTACCTGCTGTCGATGCTGCCGCTCGTGCGCGAGATGTCAGGCCTGGTCAGCGGGATCCCGTACAGCGGGCCGCCGCTGTTCCGCATCTTCAGCGACACGGCGAAGCTGGGCCAGCAGGTGAAGCGGGGCGAGGTCGACGAGCCGGCCGTGAACGCGATCGCGCGATTCTTCGGCGACGTCACCGGCGCGCCGATGACGCAGATCATGCGCAGCTACCACGGGTGGCAGGCCTGGGCCCACGGCAAGGCGCCGGCGACCTCGATCCTGTTCGGGCCGCCGCCGCACAAGTAGGGCGGCTGATCAGTGCAGGAGCTGCGCGAAACTCGCGGTCAACGCGGGTACGCCGATGGTGATCGTCAATAGATTCGCGGTAGCCGCCAGCAGGTCGGCGACACGACGTCCAATGTCCTCATCACGCAGGAATGCGTGAAACCGACTATCGCGAAACATGTGCCCGATCATCGCCTCGGCTTCCTTTGCCGCAGGCGCGACCCCTACTAGACCGGCGCGGTCGAGGCTATCGAGAAGGTCTTTCAGTCCGGATAGCACGTACGCTTTCGTGCTCGGGTCCAGCTGCTCGTGCAGTCGCACCTCCCGAATCAGCTCGCCCAGCTTGCGAGCGAGATCGAGCACCGCTTCGCTGTCCTCCGCAACGGCGTGCGTGCTCGCCTGGAGCACCGCTGCGGTCAGAGAGAGAACGTTGATGCACTCCGGGTGAATGTGATCGATGAAGCTCGACCAGGCCCCCGCCAACGTCTGATGAAAAAAGCCTGCTTCGACTTGAGCCCGCCACGTCGCTGCCGTCTCCATCTGGGCCGGCGCATAGACCTCCAGCAGGTGACTGATCTGTCTCGGAAGATCCATGACGTGGCCGAGCCTCGAGTACAAGTCTTGGCCGTCATCGATGCGAGCGTTTAGCACCTGCTCCCAAGCCTTGCGGCACTTGTTGGTGCCAGGGATCTTCTTGCCTTGCTCGAGAATCCGCTTGAGACTCTCGGCTGGGTTCTCGTTGCGCATCGTGACCCCGCTCGAAGTGAGAACGAAGAAGGCCTGACATCGCTGTCAGGCCTCTCGTTGTACCACCGGCTTCACCAGTGGTGACATGACTTGGCTCCCCGACCTGGGCTCGAACCAGGGACCTACGGATTAACAGTCCGGCGCTCTACCAACTGAGCTATCGAGGAACAGCCGCAAATTATAGCGGCGCGCCCCGGCGCTGCTCCTCAGAGGGCGACCTCGAGCGAGACGCGGAAGGTCCGCGGCTCGAGGGGGAAGAGGTAGGCGTGGCCGAACTGGTACGGGCTCTCGCGCCAGGCACGGCGGTCGAAGACGTTGTCGATGCCGGCGCGCAGCGTCCACGTGGCGCCGCTGCCCGCGAGCTTGGCGTCGTAGCGCGCGCCGACGTCGAACTTCGTCACGCTCGGGATCTGCGCGCTGTTGTCCGGCAGCACTTCGCGGCTGCTCTCGTAGCTGCAGGCAGCGAGCAGCCGCAGTCCCGGGACGCCCGCGATCGCGACGTCGCCCTGCACCCGCGCCGACAGTTCGGGAACGTTGGTCGGCTTCTTGCCGTCGAGCGATGGATTGCCCGTCCCTTCGACGCGCGCGTGCAGCCATTGCGCACCGGCGCGGACGCCCCAGGCGTTGGCCCGCCAGCCGACGCTGCCCTCGACGCCGCGGTGCCGCTGCTCGCCCACGAGCCCGCGCGTGCACTGCGTCTGCGTCGCTGCATCGCACGTGCCGATGTCGTCGAAGCGCGGCTTGCGGATGTCGAACGCTGCAGCGCTCCATTGCGCTCGCGACGCGCCGCCCTTGATGCCGAGCTCGAGCTGGCGGCTCTCCGCCGCGGGCAGCGCCTGGCCCGCGTTCGTGTAGCGCGGGATCGGCGGCGTCGCGGTCGCGTCGAGCGGCACGACCGGCGCGACGTCGCTCTCGACTCCCTTGCCCCAGCTCGCGTAGACGAGCTGGCCGCGCGCGAGCTCCTGGCTGACGGCGACGAAGGGCGTCGTCAACGACTGGCTGAACGATGTGCCGTCCGAGCCGTCGGTCGGCGTGGCGGCGCGCGAGAGCTGCGTGTGGCGGGCGCCGAGCCACAGCGTCGCGCCCGAGCTGCCGAACGCGATCGCGTCGCGCAGCGCGAGCTCGGTCGAGCGCTCGTCGCGGTTCGTGTTCGGCGTCGTCAAGTCGGGCGCCGGCGGCACGACAAGCGTGCCGTCGATGTTGCCGGTGCCGGCGAAGTTGAACGCCGACTGCTGGAAGCGGTTGCGCACGACCGTGCGCTGGATGCCGGCGCCGATCGTGTGCGCGAGCGAACCGGTCGTCGCGGTGCCGTGCACCGAGACATCGAGCGTGCTGCTGTCGCGGTGCTCGTTCTCGCTGCGGAAGTCGTAGAGGTCGAAGTTGCCGTTGGCGCAGAAGCGATCGACGTACGTCGTGCCGCCCGGGCCGGCGCTGTCGGTGCCGCAGCCGAACGGGAACGCGATCCGGTCGTCGGTGCGCAGCCGCTGCGCGAGGCCGTGAACGACGAGCCGCCAGTCGGCAGCCAGCTTCCGGGTGATGCGCAGCGACGCCGTCGTCGCGTCGAAGACGACCGGGAGCGACCACGGCTGGTTGTTGAGGTTCAGCCGCGGGTCGGGCACCTGGGGCACCGCTTCGCCGAGCAGGCTGAAGCCGGGAACGCTCGGCTGCGAGCGGTGGCTGTGCTCGACCTCGGCTTCGACGAGCGTCGCCGCGCCCGCGCGCCAGTCGCCGGCGAGCGCGATCACGTTGCGGTTGCCGCGCGCATCGCGCACCTGCGGATCGAGGTGCTCTGCGCCGGCGTTGACGCGGACGCCGAACGCGTCGTCGACGCCGAAGCGCTGGCTGAGGTCGACGCTCGCGGCGACGCTGCCGCGCTCGCGCCATTCGACGAAGGCCGACCGCAGCGGCGCGTCGAGCGGACGTTTGACGACGACGTCGACGAGGCCGCCCGGCGCGCTCGTCCCGGCCTGCAACCCGCTCAGCCCCTTGAGGACGTCGACGCGCGCCTTGTTCTCGAGCGGGATCGACGTCTCGGCGTTGATCGGCAAGCCGTCGCGGCGGTAGTTGAAGCGGTTGTCGATGACGAAGCCGCGCACGGTGAAGTAGTCGATGTAGCCCTCGGTGTCGTACGCCGCGTTGACCGCGGGGTCGAAGCGGACGAGATCGGCGAGGCGGCGGGCGCCGCCGTCGCGCATCCGTTCGGCGTCGACCGTCGTCGCCTGCAGCGGCGCGCGCTCGAGCGCAACGTCGTCCCAGCCGGCGACGCTCGCTGCGACCGGCGCCTTGCCGGTGACCGTCACCGGCTCGAGCGCGGCCTGCGCGGACGCGCCTGCCGACGCGAGGCCGAGCACGGCGGCGGTGACCGCGGCAGCGAAGCGGCGGGCGAAGCGGATCGATATGGCCATCGTCGTGCGTCGATGGCAGAGCTCTGGGCCGCCGGCTTGAAGCCACCGGCTCGGCTTGCTTCCCTGCGCGAGGATTACCTCAGTCAGGTTCGAAGGGACTCTCTCAGTCGAAGCCGCGGACTCCGCGGCTCCAACACCCCCAGCGAGGCTGCGGCGGTGCCGCAGCGCCGTCGATTATGGCAGCGTGGGCGCGACGCCGAGCAGCCGGTGCAGCTTCGTGCTCGTCGTCGTGTACTGCAGCGGCTGCGCGCGGTCGGGCCAGACGCGCTCGCCGATCGCGAACGCGGCGAGCGTCGCCTCGTGGAAGCCGCAGACGATGAGCTTCTGCTTGCCCGGGTAGATCGTGACGTCGCCGACGGCGAAGATCCCCGGCGTCGACGTCTCGAAGCGCTGCGTGTCGACGACGAGCTGCTTCTTCTCGAGCGCGAGGCCCCAGTTCGCGATCGGCCCCAGCTTCGGGCTCCAGCCGAGGAGGACGAAGAGCGCGTCGAGCGGCACGGCGCGCGTCGTGCCGTCGCTGCAAAGGACGCCCAGCGCCGCGAGCCTGCCGCCTTCCTCGACGATCGATTCGGGCTGGCCGGCGATGAACGCGACACGCCCGTCGGCGCGCAGCGCGCGCAGCCGCTCGAGCGCCGCCGGATCGGCGTCGAGGTCGTCGCGGCGGTGGATCAGCGTGATGCTCGCCGGTGCCGACGCCCTGCCGTCGACGGCGTCGATCGCCGCCATCACCGCGGCTTCCCCGCCGCCGACGACGACGACGCGCCGTCCGGCGTGCGCATGAAGCGCTCCGGCGTGCTCGAAAAGCTGCACGCCGCGGTGGCGGTCGAGGCCGTCGAGCTTCAGCCGTCGCGGCTGGAACGCGCCGACTCCGCCTGCGATCACGACTGCCTTGGCGACGAAGCGCGTTCCCGCCGACGTCGCGACGTCGAAGCGGCCGTCGTCGCGGGCGTGCAGCTCGCTCACCTGCTGCTCGAGATGAATGCCGGTCGCGAACGGCTCGATCTGGCGCAGCAGCCGCTCGGTCAGCTCGCGGCCGGTGCACAGCGGCAGGCCGGGGACGTCGTAGATCGGCTTGTCGGCGTAGAGCTCGAAGCACTGGCCGCCGGGATGCGGCAGCGAATCGACGACGTGCGCGCGCACCTCCTGCAGGCCGAGGTAGAAGACCTGGAACAGCCCGACGGGGCCGGCGCCGACGACGACGGCGTCGGTCTCGATCGTCTCGCCGATGGCGCGCGCGGGGTCGGCCACGGCGTCGCCTCGCGGTCTCAGCGCTTCAGCTCGCCGAGCTTGCCCGTCCTGTCCTTCCACTCGTCGGCGTCGGGCAGCGCGGGCTTGCGGCGGGTGATCGCCGGCCACTGCTTCGCGAGCTCGGCGTTGAGCGCGATCATGTGCTGCTGGTTGCCGGGGACGTCTTCCTCGGGAACGATCGCGTTGACGGGGCACTCGGGGATGCAGACGGCGCAGTCGATGCACTCGTCGGGGTCGATCGAGAGGAAGTTCGGGCCCTCACGGAAGCAGTCGACCGGACAGACGTCGACGCAGTCGGTGTACTTGCAGCGGATGCACGATTCGAGGACGACGTGGGTCATGGTGACGGGGCCCGGCTCGCGCGCCGGAATCGGCGCGCCGCAGCGGCGTGAAACGGCCAAGTTTACGGTGCCGTTCGCGCTTCCTCGGCGGCGACGCGTTCGGCCACGAGGCGAACGGGGCGCGCGGCGGCGGCGATCGGCGCTGCGCCGACGCCGACGGTGACGACCGTCGGGCGCCCCGAATGGAGCAGCGTCGCGTCGGCGAGCCCGGCGACGGTGTGCTCGGTGGCGAGCTCGTCGGGCCAGCCGGCGCGCGAGACGACGAGCGCCGGCGTCGCCTTCGGCCAGCCCGCTTCGACGAGCTTTCTCGCCAGCGCGGCGAGCTGCTTGCCGGCCATGTAGAAGACCTCGGTGTCGCCGTGGCGGCCGGCGCCGAGCTGGCCATCCCGGGTCACCGCCGTCGTCAGCGCAACGCTGCGGCCGCCGCCGCGGCGCGTCAGCGGCCGCCGTGCCGACGCCGCGGCGGCGAGCGCCGCGGTGACTCCGGGGACGACCTCGCACTCGATTCCTGCGGCGGCGAGCGCGGCGAGCTCTTCCTCGAGCCGGCCGAAGACGCTCGGATCGCCGCCCTTCAGCCGAACGACGCGCTTGCCGTCGCCGGCGTGCTTGACGAGCAGCGCGTCGATCGTCTCCTGCGCCGTGTTCTCGCGGCCGCCGGGTGCGTGCGCGACGCCGGCGAAGCCGCGCTTGCCGACGTCGATCCAGCGCGCGTCGGGCGCCAGCGCTCGCAGCGCAGGATCGACGAGCGCATCGAAGAGGACGACGTCGGCCCGTTGCAGCCGCTGCGCGCCGCGCAGCGTGATGAGGTCGGCCTGCCCCGGACCGGCGCCGACGAAGGCGACGCTGCCGCGCGCGGCGGAGCGCGTCACGCGTCGACCTCCGTCGGCCGCGCAAAGCGCGGCAGCCGCTCGTGGACGTCGCCCTGGTAGTGGCCTTGCGGAAAGAAGGCGAGCGCGCGCTCGGCGACCGCCTGCGACTGGCCCGCGCGCAGCTGCACGGCGTCGAAGCCGCAGCGCACGAGCATCGGCATCATGTCGGCGATGACGTCGCCGGTGGCGCGGATCTCGCCGGCGAAGCGATGCCGCGCGCGCAGCAGGCGCGCCTGGCTGTACGCGCGCCCGTCGGTCCACTTCGGAAAGACCAGGGCGACGCTGGCGACGCGGCCGAGATCGGCGGCGATCGACGCGACCGAGGCGTCGTTGGCGAGGACGAGATCGGCCGGCGCCGAGCCGTCGACGAACCGCACTGGCGCGCTCATGCGGGCAACGCCGTCGTCCGGCGCACGCCGTCGGCCGCGGCCTTGAACGTCTCGACGCCGACCCGGCGCACCGTCTCGATGAACCGTTCGCGCGGCGTGCTGCGCTCGGCGCGGTACGCATCGATCAGCGCCTCGACGACGTCGGGCACTTCGTCGGCCGAGAACGACGGGCCGATGATCCTGCCCGGCGCCGCCGGCCCGCCGAGCGTCGATCCGTCGGTGCCGCCGAGCGAGACCTGGTACCACTCCTCGCCGTCCTTGTCGACGCCGAGGACGCCGATGTGGCCGCTGTGGTGGTGGCCGCACGAGTTGATGCAGCCGCTGATGTTGACCGCGATGTCGCCGATGTCGTGCAGCTCGTCGAGGTCGTCGAAGCGCTCGGCGATCTGCGCCGAGACCGGGATCGAGCGCGCGTTCGCGAGCGAGCAGACGTCGCCGCCGGGGCAGCAGATCATGTCGGTGAGCAGGCCGATGTTGGGCGTCGCGAAGCCGGCGGCGCGCGCCTGCAGCCAGAGCGCGTGCAGCGCTTCGGCACGCACCCACGGCAGCACGAGGTTCTGCTGGTGGGTGACGCGCAGCTCGCCGGCGCTGAAGCGGTCGGCGAGGTCGGCGGCGGCTTCCATCTGCGCGTCGGTCGCGTCGCCCGGCGCCTGGCCGGCGCGCTTGAGCGAAAGCGTGACCGCGCGATGGCCGCTCAAGCGGTGGGCGTGGACGTTGCGCTCGAGCCAGCGCCGGTACGCCGGCGCAGTGTCGATCTGCGCATCGAGCGCCGGCTCGGCGTCTTCCGTCACGCCGGGCGGCGTGCCGAACTGCGCCGAGACGCGCGCCAGCTCTTGCTCGGTGATGAGCGGCGCGACGCCGTCGCCGTCGTCGCGCAGGATGGCGGCGAACTCTTCCTCGACCTTGCGCGTGAACTCGGCGCCGAACGCCTTGACGATGATCTTGATCCGCGCCTTCCAGATGTTGTCGCGCCGGCCGTACTCGTTGTAGACGCGCAGGACCGCCTCGAGGTAGGCGAGCAGCTGCTGCCACGGCAGGAACCCGCGGATCACCGGGCCGATCATCGGCGTGCGGCCCATGCCGCCGCCGGCGCGGACCTGAAAGCCGAGCTCGCCGGCATCGTCGCGAACGAGCTGCAGGCCGACGTCGTACCACGCGGTCGCCGCACGGTCCTCGAGCGCGCCGTTGACGGCGATCTTGAACTTGCGCGGCAGCGCGGCGAACTCGGGGTGCAGGCTCGACCACTGGCGCATGATTTCGCAGAACGGCCGCGGGTCGGCGACCTCGTCGGGCGCGATCCCGGCGAACGCGTCGGCGGTGATGTTGCGGATGCAGTTGCCGCACGTCTGGATGCCGTGCATGCCGACGTCGGCGAGCAGGTCCATGACGTCGGCGGCGCGCTCGAGCGGAATCCAGTTGAACTGCAGGTTGGTCCGGGTCGTGAAGTGGCCGTAGCCGCGGTCGAAGTCGCGCGCGATGCGCGCGAGCGTGCGCAGCTGGTCGCTCGCGAGCGTGCCGTACGGGATCGCGACGCGCGCCATCGGCGCATGGCGCTGCACGTACCAGCCGTTTTGCCGGCGCATGTGACCGAAGTCGTCGGCACTCAGCTCGCCGGCGAGATGGCGCTCGAGCTGGTCGCGGAACTGCCGCGCCCGTGCGTGGACGAAGTCGCGGTCGAAGCTGTCGTAGCGGTACATCCCGAAACCCGAAGCGTCGGCGGGCCGCGCGCGCTCGCCGAGAATGTCGTTCGCGGGCGAGCGCCGCCGCGCGTGCGACGGAAGCGGGACTCTAGCCACGCCCCACTTCGCCACGAACCACAGTTTTTTCACTTCGGTATGTCGGATGCGGCATAAGGAAAGAGCACGGGACGCGCTCGAGCGAAGCCGATGCGCTCGCCGTGACGTCTTGCGCAGCGTCGCCGGCGTGTGCGCGATGGGATCGCTCGGTGCTCTCGGCGTCGCCGGCTGCTCGAGCGCGCCGAAGTCGACGGGCGGCGTCGCTCCGGTCGCGTCCGCAGCCTCGGCGCCGAGCGCGCCGGTCGTCGCGCCGGCGCCGCCGCCGCGGCGGCCGCGGGTCGGCCTCGCGCTCGGCGGCGGCGCCGCGCGCGGCTTCGCGCACATCGGCGTCATCCAGGCGCTCGAGGAAAGCGGCATCGTGCCCGACCTCGTCGTCGGCACGTCTGCGGGCAGCGTCGTCGCGGCGCTGTTCGCGTCGGGAAAGAACGGGCGCGAGCTGGCGACGATCGCCGACGCGATGGACGAGACGGCGTTCGCCGACTGGTCGTATCCCGGGCGCGGCCTGATCCGCGGCGAGGCGCTCGCCAAGTTCATCCGCGAGAAGACGGACCATCGCCAGATCGAGCAGATGAAGATCCCGCTCGGCGTCGCGGCGACCGACCTCGACAGCGGTCAGCCGATCCTGTTTCGCAGCGGCGACACCGGAACCGCGGTGCGCGCGTCGAGCGCGGTGCCCGCGGTGTTCCAGCCGGTGAAGATCGGCAGCCGCGAGTACGTCGACGGCGGCCTGTCGGCGCCGATCCCGGTCCACCACGCGCGCGAGATGGGCGCCGAGTTCGTGATCGCGGTCGACATCTCGGCGGTGCCCGAAGGCAACCCGACCGGCGACGCCGCACGGATGCTCCTGCAGACCTTCGCGATCATGGGCAAAGGGCTGAAGACGTACGAGCTGCGCGATGCCGACGTCGTGTTGCAGCCGGCGCTCGCCGGCGTTTCGGGCGCCGACTTCACGACGCGGCGCGAGTCGATCAAGGCCGGACGCGACGTCACGATCGCGCACCTTGCCGAGCTGCGGCAACGGCTCGCGGCGAAGAGCCAGCTCTAGGAACGAAAAAGGCCCGGAGGGGATCCGGGCCTGCTTGCGAAGGCGCCGCTCGCGCGACGCCGGCGCTCTTGCGCTTAGGCGGCGGCGCGCTTGGCCGACTTCGTCGCGGCCTGCGTCGCGCGGACGGCGGTCGACGACATCGCCTGGAAGTTCGCGTCGGCGACTTCGGCGGCCTGCTTGGCGGCCTTCTGGACGCTCTCGATCGCGTTGTTCGCGGCGGCGACCGCCGACTTCACGAGCGCGACGGCGTTCTCGGTGCCGGCGGGGGCGTTCTTGACGGCGTTGTCGATGATCGACATGAAGCGCGCTTGCGCTTCGGCGCCCGTCGCTTCGGCGACGCGCGAGACTTCCGCGGCGGTCGACGAGGCGATCTCGTAGACGTAGCGGTTGTACGCGGCGATCTTCTCGGCGCTCGGCTGGAACAGGCTCGCTTGCAGCGCGAGCAGCTCTTGCGCGTCCTTGACGGACAGCGCGGCTTGCGCGTTCTGGGCGGCGTCGCTCATCGCGGCCTTGGCGACCTGGAGGTTCAGCTCGACGAGCTTCTCGACGCCTTCGAAGGCGGTGCCGGCGAGGCCGAACAGCGTTTCGACGTTGCTCTTCTGGACGCTGACGAGTTGTTCAACGGTCATCATCTTGGATCTCCTGAAATGGTTGGGCGGGTGCCTCTGGGGTGTTTATGCTGCACTGCAACATGAACGAAGTATAGGGGTCGAGCGACGGATTGCAAGCACTTTTTGCTGCGTCGCACCATTCTAGTGGGGATCCCCTAGGGCGAGTCGCGAACAGGACATCTCCCGCGGCGGGCGGCGTTGCCCGTCGGGCTGGTCGCTGGCCACGCGGCTTCGCATCGACTTCCCCGGCTTCGGCGGCGGGGAGAGCCTGCAGCCGATGTGGACTGGGACGCCTGGTTCGATGCGTTCGAGAAGAGCGGCCTTGCCTTCCCCTACCAGGACAAGACGGCGTCGGGCGGGCAGAGCCGCTTCAGCAAGCTCGTTCGCCGCAGCCCGGACGAGCGATCGCACCCGCGCCCGCACACCAGAGCCGCACGGAAGCCCGCGCAGACGGCCCGCTCGCGCTGCCAAGGTCGTCGGCCAGCGCGCGTCGGCCGCGCCCGGGCCGGCCCACCGACAATGCGGGCCGATGACGACCCCGCCCGCTTCCGACGTCGCCGCCGCCGAGGCTGCGATCGCCTCGCGCCGCTCGATCCGCGCCTTCCTGCCGACCCCGGTGCCGCGCGCCACCGTCGAGCGCATCCTGGCGCTCGCATCGCGCGCGCCCTCGGGAACGAACACGCAGCCGTGGCGGGTCTACGTGCTCACGGGCGAGCCGCTGCGCTCGCTCTCGCGACGGCTCGTCGCCGCGTACGACGACCCCGAGGAGCGCGCGCGGCACAGCGAGGAGTACCCGTACTACCCGACCGAGTGGGTGTCGCCGTACATCGACCGCCGCCGCAAGGTCGGCTGGGACCTCTATGGCCTGCTCGGCATCGGCAAGACCGACAAGGCGCGGATGCACGCGCAGCACCGGCGCAACTACGAGTTCTTCGGCGCTCCGGTCGGCCTGATGTTCACGATCGACCGCATCCTGCGCCAGGGCAGCTGGCTCGACTACGGGATGTTCATCGAAGGCGTCATGGTCGCGGCGCGGGCGCACGGCCTCGACACCTGCCCGCAGGCCGCGTTCACGCCGTTCCACCGCATCGTCACCGAGGCGATCGGCGCGCCCGCGAACGAGCAGCTCGTCTGCGGCATGTCGCTCGGCCGGGCCGATCCGGACGCGATCGAGAACTCGCTCGTCACCGAGCGCGAGCCGGTCGCCGGTTTCGCGCGTTTTCTCGACTGACGGCACCCACCACCGCGCCGAACCGATGCGACCTGCGATCCTGATCTGCCGCTGGGTCTTTGCCGAGACCGTCGCGCGCCTGCGCGAGCACTTCGAGGTCGAGACGAACGACGGCGACGACATCTGGACGCGCGACGAGATGATCGCGCGGCTCCAGGGCAAGGCCGGTGTCTTCGTCACCGGCACGCAACCGGTCGACGCCGGGCTGCTCGACGCGTGCCCCGAGCTGCGCGCGGTCTGCAGCCTCGCCGTCGGCTACAACAACATCGACGTCGCCGCCTGCACCGCGCACGGCGTCGCCGTCAGCAACGCCCCCGGCGTCCTCACCGAGACGACCGCCGACTTCGGCTTCGCGCTGCTGATGGCCGCGGCGCGTCGCGTCGGCGAGAGCGAGCGGTTCCTGCGCCGCGGCGAATGGACGAAGTGGAGCGTCGACCTCTTCGCCGGGAGCGACGTCCACGGCGCGACGCTCGGCATCCTCGGCATGGGCCGGATCGGCCAGGCGATCGCGCGGCGCGGTGCGCACGGCTTCGCGATGCCGGTGCTCTACCACAACCGTTCGCCGCTCCCCGACCACGTCGCCGCCGCGCTCGGGGCGCGCTACGTCTCGCGCGAGACGCTGCTCGCCGAGTCCGACCACCTCGTCATCGTCGTGCCGTACAGCGCCGAGTCGCACCACCTCGTCGGCGCCGCCGAGCTCGCGCGCATGAAGCCGACCGCGACGATCGTCAACATCGCGCGCGGCGGCGTCGTCGACGACGCGGCGCTCGCCGCCGCGCTGCGCGCCGGACGGCCCGGCGCAGCCGGGCTCGACGTCTTCGAAGGCGAGCCGCGCGTGCACCCCGAGCTGCTCGCGCTGCCCAACGTCGTTCTCACCCCGCACATCGCGAGCGCGAGCCTGCCGACGCGGCGCGCGATGGCCGATCTCGCCGCCGAGAACCTGATCTGCCTGCTCGACCCGGCGGTCGGACGCCGTCCGCCGACGGTGATCAATCCCGAGGTGCTCGCGCGCCGACTGTAGGAGCGAGACGACAGGCCTCGCCGGCGCGGGCCGATACGTCGGCCGCGCAGCGCTCGGAACAATCGGGCCGATGAGAAGCCCGCTCGCAGCCTGGCGCGGCGGCGTTCGCTGGCCGCTGCTGCTGATCTCGGCCGTCGTCGCGCTCGTCGCGGTCGTTCTCGTCTGCGAAGCGATCGGCTGGCCGTTCCTCGCCGGGCCGGTGCAGCTCCGGCTGTCGAAGGTGCTCGATCGCAGCGTCGTCTTCGGCGACGACCCCGGCAAGTCGTCGGGCGTTCGCATCGGCCTGCTCGGCAGCGTTCGCATCCACGCCGACTCGATCGAGATCGGGCCGCCGCCGTGGAGCCCGGCGCGCCACACGATGCTGGCGCACGACGCCACGCTCAAGCTCGGCTACGTCGACCTCTGGCGTGCGTACCGCGGCAAGACGCTGCACATCCGCGACCTCGAGGCCGGCGAGCTCGACGCGATCCTCGAGCGGCTGGAGGACGGCCGCGCGTCGTGGCAGTTCGGCGACAAGGGCGCAGGCGCGGCGCAGCACGAGGCGTCGCTGCCGACGTTCGGCCGCCTCGTCGTCGGCGACGGCCATGTCCTCTACCACGATCGCGTCCTGCCGGCCGGGATCGACGCGCGCTTCTCGCTCAGCGACGGCAGCGCAGGCCGCAGCGACCGTGGCGCTTCGGCGTCGTCGGCCGCGGCGGCGGCGAGCGCAGCGGACGCTGCCTCGACACCTGCGCAGGCGACCGCGGCCAGCAGCGCCGCCTCGGGAATCTTCATCCGCGCCGGCGG
>JADMIO011575626.1_pt1 | contig 27441 bp, 26 predicted proteins | sample 8958161 | NCBI WGS metagenome assembly JADMIO01 (sample SAMN16585339, study PRJNA669376) | soil metagenome | isolation source: Crop rotation soil | place: USA: Cullars Rotation, Alabama | collected 2011
CCGCGACTTCAAGTCACGTGAATTCCAAGCTTCGGATCCCACTGTGCTGGAAAGCAGGCCGCCGTCGGGCAAGGCGTTCCTGCTGTCGTCGCTCGTCGCGATTCCGCTGATCTGGATCGGCGGCTATGCGATCTGGTGGTACCAGCAGCACGAGCACCAGCAGGACGCGGCGGCGACCTACGCGCCCCTGCGTCTCGTCCGCGGCGCCCCGGCGCCCGCGGCATCGGGCGCGTATCTCGCCGTCAGCGGCCGCCTGCTCTGGGAGCGCACCGTCTCGCTGACCAAGGGCTCGAGCCAGACGGTCGAGTACACCCTGGTGCCGCTCGTCGCCGAGGGCTGGCGCGATCGCGATCCCGTGCCCTACGTCGTCCGCGTCGACAACAGGAACCGCTCTCTCGCCGAGCGCGCGACGCGCAACCGCGAGGCGGTGCTCGGCCATGCCGAGGGCGGCGTCGCGGTGCCGGCGGCGCAGGAGTTCCTGAAGATGCAGGTGCCGGTCGGCGATGCGACCAGGCAGCTGCGCCTCGTGCCGTCGGAGGGCGGCGCGCCCGCGGTGCGCGACAGCGCCGACGAGGACTTCACGATCTACCTGATCATCGCCGCGGGGCTGAGCGTCTTCTACGTCCTGATGATGCTCGTCATCGTCGCCGCCCATGCCAACCAGCGGCGGAAGGAGCGCAAGGCCGCGCTCACGCAGGCCGGGCGTTGAGCGCCTCGAGCTGCTCGGGCGTGCCCACGTTCTCCCAGCGCCCGCGCCAGATCTCGGCGCCGATCCGTCGCGCGCGCATGCCGGCGTAGAGCAACGGCGCGAGCCTGGCGGTCGTGCCCGGCGCGATGCCGTCGAACATCTCGGCGCGCAGCAGGGCGATGTTGGCGTAGGTCCAGCGCTGGCCGTCCGGGCCGGTGCCCTCGGCGAGGCCGAGGCCGTCGGCGCCGAGGCCGAAGTCGCCGCCTGGATGGAAGAGCGGGTTCGGCACCAGCCAGAGGCGGCCGAGCCGGCCGCTCGAGGCGAGGGCGTCGTGGGTCTTGCGCGAATAGCGGAAGTCCGGCGCCCAGATGTCGGCCGAGACGACCCAGAACACGTCGCCGAGGAGCGGCAGCGCCTTGGCGATGCCGCCGGCGGTCTCGAGCGCGCCGCCGTGGTCGCGCCCTTCGAGCGAGTAGTGGAGCTCGAGGCCAAAGCGCGCGCCGTCGCCGAGCGCGGCGACGATCTGCTCCTCGAGCCAGGCGGTGTTGATCACGACCTCGCGCACGCCGCCGGCGGCGAGCGCCTCGAGATGCCATTCGATCAGCGGCTTGCCGTGCACCGGCAGCAGCGGCTTCGGCGTTCTGTCGGACAGCGGCCGCATCCGCGCGCCGCGGCCCGCGGCGAGAAGGATCGCCCTCATCCGCCGCGGCGCTGCGCGTGGCGCTCGACGCGCGTCGGCGCGAACGCCGCGACGAGCGCGTCCATCAGCGCCTCGGCGCGCGAAGAGTTGTCGGCGCCGAGGTTGCAGACGTAGACGTCGAGCGTCGCCGCCTCGAGCTCGGGCCAGGTGTGCACCGCCAGGTGCGATTCGGCGAGCAGGACGACGCCGGTGATGCCGCTCGGCGCGGCGTCGTGCCCCGCCACCGGCGCGGCCGCGGGCTCGAAGCGATGGAACAGCTCGCCGACCGGCGTGAGGCCGGCGCCTTCGACGGCGGCGAGGCAGGCGCGGCGCAGGCTCGCGGTCTCGGTCATCTCGGCCCGGCCGGCGGCGCAGCCGCGCAGGTCGGCGGTGAGGTGAAGGCCGTGCATCGAGCCGATTATCCGGCCCGGGTCGGGCCCGGGAGCCGCCCCGTAAAATGGAAGGCTCCCCTGCGCAAGGAAGCTTTCACAGATGGCCGCGATCGAATCCCCGGACACCCCGATCGCGGCGCCGGAAGCGCCCGCCGTGGCGCGCGAGGTGCTGATGGCCAACGCCATCCGCGCCCTCGCCATGGACGCGGTGCAGCAGGCGAATTCCGGCCACCCGGGGGCACCGATGGGCATGGCCGAGATCGCGGTCGCGCTCTGGGGCCGGCACCTGCGCCACAACCCCGCGAACCCGCGCTGGCCGAGCCGGGACCGCTTCGTGCTTTCCAACGGGCACGGCTCGATGCTGCAGTACGCGCTGCTGCACCTCACCGGCTACGACCTCGAGATCGCCGAGATCCGCAACTTCCGCCAGCTGCACAGCAAGACGCCCGGCCATCCCGAGGTCGACGTCACGCCCGGCGTCGAGACGACGACCGGGCCGCTCGGCCAGGGCCTGACGAACGCCGTCGGCATGGCGCTCGCGGAGAAGCTGCTCGCCGCCGAGTTCAACCGCGACGGCCACGAGATCGTCGATCACCGCACCTACGTCTTCCTCGGCGACGGCTGCCTGATGGAAGGCATCAGCCACGAGGCGTGCGCGCTCGCCGGCGCATGGCGGCTGAGCAAGCTGATCGCGATCTACGACGACAACGGCATCTCGATCGACGGCGCGGTGGCGCCCTGGTTCGTCGACGACACCCCCAGGCGCTTCGAGGCGTACGGCTGGAACGTGATCGCCGGCGTCGACGGTCACGACGTCGAGGCGGTCGACGCGGCGATCGCCAAGGCCCGCCAGTCGACCGACCGGCCGACGATCGTCTGCTGCAAGACGACGATCGGCAAGGGCTCGCCGAACCGCGCCGGCACCGCCAAGGCGCACGGCGAGGCGCTCGGCGCGGCCGAGGTGGAGCTCACCCGCGCCGGGCTCGGCTGGGCCCATCCGGCGTTCGTCGTCCCCGACGAGGCGTACGCGCACTGGAACGCGAAGCAGGAGGGCGCGAGCGTGGAGGCGGCGTGGCAGGAGCGCTTCGCGCTCTACCAGGAAGCGCATCCCGAGCTCGCCGCCGAGTACGTGCGGCGGATGAGCGGCGAGTTGCCGACCGACTGGTGGAAGACGGTGCAGTCGGCGGCGATCGCGACCCATGCCAAGGCCGAGACCGTCGCCAGCCGCAAGGCGAGCCAGCTCGCGCTCGAGACCTTCACCGCGGTGTTGCCCGAGCTGCTCGGCGGCAGCGCCGACCTCACCGGCTCGAATCTCACCAACACGAAGCACACGCCGGCGCTGCGATTCGACGCCGACGGCGCGCCGGCACGCGACGCCGAGGGCCGCCTCGGCCGGCACATCAACTACGGCGTGCGCGAGTTCGGCATGGCCGCGGTCATGAACGGCGTCGCCCTGCACGGCGGCTTCATTCCGTACGGCGGCACCTTCCTCACCTTCAGCGACTACAGCCGCAACGCGATCCGCATGGCGGCGCTGATGAAGCAGCGGGTCGTCCACGTCTTCACCCACGACTCGATCGGCCTCGGCGAGGACGGGCCGACGCACCAGTCGGTCGAGCATGCCGCGTCGCTGCGCCTGATCCCGAACCTCGACGTCTGGCGCCCGTGCGACACGCTGGAGACGCTCGCGGCGTGGGCCGCCGCGGTCGGTCGGCGCGAGGGCCCGACCGCGTTGCTGCTGTCGCGGCAGAACCTGCCGTACGCGCCGAAGCCGATGTTCGACGCGGCGAGCCCCGACGGCGCGCTCGGCGCGATCGCCAAGGGCGCCTACGTGCTCGCCGAGCCGGCCGAGGTGGGCCTCTCGCGCAAGGCGAAGGCGGTGATCGTCGCCACCGGCTCGGAGGTCCAGCTCGCGCTCAACGCGCAGCAGATGCTCGCCCTGCCCGAGAACGGCGGCATCGCGGTGCGTGTCGTGTCGATGCCGTCGACGACGGTGTTCGACCGCCAGGACCGCGCCTACAAGGAAGCGGTGCTGCCGCCGGGCGTACCGCGCATCGCGGTCGAGATGGGCGTCACCGACGGCTGGTGGAAGTACGGCTGTGCCGCGGTCGTCGGCATCGACCGCTACGGCGAATCGGCGCCGGGGCCGGTGCTCTTCAGGCACTTCGGCTTCACGGCGGAGAACGTGGTCGCGACGGTGCGCGCGGCGCTCGGCCAATGAATTCTTTCCAGGGGACTCTTCCATGACCATCAAGATCGGCATCAACGGCTTCGGCCGCATCGGACGCATGGTGTTTCGCGCCGCCGTGCAGAACTTCAAGGACGTCGAGGTCGTCGCGATCAACGACCTGCTCGAGCCCGACTACCTCGCCTACATGCTCCGCTACGACTCGGTGCACGGCCGCTTCAAGGGCGACGTCTCGGTCGACGGCTCGACGCTCGTCGTCGACGGCAAGCGCATCCGCCTGACGCAGGAGAAGGACCCGGCGAACCTGAAGTGGGGCGAGGTCGGCGCCACCGTCGTGATCGAGTCGACCGGTCTCTTCCTGACCAAGGAGACGGCGCAGAAGCATCTCGACGCCGGCGCGAAGAAGGTCATCCTGTCGGCGCCCTCGAAGGACGACACGCCGATGTTCGTCTTCGGCGTCAACGACCGGAGCTACAAGGGCGAGGCGATCATCTCGAACGCGTCGTGCACGACCAACTGCCTGGCGCCCGTCGCCAAGGTGCTGCACGACAAGTGGGGCATCAAGCGCGGCCTGATGACGACGGTGCATGCGACCACGGCGACGCAGAAGACCGTCGACGGGCCGAGCAACAAGGACTGGCGCGGCGGCCGCGGCATCCTCGAGAACATCATCCCGTCGTCGACCGGTGCCGCGAAGGCGGTCGGCGTCGTCATCCCCGAGCTCAACAAGAAGCTCACGGGCATGTCGTTCCGCGTGCCGACCTCCGACGTCTCGGTGATCGACCTCACCGTCGAGCTGTCGAAGGAGGCGAGCTACAAGGACATCTGCGCCGAGATGAAGGCGCAGTCGCAGGGCGCGCTGAAGGGCGTCCTCGGCTATACCGAGGACAAGGTCGTCTCGACCGATTTCCGCGGCGAGGCGATGACCTCGGTGTTCGACGCCGAGGCCGGCATCGCCCTCGACGGCACCTTCGTCAAGGTGGTGGCGTGGTACGACAACGAATGGGGCTACTCGAACAAGACGCTCGAGATGGCGCGCGTCGTCGCGCGGGCCGACGCCTGAGATCGTCGCCGCGTCGTCGCAACGAGAAGAGCCCCCGCGGGGGCTCTTTTCCTTTCCGGAGCGATCGGGTTCAGTGCCGGTGGTAGCCGCCGCGCCAGCCGTAGCCCGAGCTGAAGCCGATGCGGACGACCGGCGGCGCGTAGACCGGCCGCGGGCCGTAGTAGTACGCCGGCGCGGGGTAGTAGACGACCGGTGCGGGCGCATAGGCGGGGGCCGGGGTGTAGTAGCTCGGCGCCGGCGGCACCGGGTAGCCCGCGGGCGGCACCGGATAGCCCGAGGCCGGGGGCACCGGATAGCCGGACGGGGCCTGGTCGTAGGCGGGCTGCTCGCCGTAGGCCGGCGGCACCGCGCCGTAGCCGCCGCGCGCCGCGCCGTCGTCGTAGTAGCGCTGGCCGCCGTTGCCCGGGCGCACGTCGATCGCGATGCGCGGGCCGGGGTCGGACGCGGTGCGCGTGGTGTAGCGCTGGCCGTGGTACTCGTAGACGACGTCGTAGCCGACGACCCGGTTCTCGTAGCTGCTGACGGTGCGGCAGTCGCGCACCGGCACCACTTGGCCCGGGTTGTTGGCGAGCTCGGCGTTGTTGCCGATCGCCGCGCCGGTGATCGCGCCGAGGCCGGTCGCCGCGGCGCGGCCGCCGCCGTGGCCGAACTGGTTGCCGATCACGCCGCCGATGATCGCGCCGACCAGGGCGCCGCCGCCCGACGGCTGCGCCGGAACGACGCGCTGGCCCTCGGCGCACTGCTGGCGCGGGACCGCGAACGAGCTCGTGACCGGGGTGGCGGATACGACGTTGGCGTACTCGGCGGCGTGCGCCGGCACGGCGCCGCCGAGGAGCGCGAAGGCCGAGGCGGCCAGGGCGGTAGACTTCAGGGGAACGTTCATTTCGAGGATCCTCGTCGCGGTTCGGGGGACTTCTCTCTTCCTGACCAGCGCTTTCGACAAGAGTTCTGTTCCATCCACGCGCGGCGGCGGCCCGGCGTAGACGCCTTGACATTTCTTTGCATTGCGCACGGGCGCAGCAACGTCGATGTCGGGCGGCTTGGCTCCAATCGCAGGTCTCGACCACCCTCATCGTCAACAACCGAGCTGGACTCCGGAGTCGATCCCGGCAGCGCTCGGCCTGAAAGGAAGACAAGTCAGTGTTCAACTCCAGGTTCCGGGCCCTCGCGGCCGTGATGGCGTTCGCGGCTGCCGCGCTCGTGGGCTGCGGCGGCGGCGGCGGCGACGACGACGACAGCGCCAATGTCCGGCTCGTGAATGCGACGCTGACGCACGCGTCGATCGATCTCCTCGCCGACTCGACGAAGATCGTCTCGGGCACCACGACCGACAGCGCGAGCGGGTACGTCGGCGTGTCCGATGGCAGCCCCTCGCTGCAGGTCAACGACGCCACCAGCGGCGCCGTCCTCGCGGTCACCGCGCCGACCGTCTCGAAGGGCCAGAAGTTCGCGCTCGTCGCGTACGAGAGCGGCGGCTCGGTGCGCACGGCGATCATCACGGAGGGCACGACCACGCCCAATTCGGGGACCGCCACGGTGCGCGTCTTCAACGCCGCCACCGACGCCGGCGCGATCGACGTCTACATCACGGAACCGTCGGTCGACATCACGACCCTGTCGGCGCCGACGTTCACCTTCGGCTCGTCGAGCTCGGTGACGGCGAGCAGCTTCGCCTCGTTCGGCGTGGGCACGTACCGGGTCCGCGTCACCGGGGCGGGCAACCCGACCGACCTGCGCCTCGACATCCCCTCCTTCACCCTTGCCAGCCAGAACGTCGCGACCGTGATCCTGACGCCCACGACGGGCGGCACGCTCGCCAACGGCTCGGTGCTGGTCGAGGACGGCGCCTACAGCGCCACCCGCAACGCCAGCGCCCGGGTCCGCCTGGTCGCCGCGGTGACGCCTGGCGCCTCGGTCTCGGCCGCGGCGAGCGGCGTCGCGATCGGCACCAACAACGCGCCGTCGTTCAGCACCTATGTCAGCGTGCCGTCCGGCAGCCCCATCACGGTCACGGTCAACGGCAATCCGGTCGCCGCGCCGTCCGGAACGCTTGCCGCCGGCAGCGACTCGAGCCTGATGGTCTACGGCAACGCCGGCAGCCCGACCGCGACGTTGATCACCGACGACAACCACCTGCCGTCGGCGATCAACAACTACAAGCTGCGCATGATCAATGGTCTCACCGGCGCCGCCGTGCCGCTGAACCTGGTGGTCAACTTCGAGACGCTCGCCAGCGGCGTGCAGCCGGGAACGGCTTCGCCGTACTCGGTCAAGCAGGCGACGGTGCAGAACACCCAGATCGAGGTCAACTCGCCGAACAGCCCGACACCGATCTTCAGCAAGAACGACGCGTCGCTGCCCGGATCGTCGGTGTTCACGCTGTTCATGCTCGGCGACGCGAGCGCGCCGATCGGGCGCCTGAGCAAGGACCGCTGACGCCGGAGGGCCGGCTCGTGACGCCGGCGTGACGGAATCGACGCCGTCACGCCGCGCTCGGTAAGGCTTGGTAAAGCGCCCGGCGACCGGTCCGACCGCCGCCTAAACTGGCTCGATGCCCTTGTTCGTCCCTCGCGGCAGGCGTCCTGCGCGCGCCTTGCTGGCCGCGCCATTCGCTGCCGCGGCCGCCGCCGTGGCGCTTTCTGCCTGTGCGGCGTCGCCCCCTGCGGCCGAGCCGGGAGGCGTCGAAGTCCGCCTGATGGTCAAGCTCGTGCGGCCCGCGCACGACGGCCCGGTCATCGCCGCCGATGCCAGCCGCGTGGCCGGCGTGCCGGCGCACTACCGCTCGATGGTGAGCGAGAGCTGGCATGCGCTCAGCCTGCGCTGCGCCGACGCGGCGACGTGCGACCGGGCGCTCGACCGCCTGCGCCAGGACAGGACGACGTTCGAGGCGGTCGAGCTCGACGGCCGCAAGCGTGGCGCCGTGATGTGATCCAGGAGTGAATACCAACATGCGAAGAATGAACCGGCGCGTCGCTGCGCTCGCCGCCGCGCTGCTCCTGCCGCTCGCGGCCCAGGCGCCGATGGCGCAGAGCGTGCGTCCCGCCGCGACCGCCGATGCCCTCCGGGCCCGCGTGATCGTCAAGTACCGGGCCGACTCCGACATGCTGAGGAAGCAGGCGATGACCGCGACCGGCCGGCGCATGCTCCAGGCGCAGGCGCTCGGCGACCGCATCGGCGTCGCCCTCGTGGCGGGCGCGGGCGTGTCCGAGCGCGCCCATGTCGTCACCGCGCGCGGCCTGAGCTCGGCGGCGCTCGCCGCCCGGCTCTCGGCGCAGCCCGACGTCGAGTTCGCGGTCGTCGACGAGCGCCGCCACCTGGTCGCGGCGCCGAACGACCCGTTCTACGCGAGCCGTGCCGTCAGCTCGTCGTCGGGCGGCCCGGCCGTCGGCCAGTGGTTCCTGAAGCCGCCGGGGCCTGCCGGCACGGCCGCCAACACCGCGCCCTCGGCGATCAACGCCGAGCAGGCCTGGGACCTCACGACCGGCAGCCCGAGCGTCGTCGTCGCCGTGCTCGACACCGGCGTGCGCTTCGACCACCCCGACCTCCTCGTCAACGTCCTGCCCGGCTACGACATGGTTTCCGCGGACGACTCCGACTCGAGCGGCAACGGCGGCAGCGACTTCTCGACCGCGAACGACGGCAACGGCCGCGACCCGGACGCGAGCGATCCGGGCGACTGGATCGACGCGGCGGACCGGGCCAATCCTTCCCTCGGCACCAGCTGCGACCTCACCAGCTCGTCGTGGCACGGCACGCAGACGCTCGGCCTGATCGGCGCGACGACCAACAACGGCGTCGGCGTCGCGAGCGTCGGCCGCAACGTGAAGGTGCTGCCGGTGCGCGTGCTCGGCAAGTGCGGCGGCTTCGACTCGGACATCATCGTCGGCATGCAGTGGGCGGCGGGGGTCTACAGCAGCGCCGAGCTCGCCGGCCTGGGCCTGCCGGCCAACGCCAACCCGGCCAAGGTCATCAACCTGAGCCTCGGCAGCAGCGGCGCATGCAGCCAGTCGTACAAGGACGCGATGACGCGGATCACCGCGGCCAACGTCGTCGTCGTCGCCTCCGCCGGCAACACCGAGGGCCATGCGGTCAGCACGCCGGCGAACTGTCCCGGCTTCATCGCCGTCGGTGGCCTGCGCCATGTGGGGACGAAGGTGGGCTTCTCCGACCTCGGCGCGGAGATCGCGCTCAGCGCGCCGGGCGGCAACTGCGTCAACATCGCCAACGGGACGTCTTGCCTCTACCCGATCATGACGACGTCGAATTCGGGCACCAAGCAGCCGGTCGCCGGGGCCGCGGGGGCGACCTACACCGACAGCTTTGCCGCGCCGTCGCTCGGCACGAGCTTCTCTTCCCCGCTCGTCGCCGGCACGGCGGCGCTCATGCTCTCGGTCAAGCCGTCGCTGACGCCGAGCGAAGTCAAGGGGCTGCTGCAGTCGACCGCGCGTGCCTTCCCGTCGAGCGGCGGCACCGCGGGCATCTCGGCCTGCTCGGCGCCGAACGGCAACGACCAGGACGAGTGCTACTGCACCACGCAGACCTGCGGCGCCGGCATGCTCGACGCCCACGCCGCGGTCGCCGCGTCGATCGGCGTCCAGGCGCGGATCTCGGTGACGACGACGACACCGACCGCGGGCCAGCCGGTCACGCTCACCTCGACCTCGGTGATCGGCGCCGGCCAGAGCGCCACCTATCTGTGGGCGATCACCTCGGCCGGCACGACCGGCGCGACGATCACGGGCGCCAACAACGCCAGCACGGTCACCGTCACGCCGACCGCTGCCGGCACGTTCACGATCAGCCTCACGACGACCGACAACAACAACTTCGTCTCGAGCACGAGCACTTCGGTCGTCGTGTCCGCGGTCGGTGGCGGGGGTGGGGGTGGGGGTGGCGGCGGCGGAGGAGGCGGCGGCGGAGGTGGCGGCGGCGCGCTCGGCCTGGGCTGGCTGCTCGGACTGCTGAGCGCCGTGCTCGCGCTCGCGGCGCTGGAACGCATCGAACGGCGCCGCGCCGCGCGGGCCACCGTCAGCGCGGCGGCTCGGCCCGCGCGCAGGCGCTGAAGCCGCGACCCGAGCTGTCGAGACGCAGCGCGGCGAGCTTGGCCGCGGTCGTCGGGTCGGCGTTGCCGACGCGGTAGACATGACTCACGACCACGGTCGTGCCGACCATCGATTCGCTGCGCTGGTCGCTCCAGGTGCCCGGGGGCAGCGCGGCCTTGAGGGCCGCCTCCGCGGCGGCCGCCTCCGCCGCGGCGACCGGCGCCGATTCGAGGCAGCTGCCGGTCGTACCGGGGGGCGCCGAAGCCATCGGCATCAGGACGATGCTCGCCGGGCGAACCTGGTTGGCGATCCGCTCGGGCTCGCGGTCGCCGTGCGCCTGCAGGCCGAGCAGGCCGTCGAACCAGCCGCGGGTGAAGCCGAAGAACAGCACGTTGGCGGCAAGCAGCGCGGCCAGCAGGATCTTCAGCATGGCGCCCCCGCGGTGCGCGGGCCGTTGCCCACGACGGCACCTTCCGCATCGAGGCGCACGCTCACCTCGCCGCTGCCGATGCGCTCGAGACCGTCAGGCGTGCGCAGCAGCAGCTCGCCGCTCACCGTGACGCCCTCGGCCGTGCCTTCGGCTGCCGAGGCCGGACCGGCCGCGCAACGGACGCGCCGGCCGCGCAGCAGGTCGCGCGCGGTGAAGGCGGCGGCGAAGGCGGCAAAGCCGGCGTGCGCGAAGCGCTGCAGCGCTTCGGCGAGCGCGGGCACGAGTCGCTCGGGCAGGGACGCGGTCGCGGCTGCCGCCGTGGCGTCGATCTCGGCCAGCCAGGCGACGCCGCTCGCCGCCGCATCGACGCGCTGCGCGAGCAGGTTGACGCCGATGCCGATCACGACGACGCGGCCGTCGCCGTGCGGGATCGTCTCGATCAGCACGCCGCCGAGCTTGCGTCCCGGCTCCCCGGGGCCGACCAGCCAGAGATCGTTCGGCCACTTCAGGCCGATGCGCAAGCCTGCGCCCGGCCGCGGATCGAGCGCATCCGCCAGGGTCGCGCCGACGGCGAGCGAGAGGCCCGAGAGGTCGCGGCCGGCGGCGAACGGCCAAGCCATCGAGAAGGTGAGCGAGGCGCCCGGCGTCGCCTGCCAGCGGCGGCCGAGCCGGCCGCGGCCCGCGGTCTGCCGCTCGGCCACGAGGGCGCGCGGCGCCAGCGCGCGATCGGGATCCGCGGTGCGGGCCCAGGCCAGCAGGTCGGCATTGGTCGAGGCGGTCTCGGCGACGCGCTCGATCGCGACCGGGGCCGGCCCGCCCGTGCTCACCTCCGCTTCGGTGCGAGCATCGTGCCGCGACACTTCCTGCTGCCGCAGCGGCAGGCGAACATCGCCTTCGCCTTCTTCGTCTGCCGGCCCTCGAGCACCAGGCCGTAGTCGTAGTTCAGCTCCTCGCCCGGCTCGATGTCGCGCAGCGCCTTGATGAAGACGCGGCCCGCGTCCTCGTCCTCGTCGGCCTCGCAGTTCGGGTCGCAGGCGTGGTTGATCCACTTCGCCGAGCCGCCGGTGCCACCGTCGATGACGCGCTTGTCGTCGATGTGGAAGAAGAACGTGTGGTTCGGATCGTCCGGATCGTGCGGATGGCGCTTCTGCGCCTCCTTCCACGTGATGATGTCGCCCGTGTACTCGATGATCCGGGTGCCGGCGGGGATCGGCTTGAGGGCGAAGACCCCCTTGCCGTGGATTCCGGAGCGCCTCACCTGGGTGCGTCCGCGGGGGCTCGGAGCGGAGGGGGTCTCGGAGTGGCTCCTGGGGCTTTTCTTGCCGTTCGTGTTCTTTGGGTACATTGAATTCGTGGGTGCGCGCGCGTGGGCGTGCGCGCGAGAGACCCGGATTGTAGGGATGCGGCGAGGCCGCGCAGAAGACAACCGACGAGAAGAATGACCAAGTCACTGATCATTGCCGAGAAGCCGTCCGTCGCGCAGGACATCGTGCGCGCCCTGACTCCGATCGCCGGCAAGTTCGACAAGCACGACGAGTATTTCGAGAGCGCGGGCTACCTCGTGACCTCCGCGGTCGGCCACCTGCTCGAGATCAAGGCGCCCGAGGAGTACGACGTCAAGCGCGGCAAGTGGAGCTTCGCGCACCTGCCCGTGATCCCGCCGCACTTCGACCTCGCGCCGCTCGAGAAGTCGAAGAGCCGGCTGAACGCGATCGTGCGGCTCGTCAAGCGCAAGGACGTGAGCGAGCTGATCAACGCCTGCGACGCGGGTCGCGAGGGCGAGCTCATCTTCCGCCTGATCCAGCAGCACGCGAAGTCGAAGCTGCCGGTCAGGCGCCTGTGGCTGCAGAGCATGACGCCGGCCGCGATCCGCGAGGGCTTCGAGAACCTGCGCAGCGACCAGGAGCTGCGCGGCCTCGCCGAGGCGGCGCGCAGCCGCTCGGAGGCCGACTGGCTCGTCGGCATCAACGGCACGCGGGCGATGACCGCGTTCAACTCGCGCGACGGCGGCTTCTTCCTCACCACGGTCGGCCGGGTGCAGACGCCGACGCTCTCGATCATGGTCGAGCGCGAGGAGCAGATCAGGAAGCACGTCGCCCGCGACTACTGGGAGATCCGCGCCACCTTCGCGGTCGGCGCCGGCGAGTACGAGGGCAAGTGGTTCGACGCGGCGTGGAAGAAGAACGCCGACGACGCGGAGCTGCGCGCCGACCGCGTCTGGTCGGAGGCCGACGCGCTCGCGATCGCGCAAGCCGTGCAGGGCGAGCCGGCGACCGTCACCGAGGAGCAGAAGCCGAGCACGCAGGCGCCGCCCCTGCTCTACGACCTGACGAGCCTGCAGCGCGAGGCGAACTCGCGCTTCGGCTTCTCGGCGCGGACGACGCTCTCGATCGCGCAGGCGCTCTACGAGAAGCACAAGGTCCTCACCTATCCGCGGACCGACAGCCGCGCCCTGCCTGAGGACTACCTCGCGGTCGCGAAGGACACGGCAGGGATGCTCGCCAAGGAGGCGCTGCCGGGGCCGATCCGGCCGCTCTCGGTGCACGCCGCCACGGCGCTGAAGGAGGGCTACATCAAGCCGTCGAAGCGGATCTTCGACAACGCCAAGGTCTCCGACCACTTCGCGATCATCCCGACCCTGCTGCCGCCGAAGAGCCTCTCGGAGATCGAGGCGAAGCTCTACGACATGGTCGCCAAGCGCTTCCTCGCGGTCTTCTTCCCGAGCGCCGAGTTCATGGTGACGACGCGCATCTCGAGCGTCGCCAAGGCGGGCAAGGACTACCGGTTCCAGACCAACGGCAAGGTCATGGTCAAGCCCGGCTGGCTCGCCGTGTACGGTCGCGAGGCGCAGGAGGACGACGCCAGCCTCGTCGCGGTCGCGGCGGGCGAGCTCGCGCGCACCGAGAGCGTCGACGTCAAGGCGCTGAAGACCCGGCCGCCGGCGCGCTACACCGAGGCGACGCTCCTATCGGCAATGGAAGGCGCGGGCAAGCTCATCGACGACGACGAGCTGCGCGAGGCGATGCAGGAGAAGGGCCTCGGCACGCCGGCGACGCGCGCCGCCATCATCGAGGGCCTGATCTACGAGAAGTACATCCACCGCGAAGGGCGCGAGCTCGTGCCCGGCGCGAAGGCGTTCCAGCTGATGACGCTGCTGCGCGGCCTCGGCGTCGAGGACCTGACCAAGCCCGAGCTGACCGGCAACTGGGAGTACCAGCTCGCCGAGATGGAGAAGGGCCACCTCGAGCGCGAGGCCTTCATGCGGCAGATCGCCGAGATGGCCGAGCGGATCGTGAGGAAGGCCAAGGAGTACGACCGCGACACGATCCCCGGCGACTACGCGACGCTCGTGACGCCGTGCCCGAACTGCGGCGGCGTGATCAAGGAGAACTACCGCCGCTACGCCTGCATCGGCATTCCGGGCCGGACCGAGGCCTGCGGCTTCTCGATCAGCAAGATCCCGGGCGGGCGCGCCTTCGAGCCCGACGAGGTCGAGACCTTCGTGCGCGACAAGCGGATCGGGCCGCTGGAGGGCTTCCGCTCCAAGGCGGGCTGGCCGTTCACCGCCGAGATCCGCCTGGTGCGCGACGAGGAGCTGAACAACTGGAAGCTCGAGTTCGATTTCGGCGAAGACGCCAAGCGCGAGGCCGAGTCGGGCGAGCCGGTCGACTTCTCCGACCAGGAAAGCCTCGGCACGTGTCCGAAGACGCGCGGGCAGGTCTACGAATTCGGCAGCAGCTACGTCTGCGAGCACGCGGTCGGCCCCGACGTCAGCTGCGACTTCAAGAGCGGCAAGGTGATCCTGCAGCAGCCGATCGCGCGCGAGCAGATGACGAAGCTGCTCGGCTCGGGCGCGACCGACCTGCTCGAGGGTTTCGTCTCGAACAAGACGCGGCGCAAGTTCAAGGCGCGTCTCGAATGGGACGCCAAGGAAGGCAAGGTCGTGTTCGCGTTCGAGCCGCGGCCGGGGCGCCCGCCGGCGAAGGGCGGCGGCGCGGCCGCGGCGACGCGCCCGCCGGCGGCGAAGAAGGGCGCCGCGGCGACGAACGGCGACTCGGCGAAGGCGCCGGCGGCAAGGAAGGCGACGGCGAAGAAGGCCGCCTCGAAGCCCGTCGCCGGCAAGGTCGCCGCGAAGAAGACGGCCGCGAGGAAAGCCGCGGCAGGAAAGGGCGCCTGAGCGGAGAATGCGGGAAGCGCCGGCTCGATCCGGCAGGGAGACCCGCCATGCACCGCCCGATCTCGCTTCGCCTCGTGAAGGGAGCCGCCGTCGTCGGCCTCGCTGCGGTTTTCGTGCTCGCGCAGGCCGCGAGTCCCGATGCCAAGAAGCCCGAGCGGCGACCGCCGCCGACCGGCGCCCAGCTGAGCGAGATTCCGGCGGGCGTGGACTCCGGAACGCCGGCGACGAGCAATTCGATGCAGCTCGGCATGCCGGTGCCGCCGTCGCAGCAGACCGGCGACCAGGGCATCCAGAACCGCAATTCGGCGGCGGGACGGGCGGCGGCGCGCAAGGGCCCGTCCGATGCGGCGAGCAATGTCTACGCCAAACCGATCGGCCCCGTGGTCACGACGTACCAGAAGCCGCCGGCGTCGAAGTCGACCGCCACCAGCGCGGCGGCCAAGCCCGCCGCCTCGGCGCCGACCGCGACGCGCTGATCCTCAGCGCCGAACGCGCGGTCGGCGGGCCGCCCGTCAGGCCGGCGCGGCGACCGAGGCGGTCGCCACCAGCTCGTTGAAGAGCGCGAGCGACGCCTTGCCCGGCACCGCGTACGGATCGAGCACCGCCGACTCCGAGTACTTGAGCAGCAGGGCCGGATTGAGCCGGTTCATGCTCACCTGGCCCATCGACCAGCCCGAGAAGCTGCGCTCGCCGATCTCCTCGTAGCTGAGGAGGATGACGTCGTGATGGCGCGGATCTCGGGCGATTCGCCCGTAGAGCGTGCTGACCGCGGCGCGTCCGCCCTCGAGCACCTGCATGAAGATCTTCGAGCTCGCGCAGTGGCAGAGGACGCCGGTCACGCCGGTGTCGTGGTTGCGCTCCTTGGAGACGCGCAGGATCGCGGCGAGCGTCTCCGGGGTGACCGAGGCGTCGGCGCGGCTGGCGTAGAGCAAGCGGACCAGCATTTCAGCCTCCGTTCTTCTTGGTGAGCAGCGACAGGAACTCGCGCCGCAGGCTCGCGTCCTTGAGGAAGGCGCCGCGCATCATGCTGTTGGTCATCATCGACTCGTCGTCCTTGACGCCGCGCCAATGCATGCAGAAGTGATCGGCTTCCATGACGATCGCCAGCCCGTCGGGCTTGACCCGGTCCTGCAGCTCGTTGGCGAGCATCGACACCGCCTCCTCCTGGATCTGCGGCCGGCTCATGATCCAGTCGCAGATCCGCACGTACTTCGAGAGGCCGATCAGGTTCGAGTGCTCGTTCGGCAACAAGCCGATCCAGACCCGGCCGAGGATCGGGCACAGGTGATGCGAGCACGCGCTTCGCACCTTGATCGGGCCGACGATCATCAGCTCGTTCAGGCGCGAGACGTTCGGGAACTCGGTGATCGAGGGCGCCGCCGTATAGCGGCCGCGAAAGACCTCGGTCAGGAACATCTTGGCGACGCGCTTGGCGGTGTCGGCGGTGTTGTGGTCGCTCTCGGTGTCGATCACGAGCGCGCGCAGCACTTCGCGCATCTTCTCCTCGACCTCGGCCTGCAGCTCGTCGATCTCGCCCGGCTCGATGTGGTCGGCGATGTTGTCGTTGGCGTGGTAGCGGCAGTCGGCGCCGATCAGCCGGTAGCGGATGCGGTCGGACGCCGGCAGCCGGGCGAGGTCGGCCTCGCTGCGGAAGATCGGGGTGAGTTTCTCGCCGGCCATCGGTGGGGCTTCCGGGATGCGGGAGGACGAGCGTACCGCAACGGTGCGTAGACTGCCCCCGCGATGACCGACGACCCGACCCGCGTCTCGCTCCCCCTCGCGACGCTGCTCGGGCACGCCGCCGATGCCGTGGCCGCGGTCCGCGCCGGCGAGTCGCTCGGCACCGCGCTCGACCGCTGCCCACCGGCGGCGCGACCCGGGACGCAGGCGCTCGCCTTCCATGCGCTGCGCTGGCTCGGCTCGGCCGAGGCGGTGCGCCGCGTGCTCGCGAGAAAGCCGCCGGCGCCGAAGACCGACGCGCTTCTCCTGGTCGCGCTCGCGCTGCTCTGGCCTTCGGGCGAGCCGCCGTACGCCGGACACGTGCTGGTCGACCAGGCGGTCGCGGCGGCGCGTCGGCGCGATCCCGGCGCGGCGTCGTTCGTCAACGCCGTGCTCCGCCGCTTCCTGCGCGAGCAGGACGCGCTCGTCGCGAAGGCGTCGGCCGAGCCGGCCGGTCGCTGGAACCATCCCGAGTGGTGGCTGGCGCGCCTGGCGGCCGACTGGCCGGACCGCTGGGAGGCGATCGCGACGGCGGACAACGAGCGGCCGCCGATGACCCTCCGGGTGAACGCCCGCCGCGGCAGCGTCGCGAGCTATCTCGACGAACTGTCGGGCGCCGGGCTGGCGGGCGAAGCCCTCGGCGCCTGGGCGGTCCGGCTCGAGCGGCCGGTGCCGGTGGCACGGCTGCCCGGCTTCGAGCGCGGCGCGGTCTCCGTGCAGGACGCCAATGCCCAGCGCACTGTCGAGCTGCTCCTCGCGGCGCCGTTGCCGCCCGGCGCGCGCGTCCTCGACGCCTGCGCGGCCCCGGGCGGCAAGACCGCGCAGCTCCTCGAGCAGGCCGATCTCGAGGTGCTCGCGATCGACCGCGACCCGGCCCGGCTGGCCCGCGTCGACAGCGGCCTCGCCCGCCTCGGCCTCAGCGCGCAGACCCTCGCCGCCGACGCCGCCCGGCCGGAAGACTGGTGGGATGGCCGGCCGTTCGCAGGGATCCTGCTCGACGCGCCCTGCAGCGCCTCGGGCATCGTCCGCCGCCATCCCGACGCGCGCTGGCTGCGCCGTGCGAGCGACATCGCGGCCCTCGCCGCGACCCAGGCCCGGCTGCTCGACGCACTCTGGCCGCTGCTCGTGCCGGGCGGCCGCTTGATGTACTGCACCTGCTCGTTGTTCAAGGCCGAAGGCCAGGAGCAGATCGACGCTTTTTTGCAACGGCACGGCGACGCTGTCGTTCCGGCCTCCCCGCCTTCGCCCGGGCACCTGCTGCCGCTGCCCGACAATGACGAGACCCCGTCGGCGCGCCCGGCGGCGGCCGCCGCCGACGGCTTTTTCCTGACGCTCTTAGAGAAAACCCGAGACCCGCCGAGTTCATGACTTCGCCGCCGCCCCCCGGCTCGTTGCGCCGCCGCAGCCTGCTGCGAGCGACCGGCGCCGCAGCCCTCCGGGCACTGCCGGTCTGGGGCGCGGGCGGGGCTCTCCTGGCCGGCGCTCGGCCGGTGGCGGCTTCGGCCGCCGAGCTGACCGCATTCGACCTCAGCCGCGACGAGGACGGCGTCTACATCAGCTATGCGGTCGACTTCGAGCTCGGCCGCAGCGTCGACGACGCGCTGATCAAGTCGGTGCCGCTCTTCTTCGTCGCCGAGGCCGAGATCTTCCGCGACCGCTGGTACTGGCGAGACCTGCGCGTCGCCCGCGCGGTGCGGACCTGGCGGATCGTGTACCAGCCCCTCACCTCGACCTACCGGGCGACGACGATCGGCGGGCTGAGCCAGACCTACGCCAGCCGGGCCGAGGCGATCGCCTCGATCAGCCGGGCATCGCGCTGGAAGGTCGCCGAGCCGGCGCAGATCGAGGAGGGCGGCCGCCACTACGTCGAATTCCAGTTCCGGCTCGACACCTCGCAGCTGCCGCGGCCGATGCAGATCGGCATCAGCGGCGAGCCCGACTGGCAGCTCTCGGTCAAGCGCACACTGCGCATCAACTGAAGGTTGTTCGAGACGCCGACGATGGCGCGCGCTTCCCCTCCCGGCTCGGCCCTGCCCGGCCTGACCCCGGCCTCGCGCTGGGCCTGGATCCTGTCGACCGTCGCCGCGCTCGGCGCCGCGGTCGTGCTCGCCTTCCTGCTCTCGATCGCCACCAACAGCCCGCGCCTCTACGAAAGGCACTACGTCTGGCTGTTCTGGGTCAACGTGGGCCTGGCGAGCCTGCTGGTCGGCGTGATCGTCGTCGCCGCGGTGCGCCTGCTCTGGCGGGTGGCGCGCGGCCGCTTCGGCAGCCGCCTGCTGCTCAAGCTCGCGGCGATCTTCGCCCTGGTCGGCGTCGTGCCCGGGGTGCTGATCTACACCGTCAGCTACCAGTTCGTGTCGCGCTCGATCGAGAGCTGGTTCGACATCAAGGTCGAAGGCGCGCTCGACGCCGGCCTCAACCTCGGCCGCGGCACGATCGACTCGATCGTCGCCGACGTCGGCAACAAGACCCGGCTCGCCGCCGAGCGGCTGGCCGAGGGCACGGGCGCGGCCGAGCCGATCGCGATCGAGCGGCTGCGCGAGCAGCTCTCGGCGCAGGAGGTCGGCATCGTCGGCAGCGCGGGGCAGAGCCTGATCACGACCGGCAGCACCCGCGCCGGCCTTCTGCCCGAACGCTTGCCCGCGCAGGTGCTGCGCCAGGCGAAGACGCAGCGCGTGCTCAGCCAGGCCGAGGGGCTCGACGAGGACGCCGCCGCCGCCGGCATCACGCCGCGGGTGCGCGCAGTGGCGCTGATCCCGAGCAGCACCTTCGCCCTCGGCGCGCAGGAGCGCTACCTCGTCGTGACTCAGGCGCTCAGCCCGACCCTCGCCGCCAACGCGCTCGCCGTGACCAACGCCTATCGCGAGTACCAGCAGCGCGCGCTCGCGCGCACCGGGCTGCGCAAGATGTACATCGGCACGCTCACGCTGGCGCTCGTGCTCGCGGTCTTCGGCGCGCTGCTCCTCGCGATCGCCCTCAGCAACCAGCTCGCGCAGCCGTTGCTCCTGCTCGCCGAGGGTGTCGACCAAGTCGCGCGCGGCGACTTCAGCTCGAAGACCGTCTTCACCTCTCGCGACGAGCTCGGCGGCCTGACGCGCTCGTTCGCCGACATGACGACGCAGCTCTCCGAGGCGCGCGAGCTGGTGCAGAAGAGCGTGGTCCAGGTCGAGGGCGCGCGCGCCAACCTGCAGACGATCCTCGACAACCTCACCGCCGGCGTGATCGTGTTCGACCGCACCGGCGCGATCGACACCGTCAACCCCGGCGCGACGCGGATCCTGCGCCTGCCGCTCTCGGCGTACCGCGGTCGCCGCCTCGAGGAGGTGCCCGGCATCGGTCCGTTCGGCCAGGCGGTGTGGCAGCGCTTCGAGCTTCACGCGGAGAGCCCGGAGGCCGGCGAGCGCGACCACTGGCAGGACTCGTTCGAGCTGCAGACGACCAATGCCGACGGCACCGAGCGGCCGTCGATCACGCTGCTGGTGCGCGGCGCGGCCATGCCGCAGGGCGCGCGGCTGATGGTCTTCGACGACATCACCGAGCTCGTCTCGGCGCAGCGCGTCGAGGCGTGGAGCGAGGTCGCGCGCCGCCTCGCCCACGAGATCAAGAACCCGCTGACGCCGATCCAGCTTTCGGCCGAGCGGCTGCAGCTCAAGCTCGGGCCGAAGCTCGAGGGCGGCGACCAGGCGATGCTGCACCGTTCGGTCGACACCATCGTCAACCAGGTCCAGGCGATGAAGACGCTGGTCAACGAGTTCCGCGACTACGCGCGCCTGCCGGCGACGCACCTCGTGCCGCTCGACCTCAACGACCTGGTGCACGAGGTGCTCGGCCTGTACGGCTCGGCGCAGGAGTCGGGCCGGCTCGCGGCCGAGCTCGGCGAGGGCCTGCCGCCGATCGTCGGCGACGGCACCCAGCTGCGCCAGGTGATCCATAACCTCGTGCAGAACGCGCTCGACGCCATCGCCGAGCGGTCCGACGGCAAGGTGCGGGTCTGCACGGAGCCGGTCGCCAACGAGAACGGCGACGTGCGGGCAGTGCGCCTGATCGTTCTCGACAACGGGCCGGGCTTCTCGGAGAAGGTGCTGAAGCGCGCCTTCGAGCCCTACGTCACGACCAAGTCGAAGGGCACCGGGCTCGGCCTGGCCGTGGTCAAGAAGATCGCCGACGAGCACGGCGCGCGCATCCGCATCGTCAACCTCGGCACGAGCGAGGGCGCCGGCGCGGCCACCGGGTCGGCGAGCACTCCGCTCGGCGCGCAAGTTTCGCTATCATTTTCAAAACTCGCCCCGGTGCCTCCGCGCGCCGCGGCGGCCGGGATAGCGGCGCAGGCCGGATCTCACTGAAAGGTTCATGGCCACCATTCTTGTCGTCGACGACGAACTGGGCATTCGAGCGTTGCTGTCGGAGATCCTCGCCGACGAGGGTCACACCGTCGAACTGGCCGAGAACGCAGCCCAGGCGCGCGCGTGCCGCGAGCGGATCCGTCCCGATCTGGTCCTGCTCGACATCTGGATGCCCGATGTCGACGGCATCACGCTGCTGAAGGAGTGGGGCTCGTCGGCGCAGCTCTCGATGCCGGTGATCATGATGAGCGGCCACGGCACGATCGACACCGCGGTCGAGGCGACCAAGTTCGGCGCGATGGCCTTCCTCGAGAAGCCGATCACGCTGCAGAAGCTGCTGCGCGCCGTCGAGCAGGGGCTCGCCAAGCCGGCGGCGCGCAGCAACGCGCTGCCCGGCGGCGCGGCCGTGAACGAGCCGAGCCTCACGGTCGAGGCGGCGATGACGGGCGGCGCGATGCCGCCGTCGGTGCCGGTGCTGCTCGGGCCGCAGCCCGAGCAGAGCTTCGATCTCGACCGGCCCTTGCGCGAGGCGCGCGACGCGTTCGAGAAGAGCTACTTCGAGTTCCACCTCGCGCAGGAGAACGGCAGCATGACCCGCGTCGCCGAGAAGACCGGGCTCGAGCGCACCCACCTCTATCGCAAGCTCAAGCAGCTCGGCGTCGACCTCTCGCGCAACAAGCGCAACGCGGCCTGACCGGGCGCCGCCCGCGCTCTGTCCTCCCGAGCGAAGCGAAGAATCTCGACCTGTGCGCGCCTTCTATAATCGTCGGCTCACGGCCAAGTAGCTCAGTTGGTAGAGCAGCGGACTGAAAATCCGCGTGTCGGTGGTTCGATTCCGCCCTTGGCCACCAGATTTGCTGCCGCGAAGCGGCGGCAAAATCGCTAGGGCGATTCCGCCCTTGGCCACCAGATTTGCTGCCGCGAAGCGGCGGCAAAATCGCTAGGGCGATTCCGCCCTTGGCCACCAGATTTGCTGCCGCGAAGCGGCGGCAAAATCGCTAGGGCGATTCCGCCCTTGGCCACCAGATTTGCTGCCGCGAAGCGGCGGCAAGATTGCCTAGGGTGATTGCGCCCTTGGCCACCGGATTCCCACCCCCTCTTGCTCCTGGCGGGAACGTGACTTGCCGCGCACGTTCCCCCGCCCAGCTCCAGGAGCTCACCATGAATCGTTTGCTTCCCACCGTCGCAGCGCTCGCGTTCGCGTCTGCGGCGGGTCTCGCGCTCGCCCAGGACAAGCCGATGACCGTCAAGCTCGGCGAACAGAACAAGTCCGGCGAAACCGGCACGGCGACGATCACGTCGCAAGGCGCCGGCAAGACGCAGATCGTGCTCGACATCAAGGGCGCGCCGGCCGAGGCGCAACCGGCGCACATCCACGACGGCACGTGTGCAGCGCTCGATCCCAAGCCGAGGATTCCCCTGCAGAACGTGGTCAACGGCAAGTCCACGACCGTCGTCGACCTGCCGATGTCCGCCGTCTCGAAGGGCGCGGTCAACGTGCACAAGAGCGCGTCGGACCTCAAGACCTACGTCGCCTGCGGCGACCTGAAGTAGCCCGGCGAGCCCTCGTCGGATCGGCGTCCGCCGATGACCGCGGCTCGAAATGCGGAACGCCTCCTTGCGGAGGCGTTCTTCGTTCCGGATCGACCCTTCGGATCTCAGCGGACGTACAGCCCGCTCGCGATCGGCGAGGCCTGGGCGCGGCCGCGATCGTCGATCTCGCGCATGCGACGCTCGAGGTCGCGCAGGTCGACCGCGGCGGCGAGGTAGGCCTCGTCGCGCTCGGCTTGCGACTCGATCGTGGGAAGGACGGATCTCAGGAGACTGAGGAGGTTGCTCATGATCGACGTCCTCCAGGGACGCCTCGGTAGTTGTTAGGGTAATCCCTAGTATAGCGGAGCGAGGAGGGCACGCCTTGGCATGCCTCCCTAGGGCGCCAGCTGAAACGGCCCCGAAGGGCCGTTCACTCGTGACCAGGTGCCAGGTGCCAGGTGACGGGCTCAGCCGTCCTTGCGCCGGTCGCCCTCCGGCAGCGGCAGATCGTCCTTGCGTCGGCCGTAGCGCTGCGGCGTCGGCCGCGGCCGGGAAAGGTCGCGATCGCTGGCCCGTACCTCGCCCCCGCAGGCGATCAGCATCGCCAGGTACTCGGGCGAGAGCACCTCGTCCGGATCGGCGCGGTGCTTGCGGCGATCGTTCGGATAGGGCGTGGCCAACGGCCGTCTCCTGAAGCGGGAACGCGCCGATTCTCGCGGCAGGGTCGGTGGCCGTGTCGTAGGACAAGGCCTGATGCCCGACCCCCGTGCCTGCGGTGGCCGGCCGCCGGACGCCGGCGGGCGCCGTACGCCCTAGGCCGGAGCGCTCGTCGAGTTGAAGCCGCCGTCGGCCCAGTTGAAGCGCGACATGCCGACGTGGCGACCGCCGCGCTGCAGCGCCGCGCGGGCCGCGGCGGGTCGGGTGCCGGGAGGCAGCGGCGTCGAGATGCCGGGCCCGTCATGGCGGTGCGCGCCGTTGACCGTGTTCACCGCGATCCACACCGACGACGCGCTCGCCCGGTCGGCGAGCACCACCGCCATCCGCGAACGCAGGTCGGCCAGGCTCGTCGAGGACCAGTTGCGTACCAGCGCCTCGAATTCGCGCAGGGCGCGCCGCAGCTGGTCGACCGGGAGGTACTGCAGCGTACGCAGGCCGTACTTGTCGAACTTGCGCTCGAAGCGTGCGAGGTGACGATAGGTCTGGCGATAGCTCTCGTCGCCGTCGAGCACCTTGCCGAGCTCGATGCGCATGGCGCGCACCGTCTCGAGGCTCGCCTGCAGCGAGCGGATCGCCGGCTCGGGCCGCGTCGCCTGCGCCTCGCGCGACGGCGGGCGGACGCGCCACGCGCCGGAGCGGCGCTTGTGCGCGGCCCACCACAGGAGGATCGGCCGCGCGATCGCCAGCGGCACGGCGTGGAACGCCCTCAGCAGCAGTCGGGCCAGGGGAGTGGACATGCGGCGCGGTCGGTCGTCCGGGAATACCGGCATATCGACCGCGCCTCGGTCGCCTCGAGACGTGTTACGCGCGGTTACGGCTTGCGCGTGAAATCCGCCGCCGGTTCGATGGGTCCGGCGGCGGAAGGGAGGACGCGGACGCTCGGAGGCGGCGTCAGGCGGCGAGCGCCGAGGACGCGGCCGCGGCGAGGCACTTGTTGCACTTGCCGAGGCCCGGCAGGCGCGAATCGGGCTTGCCGTCGCCGGTCTTGAAGTTCGCCTGGCAACGGCGACAGACGTACATCTTCGAGCTGGACATCATCGGCTTGACGCCGGGCTCGCCGGCGGGCCGGGCGGCGACGTATTCGGCCTGGGTCTGGCGCAGCTTGAGCGCGGCCGGGGCGGTTTCGGCGGGCCTGGCTACGGTGGGAGCGGGGGTGGACTTGCTGGACTTCGGTGCGGAGGCGGGAGCGGAAGGACGGGTTGCCATGGCGATCCTGTTGATGGCGGCCGCAGCGCGAAAGAGGCTGCGTCGCTCGCGGGGGGTCGCTATTGTCCCAGCAAATCGATCGTCGCGCCCGAAGGGTTTGCCTTGACCCCGACCGAGGACGGTCTTCGTTGGCGGCCCGCGACGCGTGCGGGCGCCCACTCGCCTTCACTCGCGGCGAAGCCCGTCGGGGCGCTCCAGGTCGAGCTGTGGCTGGCCGACGACGACCAGCCCCGGCGCCTCCGCGCGCAGCGCCTCCGCGAAGCGATCGGCCACGCCGGCGATGGCGAGGCGTCGGCCGGCCGGCGCGAAGTGCGTCGCCGCGTAGCGCTGCACGTCGGCGGGGCCGACCGCCTCGATCGTCGCGATCCGCGTCTTCAGCTCGGCGGGCGAGCGCTCGCTCGTGACGAGCGCGCGGATCGCCGAGGCGAGCCCGGCGGTCGTCTCGACGCTGCGACTGAAGGCGCCGATCAGCGAGAGCTTGCGCGAGGCGAGCTCGTCGGCAGGCACCGGCGCCTGCATCACCTTGTCGATCTCGGCCTGCAGCAGCGCGACGACCTCGGCCGTCGATTCGTTCTTCGTCTGCAGCGCCGTCTGGAACAGGCCGCTCGCGCCGCGCGGCTCGATCCGGCTGTGCACCGCGTAGCTGAGGCCGCGCTTGATCCGGATCTCCTGGTTGAGGCGCGACGAGTAGCCGCCGCCGATCACCGCGTCGAGCACGTCCGCGGCGGCGCGCTCCGCCCCCTGGCGCGGCGGCAGCGGCAGCGCGAGGACGACACCGGCCTGGCCGGCGGCCGGCATGTCGACGACCGCGACCTCGGGGGCGCCGGCGACGGTCGGCGGCGGCGGTGCCTTCGGCGCTGCCACGCCGACCGGGGACGTCCAGTTGCCGAAGTGCTCCTTCGCCAGCGCGAGGCCGCGCTCGGCGCCGATGTCGCCGGCGAGGATCAGCACCGCGCGATCGGGGCGAAAGGTCGCGCGATGCAGCGCGACCAGGTCGGGCTGGCGGATCCGCGGCAGCGACGCCGGCGTGCCGCTCGCCGGATGACCCCAGGGGCCGCTGCCGTAGGCGAGCCGCGCCGCGGTCAGGCCGGCCATGGTGCCGGGGTCGGCGTAGCTCACCTTGAGCGCATCGAGCGTCTGCTTGCGCAGCCGGTCGAGCTCGGCCGGCGCGAAGGTCGGCTCGCGCGCGACCTCGGCGACGAGGCCGAGCGCGGCGCCGAGCCGCGGCGTCGTCACCGTGATCGACACGAGCGACTGGCCCCAGCCGGCGCCGCTGTCGAGCGAGCCGCCGAGCGTCTCGGCCGCGGCGGCGATCTCGGGGCCGCTGCGGTGGCGCGTGCCCTGCGTCAGCAGGCCAGCGGTCATCGAGGCCAAGCCGGAAAGCTGCGGCGGATCGAGCTCGCTGCCCGAGAGCACGACGAGCATCGCGGTGACCAGCGGCACGCCGTCGCGCGGCGCGACGATGACGCGCAGGCCGTTCGGCAGCGCCTGCTCCACCGGCGCCGCGATCGCGAGCGGCCGCGGCGGGGCGGGCGGCGGCGGCGTGTCGAAGGGCTGCGCCGACGCGCCCGCGGCGACGAGGAGCGGCGGCAGCAGCCGGGCCACGACTCCTCCCGCGCCGACGCGCAGCGTGCGGGCAAGGATCCGGACGAAAGCGACGCCGATCATTGCGCGCGTCCTTCCGAGACGTAGTCCAGCGAGACGCTGTGCGCGCCGGTGACAAAGCGACGCAGGACGCGCTGCACGTCGGCGGCGCTGACCTTGCGCAGGTCGTCGAGGTCGGTGTTGATGCGGTCCGGATTTCCGCCGAGCACGGCCGCCTCGCCGATCGCCGCGGCCAGGCCGAGCGGCGTCTGCCGGGTGCTGAAGGCCTGCGTGAGGAGGAGCGTCTTGACCTTGTCGAGCTCGGCGCGCGAGGCGGGTCGTTGCGCCAGCCGCCTGACCTCGGCGAGCAGCGCGCTGCGCACCGCCGTCGGCGACTTGCCGCCGGCGGCGATCGCGCTCGCGACGAGGAGGCCGGGCCCGGAGCGCAGGTCGGCGCTGAAGTTCGCCTGCGTCGCGATCTGCTGGCGGTAGACGAGCGCCTGGTTGAGGCGCGACGACTCGCCGGCAGAGAGCAGCGCGGCGGCGACCTGCAGCGCCGGCGCGTCGGCGTCGGTCACCGGCGGCGCCAGCCAGACCGTCGCCACCGCGGGCAGCGGGACGTTCGGCGCCTTCACCGTGATGCTGCGGTCGGACGTCCAGGCCGGCTCGGCCGTCTCGCGCGTCGGCATCGGCGTCGCCGGCCTGGGGATCGGGCCGAAGTACTTGTCGACCCAGGCGTCGAGCTGGCGCGGCTCGAAATCGCCGGCGACGATCAGGGTCGCGTTGTCGGGCCGGTAATGCGTGTCGTGGAAGGCGATCACGTCGGCGACCGCGGCCGCGTCGAGGTTCTCGATGCTGCCGATCACGCCGCGTCGGTAGGGATGGCGCAGGTACGGCCGCGTGCTGACGGTCTCGAAGAAGAGGCCGTACGGCGAGGCGAGGATCCGCTGCCGGTATTCCTCCTGGACCACGGCCCTCTCCGAGCGGAAATTGGTGGCGTCGACGCGCAGGTTGAGCATGCGCTCCGCCTCGGCCCAGAGCAACGTCTCGAGGTGGTTCGAGGGCACGACTTCCTGATAGGCGGTGACGTCCTCGGTGGTGAAGGCGTTGTTCTCGCCGCCGACGTCTTCGGTGAGGCGGTCGAACTGCTCGCTCTTCATGTGCTTCGAGCCCTTGAACATCATGTGTTCGAAGAGGTGCGCGAAGCCCGACTTGCCCTCGGGATCGTCGGCGCCGCCGACGTGGTACCAGACCTGGATGCTGACCGTCGGGCTGCCGTGGCTCTCGACCGAGAGCACGGTGAGGCCGTTGGCGAGCTTGCGCTCGCGGAACGCGATGCGCGGCACCTGCAGCATGTCGGTCGTGCTCGCGGTCGCGGCCGCGACGGGAGGGGCGGTCGAGCCCGGCTTCGGTACCGATGTCGCCACGGCGGCCTGCGTCGCGCCCGACAGCGCCGCGGGCCCCAGCGCCGCGAGTGCGAAGGCGACGGTCGCGAGCCGACGACGGTTCATGCAGCCGATCCTGACGACGCGGTGACCAGCGTGTAGTGCTCGACCGCGGGCGGCGAGGCGAAATACGGGCCGACGATCGCTCGCCACTGAGGAAAGAGCGGGCCGCCGCGGAACCTTTCCAGCACATTGGGATCCTAAGCTTAGAATTCCACGTGGACAAGTTGTCGCG
>JADMIO011367158.1_pt1 | contig 27439 bp, 35 predicted proteins | sample 8958161 | NCBI WGS metagenome assembly JADMIO01 (sample SAMN16585339, study PRJNA669376) | soil metagenome | isolation source: Crop rotation soil | place: USA: Cullars Rotation, Alabama | collected 2011
GTGTGCTCTTCCGATCTGCGCACGGATCGACGACTGGCGGCGGCTGGAGCAGATGAGCGTCGGCGATTGGCTGCGCCGGCTGAGTGGCGCGGAGACCTACGCAAAGCTGTGGCGCCCGCTGCTGCTCGCCAAGCTCGGTGAAAGCTATGAGCGCGTCTCTGCGGTGTTCATCTGGTCCTACATCAAGCGCATGTTCTCTGCGCGCGATCGCTCTACGGCGAAGGAGCAGCTGGGACACGTCGCGGGCGGTTACAAACGGGTGTTGCAGCGGCTCGAAGGGCGAATCCGGGACGGCGGAGGTGCAATTCGCACCGGCGTCAGCGTTCGCCGTATCGAGCCGTGCGATGAAGGTGGGCTGCTCGTGCACTACGACGATCGCGTGGAGCGCTTCGACAAGGTGGTGTTCACCGGCCCGGTCAACGTGCTGGCAGCGGTGGCGGCCGGCTCGCTATTCCGGCTCGATCGGCCGCTGGAAGCGAAGGTCGAGTATCTGGGCGTGATTTGCATGGTGCTCGTCACCAAACAGCCGCTGGTTCCTTACTACGTAGTCAATATTGCGGACGATCGTGTGCCGTTCACCGGCATCATCGGCATGAGCAATCTCGTGAGCACAGATGAGACCGCGGGACTTCATCTGACATTTCTTCCCAAATACGTGCATTCGGACGATCCTCTGCTGCGATCACCAGACGAGGAGTTGCGCAATATGTTCATGCGCGGGCTGCACATCATGTTCCCGGATTTGGACCCGACCAGCATCGTGGGGATACATATCAATCGCGCGGTCAAAGTGCAGCCGCTGCAGGTGTTGAACTACTCGCGCCTGATACCTACGGTGAGCACGTGGCACAAGGACTTTTTCGTGCTCAATACTTCGCAATTTGCTGCCAACACCTTGAACAACAACGAGGTGATTCGCTCGGTCGACGCATTTGTCTGCACACACGGGGATCAGTTTCACGCCGATGCGCGAGCGCTGCCGAATGCTGTTCTCAGCAAACCTTCCAACCATGCCCAGCAGGTCATTTGAATGGACACCCCTTCGCCGTATTTCGTACATGAATCGTCTTTCTTGGACCAACCCTGCGTGGTCGGAGAAGGAACCAAGATCTGGCACTTCTCGCACATCATGCGCGATTGCACGATTGGACAACAATGCAACATCGGCCAGAACGTAGTGATCTCGCCGGGTTGCCGCATCGGAAGCAATGTGAAGATACAAAACAACGTATCCGTTTACACGGGAGTGATTCTCGAAGATGACGTCTTCTGCGGGCCTTCGTCGGTCTTCACCAATGTCATCAACCCGCGCTCGCACGTGTCGCGCAAGGATGAATACCGGCAGACCCTCATCAAGCGTGGCGCCAGCATTGGCGCCAATGCAACTATCGTATGCGGCCATACGCTGGGAAAGTACTGCTTCGTGGGCGCCGGCTCCGTGGTGACGCGAGACGTGCCGGATTACGCACTGGTGGTTGGTAACCCAGCCCGCATTCGGGGCTGGATCTGCTATTGCGGCTGCAAGCTTCCGCTGGGCACTAGCGCGGACGGGAGCGAACAGGCGAGCTGCCCGGACTGCGAACGCTGTTATCGCAGGCACAACCATGTCGTTGAACAAATCGATCGATAGACAATTGGAGATTGGAATGCTCGTAGCAACACCCAGCGTCGCGAAAACGGTTCCGGTGCCCTTGCTCGACCTTCAGGCACAGCACGCGCCGATCGAGGCCGAGCTCATGGATGCCATCCGCGAGGTATGCAGGACGCAACGATTCATTCTCGGGCCGCAAGTCGAGCTGCTCGAGAAGCAAGTCGCACAGTACTCGAGCTGCCGTTTCGGGATCGGCGTGTCATCGGGCACCGATGCTCTGCTGGTTGCATTGATGGCGCTCGGCGTAGGCCCGGGCGATGAGGTTATCACGACACCGTACACATTTTTCGCGACCGGAGGCACCATCGCGCGGCTCGGTGCCCGCCCCGTTTTCTGTGACATTAACCCCCGGACCTTCAACCTCTCGGTGAGCAGCGTGGAGGCTTTCATCCGCGATCAATGCGAGAAACGTGACGGCAAGCTGATCAACCGAAAGAGCGGTAGCGTAGTCAAGGTTTTGATGCCGGTTCATCTTTTCGGGCAGATGGCATGCATGGGCCCGCTGATGGAGCTTGCACGCCAGCACGGACTGCGAGTGGTGGAGGATGCCGCTCAGGCGATCGGGTCCGAGCTCTCCGACGGTCAGCGCGCGGGCAGCGTGGGCGATATCGGCTGCTTCTCGTTCTTCCCGAGCAAGAACCTCGGCGCATTCGGCGACGGCGGGATGTGCACCACTAACGATCCGGTGCTCGCGGAGAAGCTGAAGGTGCTGCGGGCTCATGGCGGAAAACCGAAGTACCACCACGCGTTGATCGGCGGCAACTTCCGGCTCGATGAGATTCAGGCGGCAGTGCTGGTCGTAAAGCTGAAGTATCTGGACGATTGGACCAAGGCACGGCAACGCAATGCGGACCACTACAACGTCCGCCTCGCCCAACCGGAGCTGATCGGCAAAGTCACCACACCTTTTCGCAAGACCGGCTATCGTCACATTTATAACCAGTACATCATTCGCGTGCAACGCCGCGACGAGTTGCGCAGCTTCCTGACTGCTCGTGGAATCGGCACGGAAGTCTATTATCCGATCGCGCTGCATATGCAGAAGTGCTTCGCAGATCTCGGCTACCAGCCGCACGATTGCGCGGAGTCGGCCAGTGCGGCGTCCGAGACCCTGGCCATCCCGATCTATCCGGAGCTTAGCTCCGAGCAGATCGACCGCGTGGTCGATTGCATCGTCGAGTTCTATCACCAGTGAAGCTGCTCTCGATCGTAGGGGCGCGGCCCCAATTCATCAAGCTCGGGCCTCTCGTGCGTGCGATCGACCAGAGCAATACGCGTGGCATGACCGAGGCAATCGAGCATCGAATCCTGCACACCGGGCAGCATTACGACGGCAGCATGTCGGACATTTTTTTTGAAGAGCTCGACCTGCCGGTCGCAGATTTCCGATTGGGCGTGGGCTCGGGGTCCCATGCGGCGCAGACGGCAGCGATGCTGACCGGAATCGAACGGGTTCTGGAGCACGAGCAACCGGACGTGGTAGTCGTATATGGCGATACCAACTCTACCCTCGCGGGGGCGTTGGCCGCGGCAAAACTTAATCTGCCCATCGCGCATGTCGAAGCGGGGCTGCGCAGCTTCAATCGAGGTATGCCCGAGGAGACCAATCGCATCGTTTCCGACCATATCTCTGATTTGCTGCTGGCGCCAACGCTGACGGCTATGGGCAATCTCAAGACCGAAGGCCTGGCAAGCCGCGCCGCATTAACCGGGGACATCATGTACGACGCGGTCCTGCACTATCGTGCAGTCGTGCAGCGTAACTCGACGATCCTGTCTCGATTGGCCCTGCAGCCGGGCGAATATGGCCTGGTTACCCTCCATCGCGCTCAGAACACTGATGATCGGGAGCGTATGGAACGGTTGCTTGCAACGATGAACGCCATCGCAGCCGATCATCTGCAGCTGGTATTTCCGGTGCATCCGCGCACCGCAGCACGGCTGAAAAGCCTGCTACCCGACTGGTACGCACATCCGCGCATTCAGGTCATCGAGCCAGTTGGCTATCTGGACAGCCTGGCGCTCCTGACGAATGCTCGTGTCGCTCTCACGGATTCCGGAGGGTTGCAGAAGGAGGCGCTGTTTCTGGGCTGCCCGTGCGTGACATTGCGCACCGAGACGGAGTGGACAGAGACGTTGGCGGGCGGCGCGAATGTCCTGTGCGATGCGGATCCGATCAAGATACGCGATGCGGTCGCCGCTCATGCCTCGCGGTATCCGAAAGGAACCGCCGATTTTTCCGCTCAAGCGGCTGCGTTCGGCGGCGGTGATGCCGCATGGAACATATTGCGTGCACTCCAGGCGTTTAGTGCCCGATCAGATACCGATGGCAGCGCCCTCAAGTCCGCTGCGTATACAGGACAATCGAATCTACAGATAGAAGGAGTGCGTGCATGACTACCGTTGCAGTGATAGGCGTTGGGGGATGGGGCAAAAACCTGGCGCGCAACTACTATGAGATTCCCGATTGCCGCCTGAAGTACATCTGTGACCTTGACCAGGCCACGCTTGATCGAGTCAAGGTTCAGCTGCCCGGGACGTTGGCGACCGCTCAGTACAACGCGGTTCTGCAGGACCCCGAAGTCGACGCGGTGGTGATCGCGACGCCGGCGCCCAGCCACTACGCGCTGTGCAAGCAGGCAATCGAGCACGGGAAAGATGTCTATGTTGAGAAGCCTTTCGTTCTGGATGTCGGGCATGCCGAGGAATTGATCGAGCTGGCGGCGCGCAAGGAACGCATTCTGATGGTCGGCCACTTGCTCGAGTACCATCCTGTGGTCAATCGATTGCGTGACATGATTCGCTCCGGAGAGCTTGGGGATATCTATTACATCTATACTCAGCGCGTCAATCTGGGAACGGTGCGCACCGATGAGAATGCGCTCTGGAATTTTGCGCCACACGACATTTCCTCGATCTTGTATCTATTGGACAAGGAACCGAGCGACGTATCGGCCAGAGGTCAGTGCTACCTCCAGCGTGGCATCGAGGATGTCGTTTTCATGACCCTGAATTTCGCGGACAAATCGATGGCTCACGTGCACGTGAGCTGGCTCGACCCGCACAAGATGCGCAAGATCATTGTGGTGGGCAGCAAGAAGATGGCGGTATTCGACGATGTTGAAGGCACAGAGAAGCTGCGCATCTATGACAAGGGCGCTGCACAAGGCTCGGACTACAACACCTTTGCCGAGTACGTCTCGCTGCGCTTTGGCGACGTGGTCATACCCTATGTGAAAGTCGGCGAGCCTCTGCGTCTCGAGTGCCAGCATTTCCTCGACTGCATTCGCACACGCAAGCCAGCGAGGAGCGATGGCCATGATGGACTGCGCGTGATCAAAGTTCTGGATGCGGCGCAACGCTCGCTACGCCAGAACGGCGGACCGGTGGCGGTTACGGCAGAGTTGGAAGCGGCGCTCTAGGAAGAGATCATCACGACATGGAGATCGGCTCGGTAGCGCTTGGAAGTATCGCGCCGTCTCCGTCTACGCGTGCGCGCGGACTTTCATGGCGCTTTCTCATTGCATCCTTCGCCCTTGCATTCGCAATCGCGTCGGCGGCTCTGGCACTCACCGTTCGCTCCAGCGATGGCTTCGCGGTCTGGAGCGACGGGGTGGCTTATTTTCTCTACTCGCGGTCGATCGTCGTCGATCATGACTTCGATATAACCAACGAGTTCGAGTATCTGAATGATCATGTGCCGCGCAGTTCAAAGGCTTTAGAGCCGCTGCGTAAGTGGACAATGCGGCGCGCGGACGGCAGCATCCAGCCCGCGTGGCCGGCAGGCGCAGGGCTGGTGATGGCTCCCTTCTATGCGTTAGGGTACGGCGTGGAGTCGTTAGCGGCGCGGTTCCAGCATCGCGTGGCTGATTCCTATGGGCTCATCCCGCAGATTGCTTTTGCGCTGGGCTGCGTGCTGCTTGGATTAGTTGGGTTATGGGCTATGGTGCTGGCGTGTCGAGAGGTCGCGGATGATACCACGGCCCATCAAGCGGGCCTGGGTGCAGTGCTTTGCGGTCCCGCAGTATTCTACTTGCTGTTCAATCCGACGATGGCCCATGCGATATCGTTGGGCTTGATAGGCTTGGTGACGCTGCTCTGGATACGCGCCTGGCGACATGGAGCGACCGCGAGGAGTTTGGCGGCGATGGGACTGTTGCTCGGTATCGCCGCCACCGTACGCTATCAGAACGCAATATTTGGAGTGCTGCTCGCGGCCCTCGTGCTGAAGGAGCTGCGCGAACATGGCGTGAGCTTGACCGCCCGGCGGGCGGTACCGGCTTTCTTCGCGTGCGTCGTACCGGTCATCGTGCTGGTCGTTCCCATGCTGAAGATAAGCTCCGGTACAAGCGACCATGTAATCAGCGTCGCGCAGTACCCGATAAACTTCGCGTCGCCATACTTCGTCGATGTACTAGTGTCTTGCCGCCACGGAGCATTTTACTGGGCTCCTGTTCTTGCTGCTGGAGTTGTGGGACTGCTCTGGGCGGGACTGCGACGCGAGGGTTGGGCCCTCGCCTCGTTCGCTGCGGTGGGCTTGAATGTCTACCTGATCGGTGGGCTGGGCCTGTCGACGATTGCTTATGGAGGACACGCGCCGCCGGCTGGCTGGCTTCACCACTGGGACGATGCGCCATCGTTCGGCATGCGTTACCTGACCGAGTGCGCGCCGCTATTCGCCCTGGGGCTTGCATTCCTCATGCAAAGAACAGCGCGGAGCCGCTCGAGCAAGACACCGTGGATGGTCGCCCTCGGCGCCTGCGCCGCCTGGAACGCAATGCTCATTGTTGCTTATGGGATGGAAACGATCAGCCGTTCGGGTTGCATATCGTATGCCGATATGGCACGAGGGATCGCCGCGGTCTTCCAGCGAATAGCGGCGCACCTCTGATGGCAACGTGCCCGCTGTGGGCCAGCCTTCTATTGGGCGCTTAGTTGGCGGTCAATCTTGTGATCGTCATCCGCGGGGCGGACCGATACCGGTCACAGCGCGCAGGGCAGCCGTGGCGCTGATCAGGCCTGGCGCTGCTGCGGTGATAGCGCCGATACCGACCTCGGCAGCAGTAAACTCGACGCTCGCCTGACCGCCAAATGACGGCACCGGCAGTGACGGTGAAAAATGTCCTGGAACCCCGTTTGCCGAAAACTCGATCGCAATGTTCGAATCGGCTACGCGATTTCCCGCGCTGTCTTGAATCGAAGCTATGAAGGTGCACGCACGTCCAAGCTCTACGACGGCATTTGCCGGCACGAGCGCAAGCCGCTCCGGGGCCATGAGCGGGTCCGCGATGAACGCAACGTCACGAAAGTAGTTGCAGTTATTAATTGAATGAGTTGGAAAAGTACCCAGCTCCCCGAATACGCCGTTCATTCCGTCTGCTACCGAGCTGATGTCGCCTCGCACGATCGCCCTGGAAAGTCCGCCGCCGGTAAACGGATAAGTGTGTGCAACATTGACCGTGACCACATAAACGGTGTCTGCGTAGACCTGGAGCGGTGCATTCAGGACTTGATGCTGCCATCCTCTGTCGGATTCCTGGGAGTAGCGTTCAGCTGCTAAGACGGCGCCCTTGGCGGACCAGATTCGTCCCACGTGCTCACCTGAATCTCCGGAACACTTCCAGAACCTGATCGCCACGATCGTGCCGGAACGGGCAAGCACGAACTTCGTCCCGAGCTCGTAGGGGATGCCGTCAGAGGCACTAGGCACAGCGGGTATGAGGCCGGACAACAGCGATTGAATAAGGCCGGGCGGGTGCGAAGCGGGGACCAATTTCTGCAACTCGTTTCTCGTGGCTGTCAATTGCGAACGAGTCGATCAAAGGCTCGTTCCAAAGCGGTTTCGCGACAAACTCTAAGACGAATTAACGGCGTGTGCAATCCATGTTCTTTATCGATCCTGGTGCCCTCTGCCACATTGATATTACAGTGTTCCAAGCGACAGTGAGTGCCCGGTTATGCTTCAAGATGACTATTGGAGGTCGATTGAAGCAAAGCGAACAAGAAAAGCGGGCAGCTGCAGGCAAGGGCAATGCACTGTCTGTTCAGGTCGCCGCGGAGAAGCTAGACGCCGCTCTGGATCAAAACGACACGGTGCTGTTCATGGAAGCGCTTAGTGAGGTCATCAAGGCGCGGGGCGGCTTCACCGCTACCGCCCGCAAGGCAGGACTGAATCGAACAGCGCTCTACAAGGTTACGTCTAAGCACGGCAATCCAGGGTTGAGCACGTTGGTAGGTTTGCTGTCCGTAGTCGGTTTGCGGCTTTCCGTCGTGCCCCTCGCCGGCTCCATTGGCCTTGCCACGAGCACGCCAAAACCGGCTGCCAGAGGACGCGAGCTAGGAGAGTTAGGAAATGTTCCCGAGTTTTAATCGCCGTATGTGCCACAAGAACGAAGACGAAGATGATACTGAGGATTGTCGCTTATAGGGACGTCTTTGCACTGCGCAAGTTAATGGATGGCGAGGATAGGTCGCATCTGGACGACGGCGTTATTTTTCCTGTTCCTTCCGCATTTGCCGATCGCGCTCCCGATATCGATGCGGCAACAGTCTATGCGCCAGCCGAGGCATTCAGCTTCAATGTCGGCTCGTACAGCCGCTATCACCGCTGGCTGGAGCAACTCAGCACGATAGCGGGAATTGCTTACGTAGATCTGTTCTGGCAGCATCCGAAGCCGGCTCCATTTGCAGAATTGCTCGACTTCGTCGATTGCGACGGTACGATCGGCGCCACTGTGTGCCGAAAACTTGCAGCTGATTTCGCTTCCCTGGCGCAGGCCGCGTCAATGCATCGCGAGCGGTACTTTCGCGAGCAATATTCATTCTGGCGACATGCGTTCGAAGTCGCCTCTTCAGGCGGTTGTGTGGTGTTTCGAGAAGTAGAGGCGCAGATTACTGCAGGTGTTCAGCTATCAAACTCAGGAAAGCATACAGCCTAAACGTGACGCCGGTGCCCTTCACAATACTCGAACATAACCATCAGGATGGAAAGTCCGAGGAAAATGAACAGGATTCCGGCCCATTCGATTGGCCCAAGGTGTTCGCCTTCTGGTTCAAGCACGGATCGCGTCGCATCGTTCGGGTCGCAATAGACGACTACGCTCTCGCGGACCACATAACGCTCGAGGAAGCGATCGCCTTCATGCGAGCCCCTCCAGCGCGGCTGCACCCCTGAGTGCTCCGACTGCTTTCGATGTGGCGGCCGCTCACGGGATATATATATATAGATGATATGCGGGATCCACTCGATCCTCAAGCCGGCGCGATGCTGTTCAAGCTTACGGAAACCACCTTACCGATTACCGTAGGCCAGCCTGCGGCTCGCTCGGAGACAGACAGGATTCTGCTCCCTACGAGCAGTGCCGTATCCATCAGGCCAAACGCCGAGCAGATCCAGATAATGCACCAATCGGTGATCTTCGTTCCAACAAACCATCTTGCGCTCGCGCGAAACATCCATCTGCGGCCGGCGCGATCACCCAGCAATGCCACGCGTGATAACGCGTACAGGTTCGTTGTACGCAGAAGCACCAGTTCCATCAGCATTCTGCTCTCAGTGCTCGGCCAACCGCATTGAAATGCAGCCGAAAGGCAATACCGCAAGCGGCGACGACGTGGGTCTGTGAAGGGCTACTTTATATGTCTGTCCTTAAGCCGACACGAAGGTCACAGCACTACGCGGTCGAATTTCAATGTGCTGACAAGCTGGCATTGCTGGTGAGCGTCGTCGACTGTAGTCGACAAGCGGAATGGCGGTGATGAAGATGCGTGGCGCACACTGGTGACAGTGCTCGGATCGGGTGCTGTCGCACGCTAGAGTTGTTACCGTCGGATGCCCAGTCATTCAAGAGGACTGGGGAGCCGGCGCGCAACATTGCTGGCCTTGATGTCGGGCCGCAATAGCGCTCGGCGCTCACACAGCGAGTGTTTGCAAGGTGGCCATGCCATGCGTCGAGAGCGTACCAAAGAGGCATAGCAGTTTGACAATTGACCTACAGGGGCAGAAATCTTATGTCAGGAAAGCTCAACTTGAGCCAACAGTTCGAAAGTCTGGTGCGCTCTCCCGGTATCGAGAGCGCAGCCAAGGGGCAGGATGACGCCCGCGGCGGCCTTTTCTTGCTGGTGATCGTGGCAGCATTGCTGTTGACCGGCGTCATCTTGATGCTTCGGGCGCCCAACCCGTGAGCCGTTCTCGAAGGGCTGCGCTCTTGGCGATGCCTTTCTGTGCAGCAGCCTCGCTGGTTTTTATGCAGGATCTTCGCAGAGCAGGGGCCGGAGAGCCGTAAGGATCTTCATCGATTTCGCCATTTGGCAAGGGTTTTGCGTGATGCATCGCAACGCGTTGCGGGCGCGGCCCCTTTTGGGCCGGTAGTTCTCGAGGATCTCGAAGCTTCTCACGACGCCGCCAAACCACATGAAGGAGTTGCGAGATCATGCGAATTGCCGTACTCGAAGACGACCGGTCACAGGCGTATGTGCTGAGGCATTGTCTGACCTCGGCAGGTCACAATCCGAGCAATTTTGCAAACGGAGCGGAGCTGCTGGAAGCACTGAAAACGAAGCGCTTCGATGCGCTGCTGCTCGATTGGAACGTCCCGGATGTGAGTGGGATCGACGTGCTGACCTGGGTGCGCAACGAGCTCAACTCCAATGTCCCCGCCGTTGTGCTCACCTCGCGCGACGCCGAGGAAGACATCGTGCGTGCGCTGAAAGAGGGAGCCGATGACTACATCTGTAAGCCCATCAGGCCCAAGGAGTTGATCGCACGTCTCGAGACTGTCACCAAGCATGAGGAAAAATCGTCCTCAAGTGACGTTATGCAGATCGGGCGGCTATGCGTGGACGTGCCTTCCCGGCAGATCCTGCTCAACAATGTACCGGTGGTTCTGAGTTTGAAGGATTTCGACCTTGCGGTGTACCTGCTTCGCAACGTAGGTCGAGTGCTCTCACGACGTCAAATCGTGGAGGCGGTATGGGGATCGCAGGTCGACCTGACTTCTCGCACACTGGATACGCACGTCAGCCGAATTCGCTCCAAGCTGTGGTTGAATCAAGCCAACGATTGGCATTTGGGTGCGGTTTATGGCCACGGGTATCGGCTCGAAAGGTTGACCTGATAACGGTCAGTCTGCTCGGCCCGGCACATGAAACTTCGTGCCGGGAACTGCAGTCCTTTAGCCGCGTGTCGGCACTGCCATCTCGGGGTTGGAGAATCGCCGACGTTCCCTCGTGGCGAGACGTTCCAGGCGATATCCTTGCCCGTAAATTGCCCCGAGGAGCCAACCGTGTGCCTCGGTAAGGCCGAGCTTTGTACGGACCCGGCTAATATGTGTGTCGAGAGTGCGCGACCTGACCAGCGTTCGGTCGCCCCACACCTGCTCACTGATCTGCGCGCGGGTGAATAGACGACCGACGTTACGCAAGAAAAATATGGCGACATCGAAGTCCTTGGTGCTGAGCTTGATCGGTTTGTTGTGCAGATATATGCGTCGGGATTCGAGCTCGACTCGCAGTCCATGGATCTCGAATGACTGATCGCCCGAACGGGCATGGCGAGTACGTCTGGCGACCGACTCCAGGCGGGCCACCAGCTCTTTGTGCCGGACGGGTTTGGCGATGTAATCGTCTGCGCCTTGACGCAGAGCCTGCACGATATCCTCCTCGCTGGTCCGCGAGGTGATCAGCAGCACGGGGATGGCTAGCTTCATCTGCTGGCGCACTCGCATCAACACTTCGAGTCCGCTCACGTCAGGAACATTCCAATCCAGGAGCAACGCATCGAACACGTCGGTCTCCATCGCCTCCAGCAGATCAGTTCCTCGAGCATAGCGTTGCGGGGCGTGCCCAGCTGTAATAAGAAAATGCTGGAGCAAGAAGGCCTGCGACCGATCGTCTTCCAGAATAGCGATGCGCATTTCGAAAACTCCTCTAGTTCACGTCCTCTATTCATCACGGCGAACTTTTCCAAGAACGGTCGAAACCGCACAGCCCGCCGGGGGGTTGCCCGGAAGTTAAAGGTCTAACTGATGAACGTCGAACAGTGTCACTACACTGTCGACCCTGAATCGCCACATCTTTGCGAAATGCGGCAATCGCGCAGCATACTGTCGTGTTCTCGCTTCCCCGAGCTGGCGGCGTGGCGTCAACCTGGTCAGTCAGCTCTCCGGCTTTTCTTGATGCGCGCCCAGTCAGTAAGGGGATCGATAGGTCGATCGGGAAGGCTTTCGAGTCGATAGCCATGCCGGTAGACAGCAGTCAATTTCCAACCATTGGCTTCGTTCAACAACAGCTTCCTGCGCACGCGGCTGATATGCGTGTCCAGCGTTCGTGACCGGGTACTGCGTCCCGCTCCCCATACGACTTGCATAATGCGAGTGCGGGTGATGAGCCGCCCGACATTGCGTAAGAAGAGAGCCGCGAGCTCGAAGTCCTTGCTGGTCAGCTCTATTGGAACATCGTTTAAGTAGATTCTGCGTGTTGCCAAATTGATGCGCATTCTGCCGACCCGAATCGATCGGTGTTCGCTGGCGGAGTACCAAGACCGCCGCGTCAACGCCTCGAGCCTCGCCAGGAACTCGTCGAGCTTTATCGGCACCGGCATATAGTCATCCGCACCTTCTCGCAGTGCGCGCACTACGTAGTCCTCGGTCTGGTGCGGCGTGATCAGGATCAAGGGTATTTTGAAATTAAGTTTCCATCTAATCTGCGCAACGACACTTAACGCGCGATTATCAGGGCTATCGTAGACCGCGACCAGAGCATCGAAGTTGTCCGATTCGAGCGTTTCAGCGAGCTCGGACAGCGTGTTGCAGAAGTCGACGCTGTGTCCGGCCGCCATTAGATGGCGCCGCAAGGCCAAGACCTGCTTCCATCCGTCGCTGAGCAAAATGATCCGCATCGCAAGCAGTAAAGCGTTGAAGGAGATCGGGCTGCAATGTCTGTGTCGTAACCGGACAGGCGGCAACAGGATTGGTGCGGACAGCTGGGCCAGGACGATGCCGGCTGGTTTGCAAAAGCGACGACGCACTGCAATGTATAGCTCGGACAGATGCGTCGCTAAGACGGTGACGAAAATGTCATACATGGTGCCGTCGACCATATGCGACATTCCCGGTCCTCGAAGCTTGGCCGATAACCGTTTACTGATACGCGCGCGTTGCGGATTCCGGCCAAGCCAGGCCACCAGTCCAGTTCATGCCGGGCCAGCAGCACATCGGCTTTGGCCAGTTGCTTTAGGAAGCTCGATCGAATTATGCAGGGCGTGCATGCGGGTGAGCTCATCGATGAGCCTAGGTAGGCGAAAGAAGCGCACTGCGTAGTCCGCTCTGCACGCCGAGTGCGCAAGCGGACAGGCCAGAAAGCTCTTACCCACCCCGGTGGGACCGGTGATGAGCACGTTCAGATGCTCGCCGATCCAAGCCAGATCGCGCACCTGCGCCAAGCTCGCCGGATCCAGGCCGCGCATGTTGGCGCCGGCCGAAAATTGAGCACTTAGAAGGCAAGATTCCGGTTGAAAACTGACCAGGGTGTTTAACCTGTCTGCTCCTCTTTTGAGCAGAGGACAAGAGGTGATCACCATGGAGATGTTGGGCCGAGTCAGAAGGATGTATTACCGGGACCGGCTGTCGCGATCAGAGATCGCTCGGCGCACGCGGTTTCGCGCAACACGGTCAAGAAATGCTGCGAGCCGGCGAGAGCGTTGAACCACATTACCGGCGCGCTCCAAACCCGGGAAAGCTCAATGCGTTCGAAGGGTGGCTGCTAAAGGCGCTGCAAGCCGACGCCGGGCGTGCTAAGCGCGATTGACGTACCGCCAAGGCGCTTTTCGCCGAACTGAAGGCACAAGGCTACAGCGGCGGCTACACCGTGCTGACCGATTTCATCCGCGCCTGGCGAGAGCGGGCCGCGGCGAAGGTGTCCACGCGCGCGTTCGTGCCGCTGAAATTCGAGTTGGGAGAAGCATTCCAGTTTGACTGGAGCGAAGAGCGGCTGGTGGTGGTTGGAATCTGGCGCAAGTTGCAGCTAGCGCATTTGAAGCTGTGCGCGATGCCCATACGCGCAGCTTTCAGGCGCTGGGGGGTATCGCGCGTCGTGGCGTCTACGACAACATGAAGACTGCGGTGGATCGGGCCAAGAAGGGCAAGGGGCGTATGGTCAACGCACGTTTCGCAGCCCTGCGCTCCCACTATCTATTCGATGGCGAATTCTGCAACGTCGCCGCCGGCTGGGAGAAAGGCGTTGTGGAGAAGAACGTGCAGGATAGCCGGCGTCGGGTCTGGCTGGAGGCCGGATCGCAGCGCTTTGCCACGATAGCTGATCTCAATGACTGGCGGCTGGCGCGCTGTCGGGCGCTGTGGCAGAGCCCCATCCGGAGTACGCCGATCTCAGCATCGCCGAGATGCTCGAGCACGAGCAAGCGCACTTGATGCCGATGGTCAGGCCCTTCGATAGCTACGTCGAGGAGCCGGGGGCGCGTGTCAAGCACATGCCTGGTGACCGCGGCGCGTAACCACTACTTGGTGCCCTGTGAGTTGGCCGGCAATGTTATCAGCAAGCGCTTTTATCCCGAGCGCATCGAGTTCGTGTTCGAGGACAAGGTGGTGGCCAGCCACCCGCGCTTGTTTGATCGCGGACAGGCCTGCTACGACTGGCAACGCTATGTGCCGCTGCTCGAGCGCAAACCGGGCGCGTTGCGCAACGGCGGCCCTTTCGGGCAGATGCCCGAGCCTCTGGTGCGCCTACAACGCCTGTTGCTGCGTCGTGAGGGTGGGGACCGGCTCATGAGCCAAGTACTGGCAACGGTGTCCAAGGCGGGACTGGAAACGCTGCTGGTGGCCGTCGAACTGGTGCTCGAATCCGGAATGCTCAGCCTCGAGCACATTCACAACGTCATTGCTAGGCTCAATCAGGCGCCACTGCCAATGTCGGTGGGAACCACGCTGCAACTCACGCAAGCCCCGATTGCCCATACCGCTCGCTATGACACGCTACGCGGCACGGAGGTGGATCATGCGTGAGATTGGCACCGAACTCAAAGCCCTCAAGCTCTACGGCATGGCCGGTGCCTGGAGCGAGCTCAGCGTCAAGGGCATCGATAGCTCGCGTTGGTTGATCGAGCAATTGCTCGATGCCGAGAGTACCGATCGGGCCATGCGCTCAATCCGTTGGCAGATGAGCTCTGCGCGCTTCCGATTCATCGGGACCTGGCGGGCTTCAGCTTTGAGCGATCGTGTGTGGATCGAAAGTTGATCGGCGAGCTCTCAGTGTTCAGTTTCACCGACGATGCGCACAATGTCGTGCTGGTCGGTGGCCCTGGTACCGGGAAATCGCACTTGGCCATTGCACTAGGCGTCTGCGGCATCACTCAGCACGGGCGGCGTGTGCGTTTCTTCTCGACCGCGGACTTGGTCAATGCGCTCGAGAGGCAGAAGCCTGCCGGTAAGGCTGGATGACTCGCGCTGCTGCTTGGCAATGTCGATCTGGTCATTTTGGACGAACTTGGTTATCTTCCCTTCAGCCAATCGGGCGGTGCCTTGCTCTTCCATCTGCTCTCTAAGCTCTACGAGCATACCAGCGTCATGATCACGACCAACCTCGCCTTCGGGGAATGGGCCAGCGTGTTCGGTGATGCGAAGATGCCCACTGCACTACTGGACCGTCTCACGCATCACTGCCACATCGTGGAGACCGGCAACGAGTCGTGGCGCTTCCAGCACAGCAGCAGTTCGGCCAAGACACGCATCCAAACGCGCGAAAAGAGCAACCGGGCGCCACAGCGCGACGCACTGAGCGCGAAGAGCGTGTAACGCTCCCCGCGGTGATCTGCAGCGTACCCCAAGTCGCAAGCAGATCACCGCTCTCGCAACAGCGACCACGCCCACCTCGACACGCGTTCGCTGCCGGTAGATCAACCGATCAAGCGCCGGACGATCCGCTATACTTATCCACAGTCGCCGGCATCAACGGCGGCTAAAGTGCCTGGTCACAATTCAATCGGGCACCCCTGGTCAAAGTTCGGCCGACGCCAACAATCTGCCGATGCGAGTGCTTGAGCTCGAATCGCAGTCGTAACACTTCTTCAATCTTGCGCATGTATAACCGCTCTTTTGCCACCGACCGCTCCCCCAGGAAAAAGGGGCGGATGGTAGCGGGTTATCCCGCACCCGCTGGACCGGTACTCGAACGCTGAGCGCTTATGCAATCAGCAATCGATTTTACCGTGCAATCACTGATCGGATTGCCGTGGAATCGCTAATCGGATTGCGCTGGAATCAGTGATCGATTTGCCGTGGAATCGGTGATCGAAATGGCGTGGAATACGCAGTAGCCACAAAAGGAGGCATTAACTGCGGTCGCCGCTGCATTGTTGCACTCGCTGGACGACAAAGTACGTCCTCAGCAATTACCGTCTCTCCTTCCCCGGACCGTGAATCAACTGGCGTCGCTCTGGCGGCAGCCATCTCGATCGATGCCTACTTTGATGAACTGCTACTGGACCAGCGGGGCAACCGCCAAGGCTTTGCGCTCAAAGTGGTGTCGGAGCTGATGGACCTGAAGGACTATTACCAACGCGTGGTCTACCCGAAGGCAGAGTTTTCTATCTGGGAGCAGACCGACCGCGAGGTGTCAAGTAGTCGGTCTCATTTCGTGTTAGGTAAATCTGGAGTCGCGCTCGTATAGTCATCGCCTGAACAGGAAGTGGTGAACAGAGCGCCTTGGGGTCGAGATTTCGCCGACAGCACCCTTCGATTTGAATAGCTCTTCGATGCGATCCCTCTCGCCTTTGCGGGACGCGGTGCTTGGCCGTGCGAGAACAATAAGCGGGTCGATCACCAGCCAGGCCGGCATGCTCGCTATCACACTGGACAGCAGCAAGCCGCCCCGCAATAGCCACAAGACGAATCCGACTGATAAGGTGGCAACCCCAACCGTCGCCGATGCCACTGCCATTTGTGTGCTCCGATTGACCGCTTTCACACCCGAACGAACTTGATCGAGTTGCGCAATCCAGTGCTGGTTGTGCAGCGCTTCAGAGAAAGGGCGGGCTGCTTTAAGGGGCTGGAGATCCGAGGTTGGCGTAACGAGATGCGAAGATGGCGCCTCTCTAACAGCCACAGCCGGCCTCTTAACCGGGGGCGCTGACACGCTGGAGGGGATTGCATCTAGGGTGTCTCGCTCAGGTGTGGGCCCCACGAAGACGCTGTCGCGACCAAATCGCTCGACGGATGCCTCTGTGTCAGTATGGACGCCAGCAATGCCAGTCTCTTCACCGACCACATGGGCGGATTTATCTTGTGAAGTCTCGATCGGCCGCTTGGATTGCGCATACACGCTGTCGCGACCGAAATGTTGGAGTGTGCCGGGCCGAAATGGCTGGCTAGCATCAGTTCCGAAGTGAGGGCCCTGACCTGGAACATTGGCTTCCTGCTTTTCTGAAGAAGCCGACTGGCAAGGCAGCGCCATAACCGCCGAACTCAAAAAAGCGCGGGTGAGAAGGCCTCGCATCAACGCCCCAATCTTTGCCTCACTGCCTCTGCCTGGCAATAAATCGACAAGTAGTGATCGCGCAACGCCGCGGCTTCCTTGAATGCATCGGGTCGATCGGCCCAGCGTTTGTCAAACAGCAGCTTCTCGAAAAAGCTCACCGCGGCTTGGGGGGCCCGCCACACCTGGACGAGGTCGTTCAGAATGTCCGGAAAGAGCTCGGGCAACAACGAAAGATCGATGTACTGTCGCAGCTGGGCCGTGAGCTCTTGTGCAGGCGATGTCAAACCCGCGCGTTGGTATGCGCGAGCGCCAGGTAACGTCTCATTCTCAGGTGCTCGTGGATATACCGGAATAGCGACACAAAACTCTCCGTTCGCACGCAGCCTCGCAATCTCCTGCGGGGTGTACAGACCGGGAAGCTCGACCCAATCATCGAACAAAGTTGGTCTAACCTGCCAACGACGCAATTGCATCTGGTGCATGGGATATCCGTGTATGTCGCATCAGGATGTCTATGTAATCGTTATCTCAGCGGTAAGCAGTCGTGGTTGCTCGCGGTGCCCTCGGCAAGTTGTACAACAGCTGCTGCTTGCTCGGATGTGAGAAGCAAATTTCCGCGCTCCATCACTGGATGAAACGTTAGATGCTCTGCCAGATATGAGTACACCTCCGACCTGTACTCGAAGGGAACTGACACGGCAAACAGCCGATCCGTGGGGCTGCGGAATGTTGCAACGGGAATCACCGCCACGGGGAGAACTCTGGGAGACATGCCGCAGGTGATCGTGGCGATCTTTTTCATGGCCAGCCGAATCGACACAGTTGTAACCGCCATCCGATTTCGCTCGTTGTTTAGAACCGGGATTACGATCTATCGCAGCAGCCAAAGCAGCCACGTCCCGAGCAGTACGCAAAGGGCAATCTGCGCATACATCCAGACTTTGCCTTTACGTCTCTCCACCAACGTCAGGGTATCGCTGTAACGTCGCTCGGTCCTTTTGATCTTCTTCGCCATCATGGGATTACTTCGCAGAGAAATAAATGTGATGAGGTGACGATATCCGCAACGCAGGCATGCGGACGAACAACGTGAGCACACTGTAACGTCGTGGGAATGGACCAAGATTCGGCTGGCACGGTCCGTTGTCTGAAAATGCTTCTTTTAGTTTGCGCCTGTTGGAAGTGTTACTAGCTGACAGGCAGCCCGAGCGTCTCAGAGGCGTGCCACTTGGCAGAGGCCGCCAACGAGGGGGAGCGCCACGCCCAAATCCGCCATCATGCGTGCGGGGATATATGGTCTATCGGGACACCAATCTAGAACGCAAGAGGAAGGCTCCACGGTGCGATGGCACCATTTTTCGTTGAGTCGTTGGGGTCCGGCGAAAGGAGAAGAAGCCTTTTCGTGATACTTCATCGCTCAGAGATGGAGATGAAAAGTCCATACTGCGCGATCTGAGGCGACACCAGGCGGCAGTCGTCGTCACTAGGTTCAGACGGTTTAGCCACGCCGCTGATGCTTTCGTCGTCCATTGAGGTGTTGGGCTTCTATTCTCGAGCGCGAACTCAAATGAGGCAAACAAGCGTTGAGGACTTCAAGAAAACGGCCAACACCCAGGAGATTAGATGCCGGCCGCAGAATACCCATTGGGCGTGGAGATCCACCGTTGAAATCGGCGCAGCTGGCGGAAGCTTAGACTGCTCGGAGCTAGAATACGGCTCAAGCCCTTTTCCAGCAACGAGAAGCCATTGGCGGTTGCATTCTCGTGGGCACAGCGACTCCGTCCTTGGATCGTTTTGCCTCGTACACGTCCTTCATCAAGTGTGGCCCGTTCAGTGCTCGCCACGACTTCTCGGCAACGCACAGCAACTTCCAAATCATTGCCTCGGCGTTCTCGGCCTTCTTGAAACGCCGCGATGCATCGGTTCGCAATCGCACTTGGTCGAACGGTGACTCCACGCTGTTCGTTGTGCGTAGGTGCCTCATCACCTGCGGGATAGATCTCACCCAGCGCTGCCCAGATTCCCAAGTGACCATCGGCCACCGTCGCCTTCGGAAACCTCAATCCCAGTGCCTTGAGCGCGCGCAGTACACTTAACCACGACTCCTTGCTCTCGCGCTCGCCCGCTTGCGAGCAGCATAGCAAGCCCGAGCGCAAGGTAGACAGTTGCAGAGGACTCCGGTACGGCGGTAACTTGGCCTGATAGTCCTCTAGACTGCCCCGTGTACCAAAACTCCTCGTGTCCAAGGGAAATCGGGACTGTCCCGCCAGCATTCGGCAAACCTGCATCATCAAACGGCAAACCTGCATCATCAAACCACAAAGTTACTGTCAGACCATTACGTCGGCCTGGATCGTTGAACGAAGGTCCGAAGAAGCGCACGAAGAAGCGACCTCCAGGCGCGTATTCTGCATGGGATTCTGCTTGGGCATACGTATTTCCGGGGGTGAACGTAAGAGCCGGAAACGTGTCGCAATACATACAGGGAAAGCTAGCATCTACCGTGATCTGAAATTTTTCAATTGGCTCGATTCGGACCCCGGGAAAAGAGGGATTATCGACCTGGACCAGAGCGTCCGGATCGAACATGAAGTATCCGCTGGCTGTGCCGCCATCATCGAACTTTGCGTTTAGTTCCCATCGCAAGAATGCCGCGTTCGCTAGTCCCATATCGACTAGCACGGCAGGAATCAAAATGGCCGCATAGAGAATTGCAGCTATTACACCACTTGGGTTCATTTGATCCTCTCTGCGAACTGGAGTGGGCTCATGTTCGACGATGACGAAGATGAAGGCAATACGGTGCACTAAGACCTTGGCTCTTTATCACCACCCTGCATAGAGAAACTGGGGATAGCGACCAGGAAATCCCCTTTGAGCTTCATGCGGAAGATTTCAGCGGAAGTATGCTTGCCTGGAAGCTCGCGCCACTCCGAGAAGATCGAGTCTCGAACCTTCCATTGACGGGTGCGGTCTTGCTGCTGTCCGGTCATGCATTTCACGTTCGATTTGCCAGTCATTTGCACTTTGTACCAGAAATCTGACTTTCAACGCATGCATTGTCATGGCGCTGTCAGATTAGCTCCGCCGCTGAGAGAATGGACGGGATATGGTCGTCAAAGAGCACGAAGGATGGCGACCAGGAGAAGAATATCCCACCGGTAATCTGACTGAGCTGTTTGGCGAGGAGTGGCCCGCGCGACACTTCCACCCTGACCACATAGGCCGTGGAACCGCTACCGCGCATCGCGCACACCTCAACAGGACGACTGCCAACCTTGGGATCTTTGATCTCGAGTATTTTCTCGAGCGCGGTAGTAAGGGCTTCGCAGACTGGATAGGACGGAATCATCTTTGCCTCCCAGTTCCAGTCTATAACGCTATAGCCAGGTCAAGCCAGCTCGCCACAGCGGGCGAACCTTTCGTTCTGTTAATTTCGGGGCCGAACTAATGAAAAATAGAGTAGTTGCTAGAAAATTCTTGAGATCACGATCCAGATATGATGTCGGCAAACCCAGACGGCTGGACTTACAGCAACCATTTGCAGGAATGGACAGCCGGTATAAGCGAAAGGCGCTTCTACTCGATGGCGTCCAGTTTTCTAGATGCCGCTCGTACCACCGCAAAGGCCTGCGCCAACATTTCCGCGCATTCACCCCGCGGCTGGGCCGTCGACCTCAATACCCGCGACCACGTCCTTAAATCGTGCAGCGATCTGATCGGGACAGGACACGACAATGTGCGAAAAGCGCCGCGCGTCGTTCGGGCCTCTTGCAGAAAGGCGGTCACAACAGTGAATACTTCGTCTGCAGTCTTACATGCTTCGATCTGAGCAACAGTACGGTCCACACTTCCTCCGATGTCTAGGCCGTATAGCTAATATCGACCGGTTTCTCGCAATTTGTAATCATAGTTTGTAAGGCAAGGGTCAGGTCCATTCCCATCGCGAGACGGCGCGATGACCGTATATCGAGCAGTCCTGACCTGTAGGTTACGCGCTGAGGGATGCTAGAGCGGTCGTCTGATAGACAAGGGGAGGCCAGAAAAGCTTGCCATGCATGAATGCTGATCGTAACAATGCGAACTCCCACGCGCATTGCAGGTGCATGCAGCTTTACTGGCCTAATCAACAGGCAAAGGCAAAGGGCATATTGCGGCGATGAACTGGACAGTGAATTGCTGGTCTCTCTATCGATCGGTCAAACAGGACCTGCGCTGTACGTCGTGATGGCTTGGAACGAGCAGAACGCCTCATTGCAAAGGAGCTTGGGCCGTTGAAACGTAGCGTCGCCAATCGCGGGATATGGATTCTGCGCCAAGAGGAAGTAGCGCAATTAGTTAGGAAAGGCGCTGGCAAGTCTTAGCGTGTATCGTGATGTGGTGCGTCGTCGCAGACTTCGCACTTATAGGGTTGCTGCCCTTCCACTTTGAGATGCCTTTCAACGTCGGAAGCCTTCTCCCACCGCTTTCACAGCGGATTTCAATTCGTCTCTTGAGACACCAAACCGTTCTGACCAATACCGCACCTCATAGTCTTCGCCGAGGTTGATCCGTGTCCGATCCTGGACACCGCGTTTGGCTTTGCTGTCCACGATGATCTCCTCCTCGTGCATCGAAGATAAGAGATCCAGTTGCTCCCGACTCACCATTGGACGATGACTTTTTGCTTTGTAATTCTGGTTGCCATCTATGAACATGACATCTTTCACGCCGGCGAAGGATCGAGCTGCTCCATTCCCTTCAGCGCGCGACCAGCCGGGAACTCTGGTACATTTTGAATTGTCGCGGAGATGCTGCAGGCTCGACTGTAACGCTCTACACTCACTTTGGGCTACGCGAGTCATTCGATTGGGGTGGTGTGCACGACCGTCTCCGCGCTAAATCACGACGGCTTCCACTCCACGCCCGTGCACAATTGTGGAGGTCTGACTGGGTAGGAATCACTATAATGTTGTCATGGCGGCGCGATCCTTTTGGACGAGATTCTCAAGATGCGAGATACAGCTGATCGGAATGGCGGCGATTTCGCAAATCAGTTCACGAGCTGAGGACGCAGCGAACCCCTATATATCTGGTACAGGTGTTCGCCCTGGGACGTGTGCTCGCCGCGCAACCGAACCACGCTCGCGCGCGTGCGCAAATCGCCCGTGCGTACTTCGCACTCAACGAACAGGACACCGCCAAAGCGGAATTCGAGAAGGTTGCACGTGCGCCCGGTGAGCTATTGAATGGAGGCTGTTAAGCGGAGGCAGGCTGCTCTCTCAATACGGACACAATCGCCGCTGGCGCTTCTCGTAGTCACCGTAGAGTGAGAATTGCCAGGGAGCCTGACCGGATTCCTCGATGTCTTCCTTTTCGAACGGTTTGTCATCCGGTTTTGGTTCGAACTTCTGGATGCAACGATTCTCTGCGCTGATCATGTAAATCATCTCGACCTGCTGATCGAGAACCTGTTCGGGTCTCGAACCGAAACTCACCGTGGGTGCGGAGATCAACCCGATTGCGTGATTGAAGTCCATCATGGAAAAATTGTCGTTGCTGGCTCCAGGCATGTTGATGCAACTGTACGGGAAGTTCAGCAACCGGCACTCGGGATGTGTGTGCACGGTGGCAGCGAGCACGAAGCTGGAGGATTCCTCGCAGGACGCGGCAAACGTCGTGGCGATGCTGTTCCAATAGTCTTCGCGTTGAAACACGGGCTTGTCACCAGCAGTGCCGCTGCGAGTCGGTGCGGTTGTGTAGTATCCGCCCTTGGCAATCCCTCTGTTGCGTAAGATCACAAAGCCATTTTCGAAATTCGTAGTGGTCATCGCAAGTGCGACTTGGCCCGCCGGCTGAACGGCTAGATCGGCCGTGTCATAAGGGCCGTGCAGCCCGCTAGGGATGCCCTTCAACTGCCGCATCAACCACGTTTTCAATGGCTGTTCGCAATGCACCGGCGCGGAGGCGCGGCTCGAGGTGATTTCGACCAACAGGTACGGATGCTTCGGGTCGGGCGTAAGATCAGCGCCCTTTGCGACGATAGCGTGGAGCGTCGCTTCGGCTTCAGTCGCGAGGATCACCGCTTCGCCCGGCCCATCACGGGGCCACACCTCTATCGCCCTTGCGTCGATTGCCGGGTTTTCGCCGCGCAGCACTCGAAACTTGGCGCTTGCACCCGGTGTAATTGGGCCTTTGGCCAATGTCACCCATAGGCCACCATTCGCAGCCATGCGTACCTTCTCCAACACGATTCCACAGGAGAACGCGATCGAGCTGCCCTCCGGATTTTCCCAATCGTCGCAGAGCCCGTTGCGGTTGCCATCGCCGCCGTACACGGAACATCCCGCCGGCGCCAGCCCTGCGACCTCGGGCTCCATCTCCCGCGTCAGCGCCGGCGACGGCATATAGGGGGCCCGCGCGGCGTTGAATTGCGCTAGCCGGTCCAACTCCGCGGCACGATCTTCGTTCCGGGGAAAGAGCCGCGGAAGAATCCGCCGGCGAAAAGACGCACCGCCGACGCCGTGTACCCCGAGCTTGAACCACCGCCGGTAACACTCCATATCGCCGCACTTCTGCGCGGTTGTAAGGTAGCCGCGACGTTTGCCCACCATCTGCCCAATGAGCAGCTCGGCCTCCAGGTATGTGGCGACGGCACACCTTAATTTGGCTTCGCGCTCGGGCGACAGGGACTTTTCCTCCTGATACTTGTAAAGGATGATTTGCCGCAGCATCACGAGCGTACCGACCATATACACCGCGAAGAGATCGTCGTCATCCTTGAGTGCGATACCCCGCACATCGAAGCGCCAATCTGCCGTATCGATCTTAAGCTGGTCCGCAACGGCGTGAGCTACTACGGTCACCGTTGGAAGCTCGTCGATCCAATCATCGGCTGCGCGCGCGGCGAGCGAGAACCATCCCATGACCACAACGATTGTCCAACGAAGAAGGCGCGCCATGGTAGTCGGGTTAATTCAAACAAAGGCTCGTTGGAGAGGCCGCAGTCTAATCGCCCGCCGTGAGTCCTAAGCGCCGCCGCTTCGCATCGGACCGAGTCTTCTTGAAACGACAAATGGTTTCGCGTCTTCCCCGGTGGCTGTCACTTGGACTTCCCAACTGCTGGCTCGCACTCATCAGGGGCACCAACGAATTCAAAGATTCGACCGTATCATGCCTGCATAAAAGGCTCAAGGCACGGAGCTAGGGTCGGTCGGGTTGTGCCGCAGCTGGAGACAGGCTGACGGAGGTCGCGCGGTGCCAATGCCTAAGCGAACCCTCCTGCAGCCTCGGCGCGGTGAAACATCAGACACGCGCGTGCGTGCTGCGCTGATTAGCTCGCACCTGCTATCTCCGGCGAGTAGATGTCAGGGGAATGCACGAGCTGGCACGAGTTGCGTATGGGAGTCCTGTCACTCGGCATCTCCACACGTTGATCGCATTGTGAAGGGTATGCGTCCGAGACGCGTTGGACAGCCGAGCAATGTCGCGCTGTGTCTCCACTACGGCAGCACTGGTTCGCATTAACCCCGGCGCAACGGATAGCCTACTCTGGGAACATCAACTGACGCAGCACCACCAGACGAATTGTCAATCAGCTAGGGCTAGGCGCTTCAGATGAGCCAAGAGGATCTCAACCTTCTTGCGCTGGAGGCGTGATCGTTTGTACCGTGGAGTCTTGGCGATGCGCCGGGCCACGTACCGCGCTTTCTCATAGAGGCTGCGCAAATTTTGCGAACTGGCGTATTTGTAGTAGCGGCGTAACATGGGCGTTTGCACAGTAGCCAGCAAACTGCCGAGGTACGATCAAACGGTGTGTAAATGAGAGAGGTGGCGTAACCTCTCGGTTGTAGTGCTAACTGCAACCATGATCCCGGTTGGCGCCGGGATGAAAGGAGACGCCACCATGAAACAGAAGACCACAACTGAGCAGTCTGCGTCAACTGTGTGCTACGAGACGATCGAGACGAAGGCGCGCGAGCGCATCCAGAGCTGGCTGCAAGATCTGCTCGAGGAAGAGGTCACGGAGTTTTTAGGACGAGCCAAGTCGCAGCGTCGATCAGAAGACGATGTGGTTGGTTATCGCAACGGCTACGGCAAGCCCCGGCGCATTGCGTTGAACTCGGGCACGGTCATGTACGCCGTCCGCGGTTAAGGAATCTGGGAGATCGCTTCGAGAGTCGGGTGCTGCCGCTGTTCAAGCGTCGCAGCCAGGAGTTGGGATCGATGCTGCCGCAGTTGTACCTGCACGGCCTATCGAGCGGTGATTTTGAGCTGGCGCTACGAGGGCTGCTGGGAGAGGGTGCGCCGCTGTCGGCAAGCTCGCTGCAACGACTCAAAGGCGTGTGGCAGGCTGAGTACGAACAGTGGAAGCAAGGCGACTTGTCGCAATTGGAGCTGGTGTACTGGTGGGCCGATGGGCTGTACGTGAAAGCGGGGATCGCCGATCGCAAGGCGGCGCTGCTGGTGATCGTGGGGGCGTTGTCCAACGGGCAGAAGGTGCTGCTTGCATGTGAAGCGGGCGAGCGCGAGAGCAAGGAATCGTGGTTGAGTGTACTGCGCGCGCTCAAGGCACGGGGATTGAAGCTTCCGAAGGTAACGGTGGCCGATGGTCACTTGGGAATCTGGGCAGCGCTGGCTGAGATCCATCCCGCAGGTGATGAGCAGCGCTGCTGGAATCATAAGATCATCAACGTGCTCGACGCGTTGGGAAAGAAAGACCAGGCTACGGCCAGCGAATACTTGCGCGCCATGATGTACGCCGAGACCCGCTCAGCATGCCAGAAGAAACGCGATGAGTTCGTGCTGCGCTTTAAAAAGACCGACCCTAAGGCATGCGCAACGCTCACGCGTGACTGGGAGCGACTAGTCACCTTCTTCGACTATCCGCAAGAGCGTTGGACACATCTACGCACGACCAACATCGTGGAGTCACCGTTCGACCAAGTGCGATTGCGAACGGATGCATCACGCCGCTTCAAGAAGACCGAGAACGCCGAGGCAATGATCTGGAAGCTGCTGTGTGTTGCTGAGAAGTCATGGCGAGCACTGAACGCGCCACACCTGATGAAGGACGTGTACGAAGGAAAACGATTCAAAGACGGAGTCGCTGTGCCCATAAGAATGCAGCCGACGAGGCAAGCCGCCTAGATCCTTTTTACACACCTATTGACGGAACCTCCAAACTGCCACCGATAACCGATTCGTGTCAGCGGCGCCTTGCACAGTGGATCGAGGACAGCAACCGGCGGGAAGACTTCGATTGCTGAGCGGGGGCCGTATGGAGTGCGGTTGCATCCCAAGCCGGGCGAAGATTACGCCGACGAGAAAACGCGCCTTCTCTACAGAGGCTGGTGCAATTGGCGATCGGGTTTAAGAAGTAACAATGATGGCTGAAGAACAGTGTGGAGTATGCGGTGGTGAAAGATAGGTGTGCGAAAACCATCCCGATCAGTCATGAAGCGGTACATCGGCACGCGCGGACGCCTGCGACTGCGGCGGGCCGGCGCGCCGTGCGGACGGTGCAATCCTTGCGATGATGGGCATCGGCCGCTGAAGACGGGCATGGTGCAGTGATTGTTGACAAGCACGGGCTCAAGCACTGAATGGCAGCGGGACGCCCAAACAAGCTCCTTGGATGGCGTGTCTCTGAGATCTTGATACACTTGCGGGGGAGTTATCAACCAGGAGCAAAACGCCGTGCGAGTCAGCCTCGCGAAAGGAATGGTCGGTACTGTTATGGGGCTTTCGATGGGGATTGCCGAGGCCGCGATTCTCGACACGTATTCATTTACGCTAGGCGGCTATCAGTTCACGAATCAGGGGACGTTGACCGGGACGTTCTCCGCCATCGTCCCGGTTTCGGGAATCTTAACTCTTCAGGATATCGTGTCGTTCAGCGCGCGATTCAGCGAAGGCCAACAGCCTGCAGGCGGCACGTTTACAACTCCAAAGTCGTTCTTCTTCAATCCGCCAACGGCTACCACGCTAAGCTTTGAGGCATTTTCGGATAACGGCGAGGTAGCATGCATGGGAGTCGCCGCGCTTGTGGCCTTCGACCGGTGTCCTAGGGCGGTGCCTCCAAACGGTATCACCGGCAGCGTGATTTTCAAGACGCAGTTGCCGAACGGAACTGGGACCACGACGACAGGCAGTTTCGATATTCCCTCAGTCAAGCTTATTAGCGAAGTGGCCGTGCCGGAGCCTCGCGCACTGCCGATGGCGGCTGCAGGGCTGTTGGGTGTGGCCCTGTTGATACGCAGGAGGCGCACGAAGTATGCCGTAGGCGTGATATCCAAAACGCGTCGAGCAAAGTTGCTTGCG
>JADMIO011347006.1_pt1 | contig 27438 bp, 30 predicted proteins | sample 8958161 | NCBI WGS metagenome assembly JADMIO01 (sample SAMN16585339, study PRJNA669376) | soil metagenome | isolation source: Crop rotation soil | place: USA: Cullars Rotation, Alabama | collected 2011
GCCGCGACTTCAAGTCACGTGAATTCCAAGCTTCGGATCCCACTGTGCTGGAAAGGAGGCTGACATCTTCATCGTGTACGCCAAGGTCGAAGACCGCGTCACCACCTTCATTGTCGAGCGCGCATTTCCCGGCTTTTCTACCGACGGCCCCACCAAGAAAATGGGCATGCGCGCCAGCACCATGGGAGAGCTCCTCTTTGACGACTGCGTCGTCCCTGCGGAGAACGTCCTCGGCGACGTCGGCGGCGGCGTCCGCAATATGATGCGCAACCTCGAGATCGAGCGCCTCACCCTCGCGGCCATGAGCCTCGGCATCGCGGACCGTTGCATGGAGATCATGACCACCTACGCCGCCGAACGGCAGAGCTTCGGCCGCTCCATCGCCGAGCACGGCCAGATCCAGCGCTACATCGGCGACAGCTACGCCAAGACAGAGGCCGCCCGCGCATTGATCTACAGCGTCGCGCGCCACGTCGGCCCCAAACAGCGCAACCGCCTCGGCACCGACGCCGCCAAGCTCTTCGCGGCGCCTGTGGGCAAAGAGGTCGCCGACAACGCCATGCAGGTCCTCGGCGGGTGGGGATATTGCGACGAATACAAAGTCGAGCGCTTCTTGCGCGACGCCAAGCTCCTCGAGATCGGCGGCGGCACCCTCGAATCCCACCAGAAGAACATCACGAAAGAGCTCGTGCACCTCACCGCGGGCAAATAAGTTTTTCAACATCAGCTGCCCAGCTTGCTTACAAAAGCAGCCTGCCACCTTTCCCATGCAGAGCAGAGCAGCACTGCCTCACGATCGTCCGGACGATCCAAAAACTGAAAAAGGAACTGGACATGGTTGCCAGTCTTGGGGGGAGAGGGGTCCCGGCGCAGCCGGGGGGAGGGGCGTAGCCCTTCCCACGTCAAGGGGATGGGGCATAGCCCCTCCCACGTCAACTCACGGCTCGGCTTTGCCCATATCGCCTGCCAGCGCGATCAGCACCGGATAATTCTTGATCTCCTCGATGGGCGGCTTAGCCCACGCGAGCAGACCTCCCACGCGCCGGATCTGCAAAAAAGCGCGATCGGAGACGAGGATCCCCTGCTTCCATGACATCCCTTGCACCTCGCTCCACGGAAGCATCTTCCCCTTCGCGTACACCCCCTGCCCGTCGATCCACACCGCCCCGAAATCCAGCCGTTGCCCTCCGCGGAGAGCCTCTCGATAGACAGGCAACAGCACCCGCGTCACGGCCTCCGTCACCTCCGCGCCGAGGTGCTCGATATCCTCGAGGTGGTAATCCACCACGATCTTTGACCCGTCGCGCAGCGCGATCGTGTACGTGTCCTGCACGTCCACCTCCACCCCGAGGTGATAGACGCGCAAGATCTTCTGATACACGCCGTCGACCTCCTCCCATAATACGGCGCGCTCACCTTTGCGATCCTTGTAATGAAACCCCCCGTGGTGCAGGGTCACCACCTTGCGGAGATGCGCGGTGCCCCAGAGCAGCAGCAGCGCCCCCGGGATCAGAAAGATCAAGCTCGCCACGAGCGTGACAGACATATCATCGCTCGACCCCTCGGTGACGAGCTTGTAACCGGCCCGCGCCAGACCGGCGAGGCACACGAGCGAGAACGCCGTCCCCACCAGAAGGGAAGCGACGGCGAACGTCCAGCGCCCGCGATGCTCGCGCACCGCCGGGCCGAGGGCGCCGACCGGGATATTCATACGCAACGCAACGAACCTCGGACGAGGGCTATCCTGCGCTCTTGCCGATGCGATCGTCGAGGTGCCCGTCCATCAGATCCAGCTTTCGACGCGTCTCCTGGAAGTCCTGCTGCGTCAGCACCTTCTTGTCCTCGAGGAGGGCGAGGAGCGTCTGCGCGAAAAGAGCGACGCTCTCCAGGTCGCGGCGCAGCTCCTCGCAGCGGACCTCGAGCCGAGCGACGCGCGCATCCCCGCCGCCTGGATGGGCAGCCTGCGCGCCCGCGGGAGGCGGCGCGCCCCACGCATTGGGCCCCACGCCCGACATGCCTGCGCCGTAGCTGGCGGACGGATCGACGCCTGGCATGCCTGCGCCGTAGGTGGGGGTGCCGTAAGCCGGGGCGGGGGCGCCCGCGGAAGCGGCGGCGGCGGAAGGATCCCATCCGCCGGCCGGCGGACCGCCTGCGGGCGCGCCGTATGCGCCTGGAGGGGGGGCACCGTACGCGCCCGGAGGCGGAGCGCCGTACCCGGGCGGAGGTCCCTGCATCGGCTGGCCTGTCGGCGAGAACTGAGCCACCGGTGCGACCAACCCCTTCAACCATTCCATCGCCATGGGGAACCTCCGGTGGCGTGTATCGCACGGCGCCGCGGCGCCGTGAAGCGCCGGCGCGAAGCGCGCGACGACACATCTGACCGCGGCCGGCGATTGCTGTATGCTGGGTGGCGGATCTGGCCCCGTGGCGGAACGGTAGACGCCGCGGATTTAAAATCCGCTGCTCGCGAGAGCGTGTCGGTTCGAGTCCGACCGGGGCTACCACCTACAAACAAGGCGATCAGTGAGCGGGGAGGGGACGGCCGCCGAGGAGCACGATCGGCGTTTGGTCCACATCCCCCGGCGAGGCCGCGCGGAGAAGGTCATCGTGACAGCGCCGTGCCATCATGCGAAGCTTCCCCCATGACCGCCGCCCGGAAGCTCGAGCCCGTGGAGCCGATCCCCACCGACGATGCCGGCGCCGACCCATTGGAGTACGGCGCAGAGTGGGAAGCTGAGATCGAGCGACGCGCGGAGGAGATCCGGTCCGGCCGCGTCCAGGCGATCCCCTGTGAAGAGGTCGCTGCGAAGATCCGAGCCAAGTACGGATGGCGCTGAGGCAACACCCTGAAGCGGAGCTCGAATACGGTCACGCGATCGCCTGGTATGAGGCCGACTACGAGAGGCGAGGCGTTCGCTTCTTCGACGCCATGGAGGCCGTGTTTGCTCGCATCCGAGCCGAGGGCGCGCACACGTTCCCACGCTGGCGGCGCACCACATTTCGGTGGGTCGTGGTGCCGCGCTTCCCCTATCAGGTGATCTTCCGCGAAGAGCAGGAGGATGTCATCGTGTACGCCGTCGCCCACGACAAACAGCGCCCGGGATACTGGCAAGGCCGGGCCAGGTAGCCGACCTCTTACACCCGGCCGAGGGTGCCAACGTTGGGACCGCGTTGGGACCGCGGCGTTCTACAAAGCCGCGTCGTGCACCGTGGAGACGGTAAAACAAGCCTTTCACGGCCCGCCGCACGCTCCCGAGCGCCTTTAAAATCCGCTGCTCGCGAGAGCCTGTCGGTTCGAGTCCGACCGGGGCTACAAGCTACAAAACAAGGCGATCGGTGAACAGGAAGGGGACGCGGATCGGTGCGCTTGATCGGGCGCGGGCCGAAGGTGGGCCCAACGGGTGCACCGCGCGGGCCGCGTGTGGTGATCGGTTATTTGAAGAGAGGCGTGGAGCCCCCGCTCTGAGAGTCCGCTCTCACCTCGTCAATCACCGCGCCCAGCGCCATTTCGGCGCGCTCGCGCTCGGCCGCCGGCCGGTCCATCCCCTGGCGATAAGCGACGTACGCCGCGTCGAGGCGGCGCATCGCGTCGAGCATCGCGTTGACGCGCGCCACATCCACGGGCGACCCGCGGAAGTTGCCCGACACCAGCCTGCCTGCCGTTCCGATCCGCTCCACGAGGAGCGACGCGCTCTCCTTCAGTGGCACCGGAACGCTCTCCGCGCCGGTCCACCGCTGGACCCGGACCGTCGCGTCGAGCGACTCGATGAGCCCGGCGAGCGTTTTTTGAAAAATCGTGACCCGCGCGTCTTTCATCGCCGGTATATACTAGCGCTGGTGCGGCGCGTCGCCCATTATCACCGCGACGGCTAAGATTGCGCCCGCTTGTTTCGTCGAGCTCATCGACAGCGCCGGGCAACTCTCACGCGGCGCCGCTGACCCTCGCCGTCCAGGCGTTGCCGTCGAACGACGACTCGATTTCGTAGGACCCGCCCTGGTACGAGATGCTCCCGTCGGGGTTCAGGCTCCCGCCGCGCAGCACATTGGCGGCGCTCTCATAAAGGAGAACGGGATCGATTCCCACGGGCAGCGCGCCGAAGATCGTCCACGCGCCGTCGGCGACCGCGAGGTACTGCCGGGCGCCGGAGCTGTCGACGAGCACACCGAGAGTGGAGCCGCTGCGATCACGCGAGGTCGCCCGGAAGGCGAGGACCGCCGCGGTGGCGAGCATCCGGGCAGAGGTGAGGGGCTTCTGGGGGGGCATGGAGCGCGACGAGGGGTTCAAATAGACGGATCCAGTCAAGGGGAGCCTTGTGTAGCACTGAAGGCCCACGGCGTCACGGGAGGTGACGGAGCAGGCGTCGATCTTCCCGGTGCGGCCATCGACGCCGCTCCTCCCCTCCACAGAGTAGAGTCTCTTGCGGGCAGTTGGCTTGATTATGGGCGCTTGTAGCCCAGCTGATTGTGTGCGCACAGCGCCGCGGAGGAGCCTTATGACAGACTCGTGACATGAACGCGAAAATAAACGCATCCCAGCCCTGTTCTTTTTCAGGCTCCTGGGCTAGGGTTGGGTCGATTCACCTGAACGACATCGCGGGAAACGGGGCGCGCCTCGAGAAAGGGCGCCCTCGCGTGATGCCTGTCCCGGATGAGTATGCGAAAAAATTTCGCAAACTTCCCTCTGATGCCGGCGGCGTATTGGACGGTTGGTATTCACGTACGGCGCCGAAGATGATCGAGAGACGAAGCAATGGGTAACAGGCTTTATGTTGGCAACTTGGCTTTCCAGACGAGCCCCGAGACGATCCGCAGCGCCTTCGAGGCGATGGGCGAGGTGACCGACGTGCACGCGGTGGTCGATCGCGAGACGGGGCAATCGCGCGGCTTTGCGTTCGTGACCATGGGCTCCGCGCGGGAGGCCGCGAAGGCCATCGCCGAGATGAATGGCGCCATGATCGATGGCCGCAACCTCCGCGTCAACGAGGCGGAGGAGCGCCAGAGCCGCGGCGGGTTCGGCGGTGGCGGCGGTGATCGCCGTCGCGAGAACGGCGGCAACCGCTGGTGAGAATCCTGCGGCCAAAGCGCCTCGCTTCACCGGAGCGAGGCGCTCCGTCGTGGCCGGTCAGTGTGCGGAGGATGGCGTTCCATTCCCGCACCTCTCGCGAGGTGTTATGTCCAGCTCGACCTTTAACAAGCGCCAGAAGGAACGGACCCGCCAGGACAGGCAGCGCGACAAGCTGGCGAAACGCCAGCAGCGCGGCCACAACGAGCGGCCCAAGGTGGACGCTTCCGGCGCCATGATCGATCCCGATATCGCGGGTATCGTCCCCGGTCCCCAGCCACCGGCCGAAAACGGTTAGCTTCTCAGCCCGCGGCCTCGCGGCGAGCCCACCGGGTTCGGCTGGTGCGGCCTTCCGACACGCGTCGATTTTCGCACGCACATTGCGGTTGGCCGCGCCGTCTTGTAACGCCAACAAGCCTTTCCGGGCTCGGCGCACGTTCCCGGGCGCCTTTAAAATCCGCTGCCGGCGACTGCGTGTCGGTTCGAGCCTGAGCGGGGCTACCAATCGAAGGCCGCATGACCTCCATCGGGAGGCTCGCTCGCGAGCTGGTGCCGCTCGCCGCCGCAGGCGACGTCGAGGCCGCACGCGTGGTGCACGACGCGATCGGGCGGCTGCTCGGGTAGGCGCTTGCCGCCGCAGCCCTGCATCTCTACCCTCGGCCGCTGGAGGAGCCCCATGAATCGCTTGCCGCCTGGACCGAGCAGGATTGGCCTTGTCGACTTCCTACAGCAGGCGCTCATCTCGCCGGTCCCGTTGCTCGCGCGGCTCACACGGCAGTATGGGCCCACCTTCCGGGTCGTCACCCGCAGCGCCAGGATGACCTTGACCGGAGATCCCGAGATGATCCGCGCGGTCTACAGCGCCGACCCCGACAGCTTCGACGTCGCCGGCGTGGACGTCACCGAGCCCGTCTTCGGGCTGACATCTCTGCCCGTCTCCACCGGCGCGCGTCACCGGCGCGACCGCAAGCTCCTCACTCCGCCGTTCAACTCCAGCGCGATGCGCTCGTACGGGACCGCCATCGCCGAGGTGACGCGCGACGCTGTCGCACGCTGGACGCGTGGACTCCCCTTCGACGTGCTCGACACCACCCAGGAGATCACCCTCGACGTCATCATCCGCGTCGTCTTCGGCGTGGAAGGAAAGGAGCGCGTCGCCCGGACGCGCGAAGCCGTGCTCGGGCTCATCGACTCGCTCAGCCCCCTCCTGCTGTTCTTCCCGCGGATTCGCCGCGACTTCGGCGGCTTCGGGCCGTGGGCCAAGAACCGCAGGGCGCGGGCTGTCCTCGACCGGCTCCTCGCCGAGGAGATCGAGAGGCGGCGCGCCGCCGTCGATGGGCGCAAGGACATCCTCAGCTTGATGATGCGCGCCCGCTACGACGACGGGAGCGCGATGCCAGACGAAGAGCTGATCGACCAGCTCCGCGCCGTCCTCTTCGCCGGCCATGAGACAACGGCCGTCGCGCTGGCCTGGGCGCTCGACCGGCTCCACCGGGAGCCTGCCGCCCTCGAACGCGTGCTCGCGGAGATCGACGCGCTCGGCGCGGAGCCTGACCCCGACGCGCTCGCCGGGCTCCCGTTCCTCGACGCGGTCTGCCAGGAGACGCTGAGGATGTATCCTCCGGTGGTCGATCCCGCACGGATCGCGAAGGCGCCGTTCGATCTCGGTCCGTACACGATTCCGGCAGGCGAGGGGATCCGCCCGTCGCCGCTCATCCTGCATGGCCGCGAGGACATCTACCCGGAGCCCTCGAAGTTCAATCCCTCGCGCTTCCTCGATAGGAAGCTCTCGCCTTTCGAATACAACCCGTTCGGGGGCGGGGCGAGGCGGTGCCTGGGCGCGGCCTTCGCGATGTACGAGATGAAGGTCGTGCTCGGCACCCTGCTTCGCGCCTGCCGTCTCCGTGTGGCGAGCCACGCTCCGCCCACGCCGGTGCGCAGGGGCGCCACGCTCGGACCGCGCGGCGGCGTTCCGATGTTATTGATCGAGAAGCGCGCCGCCCGCGCGAGCTGAGCTCATCGCTTCTTCCCCCCGAAGCCGGGGATGGCCGTTATTTGCTTCATCCACGCTGCGATCTGGCGTTCGTCGAGGTCGTCCACGGAAGCGAGGTCCACGCCCCGCGACTGCTTCCCCATCCCGATCGGCGACATCGGCGGCACGGGCTCGAGCGCCGTGCCGTGCCCGAAGGTCAGCTTGACGTGGCCGACGAAGCCGCCGCAACAAAAGCACCAGCCGTCGCCGACGCCATACCACGCCATGCCCCATTTCACGGAGCGCTGCAGGCCCGGCAGCGTCTTGGCAGCCAGGGCATCGACGGCTTCCGCGATGGCGCGTTGCGGCTGCGGCAGGCTGCGGATGTAGGCGAAGACCGGCTCGTCGCCGACCTTCGCCTTCGCGGGGCTTGCCTTGCCGGTCATGGCGACCGGCAGCGTCGTGATGACTTCGCCTTGCGCGGCCGCGCGCTTGGCCGTCCGCGCGGCGGGCGTCTTCTTGGCGGTCGGGTCCTTCATGGGCATTGTGCGTCTCCTCTTTGCCAAGGGGAAGGGTGGCGGGCAATCACCAATATCACAGCGCGCCTCCCGAGCGCTCACGGCCGGCGGTGAGCGCCTCCGCCACGCGCGCGCCCGCCGGTGAGGTCCGCCGCCATGTCATGCTATGGGTAAGGGGATGACCTGGCGCGATCCCCCTCGCGATGCATCCCCCGCATCGGGGACCGGAGCATCCGGCCCAGGCAGCTTGCGCTCGCCGCCATCCCTCCCCCCGCCGAGCTCTCGCCCGCCGCCGTCGATCCCTCCGCCGAGCTCGCTTCGCCCGATGAGCGAGCGCCCACCGCCGTCGCTTCGCCCGATGAGCGAGCGCCCACCGCCGTCGCTTCGCCCGATGAGCGAGCGCCCACCGCCGTCGCTTCGCCCGATGAGCGAGCGCCCACCGCCGTCGCTTCGCCCGATGAGCGAGCGCCGCCCCGGCATCGCCGGCTACCTGAGCCGCCTCCCGGCCGGCATCGCGTCGTATCCGGAGTGCACGGTCAAGGCGTCGGTGTTTCGCCACGCCCTCATGAACAAGCCGCTCGGCCCCGAGATCGCGCTCCCGGACGAGGTGCGCGCGCTCGTCGACCACCCGCCCCCAGTCAGCGCGTGGATCCCCGAGGTCCATTTCAATGTCCTCTCGCTCGCCCTCCGCGACGCCTATTTCGCCGCCGATGATCTCGACGGCTATCTTGCCTGGGTCTTCGAACAGAACCGACGCCTGCTGGCCACGCCGCTCTACCGCGCCGTATTCCTCCTCATCTCCCCGGGACGGCTCCTGACAGGCGTGCAGCGGCGCTGGGGCACCTTCCGGCAAGGCACCGAGCTGAGCATCCATCGACAGACCTCGAACGAGGTGGAGCTGCGCCTGCTCACCCCGCCGTTCCTGCAGCCGACCCTCACCCTTCAGGGGCTGACGATGGCCTTCCGCGCCGCGCTCGAGCGCGCCGGCGGCCGCGATCCGCGAGGCGAGGGAAAGGCCCTCTCCAGCACGGAGAACGCCTTCTGGTTCACGTGGCGGTGAGCCGCGCTCGCGCTCGCGCGCTCTTCGCGATCAACCGCCCTTCACGAGGACGAGCGTCGGATCGTTCTTGTTGTCGCTCGTGCACGTCAGCTGACCCTGCCCCTTCGTGCACTTGTGCGATTTGCCCTCGATCGTGAACTCGATCGTCTCGCCCACCGCCTGCCACGTCCCGTTCTTCTGCTCGATCTTGCTGGGCGCATCAGGCGTCAGCCCGGGCGTCGTCGCCTGCACCGTCAGCGCGCCCCCCGACTGGAAGTCGAACGTCATCTCCAGCCTGTCGATCACCTGCAGCGCGGCCTTACCCTCGGCCTGCTGGGCCTCGGGCAGCTTCGCGATCTCGGTCTCCGCCTTCTTCTTCATCTCGCCCTTGTCGAGCAGGTACGAGCCCTCCATGCCGACGCCGCAACCGGCGAGGCCAAGGGCAAGGAAGGCGAAGGTCGCCGCGGCGAACGCTTTTGCAAAGTGCATCTCACGTCTCCTGTACCACGAGGACGCGCATGTTCCTATACTCCCGCGCGTATGTGGTGCCCGCGCTGCAATCGGACCTGGGAGCCCGGCTTCCGCTTCTGCACGCAGGACGGCACCCAGCTCCTCGAGTCCACCGCCGTCGACGACCTGCCCGCCGCGCAGTCGATCCAGTCCGGCGTGCTGCTCGGCGCCCGCTACCAGATCCGCGGATTCATCGGCAAGGGCGGCATGGCCCGCGTCTACCTCGCGCAGGATCTCGAGACGCACGAGCCCGTCGCCGTCAAGGTGCTCAATGCGACGTTCCTCGCCGACGGCTCCGCGCGCGATCGCTTCCTGCGAGAGGCGCAGGCGGTGGCCGGCCTCCAGCACCAGAACATCGTCCGCGTCCTCGACACCGGCGAGCGAGGGGACGGCGCCCCATACCTCGTCATGGAATACCTGTTCGGAGAGTCGCTCGGCGACTACCTCCGCCGGGAAAAGAAGGTGCCGCAGAGCCTCACGCTCCCCGTGCTCTGCAGGGCGGCGTCCGCGCTCGCCGCCGCCCACGCCGCGGGCATCGTCCACCGCGACGTGAAGCCCGACAACCTGTTCCTCCTCGGAGAGCCGGGCGATCCGCACGACGTCAAGCTCCTCGACTTCGGCTTCGCGAAGCTCCACTCCTCCAGCATGACCGCCGCCGGCATGGCGCTCGGGACCCCGGAGTACATGGCCCCGGAGCAAGCCTTGACCGACGCCGTGGACGCCCGCACGGATATCTATGGCCTCGGCGCGGTGATGTATCGAATGCTCACCGGAGCGCTCCCTCACAGCGCGGACGAGGACGACGCGAGCCTGATCGCCTCGGTCGTGCTGCGGCACCTCAAGCCGCCGTCCGAGCACGATCCTTCGCTCGATCCTCGCCTGGCCTCGATCCTCCTCACCGCCACGCGCAAGCGGCCGGAGAACCGGTACGCCACCATGCGCGAGATGAAAAATGATCTCGAGGTCGTCCGCGCAGGGCAGGGGGACGTCCTCGCCTCCGGCAAGTCGATCCGGATGCCCGACGAGTACGAGCCCGTGAGCCCGCTCGCGCGGGCCGCAGTCGCCTATTTCAAGCAGCTCCTGCGCATGTGATCGCGCCGCGACCCCGCGCACGTCGCCGCGCGCCACGCCCCCACGTCATTGCCGCCGCGTGAACGGCCGCCGCGTTCGCGCGGCCGCGTCCCATTGAGGGCGGATCGCGCGCTGTAATGCGTTGCAATGCGTCGCGGCGGCGTATCGATCCCACGCCGTGCGCACGAAATCGAACCATTGTATCGCGCGCGCGAAGCCTTACCTTGACAAGACCGTCCTTGGTGGGAAGCCAATACGAACTCGGGAACGGCCAAAGCGGCCGAGGGGAGGCGATATGCCCCATCGCGGTGAAGCTATCTTGGAGTCCGGCGTCCGGAGCCAAGTGTCCAGCTCTGTCTTGCAAAATCGCGCATTCGTCGAGCTCTCGCGCATCCTCGCGAGCGGCGACTCCGCAGTCCTGTCGAGCGCGCTCCCCGTCATCGTGCGCGGGGCAGGCGTGCCGTCGGCCGCGGCCTTCGCAGCCGTGCAAGGAGAGCTGATGTTCGCGGCGACCGAGTCGGTCCCGCTCAAGCTGCGCGCCTACCTCGAAGAGCCGGCCTTCACCGGTACCCCCGATTTCCTCGCTCGCCGCGCCCTGTCGCAGCGCCGCACGCTCATCGACCCGAACATCTTCGGCGGCAGCGCCACGGCGGGCTTGGTGACCGCCCTCGACGACGCACAATGGCAATGCGGCATCGCGGTGCCCATCCTCGCCGGCGGCAGCACGCTCGGCGTCCTCCTGGCCGGCTCGCGCTCCGGGGTCGTCGACGGGAGCGCCATCACCTTCCTCGAGGCCGCGGCGAACGTCATCGGCGCCGCGCTGGGGCAGCCAGCCAAGAAGAGGAGCTTGCCGCCCCCGCGATCCGCGTGGACCTGCTCCACCTGCCTCGCCCATGTGAGCGAGTCGCTCGCCGCCCTGGGCCGCGAGCTCTCGGCCCAGCACGCCCTGCTCCGCGAGCTCGGGTCGCGCGCCGGCGCGCCGCCCGAGACGGACGCCCTGATGCGCCACCTCCGCGCGTCGGACCGCAACTTCCGCCGCCTCGCCGAGATGATCCTCCACCTCCCCGCGGCCCCGTGCGCGCACAGGGGACGATCCTGTGCGATGGCCACCGCCGTCGACAGCGCCGTGCTCGCCTGCCGCCCCGCGCTCGCCGCCGCCCGCGCCGAGGTCGAGGTCGTGTGCGCGCCCGGCTGCGAGATGGAGGGCGATCCGGACCTCATCGCCGTCGCCGTGCGCCACCTCCTGCTCAACGCCGCGGAGGCCTTCACCCCCGCGCCGGAGCACACCTCGATTCCCAGCAGCCGCCGTCACGTCCGCATCTGCGCGCGCCACGAGGGCCCGAACGCCGTCCTCCACGTCGAGGACTCCGGCCCCGGAGTGCCGCACGATCTGCGGTCGCGCGTGTTCGATCCCTCGGTGTCGACAAAGGGTCCGGGCCACGGCCTCGGTCTCGCGATAGCGCGCCACGTCGTCGAGTCGCACGGCGGCTGGATGGAGCTCGGCGCCTCGGAGCTCGGCGGAGCGAGGCTCAGCATCTTCTTCCCCGCCCGCTCCGTCGCGCTGGACGAGCTTCGAAAAGCACCGACGCAGCCGCAGATCCACGTGCCCTCCGGCATCCGACGCACGTCGCGCTCGCTCGGATGAGCCTGTCGTGCGGCGCGCTGGTGTGGAGCGGCGCGCGAGGGTAAAAGCCGAGCGTGAGCAGCATCGGCTTCGAGATCATCGGCAGCGGGCATTACGCGCCCGGCCCCCCCGTCAAGAACGACGACCTCTCCCGCGTCATGACCACGTCGGACGAATGGATCTTTCCGCGCTCCGGCATCCGCCAGCGGCATTACGCGCCCGAGGGCGTCGGCGTGTCCGACCTCGGGTGCGAGGCCGCCCGCCGCGCGCTCGAAGACGCGGCCGTGGACCCCGCGGAGATCGATTACATCGTCTTCGCGACCATGACGCCGGACTACATCTTCCCCGGGCCCGGCGCGCTGCTCGGCGCCAAGCTCGGCATCGCCGGCGTGCCGGCCCTCGATATCCGCCAGCAATGCGCGGCCATGCTCTTCGGGTTGCAGACCGTCAATGGCCTCATCCAGACCCGCGCCGCGCGGACGATCCTCTTCATCGGCGCCGAGGCGCACGCCGGCTTCATGCCGTGGCGCGACTGGGGCGCCCTCGATCCCGCGAACGGCCGCGTCGCCACCCCGGAGGATCGCGAGCGCGCGGATCGCCACCGCCACCTCGCCGTGCTGTTCGGCGACGGAGCCGGCGCGCTGATCCTCCGCGCGACAGAGCGCGACGCCGGGCTGCGCGGCATCAAGATCTGCTCCGACGGCCGCTTCGCGGAGCTCCTCTACGTGCCGGGCGGCGGCTTCCGGTCGCGCCCCTACTGGAAGCCCGGCTCCTTTGACGACGACATGCACATCCCCCGCATGGACGGCCGCGAGCTATTCAAGTTCGCCGTCACCAAGCTGCCGAAGACAGCGCGCGAGCTGTGCGCCCAGCACGGCGTCTCCATCGAAGACATCGACGTCTTCCTCGCGCACCAGGCGAACTTTCGCATCAACGAGTATATCCGCAAAGACCTGCGCGTCCCGGTGGACAAACTCCCGTCGAACATCGATCGGTTCGGCAACACGAGCGGCGCGACGATCCCGATCCTCCTCGACGAGGAGATGCGCGCGGGCCGCGTTCGCAAGGGCCAGCTGGCGATGGTGCTGGCGCTGGGCACCGGCGTGCACTGGGGCTGCGCATTGTGGAGGCTTTGAGCGAGCACCGGTAAGCGCGGCGCTTTTGGTTTATTTAGCCCCAGGGGGGACCCACCCTCCGCGGAGCGTGGGTCCCCCCTGGGGCTTATAAAACCTTTACCGTCAGCCCTTCGCCTCGACGATCGTCGGCTCATTGCGCACAGGGAAGTTCACGCTCCTCGCGATGAAGCAGCTCTCGTGCGCGTCGTCGTGCAGGATGCGCGCCCGCTGCACGTCCTGGCCCGCCCTCACCGTCACCGTCGGGCGCAGCACCACGCTCGTGAACTTGTAGGTCGTGCCGTCCCACTCCATGGTGCCCGTCGCCTCGTCGGTGTAATCCATGACAAGGAGCCTGTTGCGCGCCGCGAGGGCGAGATACGACAGGCAATGGCACGTGGAGAGCGCTGCCATGAGCATGTCCTCCGGGTTATGCAGGGAGGCGTCGCCCAGGAACGCCGGCGCAGAGCTGGCGGCCAGCGCCGGCTTGCCGGGGATCTCGACGGAGAGCGCCCGCGAATAGGTGCGGTAATTGTCTGTCGGTCCCGCGGCGGCGCCTGTCCAAAGGAGGCGGCACGAGAACTCGTGGGGCTTATGGGTCGGCTGCATGGCCGCACCATACCACGAGAAGCGGTCTCATAAACCTGCTGCGCGCCCCGCTGGCGCGCCCTCGCTCATTGAGGCGCGGCCTGCCCGAGCTCGACGGCGGCGCCCCACTCCCAGCCGAGAAATCCCGGGTGAACCGTCACGCGCAACGTGTCGCCCACGCGCGCCGTGCGGTGCAGATTGGGGGACACCGACACCTCGAGCTCCGCCACGCCGGGCCGCCACGACGAGACGGCGAGCAGCCAGTCGGTCACCCCGCCCTCGCTCACCGTGACCGTGCCTTTGCTCATCCCGTCGCTCTTGCGGCTCTTTGATGTGTCTTTGGAGAGGATCTTCGCGTCGTGCACCGCGAGCGGCGCGTCGTCGAAGAGGCGATTGACGGCGTCGAGCCCGCCCACGCCGAGCGTCATCAGCACGACGAGCAACGCCATCACGAGCGGCAGATCGGTCGAAGCGTTCCGCCGCTTGAGCCAGAAGCGCAACAGCAGGAAGGCGGGCACGAACGCCGCGGCGCCCGCGAGGAGGCCCGGGATCATCATCGGCATGGGCACGAGGGGGTGCGGGAGCGGCCGGATCAGCGAGCCCGGGTCGTCGAACGCGCCCGGGGCGAGCGAGCCCGCGGCGATGAGGCCGATGACGATGATGGCGCCGGCGAGGACGCGGCCGAGCTGCGGGCGCTTCGAGAATGCGGCCGGATCGGAGCGCGGCGCTGTCGCGACGAGCGTGTCGAGGGCCTCGATCACGGGCCCCACCGTCGCCGCCGAGACGTGGCCCTCCGCGGGCGCGGGGAGGTCGGCGCGGATCGCGCGGTCCTCGAAGAGCAGCGTGAAGCCGGCCCCGACAACGACGAGCGCGGCGTCGCGCGCGGCCTTGGACGCGAAGGTCTGCGCGATGACCTCGTCCGAGAAATCAGCCTCGATCGTCACGCCGCGATCGAAGTCGGCGTCGCCCGTCCTCGTGTCGCTCCGCAGCGCGAGGAGCGCGTTCACGCGGTCGAGCGAGCTCACGCGGCGGGCCACGAGCCTCGGATAGACGAGCCTGTTGCGGGTGCGCAAAAGGACGTTCTTGCGAAAGGTGGACGACGGCGGGGGCTCCTCGTCAGGCGCGCTCGGCGCGCCGGGGTTTGGGGCCGCTCGCGGCCCCATCGCGACCGACTGGGCGCGCACGCTCAGGCACGGCGCCACGCCGCGCGAGAGCGACACCTCGATCTGAGATTCCTTGCGAGCGACGGGGAAGACCTCGACGAGGCCGCCTTCGCGCGCCTCCTCCCGCGGCGCTGCCTCGAAGGCGGCGGCGAGCTTCTGAAAGGGCGTTGCCGGTGCGTTCGCCATCGCGCTCAGCCCTTGAGGCCGTCGAGCACTTCGAGCGCGAGCTCATAGCGGCCGAGCGGCGGCATCAGGTACGCGCCCTGCACGCGATCGCGCACGGACAGCAGCATCTCGCGCGCGATCTTCACGCCCTCCTTGCGGGCCTCGGCGCCGCCCGGCACGCGCCGCATCCGCTCGCGGATGTGCTCCGGGATGCGCATGCCCGGCACCTCGTTGTGAAGGAACTCCGCGTTCTTGTAGGACACGAGCGGCAGCACGCCGATGAGCACCGGCATGCCGAGGTGCGCCGTGCGCGCGAGGATCGTGTCCACGAGCTCTTGCTGGAACACGGGCTGGGTCATGACGATGTCCGCGCCGGCCGCGCGCTTCATCTCGAGGCGCTTGAGCTCTCTCTCGAGGTCCGCCGCGCCGGGCTCGACCCCCGTCGCGCAGAGGAAGCTCGTCTGCCCTCCCGCGAGGCGCTTGCCCGCCGGATCGATCCCGCGGTTGAGGTTATTGGCCATCTGGAGCAGGCCGATCGAGTCGAGGTCGTACACGGCCGACGCCTCGGGAAAATCGCCGATCTTCGGAGGATCGCCGGTGATGACGACGAGGTTCTTGATGCCGAGCGCGTGCGCGCCGAGCAGGTGCGCCATCTGGCCGATGAGGTTCCTGTCGCGCCCGCACACGTGCAAGAGCGGCTCGATCCCGTGCTCTTGCATGAGCCGCGCGCAGAACGCGAGGTTTGACATGCGGGCCGTGGCGCGCGGGCCGTCCGCGACGTTGACGATGTCGACGCCGGCGTCGATGAGCATCTTCGCGGCGGCGAGCGCGCTCGATGGATCGAGGCCGGGCGCGGGGTTGACCTCGACCGAGACGACGAACTTTCCCTTCGCGATCTTCTCCGCGAAACCGCTGCGCTTCTCGAGCGGCACAGGATCGAGCGACGCCGCGGAGGAGGGAGGAGGCTCGAGCACGGTGCGCGCCTGCTCGACCGCCTGGCCCGACAGCATGCGCACCGAGTTCGCCATCCAGCGGACGTGCTCCGGGGTGGTGCCGCAGCACCCGCCGATCATCTGCGCGCCGAGCTGGATCATGCGCCGCGCGAAGACGTCGAAGTACTCGGGCGTGGCCATGTAGAGCAGCCGGCCGTCGATGTTGCGCGGGAGGCCGGCGTTCGGCTGCACACACAGCGGCAGGCCCGCCCCGCGCATCCGCTCCGCCATCGCGAGCGAGAGCTGGGGCCCGTCGCCGCAGTTGACGCCGATCATGTCCGCGCCGAACGACCGGAGCTGCTCCGCCACCTTCTCCGGGGGCGAGCCGTCGGCCACCGTCTCGGTCGTGTCGAACGTCATCGAGGCGAGGAGCGGCACGCCCGGCGCGGCCTTGCGCGCAGCGCGGATCGCGATCTCGATCTCCTCGATGTGGCGGAACGTCTCGAGGATGAGGAGGTCGACGCCTCCCTCGACGAGGGCGGCTGCCTGATCCGCGAACGTGTCGGACGCGACCTCGAGCTCCTCCTTGCTCATCACGCCGGGGATGAGCCCCGTGGGGCCGATCGATCCGGCCACGTAGGCGTCGCGCCCCGCGATCTCTCGGGCGTTGCGCGCGCCCGCGAGGTTGTAGGTGCGGACCTCTCCGCCGAGCCCGTGCCTGTCGAGCCGGAACTTGTTCGCGCCGAACGTGTTGGTAAGGAGGACCTGCGCGCCCGCGGCGAGGTAGTCCGAGTGAATGCGCTTGACGATGTCCGGGCGGGTGACGTTGAGCTGCTCGAAGTTCTGAGTGACGAAGACGCCGCGCTCATAGAGCAGGGATCCCATCGCTCCGTCGAATACGAGGATCGACTCTTTGAGCTTTTGAAGGAAAGGGATCTCAGGCTTACTCGGCACCATTTTTCGCGGAGAGTACCGTAATCGCGCGAGTGCCGGGCGCAAGAAGTCCGTCATGGTTTCATGGCCTTCGGGCAGCAATGGAAGGGGGGCCAGATGGGCTCGTTGCATGCGTCTTTCTGGAAGCAGCTCCGCTGTCCTTCGTGCCGGGGCGCGCTGTCGCAGGAGCTGCAGAAGCTCCGCTGTGAGGCGTGCGCCGCCGCGTTTCCGATCGTGCGCGGCGTGCCTGTCCTGCTCGACGGCTCGAAGGGCCTGTTCTCGATCGAGGACGGCGTCGCCTCGGCGCTGCACACGGACCGGCCGCGGACGTGGCGTCGCGCCGCGAGCGACGCCGTCACGCGGCTCCTGCCGTGCCACGCGGTCAACCTCGCCGCCGACAGGAACATGGCCGATCTCGCGGCGCGGCTGCGCGCCGAGGGGCCCGGCGCGAGGATCCTCGTGCTGGGAGGCGCGGTGCTCGGCATCGGGATCAGCGCGCTCGTCGACGAGCCTTCGTTCGTCGTCGCGGAGAGCGACATCGTCGCGGGGCCGCGGACGGGCCTCCTCTGCGACGCGGGCAACATCCCGTTCGGGGACGGCGTCTTCGACGCGGTTGTCGCGCAGGCGCTGCTGGGCCTGGTGCCCGATCCGTTCCGCGTCGCGGACGAGATCCATCGCGTGCTGCGCCCGCGCGGCTACGTGTACGCGGAGTCGCCGTTCATGCAGCAGGTGGTCGGCGGTCCCTATGATTTCCTGCGCTTCTCGCACCTCGGGCACCGGCGCCTCTTCCGGAGGTTCACCGAGGTGCGGAGCGGCGTCGCGTGCGGCCCCGGGATGGCGCTGTCGTGGGCGCTCCGCTACTGGCTGCGTACGTTCGCGGATCAGTCCACCGGGCGGCTGCTCGCGTCGGCGGCCGCGGACATCGCTTCGTCATGGCTTGGTCACCTCGACAGCTGCGTGGCGGGCCGGCCAGGTGCGTTCGACGCCGCGTCCGGGTTCTATTTTCTGGGCCGGAGCGCGGAGACGACGCTCTCCGATCGCGAGATCCTGGCCCTCTACCGCGGGGCGTGGCGAATGCACGCGTGACGAGCGCTTGAGGCGGAGGGCGGCCGGAGATAGTAGGCTGCCGCATGCAGAGGCAGGATCTCCAGAAGCTCTCCCGCGAGGAGCTGATTCGAGAAGCAGAGCGGGCCGGTGTTCCCCGTCCCCGCGTGCTCACGCAGGCCGAGCTGGTGGACGAGATCCTCAAGCGCACGGCGTCGAGCGATCGCGATCGCGCGCGATCGCGAGGCTGGCTGGGGCGGGCGCGAGATCTTCTTGCGACAGTGATCGAGAAGGGCCTGCACCTGCCCGACGCCGCGGCCGCGCTCCGCGGCGGCTCGAAGGGCTGGCCTCCGCCGCCGCCTCCGCCGCTGCCGACAGTGACGCTGGCGGAGATCTACGCGGCGCAGGGCCACCTCGAGCGCGCTGTGGCTGTGCTGGACGAGGTGCTAGAGCGCGAGCCCGAGCACCAGGAGGCGCGCGAGCTGCGCGATCGGTTCGCGGCGCAGCTCGCGCGCGGGAGCGCCGCACCGGAGCCGAAGGCCGCCGCGCCGAAATCAGCGCCGCCTGCGGAGGCCGCGCCGCCGCCTGCAGAGGCCGCAGAGGCCGCGCCGCCTGTCGAAGCCGCGCCGCCTGTCGAAGCCGCGCCGCCTGTCGAAGCCGCGCCGCCGACGCTGATCGTCTCGCCGCGCGACGAGGCGCCTGCGCCGCAGCCCGCAGCGATCGAGTCGCCGGCGCCGTCCCAGGAGCAGCAGAGCGTCGCGGAGATCCGCGAGACGACAGCGGAGGACAGCGTCGCAGCGATCAGCCAGGCGGCGCATCTCACGGAGCAAACGCTGCCCTCGCGCAACGAGGATGACGAGGGCCCGGCGCCGGACGTCGATGTGGTGCCCGTGGTCTCGGTCGCCCAGATCACGGCCCGCTCACCGGGCGAGGCTGCGGTGGCCGACGCGCCGGCGGTCGAGGCCGCACCGGCGGTCGAGGTCGGGCCGGCGGTCGAGGTCGGGCCGGCGGTCGAGGTCGCGGCCGCGGGGGGCGACTCTGCGCTTCGCGAGCGTCACGACATCGACGAGGTCGTCGCGCTCGCCGTGGATCCGAGCACCTTCTATGTCTACTGGGAGGTGCGCCCGACGACGTTCGCGCACCTCGTCGCGGAGTCGCCGGCCGGCGCTCTGTCCTTGCGCGTCGTCGCCGTGACGCCCGGCTGGGACGGGCCGATCGTCGAGTCGCGCGACATCCCCATCGACGCGCTGTTCGGGGATCGTTTCATCCATCACGTGCGGCCTCGCGCGGACGTGCGCGTGAGCATCGGCTGGCTGGCCGCAGATCGGTTCGATCCGATCGCGGTGGGCGCCGAGGTCTCTGCGCCGAGGGCCTTCGTCGCGGCGGGCGCGCCCGCGCCGGGCGGCGCGCCGCTCGACCTCTCCGAGGGGCTGCACGGCGTGCCGGCGCAGTTCATCTCGACAGCGTTCGCGCACGCCGTGAGGGGCGGCGGCGGCGAGCGCGGCTCCGAGAGGATCGCCGCGGGCTGGGTGCCGCGCGAGCTCCTCGGGGCGGCGATCGAGGGGACGACGGATCGCGGGGCCGTGGCGCCGCTCGAGTGGCTGTGGGTGCCGCGGAGCGGCGCGACAGCGCTCGGCGATGACGTGCTCGCGAGCTTCGGTCCGGCTGGGCATGCGGGCCCGGCCGGCGGGCCGTGGGGCGGCGCGAGCGAGGGCGGGCCGTGGGGCGGCGCGAGCGAGGGCGGGCCGTGGGGCGGCGCGAGCTGAACGAAACAAAATCAGATTCTCTACGCAACTGGGGCGCGCTCACGCCGATGAACGGACATGAGCTCGATTTTTTTCGATCCTGTTCCGTCCCCTAGTACCGCTCGCCAGAAGTCCTGTCGGACTTCTGCGCCGCTTCGCGGCGGCTTCGCGCGAGCGGTCCTAGTTTTGTTTCCGTGGGGCATTCGCCCCACACCCCAGCCGCGCTTACGCGCGGCCCGTTCCTCGAGATCCACGCTGCGCACAGGCGCGGCTCCATGCGCGCTCGGCAGCGCGCTCGCGCTCCTCTTGGCCGCGCCGGCCGCAGCGGGCGCGCCACCTCTCGCCGGCGCGGAGCCTGATCCGCTCGACGTCTTCTTCGATCGCGCGGCGGGCGAGCCTGTCGCGCGCGATTCGGAGCTCGGCTCGCTCGCCGTCGGGGTCGAGGCACAGATCCGGCTCTCGTCACAAGGCGCGTCGTCGTTCGGCGCCTTCGCGTTCGCGCAGGTGCCGTTCGATCGTCTCGCCAAGCCGCACGCCGGGCCCGCGGCGTCGCGCGCAGGCGCGGCGATGATCGCGATGGGACCGCAAGGCAGCCCGGCGTCGCCGCGCGCGGCCGAGGACGCCGCCTCCGCGCAGGGCAGCGCGACGCCCGCGCCCGCCGCGCCTGCCGCGCGTCCTGTCGTCGTGACGTCCGACCTCGCGCGGGGCGCTGTCCACGCGGCGTGCAAGGCCGCGAAGCTCGACGAGGCCGACGCTCGCCTCGACACGCTCGCGTCGCGCGCCAGATCGTCGGCCCTGTTGCCGGAGCTCCGGCTCCGCGCGACGCGCGCGATCGACGAGAGCGAGAGCGTCGCGCCCACCGAGTATGATCCGCTGCGGCGCACGGCGAGCGGCGGCACGAGCACGTGGCTCGAGGCGCGCGCGACGTTCCGGCTCGATCGTCTCGTGTTCGCGGACGACGAGATCGCGGTGGAGCGGATGCGGGCGGCGCGCGCCGCGGAGCGGATGCGGCTCGTCAGCCGCGTGCTGGAGCTGCTCGACGCGTGGCAGCGCGCGCGCACCACGGAGCAAGATCCCGCCGCGAAGCCCGACGCGCAGGTCCGCGCAATCCTCGCCGCGGCGGCGAGCCTTTCGGCCCTCGACGTGCTCACGGACGGCTGGTTCTCGAAGGCCCTCGCAAAGGAGGCCGCACCGCAGGAAAAGGGCGACGTCGCCGCGCCAGCGCCTGCGTCACCGGAGCCGCGCGCTGACGCGTCGCATGACACACGAAGCGCAGCACGAAGCGACGCAGCGCCTCCTGCAAAGAGCCCGCCGCAGCGGGAATGAAGCCTGGAGCAGGGCAGTTGCACCCCGCGCCGCGCGGTGATCAGGCGTGCAAAAAAGGCCACGAAGTGTGCAACAAATACCGCACCGGCGGCTCGCGTCTGGTAACCCGATTCGTTGTCATGAGCGGCAGGATCGGCTTCCAGATGGCTGAATCGAGAGGTGGCGCCGAGCGGTTCATGGCCGGTCCGCCCTTTGCTTTGCTCCGGAGTACCCCATGCTCATCCGCTCCACGTATCACGTGCTCGTGATCGGCGAAGACCCGGTCGTCGCCGATCGGATCGCCACCTTCCTCGCCGCTCGGAGGTTCGAGGTCTTCACGTGCCCCGGCCTCGCCAACGCGCGCGACGTGCTCGTCCACTGGACCCCTCACGTGCTCGTCTTCGTCCCGCGGTCCGAGGCCGAGCGTCACGCGGAGCTCGAGGGGCTCCGGCACAAGTATCCGAGCCTCCCGATCGTCGTCCTGACGGCGGGCGAAGGGCCGGACCTGCTGCTCGATCTCGAGGCCTTCGCGCCGGCGCTGCCCGTCAAGCCGTCGCTCGATCTGACGCCCATCGCCTCCGCGGTCACGGCCGCCGCGACGCTCTGCTGAGCATCACGAGGAACAGCGGGCCGCCGATCATGGCGGTCACGACGCCGACGGGCAGCTCGGTCCCGACAGCGCGGAAGAGCACGCGCGCGATGAGATCGCACAGGATGACCATCGTCGCGCCCGCGAGCATCGACGCAGGAAAGAGCGACCGGTGGTCGGGCCCGATGATCCTCCGAAGCGCGTGAGGCACCACGAGGCCCACGAAGCCGATGAGCCCCGTCAGGCTCACGATCCCGCCCACGATGCAGGACGACGCGAAGAACGTCCGGCGCGTGAGCGCGCGCACGTCGACGCCGAGCGTGCCCGCCGTCTCTTCGCCCAGCGCGAGCAGGTTCATCCGCGCGGCGTCGAAGAGCAGGACGGCCGATCCGACGCCCACGTAGATCGCCGTCGCCGCGAGCGCCGCGCCGGTCGGCACATCGAGAAAGCCCGTGAGCCACCGGAGGAGCTGCTGCGCGCGCGAAGGGCTCACGAACGTCTTGAAGAACGTCACGAGCGCGGATGCGATCGCGTTCACCATCACTCCCGCGAGCAGGATCGACGTGCCCTCGGAGCCCTGCGTCGAGCGCCGCGCGATCGCATACACGAGGAGGGTCGCGCCGAGCCCGCCGGCGAGCGCGGCGCCCGGCACGACGGCCGTCCCGATCATCGTCGCCGCCGCGTCGCTCACGCCGAGCCCCGTGACGAGCGCGCCGAACGCCGAGCCGAGCGCGATCGCCGTCGTCGCGCCGAGCGCCGCGCCGCCCGACACGCCGAGCACGTAAGGCTCCGCGAGGGGGTTCTTCAGGAGGGCCTGGAACGCGGCGCCGACGATCGAGAGGCCGGCGCCCGCCATGGCGCCCAGCGCGATGCGCATGAGCCGCACGTCGAAGATCACTCGGTCGGTGCTGGAGGGGTCGGTGAGCGCGGCCCGCAGGGACGGCTTATCCGAGCCGAAGAGCAGCGCGAGCACGGCCGTCACCGCGAGCGCGGCGGCCGCGATCAGGATCGGCCCTGCGCTCGAGCCCCGCGCGGGCGCTGCGCTCAACTCGCTCCGCGGCCCGCGTCGTCGGGCGGCCGGTTGCGCTCGTAGAGCAGGCGCAGCCCGGTGAGCGTGAGATCGTTGTCGACGAGCTCGATCGCCTCGGTGAGCGGCGCGATCAGGGGCCCGAGACCGCCGGTCGCCACGACGCGGCACGGGTAGCCGAGCTCGCTCTTCAGGCGCGCGCACAGCCCGTCGACGAGCCCCGCGTAGCCGTACACGATGCCGGACTGCATCGAGTGCACGGGGTTACGGCCGACCACCTTGGGGGGCAGCGCGATCTCGACGCGCGAGAGGCGCGCCGCCCTGGCGAAGAGCGCCTCCGCGCTGATCTGTACGCCCGGCGTGATCACGCCGCCCAGGTACTCGCCCTTCGGCGTGACGCAGTCGAACGTCGTCGCGGTGCCGAAATCGACGACGATGACGCCGCCCTTCGCCCACTCGTAGGCCGCCACGGCGTTCACGATCCGGTCCGCGCCGACCTCGCGCGGGTTCTCGTACAGGATCGCCATGCCCGTGCGGATCCCGGGGCCGACGACGAGAGGCTCGCGCGAGAACGCGCGGCGCACGAGCTCGACCATCGTGTCGGTGAGCGATGGGACGACGCTGGCGACGATGGCGCTGTCGATGTGGTGGTGATCCACGCCGCGCAGCGCCAGCATCTGGCGCACGAGCACCGCGTACTCGTCGGCCGTGCGCGCGCGGGCGCTCTCGCTCCGCATGTGGTGGAGCAGGCTCGCCCCTTCGAACACGCCGAAGCTCGTGTTGGTGTTGCCGACGTCGATGACGAGGAGCACGGTCTACCTCTTTCGCACGAGCATGACGCCGTCGCGCACGGCGAGCAGGACGTTGTCGACGCGCGGGTCCGCCGTCGCGCGCGCGTTGAGCGCGGCGATCGCGCGGCCCTCCGTCGTCTCCGGCGCGAGGACCTCGCCGCTCCAGAGGGCGTTGTCCGCGAGCAGGAGGCCTCCGGGGCGCAGGAGCCGGATCGCGGCCTCGTAGTAGTCCGGGTAGTGCTCCTTGTCGCCGTCGACGAACACCATGTCGAAGTGCGGGGCGAGCGTGCGGATCGTCTCGAGGGCGGGGCCGAGGACGATCTTGATCTTCTTGCCGTGGGGCGTGCGGTCGAAATACTCGCGGGCGATCGCGGTGACGCGCGGGTTGATGTCACACGTGATGAGCTCGCCGTCGTCGGGCAGCGACTCGGCGATCGAGAGGCCGGAGAAGCCGGTGAACGTCCCGATCTCCAGGACGCGCCGGGCGCCGATGGCGGCGACGAGGATGCGCAGGAGCGCGCCCTCGACGCGCCCGACCTGCATCTGCGGCTCCGGGACCTCGGCGTAGGTGCGAGCGCGCATCTCTTCGAAGATGGGCGCCGGCGCGCGTGAGTGCTCGTGGAGGTAGGTCTCGATCTCGGGCGCCAGGAACGCTTTCATGCGCTTCTGTTGCCATATCTTTCGGCGCGCGGGGGGCCGGAAGCGCCTCGCAGGTAGCGAGGGCCCCCAAAAAACCGCGGAGGGTGGGTCCCCCCTGGGGCCAAAAATAAAGCTAGGAAAGCTGCCCGCTGTCTTCGATTTTGACCTGGGCGCTCGTCCGGCCTTCGCGGGAGCCGACAGCCTCGACAGCCTTCACCACGTCCATGCCGCCGGTGACCTTGCCGAACACGACGTGCTTGCCGTCGAGCCACTCGGTCTTCACCGTGGTGATGAAGAACTGTGAGCCATTGGTGCCGGGGCCGGAGTTCGCCATGGAGAGGATGCCGGCGCCGGTGTGCTTGAGGTCGAAGTTCTCGTCCGCGAACTTGCCGGGGTCTTCCGGGGACTTGGCATAGATCGAGCGGCCGCCGGTCCCGTTGCCCTTCGTGAAATCGCCGCCTTGCAGCATGAAGTTCGGGATCACGCGGTGGAACGTCGAGCCCTTGTAGCCGAACCCCTTCTCGCCCGTGCACAGGGCGCGGAAGTTCTCGGCCGTCTTGGGGACCTTGTCCGCAAAGAGCTCCATGGTGATGCGGCCGGCCTGCTTGCCGCCGATCGAGATGTCGAAGAACACGGTGGGGTTCGCCATGGGCGCGGAAAGTAGGAGCGCCTGCGCGCCCGCCGCAAGGATTTTCTGGCCGCCGGAGGCCTGCTCGCGGAGAGGGGCGATCCTCCTTGTCCCGCGCCGTGGATGTGGCACGCCTCCGTCCGCGGGGGGCGTCGAAATCATCGAAAGGAAGACCATGGACACTCCCACCCTGGGCACCCCCAAGGCGGTCGTCGGCCGTCCCGCGCCGGACTTCCTGATGCCGTCCACGAAGAACATCGACACTCTGGAAGAGCCTGTTCGCCTCTCCGATTACAGAGATCGGTGGCTCGTGATGGTGTTTTACCCGATGGACTTCACGTTCGTCTGTCCGACCGAGCTCCGAAGCTTCAATCAGCGGGTCGCGGAGTTCAATATGGAGGGCGCCGATATCCTCGGTGTGTCGACTGACTCGGTTTACACGCACCGCGCATGGATGCGTACGCCGCGCGACAAGGGGGGCCTCGGCGAGCTTTCGTATCCGCTCGCGAGCGACCCGACGCACGACGTCTCGAGGGAGTACGGGGTGCTCGTGCCGGGCAAGGGGCACACGTTCCGCGCCACGTTCCTGATCGATCCGGACGGCATCCTCCGCTATTCGGTGGTCGTCGACCTCGACGTGGGGCGCTCGGTCGACGAGACGCTGCGCACGCTTCAGGCGCTCAAGACGGGCGGCCTGTGTCCGGCGAACTGGCATCGCGGGGAAGCGACGCTGAAGGCGGCGTGACCCGCGGATCCAGCTCAGCTCGAGGCTCGGCGTGCGCGCGCCGCAAGACGCTCTTGACGCCGTGCACAAGCAGGCGTTCCTTCTGCGGCAATGCACCTCGAGTGCCAGACGTGCGGAGCATCGCTCGTCGTCGATCCGAACCAGCGGACGGCGACATGCCCGTATTGCGCGTCCCCCTCGGTGGTCGAGCGTCCTCCTCAGATGGACCGGCCACCACCCCACTTCGTCGTCGGCTTCACGATGACGAGGGAGGGCGCGCAGGGCAGCGTGAAGGAATGGCTGGGACGCCGGAGCTTCTTCGTCGAGTCGAGCGTGAAGTCCGGCACGGTGGAGGCGATCAAGGGCGTGTATGCGCCCGCGTACCTCTACTCCGCGATGGCGACGTCGCAGTACAGCGCGCAGATCGGCGAAAATTACCTGGAGACGGAGACGTACACGACCACCGACTCGAACGGCAACACGGTGGTCCGCACGCGCACGGTGACGAAGACGGAGTGGCGGTACCTGCAGGGCCAGCACTCCTGTTACGTGATGGACGTCCTCGTGACAGCGTCGCGCCCGATCCCGAACGGCGAGCTCGAGGCCATCGAGCCCTTCGATCTGCGCATGATGCGGCGCTACTCGCCGGTCGTGATCTCCGGCTGGATCGCCGAGGAGCCGACGCTCACCCTGGCGGAGTGCTACCAGCTCGCCCGCGGCGAGGCGATGGAGAAGATCGGCAAGCAGCTCACCTCGTTCATGCCGGGCGACTCGCACCAGAGCCTCAATTTCAACACGGTGCTCGACCGCGAGACGACCGAGCTCATCTACATTCCGATCTGGGTCCTGGCGATCCGTCACCGGCCGGACAAACCGCCGTTCCGCGTGCTCATCAACGGACAGACGGGCAAGATCTACGGAAAGGCGCCGCTGTCGTGGCTCAAGATCACGCTCGTCGTGCTCCTCGTGCTCGCGCTCATCGCGACGCCGTTCGTCCTCAACGCGCTGTTTGACAAGCCGAAGCCGCACGACAGCGGCCCGGCGCAACCCGTGCCCACGACGCCCGTGACTGCGCCGCCGGCGATCACGACCCCAGCTGCGCCGACGACCACCACGCCGCCGAAGCCGACGGCCACGACGAAGCCGACGGGCACGACGAAGCCGACGGCCACCACGCCGCCGAAGCCGACGGCCACTACGCCGCCGAAGCCCACCGCGACAGGAGGGAAGAAATGAACGGCCACCCGATGCATGGCGCCCATGTGTGCGCGCGCTGCCAGGGGCCGCTCGAGCACGGGGATCTGCGCTGCGCCGTGTGCGGCCTCGCCGCGCCGGCGATGCAGGCGCCCGCGCAGCAGCAGATCCAGGTCATGCGCTGCACGGAGTGCGGCGCGGCTGTCGCGTACTCCGCGGAGCACCAGGCGCCCAAGTGTCGCTTCTGCGGCGCTGTCACGAAGCTGGAGCAGCCGACAGATCCGGTCGATCAGGCGGACTGGATCGTGCCGTTCGTCGTCACGCCGGAGCAGGCGCAGGCGGCGCTGCGAAAGTGGATGAGCGGGCTCGGCTTCTTCACGCCGGGGGATCTCGCGCAGACGGCGCAGGTCGAGGGGCTTCATTCGATCTTCTGGGCGGGGTGGATCGTCAACGCGAACGCCTGGGTGAGCTGGGCGGCCGACTCCAACGCCGACACGTGGCGCAGCGACTGGGCGCCGCACGCGGGCGTGGCGCAGCTGCCGTTCCGCAACCTGCTCGTGTCGGCGTCGCGTGGCCTCAACCTCGAGGAGGCGCAGAAGCTCGGGCCGTACACGCAGCTCAACTCCGCGGTGGCCGCGCAGCAGGCGCAGATCGCGCAGCTCGGCCCGCCGAACACGACGCTCGAGCAGTTCGACACGCAGCGCTCGGCGGCGCGCGGCATCATCTCGAACGCGATCGAGGCGACGAGCGTGGAGGTGCTGAAGCAGGGCCACATCCCCGGCTCGCGCTACCGCAACGTGCACGTGTCGGTGCTGCTGCACGCGCTCGAGACGCGTCGCGTGGCGCTACCATCGTATGTGCTCGCGTATCGCTACAACGGCAAGAGCTACCGGGCCGTGATCCACGGGCAGAACGCCGATTGCGTGACGGGCAAGAGCCCGATCTCGTGGGCGAAGGTGGCGCTGGTGGCGGGCATCGTCCTGTTCGTGGTGCTCGTCATATTGACGACTTTCCAGCACATTGGGATCCTAAGCTTAGAATTCCACGTGGACAAGTTGTCGCG